>Ga0209023_10000813_pt1 | contig 44449 bp, 46 predicted proteins | sample LakOneMetagenome_FD_187468 | JGI IMG/M metagenome (GOLD analysis project Ga0209023, IMG submission 187468) | Freshwater and sediment microbial communities from Lake Erie, Canada (SPAdes) (version 2) | ecosystem: Environmental > Aquatic > Freshwater > Lentic | place: Lake Erie, Canada...
GATCTGCCCTCGTCGACTCTGAAGCTCAGGTCGGCCAGCGCGTCGGCGGCGTCGCGGCGCGTCGTGGTGTGCCGCGCCGAGATCGACTGCAGTTCGAGTTTCAAGTCACCGTGCTCAGAGCAGGCTAGCGCTGCGCGCCGCGGCCTCGATGCCCTTGTACAGGTCGGCCTGCGTGGGCACGAAACGGGTCGCACGCTGCAGGTCCAGCACCTCCTTGCCCTCGGGGGTGTCGGGCGACAGCGCCAGAAACGCCTGCGTGAGCTTCTCGCGCAGCGCCGCGGGCATATCGGCGTGCACGGTCCAGTTGTAGTCGTAGTAGGTGGGCGTCGTGAAGAAAACGCGCACCTTGGCCGGGTCGACCTTGCCGTCGGCCACGAACTTCTCCCACACGGAGATGTTCAGTGCGCCGGCCTGCACCTTGCCGGCGGCCACCGCGGCGATGGTGGCGTCATGGGCGCCGCTGAAGGCCACGCGGCGGAAGTCCTTGTCCGGGTTCAGTCCGGCCTGCAGCAGGTAGGCGCGCGGCATCAGGTGGCCCGACGTGCTGCTGGCCGAGCCGAAACTGACGTCCTTGCCCTTGAGGTCGGCCAGCGACCGGATGGCCGGGTCGGTCGTGATGAAGACCGACCTGAAGCGCGTGTCCTCCTCTCGTTGCACCAGGGGCACGACCTTGCCGCCGGAGCGCACGTTCGCCTGCACGAAAGTGAATCCGCCGAACCACGCGAGGTCGACCTTGCGGTTCACCAAGGTCTCGACAGCGGCCGCGTAGTCCGTCACCGGCGTGTACTCGACCTTCATATGGAGCTTGCCCTCGAGGTACTTCATCAGAGGACCGGCCTTGCGCGCCAGCTCGGCGGGCGACTCGTCCGGGATGGCGGTGACGCGGAAGACCTGCTGCGCCAACGCGACCGCGCCGAACAAGATCAAGGCGCACGTGAGCAGCGATCGCAGCGTACGGGAGAACGAGAGGCTGATCATGGGGACCTTTCGGCTGGTTCGCGGAGCACGGTGCAGCTGGACCCGTGCACGCTAGCGACTTCTTCCCGTTAGAGTCGGCCCGAACCCGCCTGTCCCTCCAAGGCCCCGCCTCGACACCATGCGCACGCCACGCCTTCTACAACTGGGCACCCCCAGCGACGATCCCGCTGCGGACGCGCTGGCCGGCCTGCAACGGCCTCGTTCCTCGATACCGCCAAAGTACTTCTATGACCCGCAGGGATCGCGCCTCTTCGACGCCATCACAGAACTGGCCGAGTACTACCCGACCCGCACGGAGGCGAGCATCTTTGCTGCGCAGGGGCTGGCGATCGGCGAGGCAGCGATCCGGAGCACCGGCCCCGGTCCGGTGCTCGTGGATCTCGGCGCAGGGAACTGCACCAAGGGCGCGGCGCTGTTCCCGTTGCTGCAACCGCGCCGCTATGTGGCGGTAGACATTTCGGCTGACTATGTCGCCGACGCGCTGGCTCATCTTCAACGCGACCATCCCTTGCTCGATCTGGTAGGCGTCGGGTTGGACTTCTCCCGCAAGCTGCTGCTGCCATCGGACCTGGTGGGCGACACGCCGCTTGTCTTCTATCCGGGTTCGAGCATTGGGAACTTCGACCCTCAGGGCGCACTGGATCTGCTGCGCCAGGCCCGCGCGATGGCCGGCGGTGGGGCCCTGCTGATCGGCGTCGATCTCGTGAAGGATGTAGGCGTGCTCGTCGAGGCCTACGACGATGCGCTGGGCGTCACTGCCGCCTTCAACCTGAACCTGCTGCGTCACCTGAACAGACTGCTCGGCGCCGACTTCGACGTGCGCTGCTGGCGGCACGTGGCGCTGTTCAATCGGGTCGATTCGCGCATCGAGATGCACCTGGAATCGCGCACGGCGCAAACGGTTCGCTGGGCGGGCGGCGAACGATGCTTCGCTGCAGGCGAACGCATCCACACCGAGAACTCGTACAAATGGACGCTGGACGCTTTCGCCGCGCTGCTGCGCGAGGCCGGCTTTCGGGAGCCGCGTCACTGGACCGACGCGCGCGGGTGGTTCGCGCTGTTCCTCGCCGCGGCCTGAGCTGCGAGCTCACATGGCGCAGCTGCGAAACCCCGCCGGCACGTCGCGGCGCTGCGCCTGGAAGAAGTTGCGGTACTTCGGATGCCGCATGCGCGGCTGCGTGCAGTGCGAAGCGCCCTTGAGCACCGGCCGGCCATCGAACCAGGGTGCGGAGTAGTCGCGGTAGGGGTGCGGTTCGAACCCGGGCCACGGCGCGAACGGGCTGGCCGTCCATTCCCAGACGTCGCCCCAGCGAAAGGCCGGCCCTGCCGTGCAGGCCGCGCACTCCCACTCTGCTTCGGTGGGCAGGCGGCGGCCGGCCCAGCGGCACCACGCCTCGGCCTCGTGCAGGGTCAGGTGGCAAGCGGCCTCGCGCAGGTCGAGGGCGGCCCAGCGGCCACCTCGCTGGTGCTCCCACGATGAACCCAAACGCCGCAGGTAGCAGGGGACACTGTCGGACTGTGCCGCGCGCCAGCGGCCGCCGGCTTCGGTCCACCACTGCGGTTGGTCGTAGCCGCCGGCCTCGACGAAGGGAAGGAACTCCGCCCAGCGCACGGCCTGGGCGTCGATGTTGAACGGCACCAACTCGACGTCATGACCCGCGAGTTCGTTGTCGAAGACGAATCCGGGCGCAGCATCGCTCCCGAGCCGCCACCGCTGGGCCGCCAGCCGGAGCGAATCGCCGGGACCAGGCAGCCCTTGAGGTTGCCAGCGCTCATCATCGATGCGGATATCCAGGCCGCGCGCCATGTACAGCGCGGCCTCGTGGTGCATGTCCTCGTGCAGCAGGGCCAGCCGGAAGAAGTAGCGCGCGTCGTCGGTGTCGCCTACCTGCCGCAACAGTGCGAGGCTCTGGTCCAGCTGGTGCGCGAGGTCGTCACGCGTTGCGGTCGAGTCTGGCAGCGCGAGCTGCCAGCGCGAGTCGTGTGGCACCTGGCTCGAGTTGTAGAGCCCGTCGGCGCCAGGCCGCAGAGACCGGCGGCGCGGCAGCGCCGGATCGGCGCGGGCACCGGCATCAAGAGCCGGATTGCGACCGATCCAATACTCCTGAAACCAGCCGATGTGGCCCAATTCCCACAGAGGGGGATTCAACTCGGTCCGCAGCGGCACCCGCAAGGCGGGCACCGACTGCTCGTATCGCGCGAAGGTGGCCAGCGTGTCGGCCCGGCTGGCCCGGAGCAGTTCGGCGAGCACCTCGGGCGAGCCCTGCCGGGCAGCCGTTGCGTCTCGCGTTAGGCTTGCATCGTGCATCGAGAAGACCTCGTCATCGTGACGCCCGCGCTGGCATCGGCCAACAATGGCAACTGGCAGACGGCGCGCCGCTGGGCGAGCATGCTGCGGGGAGCTTACCGCGTCGCCCTCACCGACCGATGGGAGGCAGGCCACGAGGCATTGATGATCGCATTGCACGCTCGACGTTCGGCGGGCTCGGTGGCGGCCTGGCGCGCAGCGCATCCCACGCGGCCATTGCTACTGGCGCTGACCGGCACCGACCTGTACCGCGACATCGCCGTCGACGCCGAGGCTCGCCGCTCGCTCGAACAGGCGGACATGCTGGTGGTCCTGAACGAACTGGGCGCGCTCGGCCTGCCCGAGAGCCTGCGCCCCAGGGCGCAGTTGATCCTGCAGTCCTGCCCGGCACGGCAAGCCTCGTCGAAGACCCGCCGGCTGCTGCGCGCGCTGATGGTCGGCCACCTGCGCGACGAGAAGGACCCCCGCACCTGGTGGCGCGCCGTGGACCGTCTCGCGCCGCGGGCGGACATGCGCTTCGACCACATCGGCGCGGCCCTGGACCCGGTGCTCGGCGCCGAGGCCGAGGCGCTGGCCAGCCGCCGGCCCCGGTTCCGCTGGCTCGGCGCGTTGCCGCATGCTGCGGTGCGCAGGCGCATCCAGACCGCCCACGTGCTGGTACATGCCAGCCGCATGGAAGGTGGCGCACACGTGGTGATCGAAGCCATCCGCAGCGGGACGCCGGTGCTCGCCTCGCGCATCGACGGCAACGTCGGCCTGCTGGGCAGCGACTACGCGGGCTTCTTCGAACCCGGCGACGATGCTGCGCTGGCGGACCTGCTCCTGCGCGTCCGCGACGATGCCGATATGCTGCCGCTGCTAATCGCCCAGCAGGCTCCGCGTGCGCCCTTGTTCGCGCCGGAAGCCGAGCGGGCCGCGTTGCATCGACTCGTCGAAGCTCTCCTGTCCCGCACCCCCACTGGATCCACGCCATGAACGCACCCGTCTGTGCCACACCGGCCGCCGAGCCGCGGCTCACCTCGCTGTCGCACGGGGGCGGCTGCGGCTGCAAGATCGCCCCCGGCGTACTGTCCGAGATCCTCAAGGGCACCGCGGCGCTGCCCGTGCCGAAGGAGTTGCTGGTGGGCATCGAGACAGCCGACGACGCCGCGGTCTACCAGCTCAACGACGAGCAGGCGCTGATCGCGACGACCGACTTCTTCATGCCGATCGTCGACGACCCCTTCGACTTCGGGCGCATCGCCGCCACCAACGCCATCAGCGACGTCTATGCAATGGGCGGCCGACCGATCCTTGCGCTGGCTCTGGTCGGCATGCCGATCAACGTGCTCTCGACGCAGACCATCGGCCGTGTGCTCGAAGGCGGCGCCTCGGTGTGCCGCGGCGCCGGCATCCCGATCGCTGGTGGCCACACGATCGACTCGGTCGAGGCCATCTACGGCCTGGTGGCCCTGGGCCTCGTGCACCCGAAGCGGGTCAAGCGCAACGCCGACGCACAGCACGGCGACCTTCTGGTGCTGGGCAAGCCGCTCGGCGTCGGCGTGATGAGCGCGGCCTTGAAGAAGGAGCAGCTGGGCGCGGCCGGATACGCGCAGATGATCGCCAACACGACGAAGTTGAACACGCCGGGACCGGACCTGGCCTCGCTGCCAGGCGTGCACGCGCTGACCGACGTCACCGGTTTCGGGCTCGCAGGACACGCACTGGAGCTGGCGCGCGGCGCGCGCTGCGATGTTCGGATCGACTGGTCGGCGGTTCCCCTGCTGGAGGGCGTGCGGGGGCTGGCCGGTCAAGGTTTCATCACCGGTGCCTCGGGCCGTAACTGGGCCGGCTACGGTGCCGACGTGGATCTGCCTGCCGTCTTCGCCGCCGAGGACCGCGCGCTGCTGACGGACCCGCAGACCAGCGGTGGGCTGCTGGTGTCGTGCACGCCGGCAGCGGTCAACGAGGTGATGGCGGTCTTCCTTCGGCACGGATTCGAGGCCGCGGCCGTGGTCGGCCAGGTCATGGTCACGAGTTCGTCACCGCGCCTGCAAGTGAGTTGAGCCGCTACCATGAGCGTGAGCCGCAGCGTCGAGTTTTTCGACAGGCAATTCGCCGTGCGGCGCACCTGCAGCGGACGCGCATCGCGGCCATGAGTCCAGTACGCGAGCGCATCCCACGCGCCGTCTGGGTGCTGGGCGGGGTCAGCCTGTTCATGGACATGTCTTCGGAACTCGTCCACGCCATTCTGCCCGTGTACCTCACCACGGTGCTCGGCCTATCGGTGCTTGCGGTGGGCATCATCGAAGGCATTGCCGAGGCCACGGCGTCGATGCTGAAGGTGGTGTCGGGCGTGATCTCCGATCGGTTTCAGCGGCGCAAGTCGCTTGCCTTGTTGGGGTACGGGCTGGCGGCGATCACCAAGCCCGTGTTCCCGTTGGCCGACACGGCCTTCGGCGTTGTCGCAGCGCGCTTTGTCGACCGTGTGGGCAAAGGCATCCGAGGCGCCCCGCGCGATGCGATCGTTGCAGACGTCACACCGCCAGCGTTGCGTGATGCGGCGTTCGGGCTGCGTCAGTCGCTCGACACGGTGGGCGCCTTCGCCGGTCCGTTGTTGGCGATGTTGTTCCTTTGGCTTTGGGCCGACAACATGCGGGCAGTGCTGTGGATCGCAGTGATTCCCGCGGTGCTGGCCGTGCTGCTGCTGGCGGTGGGCATCGATGAACCTGAGCGACACGCCGCAGGTGGTACCAGCGCAGCTGCACGCCTTCGTCTCCTTGGGGCGCTGCCAGCGGCGTTCTGGCTCCTGATGCCTTTGACCTCCCTGTTCTCGCTGGCTCGGCTGTCCGAGGCCTTTCTGGTCCTGCGAGCCCAGGAAGTGCATCTGGGCGTGATGTGGATTCCGCTCGTGATGATCGTGATGAGCGCGGTCTATTCGCTGTCGTCCTACCCTGCCGGCGTGTGGGCGGCCCGCGTCGGCAGAGACACCATGCTCGTCGCTTCGCTCCTGGCGTTGCTCGCAGCGGAGGCGGCTCTGGCTTGGCTGCCAGACGGTGCCGGGCTTTGGACCGGCGTCGCGCTATGGGGACTGCATATGGGTCTCTCGCAGGGAGGGCTGTCGGCCTGGGTGGCCGAACTCGCCCCGGCGAACCTTCGCGCAACCGCGTTCGGCGTCTTTCACTTCGTCACCGGCTTGTGTCAACTGGCTGGTGGGGCGTTGACCGGGTGGTTGTGGGCACGACACGGCAGTTCGATCGCGTTTGCCGTTGGAGGTGCATGGGCACTCATTGCACTGATCGCACTGATGAGCGCGCGGCATCGGGTACGCAGGTCAGAACAGGTGTAAAGGCACGTAAGACATCGAAAGGCTGGGAATTCCGTCGGATAGATCACGCTCAGCTGGCGCTACGCTTGCCGTCGATCGGAGTCTGTACATGCAGCGCAAAATTGTCCTCATCATTCTCGCGTCCGCGGCCTGTGGCGCAGCCCATGCCGGACCCAACGTCGGCGTATCCATCGGCATCAACCAACCTGGGATGTACGGGCGCATCGATATAGGCAACATGGCCCCGCCGCCTGTGATCTATGCCCAGCCGGTGATCGTTGCACCCTCGCCAGTGGCCGTGTACCAGCAGCCCATCTACCTCTATGTGCCGCCCGCCCACCAGGCGCAGTGGAGTCACTACTGCGGCGCCTACGGGGCTTGTGGCCAGCCGGTCTACTTCGTCCGCGAAGGCTGGGTCCGCGACCACAGGCGCCGTGGTGACGATGATCGCGATGACGGTGACCGCCGCGAGCGTCGGAGGGAGCACAGCGGCAAGCACGATCATCACGACGACTGAGTCGACTGCCGCAAGGGCGCGCCGGAAAGGGAACGGGCGGCCGAGCCGCCCGAGAAGATGGATCCGCAGCGCAGCGCGACGAGCGCCGCAGGATCGTCACTCGTCGTTGTCTTCGTGTTCGCCGCGATCTGCCTGGTCCTGCTTGCTCGACAGCACCTTGCCGTCGGCTGCGTCGACCTTGACGTCGAAGACCTTGCTGTCCGCGGTCACGACCTCGACCTGGTACACGACCGCGCCGCGCTCGCCTTCGAGTTCGGCCTTCGTAGCCTTGCCGCCCGACTGGGCCTCGGCTGCGCCGATCGCCTGAGCCAGCGTGACTTTTGCCATTGCCAGGTCGGCGATCGCGTCGTTCTCGCCACCGCCGGATTTGGCGTACGCCAGGCCTCCGGCCGTGGCAATGCCCGCAGCCATGATCAGCGCGGGGATGATGATCTTTCGGTTCATGATGATGCTCCTTGCTTCCAGTCTGTCGGGGCGGAATTGCCGGTCGACGGGACCAACTATCGAGACCCACACTTAGAGGGCACTTAGCGGGGGCAACGGTGCGCCACGGCATGACTTGCCGGCTTGTCTGGCCGATCCAGGCCCGCTCCAGCGCTTCCGGTTTAAGTCGCGATTAAGTCGGTGCTGCAGAGACTTGGGCACATGCAATGCGATCGCGCGTCGCGCTGGCACGGTCTGGTCGGGAACGCCGGGCGCATGCTTGCCATCTTGCTGCTCCTGCCTGGCACTGCCTGGGCGGACTCGACCGAGCAACCGCTGCCAACGTTGGCAGATCTGGAGGCGGTGGGTGCCCGCATCGGCCAGATCCGTATCGTCACGGACGACATCTTTGATCTCGCCGATCCCACGGAAGACAAGCTCCTCTTCCGCTGGGCCAACGCCTTGCACATCAAGACGCGACCCGGGGTCATTGAGCATGCCCTCGTGTTCAAGTCTGGCGAAGCCTTGTCGGTCGCTCGCATCGACGAGACCGAGCGGCTGCTCCGTCGGAATCGCTACCTGTACGATGTCCAGATTCGCCCGGTGGCCTGGCACGACGGCGTGGTCGATCTCGAGGTCCGCACGCGGGACACGTGGTCGCTGGATCCCGGCTTCAGCGCTGGGCGTTCCGGCGGTGCGAACAGCAGCGGGATCAAGCTCAAGGAATACAACCTCCTCGGAACCGGAACATCCCTCAGCTACGGCCGCTCGAACACGGTCGATCGCTCGAGCAACACCTTCCAGTTCTCTGCCGACCGAATCCTCGGGACATGGACCTCGCTGGATCTCAGCACCTCGCGCAACAGCGACGGGCGGCGCGATGCCGTCTCGCTGGTGCGTCCGTTCTACGCCCTGGACAGCCGCTGGGCGGCGGGCATGACTGCATCGCGGGATGATCGCATCGACCCCATCTACGACGCTGGCAACGTCGCCAGCGAATTTCGCCATCGTCAACGCCAGGCCGAGGCATTTGCCGGCTGGTCGACCGGGCGAGTCGATGGCTGGGTTCAGCGCTATTCGGTCGGGACTAGCCTGATCGACGATCGATACAGCCTTCAACCGGGACGCGTGCCGCCGACTGCACTGCCGCCTGACGAAAGACTGGTGGGCCCGTTCGTGCGTTACGAGTTGATCGAAGACCGGTTCGAGAAGTTGCAGAACCGCAATCTCATGGCGCGCCCAGAGTTCTTTGCGCTCGGGCTCGCGGCTACCGTGCAGCTAGGCTGGGCCGGCACGAGCTGGGGCTCGACACGCGACACTCTCCTCTATGCCGCGTCGATCAGTCGGGGATTCGAACCCGCACCGGAACACGTTCTGACCGCCGCCGCGTCCATCATGGGACAGTACTCGGACGGGCAGGCCCGGCGCCAGCGCCTGGGCTTCCAGTCCCAGTACTACATCCCTCAAGGACGGCGGTGGCTGTTCTACGCGTCAGTGTCAGCGGACACACTGACGAACCCGAACCCTGCGGAAACCTTGCTGCTGGGTGGGGACAACGGACTGCGAGGCTACCCGCTCCGATATCAGAACGGCCAGCGGCGCGCGCTCGTCACGGTCGAGGAGCGATTTTTCACAGACGCGTATGTCTGGCGTCTCTTCCGCATCGGCGGTGCAGCCTTCTACGACGTCGGTCGTGCCTGGGGTGGAAACGCGACCAACAGAGCCAATCCCGGCTGGCTCGGCAATGTGGGCGCCGGTCTTCGCATCGTGAGCGTTCGCGCGGCGTTCAGCAATGTGCTCCACGTGGACGTGGCGTTCCCGCTCAACGCCACGCCCGACATCAAGAAGGTCCAGTTCCTCGTCAAGACGAAGGCCAGTTTCTGAGATGAGATTCGTCGAGGCAACAAGAACCTGGGCACGACGGATCAAGCGAGACGCATTGACCCTCTGGTTCGCACGCTCGCATCCCGCAACACCGTGGTACGCGAAAGCGCTGGGCGCGTTCGTCGTGGCCTACGCCCTGAGTCCGATCGACCTCATCCCCGACTTCATCCCTTTGCTTGGCTACATCGACGACGTCATCTTGCTGCCGGTCCTAATTTGGCTCACGGTGCGGCTGTTGCCTCAGGAGGTGCTGACGTCATCGCGCTCGAAGTCCGAGCAGTGGCTCGCCGAACACGCTTCCAAGCCACGCAGCCTGGCGGGTGCCGCGACGATCATCGTGATCTGGCTGGTGGCAGCTGTCGCGCTGACGATCTGGATGTCGAGCGCGCTGGCCCACTGACGAGACTGCGTATTCGCCTGAGGCCTTATGGCCGAACCGGCTTGTTGCGGTCAACCGCGAGGCACAACATGCTGGGCCGCTGTGGACTTGTACACCTGAGCCCCAATCTCATGCTGACGCACCAGCACGGTCTCCGGGCCAATGGCGTGGACACGTCGCCGCACCGCGCTGTCGATGTCCTCGCGATGCTCAAGGTACGTCGCAAGGCACTGCGCCCTCGGCTCGCTCGATCCATATGCAATGTGCAGGATCGTTCGGCTGACATATGCCTGCACGAAGACGCCATCGACGTTCACCTGGAAATGCACTCCGTCGGTGTCTTGCGCGTAAGACGGGTCGTAGCGGTCCATACCACTTCCTTGGCCGATCTTTCGGCCTCTCATCGAGAAGGATGGTCGCCAGTCGCGACTTAAACGGGACTTACTGGCCGAGCTCCCCGTAGCCCCCGGGGGCCAGGCTAAGCACGGCTTAAGTCGCCGACACCGAGAGTGCCGCACCCGCGGCAATGGTGCCGCCGGGCTTGCCGGAAGCAAAGCGACATGCAGAACGGTTCGGACGGTGACCTAGTCCAGACATGGCCGGTCAGCCATGCACTTCTTGGCACTTCTACGATCGACACTCGCACCGCAAGCCGAGTGGCGGCGGTGCCCAACCTGGCGATGGCTGCCGGCGTTGGACTCTTTGTTCTCGTGTGGCTCCTGCATCTGAATTCCACGAGCCTCGTGCCGCCGGTCGACGACCTGGAGCAGCTCACCTGGGTGCGATCGCTCGAGTGGGGCTACTACAAGCACCCTCCGCTTCCGACCTGGCTGCTATGGCTTCCGGTTCAGGCCTTCGGGTGGAGTGCCTGGACCGTGTACGTCGTGGGCGCGTCGGCCACCGTCGCGTCGTTGCTGTTGATGTGGCGGCTGGTGGCCCGCCTGCGCGGCGAGCGCCATGCTCTGGTCGCATTGCTGGCAGCAGCCTGCATCACCTACTACAACGGGCGACTCAACTATTTCAATCACAACATCGTGCTGATGCTGCTGAACGCCTGCAGCGCTGCGGTGACCTGGCAGTGTTTCCGAAGCGGAAGACTCAGATGGTGGATCGCGCTCGGGGTCTGCCTGGGACTCGGCGCGCTGGCCAAGTACCAGATCGTCGTCACCTATGTCTGCGTGATCGCGTTCGCGGTCCATTCACGCTTCTGGGGGGATGGCGCGCAGCGTCGCGGGCTGCTGCTGGCCACCTTGATCGGCCTGGTCATCTTCAGCCCGCACGTTCAGTGGTTGCGCGCCCACGATTTCGGACCGGTGTTCTACGCGATGAGCACCTCGTTGGGCGTCGGCCATCCCCTGCCGGCGAGAACGGCAGAGTCTGTTCACTGGCTTGCCGACCAGACGCTGAACCGGGCTCTGCCGGCGCTACTGCTCCTGCTGTGGGTCGCCTGGCCGCTGCGAGGGCGGTCCGCAGTCCAACCTGAACCCACGCCTGGCGCCGAACGGCTCCCCAGTGCGAGGGCGCTGCTGCTGATCTTCGGGTTCGTTCCGCTGGGCTTCATGACCCTGCTGGGACTGACGTCGGGCGCTGATCTGCAGTTGCACTGGGGCACCCCCTTTCTTCTTTTCGTGATTCCCGCCCTGATGGAACTCGCGGGTGGCGTGTCATGGGCAAGGGCGACGTTGCAGAGACTGCTGGCTGGGTTCGTGGTCGTCAACGTAATGCTGTTGACGGTCAGCTACGTCACTTCGCCGCTCGGCCCGCGGGCGCTGAGGGACACGCATTGGCGCACCTTCGACCCGAAGCCCGTGGCGCGCGCACTCGAGGCGATTCGCGGCACGCTGGCCGGCCCCATCCGGATCCTGTCCGGCCCTCCCGCCGTCGCGGCGGCCGTCGCTCTCGAATTGCCGGAGCATCCACTTGTTCTGATCGATGGCCGGCGCGACGAAAGCCCGTGGGTCTCAAAGGCCGTGGAGCGGGCCGGCGGCGTGGTCGAAATCGGCGCGACGGGTGAGTTGCCCGGAGGACACCCTCTTGGTTCGGCTCTGCCCGGATGGAGCTATCGAGCACTGCCTTCGAGCCGTTCGCCGAAAAAGCCGTCCGCCCTATCGGATTGACCATGCAACGGGCTTCGCAAGGGCCACGCAGGTTCGAAGATCACCTCCAGAGTCTTGTTGTTAAGTTCGAATTAAGTGGTCCTCTTTGAGACTGCCGCGAAGATCTCGATTCCCCTGTAAGCCCGATGAGGACGCCGTCGACAAGTCACCACACGCTCGCCTACCGCTTTGCGCCACACGCCGCCGGACGAACCGCTCCGGTGTCCGCTCTGCAACAGCCTGACAGCGAACGCGCACGCCAGTGCGCCAGGCCCACGCTGTCGTGTGTGGTCCCCTGCCACAACGAAGCGCGAAACCTGGACGCACTCTTGCGCCGCCTCCTGGATACTGTCAGCGCGTTGGTCGCCAGCTGGGAAGTGATCCTGGTCGACGATGGCAGCAGCGATGACACTTCGCAGGTCCTTGCGCGCTGGCTGACGTGCGATGGCGTTCGCACCATCGAGCTGTCACGCAACTTCGGCAAGGAAGCGGCGCTGACCGCCGGATTGCAGGCAGCACGCGGCGATGTGGTCGTCATGCTCGATGCCGATCTCCAGCACGAGCCCGAGCTGATCCCCGAACTGCTGCAGAAGTGGCGCGAGGGCGCGGACACGGTCTATGCCGTGCGGCGCGACCGGGCCGACGAGGGATCGCTCAAGCGGCTCGGGGCCCGCGGCTTCTATGCCCTCGTCAACGCGGCAGACCGATTCGAAGTGCCACCCGATGCGGGCGACTTCCGGCTGATGGACCGGCGGGTCGTCGATGCGCTGCTCGCACTGCCCGAGCGCAACCGCTTCATGAAGGGGCTCTACGCCTGGGTGGGCTTCAGTACCGCTTCGGTGCCCTACACACCGGCGCCCCGGGCCCATGGCCACTCGCAGTTCAGCCCGCTACGCCTGGTGCGGCTGGCCCTGGACGGCCTGACAGGCTTCACAACCTGGCCGCTGCGCGCAGTCAGCATCGTGGGATTCGTGCTCGCCGGCCTGGCCTTCGCATACGGCGCCTACCTCACGGCCACCTACTTCCTGTATGGCCACGACGTCAGCGGCTGGACCACCATCGTCGTCGGGCTGATGCTGTTCTCGGGCATTCAGCTCGTTTCTCTGGGCATCGTCGGCGAGTACATCGGCCGCGTGTTCGAGGAGGTCAAGGCCCGACCGCTGTTCGTCGTGAAGCGCGAGCGTGGTCATGGCCTCGAGGAATCTCGCACGTGAACCCGTCACTCAAGAGCTTCGCCGGCAGCCGGGCTGGCGCTGCCCTGTTGTCATTTGCCTGGCTGGCATTGCTGGCGTGGCCACGCCCCTTGATGCTGCCCGACGAAGGCCGCTACGTCGGCGTGGCCTGGGAGATGATGCGCAGCGGCGACTGGCTCGTGCCCACGCTCAACGGCCTGCCCTACTTCCACAAGCCGCCACTGTTCTACTGGATCACGGCCGCGTCGATGACCGCGTTCGGGCCGGGCGACTGGGCCGCCCGCGCGGCGCCACTGCTGGGTGCCTGGGCCGGGGCGATGGCCATCTTCTTCTTCGTGCGGCGCTGGTGGGGGGAACGCGCGGCGGGGCTGACCCTCGTGGTGCTGCTGGCGCAGCCGCTCTTCTACATCGGCGGGCAGTTCGCCAACCTCGACATGCTGGTGGCGGGCTGCATCACCGTCACGATCACCATGCTCGCGCACGCCGCCCTGCTGTCGCAGGAGGGCTCGGCCTACCGCGCGCCCCTTGTGGGCGCCTACGCGGCCGCCGCGCTCGGCGTGCTGGCCAAGGGGCTCATCGGGTTCGTGCTGCCCGCGCTCGTTGTCGCAGCCTGGCTTCTGCTGCGCCGCCGCTGGCAGACGCTTCTCGGCCTGGTGTCGATCCCCGGGACGATCCTGTTCCTTCTCATCTCGGCGCCCTGGTTCATCGCCATGCAGGCGCATTTCGCCGGCTTCCTCGACTACTTCTTCGTCGTCCAGCACTTCAAGCGGTTCGCTGCCGGTGGCTTCAACAACGTACAACCTTTCTGGTTCTACCCGGCGGTACTGCTGTTGTTCACGTTGCCGTGGCTGCACTGGTTGCGGCCACACTTCGCGCGGGGGCGTCTGGGTGATGCGAGGCGCGGTGATGTGCGGACCCTGATGCTGCTTTGGCTTGCACTCATCGTTCTCTTCTTCTCGCTGCCTGCCTCCAAGCTGCTGGGCTACGTGCTGCCCGCGGTCCCGCCGCTGGCCGTGTTGCTGGCCGACGGGCTCGAGACCTGGCAGGAAAGCTCGCCGCAGTCTGGGCGGCGCTGGATGATCAGTGCCGGCGTCACGGCCGTCCTGAGCCTGGCCGCCATCGGCGTGCTGGCCGCACTGACGCCCCACTCGACAAAGGACATCGGTACGGCGCTGCGCACGCTGCACCGAGCCGGCGAGCCTGTGTACATGCTGGACAACTACTACTTTGACCTGCCGCTGTATGCCCGACTGGCAGAGCCGGTGGCTGCGGTACTCGACTGGTCCGATCCGGAGATTCACCGCCGCGACACCTGGCGCAAGGAACTGGCTGACGCAGGCGACTTCGCGCCTGCGCGCGCGCAAAGGACGCTGCTGCAGCCCGCGCTTCTCGGGCCATCGATCTGCACTCGGCCGGTGAGCTGGGTGGTTGGCCCGCCGGACGCTGCAACGCGATACCCGCTGCTGGCTCATGCAGAGGTCGCCATGCGCGGCGCGAACGCCACCCTCTGGCGCGTCGACCGCGAGCAGACGCGGGTCACAGCTTCGCTGAACTGCCCCGGAACACCCAATGCCGGCTCAACAGCCACGTCATGACCGCGACGAGCACCAGCACGATCGCCAGCAGCGACTGGTACCCCAGGCGGCTCCAGCCCAGGCTCACGGCATACGCCGTCTCGTTCACACCAAAGCCGGCGGCCGAGACGAGAACGAAGCGCATGGCCGATCGCGCCACAGGTGCACCGTGGCCACGAAAGGTCAGCCGGTGATGGCCGCCGAACGACACGATCAGGGCCAGCGACCAGCCCGCGACGTTGGCCACCAGCGGATGCCACCCAGCCGCCTCGACCAGGCCGACGACCACCAGCCAGTGCACCCCGGCCGCGATGCAGCCTACCGCAACGAACCAAAGCGGACGGGCGGCGCGAGTTGGCACGGTCATCGCTCAGAGCCCATGCCACTCCCCATGGCCCATAGCGTGATCGTCTGCCTGTGCGCCGATGACTTTGGGCTGAACGAAGGCGTCAACGCCGCGGTTCAGCGACTCGTCGCGATGGAGCGCGTGCACGCGACGGGTGCCCTCGTGGGTGCACCGGCATGGCACTCGGGTGTCGGCGTCCTGCGCCGAATGCACGCCGAAGGCCTGGACGTGGGCCTGCACCTCGACCTCACGCAGCATCCCTTGACCACCGGTCGCAGCGGGCTGCGCGCTCTGATCCTGCAAAGCTACATCGATCGTTGCGACCGCGCAGCCGTCCGGGCGGAAGTCCGCGCGCAACTCGACGCGTTTGAGCAAGGCGTCGGGCATGCACCGACCTTCGTGGACGGGCACCAGCACGTGCACCAGTTGCCGATCATCCGCGACGAATTGCTGGACGAACTGGACGCCCGCTATGGCAGCTACCCTCCGTGGGTCCGACGCACTCGAACGCGTCCGCAAGGAAGCGCAGCGGCCGGGATCGCGGGATGGTTCAAGGCGACGACGATCGCCACGCTTGGAGCCTCGGCCTTGGCGGAGTCGGCACAACGCCGTGGCTTGCCGCAGAACCGGGCGCTGCTGGGTGTCTACGACTTCTCGGGTGGACCAACGCGCTACCTGCGACTGCTGCGCGGGTGGCTGAGCGCTGCGCGCGAGGGAGACCTGCTGATGTGCCATCCGGGTCGAGCCATCGCGCAGGGTGACGGGCTCGCCGCGGCACGCGAAGCCGAGTACCAGGCGCTGGCGAGCCGACACTTCGGGCAATTGATTCGCGAACTGGGCGTGGTGCTCTGGCCCATGAGTCACATCCTCGCCGATGCCGATTGAAGCCGGCGATTTCAAGCCTTCGATTCCGGAAAGATGACTTCGACCATCAGCCCGGAGGCGGCTTCATGCGCATCATTCAGCCTGACCTCGGCGCCGTGCCTGTCGGCAATCGCCTTGACGATGGCCAGCCCCAGGCCGCTGCCGCCGCCATCCCGAGCCTGCTCGGGTGCGAGTTCGCCGCGGTAGAAGCGATCGAAAACGCGCGAGCGCTCCGCCGGCGGGACGCCGGGGCCCGTGTCGCGGACACGCAGCACGGGCCTTCGATCGCCCTGCATGGCGGTCGACACGTCAATGACACCTCCTGCCGGCGTGTAGCGCAGGGCGTTGTCAAGCAGATTGCCGATCAGCGCGGACAGCTGGGCCGCACTACCCCTGACCCGCACCGGCGTATCGACCTGCGCACCGAGGTCCAGGCTCAGCTGCTCGGCCTGCACACTTTGTGCCGCCACCATGGCACGCACCAGCGCCGACAGATCGACGTCCTCGACTTGCTGCAACTCGGCGTCGGGCTCTGCGCGGGCCACCTGCAGCAACTGCTCGACGAGGCGCTGCGACCGCTCAATGCCCTGCGACAGGTCCGCCATCGCCTCACGTCGTTCGGGCTCGTTCCTGGAGCGCTCCAGCAGTTGCAGTTGCAGTCGCAGCGCCGTCAGCGGCGTGCGCAGTTCGTGCGCCGCGTCCGCCAGGAATCGCCGCTGCACCCCAAGGGCCTGGCCCAGGCGCGCCAGGAGGTCGTTGATCGACCGCACCAGCGGAGAGAGCTCCCGCGGCGTCTCTTCCACGCGAATGGGATCGAGCGAATGCACACTGCGCTCGGCGACGTCCTGCGCCGCGAGGTCCAGGGGGTGCAAGCCGCGACGAAGCCCGAAGACCAGCAGCCCGCCGACCACCAGCGTCAGGCCGATCAGTGGCGGAAACACCTTGGCCGCCGACTCACCAGCCATCTCCTGGCGTGCGGACTGCCGTTGCGCGGCCTGCGCGACCCCGTCGTCGCGCACCACCGTGTAGACGATCCACTCCTCTTCGCCCACGCGGGTCCTGCGCAACCCTTCTTGCATGCTGAAGGGGACGCCGACTCGCGGGTCGGACGCGAACACCCGCTCCCCCGCCGGTGTCCAGGTCAGAGTGACGACCTCGCTGTCGTCGGAGACGTCCTTTCGCTCAGGCAATGCCACGGGCGACGCCTCGTGCGGTCCATGCCCGGCATGGTGGTACGCGGCCACAGCCTGGGCGATGTTCTTCAGGTCCGCGTCGAACACCTCGTTCATCTCGTCGAGCGTGACCAGATACGTGGCGAACGCCACGAGCAGCGATCCCAGCGCCAGCGCGCCGAAGATCCATCCCAGCAGGGTGCGCTCGATCGACCGCATCAGTCCTCGCTGACCCGGTATCCGACACCACGTACGTTGCGGATCGAGCCGGAACCCAGCTTCTTGCGCAGGTGGTGCAGGTGGACCTCGATCGCATTGCTGCCGACTTCCTCGCCCCAGCCGTAGACCGACTCCTCGAGTTGCTGTCGGGACAGCACGGCGCCAGGGCGCTGCATCAGCGTCTCCAGCACGGAGAACTCTTTGGCCGACAGTTCCACCACCTCGCCATCACGGAGAACGACCTTGCGGACCGGATCCAGCGTGAGTGCACCGCACTTGAGGATCGGCGATCCGCTGCCCGCGTGCCGACGGAGCAATGCCCTCACGCGGGCGACGAGTTCGTCCAGGTCGAAGGGCTTGAGCACATAGTCGTCGGCACCCGCCTCCAGCCCAGCGATCCGGTCGAGGACGGTGTCGCGTGCCGATGCGATCAGCACCGGCATCGAATTGCCGAGGCCTCGCAGCGACGTCAGGATCGCCATGCCATCCTTCTTGGGCAGCCCCAGGTCGAGGATCGCCAGGTCGTACACCCCGTTGGCCAGCGCCAGCTCCGCGCTGCGGCCATCCGTCACCCAGTCCACCGTGAAGCCCGCCTGGGCCAGACCGCGGTGCACGGCCTTGCCGATCATGGTGTCGTCTTCGATGAGGAGGATGCGCATCGCGAAGGCGGGAAGATTCAGGTCCGTCGGTTGAGGTGCAGGCGGGCGCGTAGGACTGTCATCCAGCGGTCGTGGACGGCCAACAGAGGTAGCACGAGCGGCATTGTTGCCGGACGCACGGCACGTGCGATCACTGCGCCGATTCCGGCGACCGGCAGTGCGGCCAGGATGTCGTAGGGGAAGTGCACGCCGAGGAACACGCGGCTCCAGCCGACGGCCAGGCCGCCGGCGAGCAGTGGAAAGCCCCAGACGGCGAAGCGTTCGGTGAACAGCGCCGAGAGCGCCAGGCTCCAGAACACCGTCACGTGGTCGCTCGGCAGGCCGGGATCATTGGCATGCGGGAGCAACTGCGTGCCCAGGTGCAGCGCGAACGGCCTCGGCTGCGGCCAGGCGTGCACGACGACCTGGGCCACTCCCAGTGCCAGCAGCGTGGACAGCAACATGCCGACGATATCGAGCCGCGCGACGCGGTCGCCTCGCAGCCACGCCCATGCCAACCCTGCCGGCAGGAGATAGATCAGCCACTGTGCCAAGGCGATGGCGAGATGCAACTGCCAGGCCTCCGGGTGAGGCGCGGCGTTGATCAACTCGAAAAGGTGAACGTTGCTCATGAAATGCCAGGCGCGTCCGGCCCTACCTTGCCGGCGAGCGGGACATGGTCCGGCTGGCTCACTTAATCGCAACTTAAGCCCCACGGAACCCGACGGGAAGGTGCGCCCTATGCCTGCGCTAAGTCTGGCCATGGACAGTACGGCCATCTTCAAGACGCCTCGCAGGATTCAACCGCATGAACACCGCCATCACCGTGCCACGGTCACTGCTGAACAAGGTTCCTGAGGTGACGCTGTCGTTCTGGATCATCAAGATCATGTCCACCACGGTGGGCGAGACCGGCGCCGACTTCTTGGCCGTCAACGCGGGCTGGGGCCAGACGGCCACGCGCAGCGTCATGGCCGCCTTGCTCGCCTCGGCCCTGTTCGTCCAGTTGCGCACGCGGCGCTACACGCCGTGGATCTACTGGCTGACCGTGGTGCTGGTCAGCATCGTCGGCACGCAGATCACCGACTTGCTCACCGACGCCTGGGGTGTGAGCCTGTACCTCAGCACGGCTGCCTTCGCCACTGCACTGGCTGTCATCTTCGGCGTGTGGCATCGGCTGGAGCACACGCTGTCGATCACCGACATCGTCACCCGCCGCCGCGAAGCCTTCTACTGGGTTGCCATCCTGTGCACGTTTGCGCTGGGGACGGCCGCCGGCGACCTGGCCACCGAAGCCCTCGGCCTGGGCTTCGCATGGGGCGCCGTGGCCTTCGGCGCACTCATCGCGCTCACCTATGGTGCCTGGCGACTTGGCGGCCCCGCGGTCCTGACCTTTTGGCTGGCCTACATCCTCACCCGGCCATTCGGTGCAGCGCTGGGCGATCTGCTGACCCAGGCCAGGGCCTACGGCGGCATGGGAATGGGCGCCCTGTGGACCAGCGCCCTGTTCCTCTCGGTGATCGTGATGCTGGTCGCGGTCGCCCAGATCGGCATGAACGGTCGCCAGGCCACTCCCGAAACCAACTGACGAAACCACCCCTTCGCAAGCAGCCGAGTTCCACCATGATCAAGACTCATCCTCGCCTTCATCTCCCCGCGACTGCGCTCGTCGTGGCGCTGTTGACGCTCGCGGCTGGCTGCTCCAGGAGCGACAGCGCGAACAATCCGCCTGCGGAATCCGCGAAGAGCTCGGCGTCGGTCACGCGGCCCGCGACACCGGCCGCCTCCAAGCTTGGCGATCTGACGACGTTCCGCGCCATCGCCGCCGATGTCTCCGCCATCGTCGACAAGGGCGACCTGGTTGCCGCCAAGACTCGCATCAAGGATCTCGAAGTGGCCTGGGATGCCGCCGAGGCCGGCCTCAAGCCACGAGCCGCGGCAGACTGGCACGTCCTCGACAAAGCCATCGACCAAGCCCTCGAGGCCCTGCGCGCAGACAAGCCGACACAGTCCGACAGCCAGGCCGCGCTGTCGGCTCTGATCAGGACCTTCGACAACCTGGCGGGCAAGGCCTGAACTGGAGTTCCGCACCATGAACGCATTGGAGAAGAGTGAACCGCAGCAGGCCCTGGCCAAGGTTCCCGAGGTGACGCTCGGCTTCTGGTTGATCAAGATTGCGGCCACGACGCTGGGCGAGACCGGTGGCGATGCAGTGTCGATGTCCATGCACCTGGGCTACCTGGTGGGGACAGCCGTCTTTGCCGCAGTGTTCGTGGCTGCTGTCGTGGCACAGATCCGCGCCCAGCGATTTCATCCGACCCTGTACTGGACCACGATCATCGCCACCACCACGGTGGGCACGACGCTGGCCGACTTCGCGGACCGCTCCCTCGGCATCGGCTACGCGGGAGGCTCCGCGCTGCTCTTGACGCTGCTGCTCAGCTCGCTGTGGGTGTGGAAGCGCAGCCTGGGCACAGTCTCGGTGAGTTCCGTGAGCACGCCCGGCGCGGAGGCCTTCTACTGGCTGACGATCATGTTCTCGCAGACCCTCGGGACGGCACTGGGCGACTGGACGGCCGACACCGCCGGCCTGGGTTACACCGGCGCAGCGGTGGTGTTCGGGCTGATGCTGGTGGTGGTGGCGCTCGCCTACTACAGGACTCGCGTGTCGCACACAGTGCTCTTCTGGGCCGCATTCATCCTGACCCGTCCGTTGGGCGCCGTCGTCGGCGACTTTCTCGACAAGCCACTCAGCGCCGGCGGTCTGGCGCTCAGCCGGTACACGGCATCGGCCGTGCTGATGGGATTCATCCTGACGGGTCTGCTCGTGTTCCGGCAACGCGCGGCGCGTACAGTCCATTGAGACACCCAGCCTGACGACTGACGACTGACGAATGCGAGTGCTGCTGGTCGAGGACGACACGATGATCGGCGAAGCGGTCCAGGCCGCGTTGAAGGACGCCGCTTACGCCGTGGACTGGGTGCGCGACGGACAGGCTGCGCCGGCCGCACTGCGCACGCAGGCGTACGACTTCGTGCTTCTCGATCTGGGCCTTCCCGGGCGTGACGGTCTGAATGTGCTGAGGGACATTCGCGCCGGCGGCAATCCTGTGCCCGTGCTCATCATCACCGCGCGCGACGGCCTCGACGACCGACTGCGCGGGTTGGACGGCGGTGCCGACGACTATGTGCTCAAGCCCTTCGAGATGGCCGAACTGCTGGCACGCATGCGCGTGGCACTGCGCCGCCGAGCGGGCAGCGCCGAGTCCATGCTGAGCAATGGCGAGGTGCGGCTGGACCTGTCGACCCGACAAGCCAGCATCGCCGGTCAGCCGGATGTGCAACTGTCGGCTCGCGAGTTCGCCCTGCTGCAGGCCCTCCTGGTGCGGCCAGGCGCGATCCTGTCGCGAGGCGAACTCGAGGACAGGATCTACGGCTGGGGCGAGGAAGTCGAGAGCAACGCGGTCGAGTTCATCATCCATGCGCTGCGCCGCAAGCTGGGCAGCCAGGTGATCCGCAACGTTCGGGGACTGGGATGGCGGGTTTCCAAGAGCGAGTGAGGACCTCGCTTCAGGTCAGGCTGTCGCTGACCTTGTCGGTGGCGATCCTGGTGGTGGCCGTCGTCGCCGGGGCGTTCTCGTTCATGACCGCCTTCGACGAAGCCAACGAATTGCAGGACGACGTGCTCCGGCAGGTCGCGGCGCTGGTGGACCGGCAGGGCCTGCCCGCAGCTGGCAAGAGGCTCGACAGTCGCCCTGCAGATGGCGACGAGGAGTCGCGCGTCCTCGTGCAGCGACTAGGCACCGTGGCGCTTGACCGCCGGCCCGTCGATGCCGGTGGCCCACTCTTGTTGCCCGACTCGCTTGCCGACGGACTGCAGACGCAGACCGTCGATGGCGAGAAGTTCCGTGTGCTGGTGCGCACACGCCCGACGGGGGAGCGATTCGTCGTGGCTCAGGAGTCCGGCTTTCGGGACCAGATCGCGCGAGACGGAGCCCTGAGAACCGTGCTGCCCTTCCTCGTGCTCGTGCCCATTCTGCTGGTGATCACCGCCGATCTTGTTCGGAAAGTCTTCCGCCCGGTGACGGCCCTGGCCGCGGAGATCGATCGTCGGCAGCGGGCGGATCCCCACCCGGTCGATCTGACGCCTCTGCCGATCGAGGTCCGGCCGTTCGCGGTGGCAATCAACGGATTGCTTGGACGCGTCAGGGACTCGATGGCGGCACAGCGGCGTTTCGTGGCCGACGCCGCGCACGAGTTGCGCTCGCCGATGACCGCTCTGTCACTGCAAGCCGAGCGCTTGGCGGATGCCGATCTGGAGGAGGTTGCAGCGTCACGACTTGCCGACCTGCGCCGCGGCATCGACCGATCACGTACCCTGCTGGAACAGATGCTGGCGCTGGCCAAGGCCCAGTCCGAGCCCCAGGGCACGCCTGCGACGGTCAGCCTGGTGCGAGTGGTGACGGACGTGCTACAGGACCTGATGCCTTTGGTCGATGCCAAGGCCATCGACATCGGTGTGTCGGCGGCGGACGACGTGATCGTTCCGGTCAGCGAGCTGGAGGCAACGCTGATCGTCCGCAACCTGGTCGATAACGCCATCCGCTACACACCCGCTGGCGGGCGCGTCGACATCGCGATCGAACAGCGCGAGGGCGAGGTCGTGTTCGTCGTTCGCGACAGCGGCGCCGGTCTCTCTCCCGACGAGATCCAGCGGGTCTTCGATCCCTTTTATCGCGTTCCCGGGTCCGGCCAGCCGGGATCCGGGCTTGGACTCACCATTGTCAAGGCAGTGGCGGACCGCCACGGATTTCGCCTGTCGGCTTCGAGTGGCGCGAGCGAGAACTTTCCTGGACTGTCGGTGGAAGTCCACCTTGCAACGAGCGCCGCTGGCCGATATCCACAGAATCCATTTCCCGGAGAAAACTCATGAATTCACTGACAAAGCATCGCTACGACACCATCAGCATGAGCCTGCATTGGCTTGCGGCGATCGCAGTTGTGGCGGCATTCGCGTTGGGGCCTGGAGACTTTGGCCGCCTGGCCGACAGCGGCGTCGATCCGGGAACGCGGCTCGACATCGTGGCGCACGAGTCGATCGGCCTGTTCGTGTTCCTGCTCACGGCCGTCCGCCTGGTCTGGGTCGCCGTGCGGCCTGCGCCGCCGTCTGCGACGGGACCCGATTGGTCGAACGTGGCGGCGGTTGCGGTGCGCATCGTACTTTGGATCCTGCTCCTGGCCACGCCGGTGACGGCGCTACTCACACTTGCTGGCGATGGCCGGCCCTTGACGCTGCTCGCGGGTCTGCGCTTGGACGCCATCCCCTTGGTTGGCCGATGGGCTCTGACCCAATGGACCGACTGGGGCGAGGTCCACACCTTTCTGGGCGACGCGATTCTCTGGATTGCTGGCCTGCACGCGGCGGCGGCGCTCGTGCACCACTTCATCTGGCGCGACAACGTGCTGAAGTCGATGCTGCCGCGGCGTCGCGCCTGACTGTGACCTCGGGCAGGCGCGCGGCACGCAGGTGTATGGCCATGCGGCAATCAATCGGTCAAACTGAATCGACAGGCCGTCGTTTGCACTCCTTGCAACTCATTCACGCGACGTCCGCCGACCTCGGAAACCGCATCACCATCTGGACCATCCGGTCCCGTGACGTTGCCGCGATGTCGCCACCGTGCGCTTCAACGATGGCCTTGGTGATCGACAGGCCCAGTCCGGCGCCTTCGGACGCCGGATGCGCCCGCGAGGGGTCGCCACGGAAGAAGCGATCGAACAGGCGTGGGAGCGCCGTCGGATCGATGTCATTGGACGTGTTCGCCACGCTGATGGACACGCCGGCTTCACTGGCCACGATCACCACGGTCACGGGGCTGCCTGGATCACCGTGCCGCACCGCGTTGGACAGCAAGTTGCTGACCGCACGGCGGAACATGAGGCGGTCACCATCGATCTCGCCATCGCCAGTGACGCTGAGCCGGATGCCCTTTTCCTCCGCCACCGCGTCGTAGAAGTCCAGCAGGGCCTGTATTTCCTGTGCCGCAGAGAAGCGCTCGCGGTTCGGCAAGGGCATGCCGCGTTCGGCCTTGGCGAGGAACAGCATGTCGGCCACCATGCGGGCCATGCGCTCCAGTTCCTCGGCGTTGGAGGCCAGGATGTTGAAGTAGGTGGGGGCATCGCGCTTGGTGGACAGCGCGACTTGCGTCTGCGTGAGCAGGTTGCTGATCGGGGTGCGCAGTTCGTGCGCCAGGTCCGAAGAGAACTCCGCCAAGCGGCGGTAGTCATCGCGCAGGCGGTCCAACATGCCGTTGAGTTCGGCCGCCAGGTCGGCCATCTCGATGGGCACGGCGGCCACGGGCATCCGCTCGTTGAACTGGTGGCCCGACACGGCCGCCGCCCTGGCACGCATCGCCCGCAATGGCGCCAGCCCCTGGTGCGCGGCCAGCCAGCCCAGCAGGCCACTGACCGCCACGGCCAGCAAGGCGTACAGCAGCAGCGTGCGGCGCAGTTCGGCCAGGAAGTGCTCGTGGTGCTCGGTGTCGATGGCGGCCAGCACGTCGAGGGCACCGCTCTTGTCGTAAGCCGGAGTCACCTGGAAGCCGATCGCCCGGTACTCCCTGCCTTCCGATGCCCAGTGCCGAAGTCGAAGTCCGGCCTCGCCGGCTGTCGAGGGGATCGCTGGCTGAAGAAGACCGGGAGATTGGAAACCTCGCGACTGGTACAGCACGTCGCTCCGCGCGTCCTTCACCACCACGTACAAGTCGTGATGGTGGCTCAACGCTTCGTTCAAGCGCCACTTGGTGTCCTCGATCGAGTTTGCGCTCCGTACGATGTCCTCGATCAGGTGCTGCTTGTCCTGCAGCGTGCCGCGGTCCAGGTCGACGAAGTGCCGCGCCGTCGCCTGGATGAAGACCCAACCCAGGCCGAACACCACCGCTGCGGCCAGCACCGTGAAGAAGATCGTCAGGCGCTGTGTCAGCGACAGGGCGCGCAGCATCAGCGGCGCCCGGCCGCCCGAAGGCGCTGATGCGCCCCAGTGGGGGGCAGTGAACGCAGTGAGCGTGGGGGTGCCATATCAGGGCTCCTCGGGCGCTTCGAGCACGTAGCCCATGCCGCGCACCGTGTGGATCAGCTTCACCTCGTGACCTTCATCGATCTTCACGCGCAGGCGGCGCACGGCCACCTCGATGACGTTGCTGTCGCTGTCGAAGTTCATGTCCCAGACCTGCGAGGCGATGAGCGAGCGCGGCAGCACCTCGCCATGACGACGCATCAGCAACTCCAGCAAGCCAAAGTCCTTGGCGGTCAGGTCTATGCGCCGGCCGGAACGGTGTACGCGACGCCGCAGCAGGTCCAGTTCCAGGTCGGCTACGTGCAGCGTGGTGCTTTCGGCGCCACCGCGGCCACGCCGCAGGATGGTCCGCACGCGAGCCAGCAGTTCGGCGAACGAGAACGGCTTGACCAGGTAGTCGTCGGCGCCCAGCTCCAGGCCTTTGACGCGGTCCGTCACCTCGTCACGCGCGGTGAGGAAAAGCACCGGCATCTGCAGCCCCCGGCCACGCAGCGACTGCAGCACCTGCCAGCCGTCGAGGCCGGGAAGCATCACGTCCAGGATCACCAGGTCGTAGAAGCTCTGCAACGCCAGGTTCAATCCCTCGGCGCCGTCCTGTGTCCAGTCGACCACGAAGCCTGCTTCGCTCAAGCCTTGGCGAAGGTACTCACCGGTCTTGGGTTCGTCTTCGACGAGCAGAATCTTCACGGGCGCGAGCCTCTTGCAGGACAGTGGACAGTTTCACAGGGTTCGAGCGACCTGATAGCCAGATAACAAAAATGTAAACACCAGCTCAGCTTGATGTCGGGTCCCGGTTCTGAGAATGCCTCCAGAGTCATCTGTGAACTCTGAAGAGGCCTCATGCCAAACTCCACCCGAGAATCTCTGCGGCAGTTGGTGCTCCCCGGCATCCTGCTGTTGCTGGCCGGAACGGCCTTGGCGCAGACCGCCGCCGATGCGGCGAAGCCATCGCTGCCGAGCAAGCTGCAATACGTGTCGCCGCTGCGGGCCTACAAACCCTTTGCCGACCAGCCGGTCGAGTCGTGGCGCGAGGCCAACGATCGTGTCGGCCGCATCGGTGGCTGGCGTGCCTACGCCAAGGAAGCCCAGCTTGGCGAACCCGCAAAGGATGCGCCCCAGGACCCCGTCAAAGCGCCGGCACCCGCTGCTGATCCCCGCGCTGGGCACCACAAGGGAGCCAAGCCATGAGGCGGTTGCTCGGAAGCGCCCGGGTTCGACTTGTGCTGACCGGTGTGGCCATGGCCGCGCTGACTGGCTGCGCGAGCGTCACGGCCGACCAGACCATGGTCCGCGTGAACGACGAAGCGACCGGCTTCACGGAAGGCCGCCTGGCTTTGGCGCGCAGCGACGACGAGCGCCAGAAGCGCGCTGCCACTGCCAGCCAGTTGTTGGCTGCGCCGGTGGGTCAGCGCGAGGCCGTGCAACTGGCCTTGGTCAACAGCCCTGCGCTGCAGGCCTTGCTGGCCCAGGGTTGGGCGGACTCGGCCGATGCCGCACAGAGCGGACGCATCACGAACCCGCTCTTCAGTTTCGAGCGCCTGGTGGCTGGGGACTCGCTGGACATCGGGCGGTCGCTCGCCTTCGGCCTGCTCGACGTGTTGTCGTTGCCAGCTCGGCAAGGCGTGGCCAGCCGCCGCATCGAACAGTCGCAGTTGCGTCTTACCGGTGACGTGGTTGACCAAGTGACCCAGGTCCGCCAATCCTGGGTGCGTGCGGTCGCTGCAGCGCAAAGGCTCAAGTACGCCCAGCTAGTCTTTGAAAGCGCCGAGGCAAGTGCCGAACTGGCGCGCCGCATGCAGTCGGCGGGCAACTACAACCGCCTGACGCGGGCGCGCGAGCAGTCCTTCTACGCCGACGCTGCGACGCGGTTGGCCACCGCCACGCATCAGGCCACGGCCACGCGCGAGGACCTGGTGCGCCTGCTCGGGCTGGATGAAGCGCAGGCTAAGGCGCTGACACTGCCCGAGCGCCTGCCTGACCTGCCGAAGCAGGCCATGGAACCGCAGGCCGTGGCCGCGACGGCGACCCGGGGCCGTCTTGACATTCGCCTCGCTCAGGCGGCGTTTGAGGCCTCCGCCAAGGCCCAGGGGCTGAACAAGGTGACGAGCTTCGCCGACATCGAACTCACCGCGCGCCGGAACACGGCGTTCGACAACGCGACAGGTACCCGCAGCACTGCGCGCGGCTACGAGGTCGGTGTGCGGTTGCCGGTCTTCGACTGGGGCCGCATGCAGCGCGACGCCTGGAGCGCCCGCACGCTGGCGGCGGCCAACCAGCTGGAAGCCACGGTTCGCACGGCAGGCTCGAACCTGCGCGAGAGCTACTCGGCCTACCGCACGGCCTACGACATCGCGCGCCACCACCGCGACGAGGTGCTGCCTCTGCGCAAGGTGATCGCCGACGAGAACCAGCTTCGCTACAACGGCATGCTCATCGGCGTCTTTGAACTGATGGCAGATGCCCGCGACCAAGTCAGCACCGTCATGGCGGCCATCGACGCCGACCAGCAGTTCTGGCTCGCCGATGCCGCGCTGCAGGCGTCCGTGATCGGACGCCCCACCAACACCAGCCTCACGGCGACCACCAGCGCGTCCAGCGGTGGCGGCGCTGCCGGCCACTGAGCCCGGCCTCCAGTCGACTCCCAAGGATTGTTCATGTCGTCGAGAAGAGAGTTCTTCAAGTTCGCGGGCATCGCAGGCGGTGCCGTGGCCGCCAGCGCGGCGAGCCGCGTGGCCCTGGCCGCTTTGCCGGAGCCGGTGATACAGACCAAGCCGGACACCATGCCGCCGCTGGTTCCATCGACCGGCCAGCCCTACAACCCCGTGGTCACGCTCAACGGCTGGACGCTGCCCTGGCGCATGAACCAAGGGGTCAAGGAATTCCACCTGGTGGCCGAGCCGGTGGTGCGCGAGATGGCACCGGGCTTCAAGGCCCATCTGTGGGGCTACAACGGCCAGAGCCCGGGCCCGACCATCGAGGTGGTGGAGGGCGACCGCGTGCGCATCTTCGTCACCAACAAGCTGCCCGAACACACCAGTGTGCACTGGCACGGCCAGCGACTGCCCAACGGCACGGACGGCGTGTCGGGCCTGACTCAACCGGCGATCCAGCCCGGCAAGACCTTCGTCTACGAGTTCGTGGCGCGGCGGCCTGGCACCTTCATGTACCACCCGCACGCGGACGAGATGACGCAGATGGCGATGGGCATGATGGGCTTCTGGATCACGCATCCGAGGGCCCGGCACCCGTTGATCGATGAGGTGCAGCGCGACTTCTGCTTCCTGCTGAACGCCTACGACATCGACCCGGGCAGCTACACGCCCAAGACGATGACGATGCTGGACTTCAACCTGTGGTCGTGGAACAGCCGCGTCTTCCCCGGCATCGACTCGCTGAACGTGCGCTTGAACGACAAGGTGCGCATCCGCATTGGCAACCTGACGATGACCAACCACCCGATCCATCTGCACGGCCACGAGTTCGTCGTCACGGGCACAGACGGGGGACCGACACCCAAGGCCGCGCGCTGGCCGGAGGTGACGACCGACATCGCCGTCGGGCAGATGCGGCAGATCGACTTCCTCGCCGACGAAGAAGGCGACTGGGCCTTCCACTGCCACAAGAGCCATCACACGATGAACGCCATGGGCCACAACGTGCCCACGCTCATCGGGGTCGATCACCGCGGCATCTCCAAGAAGATCAACAACCTGATCCCCGACTACATGGTGATGGGCGAGCGCGGCATGGCCGACATGACCGAGATGGAGATGCCCATTCCCGACAACACCGCGCCGATGATGACGGGCGAAGGCCCGTTCGGCTCGGTGGAAATGGGCGGCATGTTCAGCGTGCTCAAGGTCCGCCGCGACCAGAAGCCGGGCGACTACAAGGACCCCGGCTGGTTCAAGCACCCGGAGGGTACCGTGGCCCACGAATACACCGGGCCGCTCACGGAGCCTGCGCGCTTCAAGTCCGAGGGCGGGCAGTCCATGCCGCGCGCGGTCATGCCGGCGCAGCCCACCGAAGTCCAGGTACGCAAACCCACGTCCCACAGCGGTCACTGAGTGGCCGCCATCCTGCCAATCGAATCAACAAGGAATGCCTTCATGAATCATCAGGTCAAATCCATTCACCGCCTCCTCGCCGCTGCCGCGGTGTTCTTGTCGACCGGCGCGATTGCCGGCGGAAATCACGCGGGCGGCCACGGCCATGGCGACGACGCCATCGGCAAGCCCGGCGTCGCTGCCAAGGTGACGCGCACCATCACCGTCGAGATGAGCGACGCGATGCGCTACACCCCCTCGGACATCCAGGTCAAGCAAGGCGAGACGGTGCGCTTGGTGGTCAAGAACCTTGGCCAGGTCAAACACGAACTCAGCCTGGGCACCGAGAAAGAACTGCTGGAACACCTGGAGGTGATGAAGAAGTTCCCCGACATGGAGCACGACGAGCCCAGCAAGCTGAGCCTCGCCCCCGGCAAGCAGGGCGAGATCATCTGGCAGTTCACCAAGGCGGGAACCGTGAACTTCGCCTGTCTGATGCCTGGCCACTACGAGGCCGGCATGAAGGGCGCCGTCAAGGTCAGCAAGAAGTGACCTTGCGGCTTCGAGCCCTCGTGTCCGTCCGCAAGGGCACGAGGGCAGCCCCGCTCTCAACTCACCATTGAGGAAGTCATCAACATGATCAAGCAAGTTCTGGCCATCTCTGCCCTCGCCTTCGCTGCCGCGCTGCCTGTGAGCAGCTTCGCTCAGGCCACCATGGACCACAGCAAGATGGACATGTCCAAGCCGGCCACCATGACGGACGGCGAGGTGAAGAAGGTCGATCAGGAGGCCGGCAAGGTCACCATCAAGCACGGCGACATCAAGCACCTGGACATGCCCGGGATGACCATGGTCTTCACCGCCAAGGACAAGGGCATGCTCGCGTCGCTGAAGGCCGGCGACAAGGTCAAGTTCATGGTGGTCAACGAAGGCGGCAAGATGATCGTGACCGACATCCAGCCCGCCAAGTAGGCAAGCCGGCGCTTCACCGCACGCGCCGCCGAGAGGCCTTACGAGTTTGAGGGACTGCCGATGAGACTGCACTTCTGGATCGGCGCCATGATCGGGCTCGCCGTCGCATTGCCCGCTGCGGCGCGGGCCGAGGTGATCGACATCACTTGGGACGCCGCTGGCCGCTTCGAGAGGCAGCTTGCGGTTGCGCCTGGGCAATTTGCCGAGATCTGCGGCAAGTTGAACCCGCCCGACGACCTGCAGTGGCAGTTCTCGGCCAATGTGCCGCTGAACTTCAACATCCACTACCACGAGGGCAAGGCGGTGAAGTTCCCGGCCAAGCAGGATGGTGTGGCCAAGGGCAGCGGCAAACTCGGCGTCGAGATTCAGCAGGACTACTGCTGGATGTGGACCAACAAGTCCACCAAGGAGTCGACCTTGCGAGTCACTCTACAGCGGCCATAGACGTAAGGCGCCCCGCTGCCCGCACCAGGTGAACTCGGCGTCGACCAATGCTCTGCACCTAGGACTTTGCGCCTCGTCGCCGCCGTCCCAGGCCGCCGCCAGGCGAACGCTGTGGGATCTCCGCAGCATGCGCGTCCACTGGCCGGCTGTCTGCAAGTTGCCGTTGTTCGCGTCCGCCAGCGCGGGCGTGACGATGACGATGTCCTTGCGCTGCACGAACCGAGGTTACCGCGCCGACTAGGTCAGTGGCTGTGCCGGTGGTGCGCGTCGGGAAAGTGCTCGTGTGCGTGGGTCAGGGGCTCGTGGCGATGCGGGTGCGAATGACTCCCGGCCACGGGTCCCTGCGCGTGCTCGTGTTGGTGGTGCATGTCGTGTTCATGCTCATGCTCGTGTTCCAACGCTTCGTGCCCATGCATGTGCCCATGCCGCTCGCTGAGGTGCAGCCAAACGCCCAGCGCCATCAGCACGCCGGCGACGAGCAGGGCTGGAGTCACGGTCTCTCCAAGCAACAAGACCGCCAGCACAGCGCCGAAGAACGGAGCCACCGAGAAGTACGCTCCAGTGCGCGCGGTACCCAGATGCCGCAGCGCGACGACGAACAGCGTCAGGCTGACGCCGTAGGAGACGAAGCCCAGCACGGCAGAACCGGCCAACATGCTGAATGACGGCAGCTTGGCGCCCGACGCCAGTGCGATGGCCAGGTTCATCGATCCAGCTGCCAAGCCCTTGACCATCGCCACCCAGGTGGCGTCGGCCAACGAGACCTTGCGCGTGAGGTTGTTGTCCAGGCCCCAGGCCAGGCAGGCGCCCAACACCGCGAGCGCAGGCCACAGTGCGCCGAATTGCGCTTCGCCCGGCCAGCTCAGCACGGCGGCGCCGGCCACAATGGCCAGCATCCCCAGGGCGATGCGCCGGTCGAAGTTCTCCTTGAAGGCGAACCAGGCCAGCAGTGCGGTGAACACGCCCTCGGCGTTAAGCAGAAGCGACGCGCCGGAGGCTGGCATGGCCGACAGGCCGGACATCAGCAGCACCGGCCCCACCACGCCACCCGCAAGCACCGCGCCCGCCAGCCACGGCCACTCGCCGGGTTCCAGATTCGCCGAGGGTGCCCTCCGCAGCAACCGCAGCAGCGCAAGCCCGAGACCGGAGCCCAGGTACAACAGGCCGGCAAGCGTCCACGGTCCGACACCGGCCATGAGTGCCTTGGCCAGCGGTGTACCGGCGCCGAAGAGTGCCGCGGCGAGCAGCGCGGCGCCCACGCCGGCCGGAAGCTTGCCGGCGGTTGGCTTCTGAACGGGATCGCGCGAAGTCACGGTCGCAGTATCACCCTCGCTCACCGGGCCGCCACGTCGGCCACGAGCCGTGCCTTGAGCGCTCGCTCTCGGATCGCGGCTTCTGACTCGGTGGCCCACTCGTAAGTGCTCTTCCAGGACCAGACCGTGCCGTCGATCCTGACGAAGCGCACATCACCGGCCTGACCCGTAATGGTCGTGCTCTGGCGTTTGCCCTCGAACTCGAAGGCTATCGTGTGGGCGCCCGGCTTGAACTTCATGCGCACCATCGTGTCGGGCAGGGTCTCGACAGCTGGGCCGTTGTCGGCCTGGACCTTCACGAAGTTGCGGCCGTCGCTCCAGTTGCGGCGCACGACGTACACGGTCAGGGCGCTCGGGTCGGGCACGAAACGCTTCGCCTCGGCGTCCGCATTGAGGCTCGGCACCGGCGCGCTGGTGCACGCGATGACCCGTCCCTTGTTGGTCTTGTAGCAATGCGGGACTTCCGCCGCAGGATCGGGCGGAGGCGGTGTTGCGCAGCCGGCGAGCGCGGCGACGGCGGCGAGGACGGGGAACAGGTGAAGGCGCGAAGGGTTCATGATGAAGTCTCCGTGGTGGTCGTTGGGGGTGTTTCAGCGATCGGTCGTCCGGTCCGATCCGGGCCACAGGAGCCCGGCGTCGATCTGCAGCCGGTACCGCGCTCGCAGGGCTTCCGCCCGTGCGGCGTTGGCCGTGGTGGCCGCCTCCAGCGCCTGGCGCCTGACAAGCAGCAGCGCCTGTACATCGGCCTCGCCCGCGGTGTAGGCCTTCTGCGTCAGTCGCGCCGTCTCGCGCGCAGTGGCGGCCGCCTGCTCGGCCAGGCGCCAGCGCTCGACACTGCCGATGGCGTCCTGGACCTGGCCGGACACCAGCAGTTCGAGCTCGCGGCGCTGCCGGTCCAGGGCCGCGCGAGCGACCTCGACCTGCTTCAGTGCTTCGCGCGAGGCCTGCTCGCGGTAGTTGCCGCCCAAGGGAATGCTCAGGCTGATGCCGACGACCCGTTCGGTGCGCGAGGCTTCCGACGAGGTGAACACACCCACGGTCGGGTCCGGCGTGCGGTCAGCCCGAACGCGGTCGGCCGTCAGCTCGGCCTTGCGCAGACCCTGCTCCGCAGCTTTCAGCAAGGGGTGCGCGTCGAGCACACGCGCGCGCCACTGTGCCTCGTCGCCCTCCAGCGCCACCGGATCCGGCAGTGGCTGCGGCTGGGCCGGCAAGGTCGGGTAGCGGATCTTCAGTGCGGCCAGGGCCTTGGCCTCGGCCGTGGCGGCTGTGGCGACCTGTTGACGGGCCTGGGCAACGTCGCCCTGGGCGACATTGAGCTCCAGCCGAGAGGCATCGCCCGCCCTCTGGCGCAGCGTGACGGTGCGCTGGTTCTCTTCGGACGCGCGTACCTGCTCGTCCAGCGATTCCCGGGCCTGGCGCGCCGCGAGCCAGTCGATCCAGGTGTCGAGCAGGGTGCGCGCGACCTCGACGCGCGCGGCGGCCAGCTGCGCCCGCGCCAGATCCTCCGTGGTCTGGCCCAGGCGTCGATCGAGGCCCGCTTTACCGGCGATGCGGATCGGCCGTTCGATCTGCATCGACCATTCGCTGGAGTTCGTGCCGCCGTCGATGCGGCGGCGCTGCGCGGTGGCCCCCACGGTCCACTCGTGGGGGCCGGCTTCCAGCATGGCCGCGCTGTGGCGGGAAGCCTCCAGAGCCCGCAGGGCTTGCACGACGGCAGGATCCTGTTCGATGGCCGCACGCGCCAGTCCAGCGCTGGGCAGTTCCGCCGGCGAGGCGGCGCCGGCGGCCGAGGCCAGCGACCACGCCAGGCCCAGGCTGAGCGCCACCGCGCGGGCGATGGCAGCGAGTCGTGGGTGGTTCATTTGATTTCTCCTGCCTGGGTCAGCGACGTGACCCAGTAGCGCAGCCCCGTTCCGGCAAAGCCGGTGCGCAGTGCTGCGAGCAATTGATCCAGTTCGTTGTGCTTGACCAGGATCTGGACCTGCACCGAGCGGCTGCGCCCCATCACCTGCTCGGTGCTGCTGAGGCGGCCATGCGCGGTGCCGTGGCTGAAGGTGGGTGTGCTGGTGAAGACCTCGTTGCCCGCAACCTCGAGCAGCGTGTCCAGCAGCTTCTCTTCGATCTCGGGTGGACTCACCAGAGTGAGGCAGTGACTAGGCATGGTTGAGCTCCTTGGCGTCGGCGGCTGCGGCGGACGACTGGCCGAACCTCAGGTACAGGATGGGCAGCAGGATCAGCGTCAGCGCGGTGGCGGTGATGAGCCCGCCGATGACGACGATGGCCAGCGGGCGCTGGATCTCCGACCCGGGGCCGGTGGCGAACAGCAGCGGGATCAGGCCGAAGGCCGTGATCGACGCCGTCATCAGCACCGGCCGCAGGCGCCGCTTCGCGCCTTGCACCACGCTCTCGTGCAGGGACAGGCCCTCGGCGTGCAACTGGTTGAAGTAGCTCACCAGCACCACGCCGTTGAGCACCGCGATGCCCAGCAGCGCGATGAAGCCGACCGAGGCCGGCACCGACAGGTACTCGCCCGTCAACCACAGCGCGACGATGCCGCCGACCAGCGCGAACGGGATGTTGCTGAGCACCAGCAGCGCCTGGCGCACCGAGCCGAAGGTCGTGAAGAGGATGACAAAGATGAAGGCCAGCGACAGCGGCACCACCAGCGTCAACCGCGCCGCGGCGCGCTGTTGGTTCTCGAACTGCCCGCCCCAGGCGACGCGGTAGCCGGTGGGCAGCTTGACTGCCTGCGCCACCTTGGCCTTGGCCTCCTCGACAAAGCCGACCAGGTCACGGCCGACGACGTTGGCGATCACCACGCTGTAGCGGCTGCCCATCTCGCGGTCGATCTTCACCGGGCCGCTGGCGCGCTCCATGCGGGCCAGCGTGCGCAGCGGCACGCTCTGGCCATCGGGCGCGGTGATGCGCAGCGCCTCGAACTCGGCCGGCGAGATGCGCACGGCGTCCGGCCCGCGGATCACGATCGGCACGCGCTTGCTGCCGTCGATCACGCTGCCGGCGCGCTGGCCTTCGATCTGCACGCGCAGCGCGTCCTGCACGTCCTCCACCGACAGGCCGTGGCGGCCTGCGGCGAGGCGGTCGACGATGACACGCAGGTACTGCACGCCGTCGTTCTCCACCGTGTAGACGTCCTGGTTGCCCGGCACCTCCTTGATCTGCTTCTCGATCTGTGCGGCCAGCTCGTTGAGCGTGCCCAGGTCGGGGCCGAAGACCTTGATCGCGACGTCGCCGCGCACGCCGATGATCATCTCGGAGACGCGCATGTCGATCGGCTGGGTGAAGCTGTAGGCCACGCCGGGCAGCCCGTCGAGCACCTTGCGGATCTTGTCCTGCAGAGCCTCCTTGCTCTCGAACTGCCAGTCCGCGCGCGGCTTGAGCACGAGAAAGGTGTCTGTCTGGTTCAGGCCCATCGGGTCGAGGCCGATCTCGTCCGAGCCGGCGCGGGCCACGACGCCGGTGATCTCCGGGATCTGGCTCATCAGCGCCTGGTGGATGCGCAGGTCCAGCGCCGCGGTCTGATCAAGGCTCACCGACGGCAGCTTCTCGATGCCGACGATGATGTCGCCCTCGTCCATCGTGGGCATGAAGGTCTTGCCCACCAGCAGGTAGACGCCCGCCGCACCCGCCAGCATGGCGCCGGCGATCAAGAAGACCAACTTCTGGCGCTTCAACGCGAAGGCCAGCGTGGGTTCGTACAGGTGGCCCAGCAATCGCGGCAGCCACGGGTCTTCATGCGCCACCTTCTTCAGCAGGTAGGACGCCAGCACCGGGATCACCGTCAGCGACAGCAGCAGCGAGCTGGCCAGCGCGAACACGATTGTCAGCGCCACCGGCACGAAGAACTTGCCCTCCAGGCCCTGCAGCGTCAGCAGCGGCAGAAAGACCACCACGATGATCAGGATGCCGGCCGCCACGGGAACAGAGACTTCGCGCACGGCGCGGAACACGACGTGAAGGCGCGGCAGCTTCTCGGCGCTCTTGTCGTGCCCCAGATGCTGGACCACGTTCTCGACCACCACCACGGCGGCGTCGACCAGCATGCCCAGCGCGATCGCCAGGCCGCCCAGGCTCATCAGGTTGGCCGACATGCCAGTCGTGCGCATCAGGATGAAGGTGGCCAGGGCCGACAGCGGCAGCACCATCGCCACGGTCACCGCCGCGCGCAGGTTGCCCAGGAACGCGCCGAGCAGCACCAGCACCAGCACGGTGGCCTCGAGCAAGGCCTTGGACACGGTGCCGACCGCCTTCTCGACCAGGCTGGCGCGGTTGTAGAAAACCTTCAGCTCGATGCCCTTCGGCAAGGTGGGCTTCAGTTCCTCCAGCTTCTGCGTGACGCCTTCGACCACCTTCTGCGCGTTGGCGCCGGCCAGGCCGAGCACCAGGCCCTCCACAGCCTCGCCCTTGCCGTCCTTGGTGACCACGCCGTAGCGTGTGACGCTGCCGTCGCGCACCGTGGCGATCTCGCCGAGCCGCACGGTCTCGCCCTTGTCGGCCTTCACCACGACGGCACGCAGATCGTCGGCGCCACGCAGGCTGCCTTCGGCGCGCACCAGCAGCACTTCGTCGCCCTCGCCCAGCCGGCCGGAACCGTCGTTGCGGTTGTTGGCCTCGATCGCGGCCTTGACCTGGGCCGTCGAGACACCGACGGCAGCCAGCTTGACCGGGTCGGGCAGCACCTCGAAGCTGCGCACCTTGCCGCCCAGCGCGTTGACGTCGGCCACGCCGGCCACCGAGCGCAGCGCTGGCCGGATAACCCAGTCGAGCAGGTTGCGCCGATCCTCGAGGGAGTAGCCCTCGCCCTCGACCGTGAACATGAACATCTCGCCCAGCGGCGTTGTGATGGGCGCCATGCCGCCGCTGATGCCCGCCGGCAGTTCGCCGGTGATACCCGAGAGACGCTCCGAGACCTGCTGGCGCGCCCAGTAGATGTCGGTGCCGTCGTCGAAGTCGATCGTGACATCGACGATGCCGTACTTGGATACCGAGCGCAGCATGCGCTGCTTCGGGATGCCCAGCATCTCCACCTCGATCGGCAGCGCGATGCGGCTTTCGATCTCCTCGGGCGTCATGCCCGGGGCTTTCATGATGACCTTGACCTGCGTGCTGGAGACGTCGGGGAAAGCGTCGATCGGCAGGTTCTTGAAGGCGAGCCAGCCGGCCCCCATGAGCAACAGCCCGGCCAGCAGCACGAACAGCCGCTGGGAGAGCGCGAATTGAACGAGGCGGGCCAGCATCTCAGTTGCTCCCGCCCTTGCCGAGCCAGGCCGCCTTGAGCGCGATCACCGAAGTGACTGCGATCTCCTGGCCGGCCTTGAGCCCGCCGGCTACCAGGAGCGACTGCCCGGCGCCGGCCTGCACCGTGACCGGCGTGGCGAGGAAGCCCTGCGGCGTGCGCACGAAGACGTAGGCCTTGTCGTCCTGGCGTGCCACGGCGGGCACCGGCACGGCCCAGCCCTCGGCGGCCGCGAAGGGCACACGCACCTGCAGGGCCTCGCCGATGCGCAGTCCCGCCACACCTTGGGTCACCTCGGCGCGCAGCGTTACGGTCTGGCTGTCGGAGACGATGGGTCCGAATCCCACGGCGCGTGCCGCAAGTTCCCGTTCCACACCGGTCAGAGCGGCGCCTTTGAGCGCCACGTGCGACTGGCGATCCACCGGAATCTGGACGTCCAGCCACAGCTTGCGCGTGTCGGCCACGCGCAGCAGCGCGTCGGCTGACTGGACACGCTGGCCTGGTTTCACGTCGATCTTCGTGACGACCCCTGCGCTGCGGGCGCGCAGGAGCAGCGCGTCCTGCATGGCGCCGCCGTCGGCCACGCCGCGGATCAACGCCGCGTCGGCCCCTGCCAGGCGCAGCGCGGCCTCGGCCTGCGCCTGCCGTGCGCGGTCCTCCGCCGCGGCTGCCTCGGCTTCCTGCACGCGGCGCTCAGGCACGATGCCGTCGGCCAGCAGGCCACGCTCGCGTGCCAGCGTCCTTTGCGACAACCGGGCCTTGGACGCAGCCTCCGCCAGGCGCAGCTGCAACTCGCCGAGTTCAGGGCTGACCAGGCGCACCAGCGGCTGCCCGGGCTTGACGGTTTCGTTCTCTGTGACCAGCAGGCGGTCGATGCTGCCGGCCAGCGTGGCGCTGAGCACCGATTCCTGCGCCGGCGGCAAGACCACGCGTGCCGGGTAGGCCAGCCCGGTGATCGGCGAGGGTTTGTCCAGCCGCTGCAGTTGGATGCCGAGGGCCTGCATCTGGGCGGGCGTCACCTTGAACTCGTCGGCGGCGCGCAGCGGCAGCGCCGATGTCAGAGCGGCAAGAAAAATGGCGGCGCGCGCGAGCGTCGTGCGCGAGGGGCGGTAAGGCATGGGAACTCCACGAAGGTCCGGCGCGCGTCACGGCGCGCCGCTGAAAGCGGTGCGAGGGGGGCTTTCAGGCGCGCGCAGGGGGCGCGCGGCCGTCGGGAGGTCGGCTCAGCGGGACCGACCCGGCTGGACAGTCCAGTGCGCGGGCGTTGGGCCAGTGGAGCCCGGTTGCCGCGGCAAGTCCGGCGAGGCAAGAAGTCGCGAACCACGTGGCTGCGATTGCGGCGCCGTCCGGGCAGATGTCGGCCGTCAGGGACGACCCGCTGGAATCGCTTCGCGGAGCGCCCGCCCCGTGATACCCGTCCGGTTCCGCGTCTTCATTGTCGGGGTGCAGACCCCCAACGTGAACCGAATGCACCATGCCTTGCGACATGCCGACCGCATCGACGCCGTTGTCGTGATGGTGCCGATGCAACGGCGCGCTGAGCTGGTCGAACACCAGCAGCATCACCAGCCACCAGTGCAGCCACCACACCGCGTTGCGGCGTGGAAGTGTCGAGGTTGCAGAGGCAGTCATGGCGCGGGTTTGCAATCAAAGGTACTTCGTGATGTCCTTGAACTCGCGCATTCGCGCGCGGACCTCGGTCGGTTGTCCCTGCATCGAAAGTGGCGACGCTGAAACGCTCAGGGTCACTTCGGGCCCGACAGTGGCACCGCTGACGAGAAGGTCAAGCAGTACGCACCCAGGCGCGAACGGGCTTCAGAGAGTGAGGAGACCCGCCCCGCCGATCAGGCGAGGGGCAGCCACTGAGGACGTTCGGGCGGGCTTTGCGCGAGGGAGCGCAGGGTACCTTCGATCGCAGCCACGGGGTGCGAGACCAGGGTGATCGGTGCCAGGCCGTCCGCGGGCGCGGGCATGCCGGCACAGGTGCCGTGGCAATGGCCGCAGTCGAAATCGAACCCGGATGGCGCACTCTGGTCTGCAGGCGTACTGTCTTTGCTGACCTTGGCCTGAACGGCGTGCTGGTGCTCGTGGTGACCCGGATGCCGGACCTGTTGGCCGTTCTCGTGCCCGCAATACGCCGCTGCGGCCGCCCAGCTGAACTGAAGCGGCAGCAGGACGAGCATGAGGATTGCAAGCCAACGACGCATTGAAACAGTCTAGCAGCTACAGAGTTTGGGACGAGGGCATGGGGCTGTACGCCGTGACCGGCATCACCACTTTTCGGCGCGGAAGCGCTGCACTTGAGTGTCTATGCGGCGATGGGTGAACTGCGCAGAGCCAGCGCTTGAGCGCGATGGGGTTCGGGCCGTGGTGCGCGCGGGCCCGGGCAACCGTGGAATGCGACAGCAGAGCTCTCGCATCCATGGTGGCATCAGTCGCGCCCCGAGCGGCGCAACAGCCGCAGACCATTGAACACCACCAGCAGGCTGGCGCCCATGTCGGCGAAAACGGCCATCCACATGCTGGCGTTGTCGAACAGCGCCAGCAGCAGGAAGACAGCCTTGATGCCCAGGGCCAAGCTGATGTTCTGCCACAACACCGCATGCGTGCGCTGCGACAGGCGCACCGTCTCTGCGATGCGCGGCAGGTCGTCGTTCATCACCACCACGTCGGCGGCTTCCATCGCGATGTCGGTGCCGGCCGCGCCCATCGCCACGCCGATGTCGGCCTGGGCCAAGGCAGGCGCGTCGTTGATGCCGTCACCCGTCATCGCGGTCGGACCGTATTTCGCCTGCATGGACTTGATCGCGGCCAGCTTGTCCTCGGGCAGGAGGTTGCCGCGCACCTCGGTGAGACCCGCTTCATGGCCAATGGCTTCGGCCGTCGCCTGGTTGTCGCCGGTGAGAATGACCGGCACGATGCCCATGCTGACAAGTTCGGCGATGGCCTGTCTGGAGGAAGGCTTGATGGTGTCGGCTACGGCAAACACGGCCAGCGGACCTGCTTCTGACGCCAGCAGGCTGACCGTGCGGCCGGCTTGCTCGTGGCTGTGCAACGTCGCCTCCAGTTCCGGTGAGCATTGCCCACGGTCTTCGATAAGCCGATGGTTGCCCAGCACGTAGACGGCACCATTGATCTCGGCCTGCACGCCCCGGCCCGCCAGCGCGGTGAAGTTCTTCGCCTCGACGCTGTTGGGCTTGAGACCAGCCGCAATGGCACGCGAGACCGGATGGTCGGAGTGAGCGGCGAGAGCCGCTGCGATGTGCTCGGCCAGCGCCGAATCGATATTGGGCCTCAGCAGCGTCCAGTCGACGAGCCTGGGCTTGCCCTCGGTGATCGTGCCGGTCTTGTCTAGTGCGACGGCCTTGAGCAGCCGCGCCTGTTCAAGATGCACGCCACCCTTGATCAGGATGCCCCGGCGTGCCGCCGAGGCCAGGCCGCTGACCACGGTCACCGGCGTCGAAATGACCAGCGCGCAGGGGCAGGCGATGACCAGCAGCACGAGGGCCTTGTAGATCGCAGCGAGCCAGGTCCAGCCCAGCAGCCAGGGGCCAGCCAAGGCCACCGCCACCGCGAAGGCGAACACCGCAGGCGTGTAGACGGCGGCGAACCGGTCGACGAAGCGCTGCGTCGGAGCACGGCTACCTTGCGCCTGTTCGACCGCGTGGATGATGCGCGCCAGCGTCGAGTTCGAGGCCGCAGCGGTGACCTTGAAAGTGAGCGTGCCGCTCTGGTTGATCGTGCCCGCGAACACCGGGTCGCCCGCAGCCTTGTCGACGGGGATGCTCTCGCCGGTGACCGGCGCCTGGTCGATCGCCGAAGTTCCCTCGGTGACGACGCCGTCCAGCGGCACGCGCTCGCCCGGCCGGATGCGCGCGACGGCACCAACGGCCACAGCCGCCACGGGCGCGGCCTGCCACGAGCCGTCAGCCTGGCGGACGCTGGCTTCCTCGGGGGCCATGGCCAGCAGGCCCGAAATCGCATTGCGTGCCCGGTCGACCGCCTTGGCCTCGATCAGTTCGGCGATGGCGTAGAGCGCCATGACCATCGCCGCCTCGGGCCACTGGCCGATGAGGAAGGCGCCGGCCACGGCCACGGCCATCAAGGCGTTGATGTTCAGCCGGCCACGCAGCAGCGCGTTCAAGCCCTTCTTGAACACATCGAGACCGGCAAAGGCGATGGCGGCACCGGCGACGGCCATGCCCATGACCTTGAAGAGCAAGGTGTCGGGCGCCAGAAAGGACAAGGCTTCAGCGCCGGTGGCCAGCGCCAGGGCGACGATCAGGCGCGTGATGCCTGTACTAGTCGCGTGATCGTGGTCGTCGTCCACAGCAGTCGCAGCCGTGGGCGTACCGACCGAAGGCGACGGCGTCTGCGGCCACGGGTGAATCTCGAAGCCGGTGCGCCGAATTCGCTCGGCTACCTGCTCCGCCACCTCGGGAGTCGCGTCGATTCTGAGGCTGCGCTCGCAGAGGCGGAAGCTCAGCGTGCGGATGCCGGCGATGCCCTCGACCGCGCGGCGGATTTCGGACTCCTCGCTGGCACAGTCCATGGCGGGCACGCGGTAGCGCAGACCCGCCGAACGCGGTTCTTCGACCACCACGGCAGCGGCCGTGGAGTCGCCGCAGCAGGACCCGCAAGTGTCCGCGCAGGCGGCGGCGGGCGCTGCGAGAAGCGGGGCGTGCGAGTGCCCATCGCTCCCCTCGTGGGCATGGTCGTGATCGTGCTTCATGCAACGTATTACAAACCCTGTAGTGGGTGTAGAGTCAAGCACGAACTTCGTTGCGAGCACGGACATGCGAATCGGCGAACTGGCGCAGGCCAGCGGCACACCCATCGAGACCATCCGCTTCTACGAGCGCGAGGACCTGATTCCAGCCCCCGAGCGCACTGAGGGCAACTACCGCATCTACACCCAGGCGCACGTAGAGCGCCTGGGGTTCATCCGGCAGTGCAGGAACCTGGACATGGCGCTTGATGAGGTCCGGGTGCTGTTGCGCTTTAAGGACGCGCCGCAGGAGGACTGTGGCGAGGTGAACACCTTGCTCGATGAACACATCGGGCATGTCGCGCTTCGGATTCAGGAACTGCGGGGTCTAGAGAAGCAACTGCGCGCCCTGCGCGCCCAATGCGCGTCGCCGCATGCCGCCAAGGATTGCGGCATCCTCCAGGGCATCGATGTGGCCGCCGGTCAGCCCGGCAAGACTCCTGCACGCCGGCACGTGCGCGGGGCGCACTGAACGGACCGCTCCTTCACTCCGGCCGGCGCCCGAACATGATGATCGCCATGCCGGCCAGGCTGACCGCCACGCCCACCCAGTCGGTTGTGGTGGGTCTCACCTTGTCGACCCACATCAGCCAGACCATCGCTACGCCGACGTACACGCCGCCATAGGCTGCGTAGACCCGGCCTGCCGCCGTCGGGTGCAACGTGAGCAACCACGCGAACAGCGCCAGGCTCGCCGCCGCCGGCACGAGCAACCAGGCCGAGCGGTCCTGCTTGAGCCAGAGGTACGGCAGGTAGCACCCAACGATCTCTGCGACCGCTGTGACGACGAACAGCAGGAAGGTTTTCAAAGCATCCATGCGCGGATTGTCGAATGCCGCTTGACCCTCAAGCAGCTTGAGGTCCTACCGTCTCGACGTGGGCGCCCTGCCCCGGCATCGGAGACGAGTTGGTGAGACCTTGGAAGGCTGTCCTGGGCGTCGGCGCCGCGTGCGCCGCCTGCTGCGCGGTGCCGCTGGTGGGCGGTATCGCGGCATTGACCGTTGGCACGTCCGCGCTGGCGGCCGCAGCAGCCGCGCTGCTGGCGTGCGCCGACGAGTTCGCACCGCTTGCCGCGGGAATACTGGCATTGGCCGTGATGGGCGTCGCCGCCGCGTGGTGGCTGCGCCGACAGCGGCGGACCGGCGAGCCAGCGCATGACGGAGCCGGTTCGCATGCACATTGCCAGCTCGAACAAGTCTCGGTGCCAGCGTCGGACCCGCCCCTTCGCAAGGCCTGCGGCTGCAAGTCCGAGACTTGTGGGTGACCTACGATGGCGCCATGAGCGCAAGACTGTCCATCGGCCTGGTGGCCCGCCGTACCGGCGCCACGGTGCCCACCGTGAGGTACTACGAGGAGATCGGGCTGCTGCCGCCCGCTGCCCGCACTGAGTCTGGGCAGCGCAGCTATGACGAGTCGACGCTGAGGCGTCTCGTGTTCATCCGACGCTGCCGTGACTTCGGCTTTTCGATCGACCAGGTCCGGGAACTCGTCGGCCTGGTCGACCGGCCCGACCGCCCGTGCGTGGAGGTGCGCGACATCGCGGCATCGCACCTGCTGCAGGTGCGCCAGAAGCTGGACGAACTGAGGGCGCTCGAAGTCTCGCTGAACACCATCGTGTGTGGCTGCGAGACCGAATGCGCGGGCGGCCCCGCCGTGGACTGCACCATCCTCGAGGACTTGGCGGTGCCCGTCGAGCGTCAGAAGGCGCCACCTGCAGCAGGCTGCTGTGCACCATGACCCCTTGACCTGAGCGAGCCTCGACTGCGCTCAGGCAGGGCCTGCGCCGCTGCGCTCTGGCCGTCGCGAACGTCACCGTCACCACGACCGCTATCAATGCCGTCGCTGCCGCGCCGACGGAACCGCGTCATCTGGGTCGGCCACTCCCATCTGGACGTCATGGAGGCCTGATGACAGTCGTGCGAATGGACAATGTCGGCATCGTCGTGGGCAACCTCGATGCTGCCATTGAGTTCTTCATCGAACTCGGGCTGGCGCTCGAAGGCCGAATGCGTGTCGACGGCGAATGGGCCGGTCGCGTCACCGGGGTGCGCGACCAACGCGTCGAGATCGCCATGATGAACACCCCCGATGGACACAGCCGCCTTGAGCTTTCACGCTTCGACGCCCCTGCCATCGCATCCGATCACCGCACGGCGCCGGTGAACTCGTTGGGATACCTGCGTGTCATGTTCGCCGTCGACGACATCAACGACACGCTCGCCCGCCTGAGCAAGCTCGGCGCGACGGTGGTCGATGAAGTGGTCGACTACCAGAACATCTACCGCCTCTGCTACATCCGCGGGCCCGAAGGAATCCTCATTGGCCTCGCGCAACAGCTCGCGCTGTAGGCCCCGGAGTGCTGTGCCTAGTGAAAATCTCTACTACTCGTCGCCAGGCCACCGAGCAGCGCCGTCAGATCCTCGACATGCCCGGCGATCAGGTTGCGCACGTCGCCATCGCGCTGCCAGGTCCCCTTCACCGCCATCAGCTTTGAGCGCAGCAGCGGCCCGCGCAGCTGGGCCTTGAGCTTGGGCCACACGATCACCTGCACACTGCCGGTCTCGTCCTCCAACGACACGAACATCACGCCCTTGGCGGTCTCAGGCTGCTGCCGCACCGTCACGATGCCGCAGGCCCGCGCCAGCCGTCCGTCGGGCAAGTCGTGGAGCTCGGCCGCCG
>Ga0209023_10000814_pt1 | contig 44441 bp, 40 predicted proteins | sample LakOneMetagenome_FD_187468 | JGI IMG/M metagenome (GOLD analysis project Ga0209023, IMG submission 187468) | Freshwater and sediment microbial communities from Lake Erie, Canada (SPAdes) (version 2) | ecosystem: Environmental > Aquatic > Freshwater > Lentic | place: Lake Erie, Canada...
GATGATTCAAAACTACTTCTCCTTTTTCATTTAACACTTTAGCTTCCAACAGTCGAATAAAATCAGCACTCGGCGCTTGGTTAACTTGCCATTTCTTTTGGGCGTAGTTGTCGGCATTTTTGAGATAGTAATCAATAGAATCATCTACTGTTCCATTAAAACCCACAAACCCATTTTCTAAGACAATTCCTTTCGAACACAAACTCTTTACGGCGGCCATATTGTGACTGACGAACAATACCGTTCTTCCTTCCCCTTTACTAATATCACCCATTTTTCCGAGGCACTTCTTTTGAAATTCGGCATCTCCAACTGCTAATACTTCATCAACAATTAGAATTTCACTTTCTAAATGTGCGGCAACAGCAAAAGCCAAGCGAACATACATTCCTGAGGAATATCTTTTCACAGGTGTATCCACATAGCGCTCTACTCCAGAGAAGTCGATAATTTCATCTAATTTTCTGGTAATTTCTTTTTTACGCATGCCGAGAATTGCGCCATTTAGGTAGATATTTTCTCTTCCGGAAAGTTCAGGATGAAAACCGGTTCCTACTTCGAGTAAGCTGGCAATTCGGCCTTTGACTTTGATTTCACCTGTTGTCGGACTAGTAACACGAGACAATAATTTTAGCAATGTGCTTTTACCTGCTCCGTTTTTGCCTATAATTCCGACTGCATCGCCTTGATTGATTTCGAAATTGATGTCTTTTAGCGACCAAACAATATCGCTGCCGCCTTTGGTACTTCGGTCATTCGTTTCACCAATTCTAAGAAACGGATCTTCTTTTCCCATGACTTTGGTTACCCAAAAACGCTCCAAATCTCTTGAGATGGTTCCGGTACCGATTTGCCCGATTTGATAGGCTTTGGACAAATTTTCAACTTTAATTACAGGTGAAGCCATTAGATAGTATCTACGAAATTTTTCTCGGTTTTGTTAAATATGATAATGCCAAAAAAGAGCACAATTACGGTCACAGCTACTGAATAACCAATACTCCAAGCGGTGAATTCCCCTTTACCAAGAAAGGCATAACGAAACGCTTCTATAATTCCGGTCATTGGATTCAATTCGATGATTCTTTTGTATTTTTCTGGCGCGGCACTTAGCGGGTAAATTACTGTGGTGCCGTACATTAAAAGTTGAACTCCAAAAGTAACTAAGAAAGTAAGATCCCTATATTTTGTGGTCATTGCCGTGATAATTAATCCCATTCCCAATCCCAAAAGCGCCATTAAAAGCACAAGAAAAGGAAAGAATATGATGCTATAGGTAACATGAAACGAAGCGTTTTGTGTCCAAAAATAAAACATCATAATGAGCATCAAACACATTTGCACACCAAAGCGAACCAAATTGCTGACAACGATACTTAAAGGCATGATTAATCTAGGAAAATAAACTTTACCGAAAATGGCGGCATTGTCTCTAAAAACGGTGCTGGTTTTGGAAAGACAATCGGAGAAATAATTCCAAGCTGTAATTCCGGATAAATAAAAAAGTTGTTGTGGTAAACCGTCGGTACTAATTTTGGCAAGATTTCCAAAAACAAACGTAAAAACTAATGTTGTAAAAATCGGTTGAATAAAAAACCAAAGTGGTCCTAATACCGTTTGCTTATAGAAACTAACAAAATCTCGTTTGACAAACATAAACAATAGGTCTCTGTAGCGCCAAAGGTCATTGAATTTCAAATCAAAAAGAGACGTATGCCCTTTGATAACCAGATTCCAATCTTCTGATTGAATATTTCCTTTCATTCTTTATTATTTACAAAAAACCTTATTGTGATCGGGTTTTTACGCTTTATAGTTCGATTTGATTCTCAAACGCGACGTGCAAATATACTAATTTACCTAACCCCTTTTTAAGAGAAATTTTCTTAGTTTAAGTATTTGTGCGATCTGTTTAAAAAGAGTAAAATCTCTAAAATTTGATTACTTTAGTACCAGAAATTTAAAACCCCAAAATGTTTCATTTTATTCAGAAAAAAAAGTATTTGAAAGATGTGATTCCAACGAATCATGTTGATATCCATTCCCATCTTCTTCCCGGAATTGATGACGGCGCACCTACTTTTGAAGATACTTTTTTTTTAGCAACAGAACTTCAGAAGCTGGGTTTTGAACAGTGTATTACCACGCCCCATGTAATGACCGCTGTTTGGGATAATACCCGAGAAATTATTGAAAACACTTACGACGCCACTGTAAAAAATCTGAAACCCAAGCTTGATTTTCCTTTGAGAGTGGCAGCCGAATATTTGTTAGATGCCAATTTTAATAAACTTTTTCAAATAGAACCGTTGCTGGTTTTAAAGGAAAATTATGTATTAGTAGAAATGTCTTATATCAATCCACCGATTCAATTGTATGATATTCTTTTTGAATTACAAGTGGCGGGATATCAACCAGTATTAGCACATCCTGAGCGGTATACCTTTTTTCACCGGAATTTTAGCGAATATGAAAAACTGAAAAATGCAGGGTGTCAGTTTCAGCTAAATTTACTTTCAACAGTTGGTTATTACGGAACTGACGCCATGGCCGTTAGCGAAAAACTGCTTAAAAAAGGACTAATTGATTTTGTTGGTTCTGATGTACATCATGAAAACCACTTGAATGCACTTTCCAGAAGATTGCTATTCAAAGATACGGCCGCTTTATCCGAAGCCTTCGACAAAAACCAGTTCTTTCGTTTCTAACTATTTTTTAAATAAGGTGGTGTACCACGGTTTCTTGACTACTTCTTGTCCATAACCATAGCCATATCCATAGCCGTAACCATATCCATAGCCGTAGCCATAGCTTTTTCTCCAAATGGTATCGTTTAGTAAGATGGCCATGTTGGGTAATTTTTTCTCTTTGTATATGGTTTCAATCATTTTAAGGAAACGCTTGTCAAGGTAATTGGCGCGAATTACATAGATGAAAATATCAGCATTTTGAGCCACCAATAGTGTATCGGTAACCAAACTAACTGGTGCCGTATCTACGATAATATAGTCGTATTCCTTTTTCAATTGTTCGAACAATACCGTGACTTTGTTGTTCATCAACAAGTCTACAGGATTTGGAGGAACTACGCCTGAAGGCAAGACATAGAAGCTTTCGAAATCATCTAACTTCACAATGTAATCATTGATGTCTTCGTTATTTTTAGCCAAATAATTGGTCAGTCCTTTAGATGGTAATTTTACGTATCGGTCAATTTTTGGGTTACGAACATCCAAACCAATCAACAAAACTTTCTTCCCTGACAAAGCAATTGTACTAGCTAAATTAATGGCGACGAAAGTTTTTCCTTCTTTTGGAACTGTCGAGGTAACAAAAATAGTTTTCGATCGATTCTCAGGAATTTTCGTCAACATAAACTCTAAGTTCGTTCTAACAATTCGGATGGCTTCAGCCGAACTTGATCTACTATTCGTATTGATAATTTCATCGTGGGTTTCCGATTTCGGAATATCCCCTAAGAACGGAGCCGACATTTTTCCCTCAATATCTTGACGGTATTTGATTTTATTATCAAACAAATTGATGACATATATTATTGAAAATGGAATTAAGATTCCTAATGCTAATGCAATTAGATAAATAATATTTCTTTGAGGTGAAACTGGTGAAGAAGAGGAAAAAGCCGCATCTACTAATTTAGAAATTGGAGCGGTAACGGCTAAAGATATTGCCGTTTCTTCTCTTTTTTGTAGCAAATACAAATACAGCGATTCTTTAATTTTTTGTTGGCGATCCAAAATTCTGTACTCGCGTTCTTGGGTTGGAATTTGAGAAATCTTGCCCTGAATTAGATCTTGTTGCTTTTGAAGATCGGCTTTTCGAATGTTGATTGAAGCTTTCGTTCGCAGTAAACTAGCTATAATATTGTTGTTTAATTCTTCGATTTTTTCCTCTAAGTTAATAACAATAGAGTTTTTAAGGGTACCGTCTTTAACGATTCTATTGCGTTGCAATACATAATCGTTGTATTGAAGAATAAAGGAAGAAGCATCTTTTCCGTCAGCGGTTGAAATGATATTGTTCGGCACCAAATCCCATTTCCCTTTCGATTTCATGTATTCCAATAACGACGAAACCACTTTCAGTTGCGTTTCGGCCTCGATTAATTCTTTTTCAAAATCGACAGAGTTATTAAGATACAACTGACCTTGTGAAACGATATCAGTAACATTATTTGCCTTTTTAAAACCTTCAGCATCTTTTTCTACATCACCCAATTCGACTGATATGATTTTTAAGCGGTCCTGAATAAAATTCAACGTATTTTCAGAAATGAATTTTTTATCAGCAATGGCATCTTGATTGTAAACTTCTATTACCGCATCCAAGAAATCTTCTGCTTTCTCTCTTACTTGATCATTGATCGTTAAAGAAACGACGCTGGAGTTTTTGCTAAGTGCAGCTACATTAAGTCTGCCTCGATAACTTTCTACAACATTCTCAATGCTATTTACATTTACTAGTACTGTAAATTCTCCCGTTTTCTTATAAAAGGTTTTCGGATTTTTATTAACTACTAATTTAGAATCGTCTAAATCTACAATAGCACCATAGGCATATTTTCCAAGTTTGCTTTGTCCGTCGCCAAATAGTTCGAAATGGTTTTTATCAATTGAAGTAAGTGTGAATGATTTTTGCGTTTTGTAGAATTTCTCCGAAACATTATAAAAGGTAAACTCTACGGGTTTGTCATTGTATTGTTCGAACGCTTTTACTCTACCTTCTGAAATATAGGTTACATTAAACCCTAATTTTTTGACCGCTTTCTCAATGATTCGTCTTGATTTGATCACCTCAATTTCGTTATCGACATTGTTTTTCACGCCGGTCATTAGTCCCAAGTCAGAAAAAGCAGCCAACTCGGATTGCAATCCCCCTTTTTTCTCATCTTTTACTAAGATCGTTGCCGTAGCACTGTAAATTGGAATAGCATATCTCAAATATAAAGACGCCAAAATGGAACAAACTAAGATTCCAAACACGAACCATTTCCATTCCAGGAAATATCTTTCTGCTAATTCACGTAAGTCTAAGGATTCTTCTTGGCGGTTATTGATAAATGACGTATTGTCTTCCATTCCTGTTCTCTATTTTTTTAATAATACTAATAACGATATCAATACCGTTAGTCCGGATAAAATCACAGTAGTGTTGTTACCAATCACGGAACTATTGATTTTGGTTTTGTTAGGCTCAACTATTACGACGTCGTTTTGTGACAAATAATATCTTGGGGAATTCATGAGATTGGCATTGGTCAAATCCATGCGTGTGTAGGTTTTTTTTCCATCTTCTTCATGAATGACTAATATGTTATTTCTTTTTCCATAGATTCCCAAATCACCAGCCATACTTAAGGCTTCTAATAAGGTAATTCGTTCGCTCGGAATCGTGTAAGTGCCCGGTTTAATTACTTCCCCCAAGACTGAAATTTTGTAATTAAAAATCCTCAAATTAATGGACGGATTCTTTATATAAATCGAAACCATTTCATGCAATTTGTCGGTCGCCTGAGTTCGCGTTAAGCCTCCCAATTTTATTTTACCAATTACCGGAAAATCAATAAAACCATCATTGCTTATCAGGTAGGTTTTGATTCCGTTTTGGTTGTTATTTAGTTCGTAATTTCCTTGGATTTGCGGTAAGTTAAATGGAATTGTTACTTCTGGATTTTCTGCCGAAACAATAATGCTCAACAAATCATCTGGTTGCAAAGTAGGTTCGTATTTAACGGATGAGTCGTAGCTTTTTTGATTTTCAATTCCTTGAAGATAAACCAAATCCTTTTTAGATGCGCAAGAAAAAAACAAACCGGATAATAGAAATAATATTAAGTAATTTTTGAAAGGCATTTTCATAGTCAATAATTAGGTCTTGCAAATATAGTATTTAAGGTTTAAAATAAGAATCAAAAGAATGTTTAATTCAATTTAGTAATTTAGACATCTAAGTTTTCAAAAACTGAATTCATGCTTTTAAATTCAGGCACAATCTTCTTCATCTCCGAAACAATCTGTTCATTCGAAACTGTTTCTAAATTATTTAACAAGGCTTGTGTTGCTTGCTGCACTTTAGTACAACTGTCTTGCAATTCTTGTGCAATCATGATTTTTTCGTTGTGCGTCGGAAGTGTCTTAGAGGTATCATTGAGCAATTCCTCATATAATTTCTCACCTGGTCGAAGGCCAATAATTTTTATATCGATGTCTTTATAAGGCGTAAATCCGGCCAAACGTATCATTTTTTTGGCTAAATCGATAATCTTTACGGGTTTCCCCATATCAAAAATAAATATCTCACCCCCTTTTCCCATGGCACCGGCTTCTAAGACTAGCTGACACGCTTCGGGAATGGTCATAAAATAACGAATAATTTCGGGATGCGTTATTGTTAATGGACCACCTTCTTGAATCTGTTTGGCAAATAAGGGCACAATAGAACCATTGGAACCTAATACATTCCCAAAACGAGTTGTAATGAATTTGGTAGATGACGTCGCTTCACCATTGCTATTACTATCATGCAACGTTTGGACATATTTTTCAGCAATTCGCTTACTGGCGCCCATTACACTACTTGGGTTTACGGCTTTATCGGTTGATACCATCACAAAACGTTCTACTTGGTATTTAACGGATAAGTCAGCTAAATTTTTGGTCCCTAAAACATTGGTATAAATCGCTTGAGATGGGTTTTCCTCCATCAATGGAACATGCTTGTAAGCCGCTGCGTGATACACTACTTCGGGTTTGTATTTTTGGAATACTTTTTCAAGTACTTCATAATTTCTTATATCGGCCAATACAGAACGAATCATCACATTTTCGTTGACATCATTCACCTCCAAACGCAAATTGTGCAACGGTGTTTCGGCTTGATCTAGAATAATAATTTTTCTTGGATTGAAAGACAAGACTTGACGGGCAATTTCACTACCAATTGAACCGGCAGCACCTGTAATCAATATGGTTTTATCATTTAATTTATCTGAGATCGACTTGGTATCTAGCACAATTGGCTTTCTATCAAGTAAATCTTCAATCTCGAAACTTTTTACTTTGTTGGAAATTTGTTTTTGATCTTCCCAATCGGTGATTAATGGGACGGTATAGACTTTAAAATTAAACTCCAAACATTCCTCGACTATTGCAATGGTTTCTTCCTTGGTTAGACTTTTTTCCGCAATAATCAAGGCATCAGCTTTCATTGAGCGCAAAATCACATAGATTTTCTTATTCTGATTTACGATTGGTAAGTTTAGAATGCTTTTCGATGTTTTGTTTTGGTTGAATTTATCGATAAAGGCTAATAATTTAAATCGACTTGGCGTTTCCGTTTTTAAGGCATTAGCAACTGAAATTGCATTGGCATCCGAACCGTAAATCACCGCATTAATTAACTTTTTATTGTCTTCAAAATTCATGTATTTCTCAAAAATGTACTTAATGAGAATTCGAAATAAAAACAAAAGCAAGAACGAAATTACGTAACTAATAAAGAGTCCTGCTGTTACAAATACCTCTGCATCAAATGTCAAATACCACCCGTAATTCAAGGATAACAAAACGATATATGACGTAGTTGTAGAAACTAATAACTTGACGCCATCAATAAAAGTAGAATGCCTAATAATTCCAGCGTAGGTTCGGTATATTAAGAAGAAAATAGCATTTACAAAAATGATTACTCCATAGCGAGCCGTCATGTTCAAATTGTCATAAGAAATCCCAGTTAGGCTATAAATAATGACATAGGTGATAATACTAGCTAGGAAAACGATAAAGACGTCAATAGCAAAAATAATCCACCGAGGTAAATATCCAATATTCCGGAACCGCTGTCCTAAAACACTATTTTTTAAAATCTCAAAAATAGAATTTGTCATATTTTGCTAGATAAATGGAAGTAAAATTAACATTTTTATAGTAACAATAGATAACTTTTAAAAAAAACTAAACTTCAAAGAATAATTCTATAACTTTTCGAATTCTTTCTCTATCTGAAGAATCTAAATTTGATCCAGAAGGCAAACACAAGCCGTTCTCAAACAACTGATTAGAAACTGCACCTCCATAGTAAGGATATTTTTCAAAAACAGGCTGTAAATGCATCGGTTTCCACAAAGGGCGACTTTCAATATTATGCTTCTCGAGTGCTAGTCGCAAATCTTCTCTAGTTTTTCCTTTTGTTTTGGAGGGATCAACAACGATTGCAGATAGCCAGTGATTCGAAAAATAATCGTCATTGGGCTCCGTAAACACAGAAACACCTTCTATTTTCAGAAAACAATCTACATAAAAGTCATGCATACTTCTTCGCAAAGCGATATGACGGTCTAATACTTCCATTTGTCCTCTTCCAATTCCAGCACAAATATTACTCAGTCGGTAGTTATACCCAATTTCAGAATGTTGATAGTGCGGTGCGTGATCTCTCGACTGTGTCGCAAAGAAAACTGCTTTTTCTTTCAATTCTTTTGTTGGCGCTACCAAAGCACCACCACCAGAAGTGGTAATGATTTTATTACCATTAAATGACAAAACACCTAAATCCCCGAAGGTACCACACATTTGTCCTTTGTATTTACTTCCCAACGCTTCTGCACTATCTTCTAAAATTGGAATCTGATAATGATCGGCAACTGCTCTAATGGCTGTGGCATTAAACGGCATGCCGTAAAGATGAACTGCTATTATCGCTCTTGGCTTTTTCCCTTTTGAAGTACAATCGATTATAGCTTCTTCTAAAGCCTTTGGACACATGTTCCAAGTTTCTTTTTCGCTATCAATAAAAATTGGAGTTGCTCCTTGGTATAAAATGGGATTAGCTGAGGCAGAAAAAGTGAAACTCTGACAGATTACAGTATCTCCCGCTTTGACATCTAACAAAACTAAGCCTAAATGAATTGCAGCTGTTCCTGAACTTAAAGCAGCCACATGAGTGTCATTCAAAACATATGCCTCTAAGTCTTTTTCAAAACCAGTAACATTTGGTCCTAAAGGTGCTACCCAATTAGTATCAAATGCTTCTTTTACATACTGTTGCTCATTGCCTCCCATGTGAGGAGAGGAAAGCCAAATTTTAGATTCAATCATTTTTTATTATGTTGATTTAAGGATTGCAAAGATAGGGATAAGGGCTAAGTTTTCGATAGGAAATTGGAAAAAAATCACTAATAATAGTGAGAAATTCAAAGGTGTTTTCAGAAAATGGTCTTAAAAATAATGTTAAGATCCACCGCCAAATTATGGTGGTAGTAGTACTCCAAATTCATTTTTACTTTATCGGGGAAAAGTACGGTATCATTATAAATCAAAGGATTTTCTTGCTGCTCCAAGAGTTGGTCCTCATTATAATACTTAATAGATGCTTCGCTTGTTAAGCCTGGTTTTAGTTCTAAGATCTTTCTACTTTCTCCCTGCAATTGATCATAGTATCCTTCGATATCCGGGCGCGGTCCCACTACCGACATATTACCGAGTAAAACATTAAAAAATTGGGGCAGCTCATCAATCTTATATTTCCTGAAAAATCGACCAAAGAACGTTACTTGGCTGGTCGAAGGATGGATGGTTTTTAATTTAAAAATCGTAAACACCTTCCCAAATTGTCCCACGCGTCTCTGAAGAAATATGCCATTCGATTGGGTTTCAACTGTTGCTATTACGTAACAAATCATCAAAAACCAACCAGTGATTAGAAGCGCTACAAGCGAAAAAACAATATCAAAGATTCGTTTCATTGGATAAAAAAACAAAAACAAGAAACCTTTTTACGAGGTGTTTCTTGTTTACAAAAAAAACACTAAAAAATTTGGATTACAATTCTTTAGCACTTCTAAAAACCTAGAAGTATTACACTAATTTTTGAAGCAATTCCTTTTCTTTCATTAGGATTGGAAGCGAATCAACATCTCTCAAGAAAATCAAATCTTTCTCAAATTCATACATTTTGTAGGCATGATTAAAGTCGGGATCATCATTGACTAATTGCACTGTATCGGCAGCAAAATTAGCGCCTCCTGCAGCAAAACATTGTGTAAACGCTACGTGTCGCACGTTGATTTCTGTGATGTAAGGTTTCCCGTTTTCATCTTCTTTAAAATCTACGGTAAAGAATCCGTGTTGCTTGGCGCCGGTGTGTTGAAACAGAAAATCCATCGCTCTTTTGGCTTCTTTAACCAATTCGGGTTCGTTTAGCAATCTTCCAAAAGAAGTGTTTCCTGTAATTCCCGACGGAGCTACTTTTGCCATGATATAATTGACGCGTTCGGCACATGCTGTTCTTACCAAATTTCCGTTATAATAAAGCATTTTGCAAGCTAAATTTCGTCCGGGCAAAAACTTACTAGCAATAAATTGTTGCACATTCGGATTGATTTGAATCCAGTTTTTTAAAGAATCTTCGTCTTCCACTTTTAAAGAACCTAAACCACTAGTACCGCTGGTGCTTCTCACCCAAAAATTGCCTTTCAATACGTCAAAAACTTCTTTTAAATTTTCATGATCTCTTGAAAAAGTTACCGATGGTGGCACGATGTCGAGATCTTTTAGAATCTCCGTCATCTTAGATTTATCCACTAACAATTCGGCCATAGAATAATCCGGAATTAAAGCTTTGCAAGGTAGCGCTTGCGATTCTTTTCGCTTGCTCCACTCCATAACTTCTAGTTCTGGAAGAATGACTGCCATATCAATTTTATGTTCGGCAATGATGGTTTCAATGGCGCTCCAATAATTCGGACTGGTAGCCGGTGGTACCAAAAGCGTTTTGTTGAAAAGTTCGTTTTGATACAAACCAACCGCCAAAGGATTGATATCGGTGCCAATCAATTCGAATCGTTTGTAAAAAGAATATTTTTTTAATGCGATGGCAAAACTTCTAGGAGTTGGCCCTCCAACGCCCGTAATTAATATTTTCATGAGTAGTACAGATTGCTATTTAAAATATTTTTTTAATGCTAAAAATTTTGATTCTAATAAGTAAAAGGACAAGCTAGAAAGCACAATCGTTAGAACGACCATGATTGAAAAATCAACTAGCAATCCGAAAGATCTCAAATAATGTTCTAGTAAAAGTATGGCTAAAACGTGCCAAATGTATAAGCCGTAGCTAATTTTTCCTAAGTATTGCATTGGAGCCGAAGTCAGGAATTTGTTGAAAAATAAGTTCGATTGGGTGGTAATGCAATAGCCTATCAAACCAAAATACAACAATCCGTAAGCATTATGCTTGAATAAGTTTAAGTAGAAATAACCAAAAGTACTTGAGTATCCTACAAACAGCACTCCCAAAACAAAAGCGGCAAAGAACCATTTAGGGTTTATTTTGGCTAAGATTCCTTTGTATTCCAAAATCGCTAAGATGCAACCTAGCGCTAATTGATCGATTCTTGTAAAAGTAAAAACATCGATTTCATAATTGTGGTTTAGCATGATGTAGCGCAACACTAAAGAGAAAATCATAATTAAAACAGAAATAAACAACAGCCTGTTTTTATTTACAGTGTAAGCCAAAAGTACTAACGCCGGCCACATCAAGTAGAAATGTTCCTCGACGGCTAAAGACCAAAAATGTCCCGGACCTTGAAAGTTCCACCCAAAAGTTCGTGCAAAATTTTGCAAATACAAATAGTGGTACCACTGCTTGTGGATGTCACCTGCGGGGGCAATGTTCAGAAGAGCTGGCAGGTAATTGTAACACAACAACGAGAAGTAATAAAGCGGAAAAATCCGCAACGTTCTTCTCCCATAAAAGTTCACAAAATATTTTTCTCCTTTAACGGTATTCAATAAAATTCGGGTAATTACGAATCCGGACAATACAAAAAATAAGGAAACACCAGAATTTCCCATCTGAGCGAGTTTAACCAATAAAGGTGCATTTGGCAACCGATCTACTTCAAAAAAATGAGCCACCATAACTGCTAATGCGGCAATAGCTCTTAATCCATCCAAGTTTTTAAAATATTTCAATTTGCTCATAGTTGCCTTGGTTTTAATTGCTTCCGTTAAAAGGATTCATTGGTCGGTCAGCGGTTTGGTTGACCCCTTCGGATTGAATTACTTTCATAAAAGTCATCCAAAGAATTTTGATATCCAAAATAAAGGAAAGATGGTCTACGTAATACACATCGAGTTCAAATTTTTTACCCCAACTAATCGAGTTTCTTCCGTTAACTTGAGCCCAACCCGTAATTCCGGGCCGCGCGTTATGACGGCGCAATTGATCTTCAGAATAAAGCGGAATGTATTTGAACAATAAAGGTCTAGGTCCAACTAAACTCATATCGCCTTTCAAAACATTGATCAACTGTGGCAATTCATCGATAGAAAGTTTTCGGATAATACTGCCAGCCTTGGTTATTCTTTGATTGTCGGGCAATAGCTTTCCTTCGGCATCTTTAGTATCGGTCATCGTTTTGAATTTGATAATCTTGAACGCCTTTTGGTGCCATCCCGGTCGTTCTTGGAAGAAAAACACTTTCGATTTGTTTTGATAATATAAAATCAAAATTACCGCGAGTAAGATTGGTGTCGCTACGATCAACAAGATGAAGGAAGCTAAAATGTCAATTAGCCTTTTAAAAAACAATCGATACATTTTAGTTCTTATAGGGTTCTAACATAAATTTCAAACCTTTTTTAGCGGGCAATTGCCACAATAATTTGCACCAATCGTGATTGCCTTCAATAAATCCTGGTCCGTTTTCGGTAATGACAATGTCCCAACCAATGGACCGATTTTGAGGATGTTCCTTCGCCGCTTTCTTAACCATCGCAACGGTTTCGTTCCAAAATGGGACTTCAAAGCCTTCAATGGCAACATTTGTAATGGGATGAATTTTTTCGTCGTGTTTAGTAATATCGCTGTAAACCCCAGGACCGTTAACAATTCCAGTTGCCTCATCAATCGGTGCTGCTAGATTTCCCGCTGCCATATTATCCACCGATGAATTCACGGAAATTCGTTGGCGACAACCTAGCAAAACCACTTCGTTATTCGAATCCAATTGCGTAAAGATGCGCACCGTATTTACTGCAGACGGCGACAAGCTTTGCAATTTTGGATGTTGTATGATAAATTCTTCCACCAAATCAAACTGGTTGTTTTCCATAAAAGCGATCAAACTTTCAGAGGTAAAGTTTTCCGTTTTTTGGATTTCAACTTGCACGCCACATTTCCCATCGGCTACTTTAAACACCAATTTTCCGGATGGATTGTTCAGTACTTTTTGCACGAGTTCGGGTTTGTTCTTTAGATCTGCAATATCGCCAACTGCATGCACAAAATAATCTCCGTAAGCTTTGTAAAACTTGGTTTTATCGTCTAAAACCGTTCGTTCGCTTTTCGGATTCATTTGCAATTGGTATTCAAACATGTATCCCGTTCCTGCCCATTCTTCGCGTTGTTTTGAATTCTTCTCGAAAAAACGAAACTGAAAATATTCTAAAATCGAAATATTGTATTTAAAAACCGAAAACACCACATCGAACAAAATACTGATCTTGTTTTTTTGAGTTTGTTGTGCCGTATAGCTTAAAAAAAGCGAAAACTTTTTCCAATCCAATTGTTTTAAATAGTAACCGAAATACAGAATTCTTTTCATTATTTTTTTCCTTTTGAAAGTAAAGCTCCCAATTCATCTGCAGCCATAAACTCAACGTCGGGCCATTTTTTTACAATTTCTTGCAGCAGGTTTTTCAGTGCATTTAGTCCTTTTTCTCTGTTGGCGGGATCGATATGCCCACAGAAATTCACTCGATGCGAACTAATAATAGCGGGGCGTTTCAATCGAAATGCAATTTCAATTTGCTTCAAAGTATACCCAATCCAATCGATTCCGCGATCTTCCGTAGGTTCGAAAACTACATTTCGCACCATGATGGTCAATCCTTCTGAAGTTGTTTTTCCGGTATAATTGAATTCGGTTGTATACTTGTTAAATCCTTGGTGTTCTTTTCGAATCAAACCCAAATCAATAAAGCGGACACCTTGACTGTATAAAGTTCCGAACAGCGAATGGTGAATATTAAAAACGGGCGGTGTAAAATAATTGCTCGAATAGCCGTAAACTTCTTTAAAAAGTTGCAAACCTTCTACTAGAATGGGCTTCATCGCTTCGGTTTCTTTCACATCCCAAAAATCAAAAGCAGCCGTACTGGAAATGGTCGGATAAGCTTCATCAGATATACTAGTGTACGATTTGTTTTTCAAAGCCGTTAACAACTGCGCATCGCGGTGTTTCAGTTTGTCATTGAATAGCGTTAAATTCAAATGTTCTCTTCCGTGAAATTGAGGTTTTAGCAGCCCTTTTGCAATTCCTTCTTGCCACAATTTCCAAGCACCCTGATAGGCTTCTGGTTGCTCTTTGGCTAGCTTTTCATAGGTTGTTGGCAATTTTTCAAAGTGAAATTCCTCATAATTTACGGCTTCCATTTTTTCAAAATCAATATTGCACGGTAAGGCAAAAGGTGTAAAAACAGCGGGGCGTCCGTTTTTGTCTTTTACAGATTCCAAGACTTCGTACAATTGCTCTAAATCTTGCTTGGTTTCCAATGTATCCAACAAATCGAAACGAGAATATATAGGAAGTCCCGCTTGCTCTAAGTTTGCTTTAGCTTCTTTTGAATTCAACCGTACATTACCATAGTCGTCTACCGAAAAAACTACAATTTTCCGATTGGTCTTCCAACCAATAAGATTTTTTAAGGTATCAATAAGATTTTTTTTCAACGAAGCAATCATAATTTTTAGTTTGAAGCCATGGTTTCAATATAATCCAAAGCTTTGGCGTAAACTACTGCAGAATCGCCTTCCAGTGCTGTAAGTTCAAGAGCTCTTTTTTTCATATCTTCTAAAAGCACGCGATCTTGGTAGCACTTCAGAATATTATCCGCTAATTGTTGGGCATTTCCTGGATCATTGTGAAAACCTACTTGATTGTCGATAATGATGGCTTTCATTTCACTTTCTAACGAATTCATAATCGGCAACCCGCAACCCAATAAATCGAAAAGTTTATACGTCACTGATTGCGTGGCGCCTTTAATATGTTGGGTCAAACCAATATCGGCTTTGTAATATTCCTCCATCAATTGCTCTTTTGGAAGTCGGCCCAAATATTCTAAATTCGCATGATTCAACAAATATTCTTCAATCAATTCTTTTTGTGGTCCTTCACCGGCAATGGCGAAGCGTATCGTGTCTTGGTAATTTTTTTCGAGGATGGCTGCCGCTTTTAATATCGTTGGGATATCATAAGAATGGCCCAAACTCCCAGCGTAAATTACCTTTAAAATGTCTTTGTTTTTCTTGACTTTTTTGGCGGCATTGTTCAACTGCCGTTTCATTTCATCAAACTGAATAGCGGGATAAAAGCAAGCTGTATTGGGAATCGATGGATTGTAGGTTTTTGCCCAATTGATGTATTGGTTGGAAATGGCAGCAATAGCTTTGGTATGTTTGAAAACATATTCTGTCTTTTGTTGCAACGGATAAATAGCGGTTTTGGCGACGAATTGAGTGATTCCTTTTAAGTGCGAAATAAAAACTTCCGGCCAAGGATCAATAATATCAACAATAACGGGAATATTTTTCTTTTCCGCCCAACGCACAATTTCGTACGCAGTTGAAATCGGTGGAAAAGCAATCACAATGACATCGGGCAACTCGCTTTCTTTATGGAATTGTGCTACCATCGCTTTGCTTAACGAACGGTGCGAAAACATTCTGCCGAAAGAAATGTTCTTTGTGTAAGCTTTCGCGGGTACAAAATTCACTTTCAATTTTGGGTTCAATTGTTCTTCTTTGTATTCCTCGTAACGCTGTTTTTTGACATTATGACGAAACGTAGAGGCCCAAAAAATCACTTGATGTTTGCGTTGCATAGCTTCGTTCACCAAACTGTTGTAACGGGTGTTTTTATTGTCGTCGAGCGGCGTATTTTCAAAAATAGAAACGAACCAAATCTTCATTAGATAAGTAGGGTTTTAATGGGATGCTTCTCTTTGAATCCAAGCTTGGTGTATCTCTTCAAAAGTGGTTTGAAGTGATTTGGTAATATCCCAATTTGGGTAATGTGCTTTCATTTTTCTCAAATCGCTGTAATAACAAATGTGATCTCCAATTCGGTTGGTTTCGTCGTATTTGTATTTCATAGGTTTCCCGCTTATTTTAGAAATGATATCAAACGCTTCTAAAATGGAGCAAGTATTGTCTTTTCCTCCGCCTAAATTGTATACTTCAGCAACTCTAGGCGCCTTGATAAATTCTTCGATAAAACGAGCCACATCATAGGAGTGAATGTTGTCACGTACTTGTTTCCCTTTATAACCAAAAACGGTGTATTCTTTTTCTTCCAAATTGCATTTCACTAAGTAACTTAAAAACCCGTGTAATTCGACTCCCGAATGACTTGGGCCGGTTAAACACCCGCCGCGTAAAACGCAACAAGGCATGTTAAAATAGCGTCCGTATTCTTGAACAGAAATATCAGCTGAAACTTTGGAAGCTCCAAACAGCGAGTGTTTGCATTGGTCAATTCGGAAGCTTTCTGGAATTCCGTTTTCATAGGTTTTATCGGCATAATCCCAGCGGGTAGCCAATTCAACCATGTCAATTTCATTAGGAGCATCGCCGTAAACTTTGTTAGTCGACATGTGGACGAATGGAATATCCGTTCTATATCTTCTAGTTGCTTCCAACATATTAAAAGTTCCCACCGCATTGGTATCAAAATCCTCAAACGGAATGGCTGCTGCTCGATCGTGACTTGGTTGCGCGGCCGTATGAACAATAGCATCGGGTTGTACTTTTTGGATTAAATCTAAAACACCTTGACGATCCCGAATGTCTACTTCATGATGCACGAAGTTTGAAATTAGTGAGGCCAATCGGTTTTGATTCCATCGCGTGTCACCACTTGGCCCGAAAAATACTGCTCGCTGATTGTTATCAACGCCATGAATTTCCCAACCTAATTGCGCAAAATGAATGCAAACTTCAGAACCTATCAAACCTGAAGAACCTGTAACCAATAATTTTTTCATGCTCATTTATTTATCTTAGTTGTCTATTTTTATTCGGTTAGAATTTTGTGCAGCGTTTTTGCTGCTCTTCTAACTCTAGTATCGTAACTTTCATACAGTGGACTTGGTGCATCGGCAAAGGCTCTTTGTGTAAAAGTGTCGCACAAGTCATTTACATTTTCCGCTGAGAAATAAAACCCTTTTTCTTTTAATTGCTCCACATTCACAGGAATATCCGAACAAATGACTGGCTTTTGTAAGGCAATGGCATCTTCGATTACGGTGCTCCAACCTTCAAACAAACTTGGTTGCACGATGGCTTCCGCATGTTTCATGATCGACAATTGAATGTCGCGAGGCAAAACTCCTAAAAAGAGAATTTGATCTTCTAATTGATTCACTTCTAAAATGCGTTTTAATTCTTCTACATAATCGGAATTCGAATCATCTGGCAATTTCCCTGTTAATACGAGATTGATTTTGGTGCCTTTTTTCTTCAATTCAGCCACCGCTTCAAAAACAACTTTGTGGTTTTTATGTTTGTGAAATTGATTGCTGATGATGAAATACTGCTCGGGTAATTCGTAAGTCGCCTGCAATTCTTTTAAAGTATGCGTTGGAAAAGCATCGATAATCGAAACAAAATGATAGATTTCAAAAGTCATCGATTTCGGAATTTTGAAAAACCGATAGAAATCCTCCTTGACTGCGTGACTTGAAACTACCAAGTGGCTGGCGTTTTTCAATATAAATTGTACGCGAAGGTAGCGCTCAAATCGTTTGGCAAGGGAAAAAAAATGAGGATAATGCAAATGTTGTAAGTCGGCATACCACGAAATTAATTTGCAATTCGAGCTACTACGCGCTGGAAAATCATGCAACGGAAAAATCGTATCCAATCTATAGTGGGCAATGATTTCGTCTACAAAAGTATTTTTTCTGAGCAGTAATGATTTTAAAAACTGTTTGTAAACCGAAGGATAAGGCCAAACGATTTTTTCGATATAGGGATAATCGATTTCATCCACAAACCGCTGTAGGTTCGGGTTGTAAAACACGAAAATCATGGGTTTATCTTTTTCCTCTAAGAAGTTCAAAACCTTAATGGCATTCAAAACATAGATGACGCCACCCAACCATTTGGGACTAAAATTAAAAAGGATTCCTATTTTTTTTCTAGTGGCCATGCTCATAAATCTGCAGTGATAAAATTCTCAAATTCGTTGCAAATATAGTTCAATTCAAATTGAGCCATGCGCTTTTTTGCTTGAATACCCATCGTATTTCTAACTATATCGTTATCGATTAGGGATTGTAATTTTAAGGTAAAGGTTTCTTGATCTTGAAGCGGAATCAAATAACCCGTTTCGCCTTCTTCAATCAAATCACTCGGACCGGCAATGCAATCAAAAGCAACTACTGGAAGTTTGGCCGACATCGCTTCTCCGATAACATTTGGAAAACCTTCTGATGCCGAAGTGAATGCGAAGATTTTGCTAGTCAAATAATAATGCTCCACATCTTCTTGCTTTCCTGTAAAAATCACGCGATTAGCAACCCCTAATTTTTTCGCCAAAGCTTCCCATTTTTCTTGATTTTGTTGTTTCAAATGGTCATAGCCCACCAAAACTAAATTCCAACCGGGTGCGTTTAATTTTGAAAAAATCTCAATCAGTACATTTTGTTGTTTGGATGCTATAAATCTTCCCACCATTAGGATATTATTTTCTCTGGCTAGTCCTCTACTTTGAATTGGACGGATCGGATTTCCTATTACTTTGAAGTTGTTGTGGGAATACATTTTTTTGAAAATCCCCAACGCTTTTTCCGTTTGAACAATCACTCCTTTGGCTTTGGGATATAATTTTTTCCGAAGCAAATCATGTACTTTTCCCATGCTTTTATCCGGTTGAGCGCGATCGGAAACGTAAACAGGAATGGTCGTTCCTAGCAACGACAGCAGCACCATATTATTCCAAAGTTCTCCAAATGATAAAACCGAAATAGGCTGAATGCTTGTAATTTTTCGACGTAAAAAAGCGATTGTTTTCACGGTCGAAAGCAATCTTTTGGAGTTGTCGAACTGAAATTCAGGTCGGTGTATAATAATGTCCTTTGAAATCTCGTAAAACACATCTCGTTTGATGCCATATAAAACCAAATGTACTTCGTAGTGTGGTTTGGCAACAAAGTAATTGAGCAATTCCGACATTACCCGTTCCATACCACCGGCTTGGAGGGAATGAATGACGAAACATATTTTTTTTGACTTCATAGTATTTAAAACTGCCATAAGGAATCGTTTGAAAAAATATTATTCCAAACTTTTGACCCATTGAATGTATTTTTCAATTCCGTTTTCCAAAGTCATCGTTGGTTGGTAACCCATCGCTTTAATTTGAGAAATGTCAGCGCGCCAATTCAAAGGATCACCCGCTTTCACTTGATTGTTGAAGGTTATATTTTGTTGAGTTCCGAGATGTTTCTTGTACAATCCCGCCACTACTCTAATAGTATATTCTTCGCCGTTAGCCAAATTGATTTGCTCGCCAGTAAAAGTAGCACTTTTCATAATCAAATGAATTGCTTGAATCACATCATCTATGTGTATGAAATCGCGAGATTCTTCTCCAGTTCCATACAATTCAATAGCTTCTTGGGTGCTGAATTTCTTATACATGTCCCAGAAAAGTTGTTTTCTTAAGCCATTCCCATAGGCAGAAAAGATTCGCAACGAACAAGTTGGAATACTATAATAAGTGTGAAATTCTTGGCAAATTTGCTCCGCTTGCATTTTATGAATGCCATAAGGCGATAACGGATGCAACTTCGCTGTTTCTTTAATCGGCAGTTGATCCGGATTTCCATAAACCGCTGCGCTGGATAGATTAATGAATTTGCAATGAGTTTGATTGGTTCTGATTGCATCTAATATTTTGAAGACATTCAGCGTGTTCAAATTGAAATCTTTCAACGGAAATTGAATCGACAACGGAACGCTGGCTGCACCAGCACAATTAACACAAACATCAAAAGCATTCGCTTCGAAAATCGCATGGTAATCCGAATTGGTAGCATCGATTTGAATGTAATTCGGATCTTCATAATCAGTTACAACATCGCACCCAAAAACGGTAAAATGCTGTTTTTGAAAATACTGATAAGCATGCGATCCTATAAACCCTTTAGAACCTATTATGATAATTTTCATGGTATTCTTCTTTAAGAATCGTTAGAACTTCTATTTCAATTGTAGCAATTCTCCGAATTTATAATCCCATTCAATCGGGCGCATTTGGTCAAAACCACCACCGTGGCATTGCGTTATTTCTCCAAAGTACAATGCTCCATCCACATCATAAAAATCGACCCGAACATAAGCAAACAACTTTGCAACTTCTTTCGAAATGCGAATCATTTCACCTAAACTTTGAGGTGGTTCAATTTCGGACCCACGCAATTTGGACGTGTCTTTAAATTTATTCGCCCAAGAAAAAGGCAACGGTTTCCAGTTTTCATCGTAGATATTTCGCTTGTTCACGCCTTCTCGATCCACCGCAACATAAATAAATTCTACTTCGCCGTTAATGCAATGAATTTTGTAATCGTTGGGAATTTTTCCGTTTTTGTCGAGCAATAACTTCTCTACAATAATACATGGTTCAATGTCTTTGTACTGCCATTCTCGGTCAATCCAATAGTAATTTTTCGACATCCACCAACGGCAATCTACTTGCACCCGCTTCCAATCGACCTTACTTTTGTCTCTGACGATTAAGAAACTGCCCGAATCGTGATTGGCTTTTAAAATAAAAGGTTCGTTCGGTAAATTTTCGGGCACAATATCCTCGTAATTTTTGGTTTGATACAAAAGTGGAATCAAATATTTTTCTCCAATGTTTTCCTGAACGTATTTTCTAACCGCGTATTTGTCGGCAAAAATGGTGTAAATAGGACGACGGTCATAAATTTTCAACCATTGCAATTTTTCATTCAATGATTTTGGCTCTTCCAAATGCAACGGATAACCCTGCATATTTTGGAATTTCTTGTGCAAATACGAAATGTCATTCACGCGATAATACTTTAAAAATCGATAGATTTCGTAAGCAATATTCGTCAAAAAATAGCCTAACTTTCCTTTGTATTTGTATTCTAATAAACCCATTTTGTTTTGTTTTTGAAACTCTTATTCGTGTATAATTTCTTGAAAGCCGTATTGCTGAGCCCAAGCTTGTGATTTGTTTTTGGAAATGACAACACCTTCATCCGCCCATTGCAACAAAGGCAAATCCGAACTGCTATCGCTATAAGCCATCGATGAACTATATTCAATTTTGTTGTCTTTCAAAAATTGATCTAGTAAAACCACTTTTTGCCCATAAAGACAATCTTTACCTAGAAAACTTCCCGTTATCCTGTTGCCATTGCTTTCCATTTCGGTAGCAAAAAAAGCTTTGATTTGATGCTTTTCAGAGAAAACTTTGATATAAGGTGCATACCCCCCCGAGATGATCATAACGTAGTCGTTGTTGGCTATATGTGCATTCAGCAATTTATAAACCGGCGTAATCAAATTGGTAATCAAATGCTGGTTGTAGTAGTCTTCTGCTCGTTGATTAATTGTTTTTAAGGCAACGCCTCGAATTTGAAAAAGCTTCAATCGTTTCGACGGATTTAATTCCGGAAATAGCTTTCGAACGACGGCCATTACTCGAGTCTTCGTCAAAATCTTATCAAAATAGTTTAACCATTCGTAATGATGGTACTTTTCTTTTTCAATGACAAAATCAACAAAAGGATCGGCCGTTTGGTAGTCGACCAAGGTTTCGCAAAAATCAAAAACAACTAATTTCATTTCGATTAGGCGATGGTTTGGATTACTTTTAAAACGCGCTCCATTTGTTCTTTGGTTCCGATGGTGATGCGCAGTGTGTTCATCAATAATTTGCTGTGCATTAAATTGCGGACGAAAATATTGTGGTCGCTCAAGGTATTGTAGACTTTCATTTTCAAATCGAAATCTTTAAATTCGACCAATAAGAAATTCCCTTGGCTTGGGTAAATCTTCTTAACGACGGCGGAATTCAAAAGATTTTCTTGAAAAATAGCGCGCGCTTCCAACACTTCTTTGACGTACTCCCACATATAATTCGTATCCGATAAAACTGCCGTAACCGCTTCTTGGGTAAAGGTGGTGAAATTCTTTGGGTTTCTAATTTTAGAAATTTGCAAAATATTTTCAGCACTGGCCAATAAATATCCGGCTCTAAAATTGGCCAAAGCAAAGGCTTTAGAAAACGTTCGGGTGACAAATAAATTCGGATGCACCAAAACATAATTGCTCATCGTTTGTCCGTAGAATTCGTAATACGCTTCATCGATTAAGAAAATTGTGTCGGGCGAATTGGTAATTAAATCGAGTAAATAATCGCGATCCAAAACATTTCCAGTCGGATTGTTCGGATTACAGATGTACACCAACGAAGGCGTCACTTCTTTGATTTTATTTTTAAATGCTTCTTGATCCAATTCAAAATTGGAGGAATAGTCGTGGTAGTAGATTTGTGCACCCTGAGATTCGCAAGTTAGACGAAAGTTGTCGTAGGTTGGTCCCAAAATCAAAATAGGATCGCCCACACCCACAAACATGCGCACTAAGTACTCGTGCAGCGAATCAGAACTGGCAAAATATTGGATGTTTTCCTTTGGCAAGGAAGTATAAGAAGCCAATAAATTCAGTAACTCAGCATTGTGGGTGCTAGGATACAAATAGTACACTTCTTGCTCGTTGACTAGTTTTTTAAGTCGTTCGTTTACCAATGGTGAAGGTGGAATCGTTGCTTCATTCCAGTCTAATTTCAACATTTTTTTTCGTTCCTCGGAAGCTACTTCCCAGATTTTGTGCGAAGCCACTTTGTAAGGAGCTAAATTTCGTAGGTATTTGTTGATGAATCTCATAATAATGGAAACTGTATTTAAGGTATGTTTTTGGCTAATGAAACGCTGTCTAGGAAGACCACATCAGGCCAACGTTTTAAGATTTCATGTAGCAATTGATTAAAAAGTTGCAAATTTAAAGTGCGATTTTCTTCTTGCAAAGCTCCGCAAAAATTGATGCGGTGAACTGAAATTACAGCCGGTTTTTTCCAAAAGAACGCGGTTTGAATTTGATCTAAACAGTCTTTTACTGAAGATGTTCGGTCGGATTTTCCTTTCAAACTGGGTTCAAATTGTGCGTTTCTAACGGTTTGTAAAATCCCAGGATTCGTACCTACTTTTTGTCCGTTGAAGCGCTTTATTTTTTTTCGTTGTGTTTCTCCTTTTGGTTTAGGCAACAATTGGTATTTCATACCTTGCATATAGCGAACTCCATTTTCGGTTAATGTTTCGTCTAAATCGGAGGGCCAAATGTAATTGTTCGGAACAAAGGATTCGGAGCGAAAACCAAACAATTTCTCGAAGATATTCAGTCCGTCCACTATCGAATCTTTCATAAACTCCAAATCACTTTTCTGATTGTAATCGAAACTGCCTTGAATGCTTTTCGGATATTTGTGATACACATCGTTACTAATGCCCCAACAACCTTGTTCGAATGCTTTGGTAAAAACCGGATCGTTGCTTCTCAAAGTCTCTAACCAAAACGGAACATTAACGTGTTCGCGACCGTGAAATTGAGGTAGAAATAGATTCTCTTTCATTCCTTCTTTCCAGAGTGGAAACGGATTTTCATTTGGAAAAAAGCGATGAAAAGTCCTTTCAATAGTTTCGTAAGAATAGCTTTCAAAATTTGCTGCTTTGATTTTGTCAAAATCAGGATTCGCTACTACGGCATTGGCGGTAATTATCGGATGCTTTCCTTCGGCATCTTGATGTTGATGCAACACTTCAAAAAGCGCGGTTACATCTTGACTGGTGCACAAATTATCGTACAAGCAATAAGGACTTTTATCAACAGGAATGCCGCTTTTCAATAACGAATCGTAGGCCGCTAGACTTGGCATTCTCAAACTTCCCCAATCGTCCGATTCGAAGACTACAATCTTTTTGGAAGTCGTCCAACCGGATAAGTTGACTAGATGATTGGAAAGTATTTTTTTTACTTGTTGCATTTTATTCTTGTCGAAGGACATTGTTCAACAAATATGCGGTGATTTTTTCAGCACCATATTCGTTTAAGTGATCTGCCGCCAACCAATCTTTGGAAGGGTCAAGTATTTTTGAAGCCGTATCGTTGTTGTTCAAATTGTAAATTACAACCGTTCTTCCGTCAGCCAAAGGCACAGTATCCCTAAAAGGTAATGCATTTCTATTGCTAGCTGAACCAGGAAGTTCGGTTAGAACGACTTGAATACCTTTGCTTTCACACAAAGCTACTATTTGTGCTAAATACGGGTCGTTATAACTCAATTTTGGAAGATTCGTTGGATTGAAATGCGATCCGTCGGCAATTACTTTCTTAGTTTTCCATTGCCCTTGAATCAACTGTGCATTACGATGGTCTTTGGATATGATAATCTTAAGAAAGTCGACAAACAGCCATTGGAAGTTGAATAATGGTGGCTTGGTAATGTTGGATAATACGCTTGGATGGTAAAAGAACTCCACTTCCGGATTTGTAAAAGGCACTTTATTCAAATAAGAATTCCCAATCGACGAAGAAAGTCCGATTAAGACCATTTTTGGCTTCGGATTGTTTTGAAGATACGTTTCCAAGAGCATCAAGGAAGTAGAAACATGATCGCCGGCAACCGCAAAATTATAACTCTTGATTCCGCTTTTGGTCAAGTACGCGGCATCGATTCCGTCTAAAGCCATACTGTTTCCTAAAACCAACAAATCGTATTTTTGATTTTTCAAAAAAGCAATATCGTATACTTTTTTAAAACCCGGACTAAAGCAAAGTAAAAGTGCTAAATACAGTACATTTAGCACTACCAAAAGCACCAAAAACCAACCGCATTTTCGTAAAAATTGAGTCATTCTTTCTATTAAAATTGAAAGTAAATAAAGTTATTTTGTTTCCCACCAAAAAGTAAAATGAAGATCACTATGATCGAATATATCGACCATCGTCTCCATTTAGAATGTAGCGTTTTTGGGTTGAATTGTAATCCGTGTTGTTTGTCCCGGTGCAACCATTCCACTAAAATTAAAATCCCAACCATCGCAACATGAATCATCAAATAAATAGGATCATTTTTGCCTAAGAAATTCGGAATTTGAAACAAGCTTTTCGAGAAAATTTCTTTTAGAATAGCGAAGGCTTGGTGAATCGTATCTGATCTGAAAAAGATCCACGCAATCACAGTTAAGAAAAATGTGAATCCGATTTGAAGAAATTCCTTTAGAGATGGAAACAAGTTGTGCGTTGGAATAATGTGTAAGTAATTTCGGTTTCTGTTCAATAATAACAGTGGAATAAAATACAGCGCGTTCAAAAATCCCCAAGCTAAAAACGTCCAATTGGCGCCATGCCAAAATCCGCTGACGATAAAAATAATAAAGGTATTTCGAACTTTCATCCACGTTCCTCCTTGGCTTCCTCCTAGCGGAAAATACAAATAATCACGGAACCAGGTGGATAAAGAAATGTGCCACCGTCTCCAAAATTCAGCAATATCTCGTGAGAAATAAGGGAATGCAAAATTGCGCAACAATTCAATTCCGAACAATCGTGATGCTCCTAAGGCAATATCAGAATATCCTGAGAAATCACCATAAATTTGAAAAGTAAAAAACAAAGCACCTAAAAACAAGCTGCTACCATTGTGTTCTCCGCTGGCATTAAAGATGGAATTGGCATAAGTGGCACAGTTGTCGGCGATGACTACTTTTTTAAATAATCCCCACAAAATTTGACGCAAGCCGTCGACGGCTTTGTCGTAGTTGAACTTTCTCGCTACTTTAAATTGCGGCAGAAGATGTGTAGCTCTTTCGATGGGGCCGGCCACTAAGAGTGGAAAGTAACTTACGAATACGGCATAATCGACAAAATTCTTTTCGGCAATAATTCGCTTTTTATAGACGTCGATGATGTACGAAAGTCCATGAAAGGTGTAAAAGGAAATTCCGACGGGCAAAATGACTTTTAATGTCCACGGATCAATCGTAATTCCTGCATTGGCAATGGCTGCGGTTAATTCGGTGACAAAGAAATTGTAATATTTGAAGAACCCTAAAAAACCTAGGTTAATTCCGATACTTAATACGAGCCAAAACTTGCTTTGCGCTTGGGATTTGGCTTGCTCGATTTTCAAACCTGAGAAAAAATCTAAGAAGGTAGAAAACGCTAACAAGAATAAAAACCGCCAATCCCACCAAGCATAAAATACATAGCTGACGAGCAGAATTAAAAGATTTTGTTTGCTGATATTTTTTTGGAAAACGAACCAATATAATAGGAAAACTATTGGAAGAAAAACAGCAAATTCTATAGAGTTAAAAAGCATAGATCAGAACTTTGGGTGGCGCTATTATTTGAATAAGGAAATTAAAGGAACCGGCAAATCGACCACCATTACAATGAATGGATTGGCCAAAACGGTTAAAAAAGTGGTCGTCTCGAAGGCAATTCTAATAGAAACAATGATATAAAACAGTAAGACAGGCGACAATAATTTCAAGTACCTTTTGTAATAAAAATTATCCGACCATAAATAAAATAAGAATAAAAGTGCTAATGCGAAAAGTCGGGCAATGGTAAGATATCTTCCTCCTGAAGGAATTAAAGACATTAAGTTTCCGATGGATAAGAATATCAAAGTAAAACCAAACAAATTCGAAAAGGGTTTGTTTTTTTTGACTTCCGTAAGACTATTAAAATAGATGGAACTTATCATGATCAAGATAAACCATCCCAGCGTTTTGATGTAGTATCTCACATACCAATTGGCAATTGGAGCTTCCGTAGTCACGGTTTCTATATATTCTTCGCTAGTATATCCTTGCACTTTGGGCAAAAGAAATTCCGGCGCATGATTGGTTAAGAAAGTACTGATGAATCCCACATTAATTTCGGACACGAAGAAGCTGGCCAAGAAAATGAAATAGAGCAGTTTCCATGGTAATTTCACAAAGAGAAAGAAAACTAAAATACTAACCGGAAGTACGAACGAAAAGTGCACTAAAATACTTGAGGCGGCAATTAAGAATCCCTTTTTTTCTTCTTTGATCAAAAGTAAGAAAGTTCCATAGAAGAAAATGTGTGCGGCTGTCCACATTCGAACTCCGTTTAATTCCCAATACCCTATGATACAGGCAAATGCAAAAACAATAATCCAAAGCGTACGATTCATGCTCGTTGCCTTTGCTTGTTCAAAAAGCAACCAAATGTTCTTGGAATAAAAATAACCAAATACAATTCCGAAAACAGCAAACAAAACATTCCCGCTATCAGTGAATAAGGCTAATATGAAAGTGACTATCGGTTGGTAAATATCTACAGTCGACCCATCATCAGAGTAAAAATTTTCGAAGAAAGTTTTCCAACTTAACGGCGAAATATGCAAATCGTGCAAACGCAATACATATCGGTTGGCATCCATTTCAACCGGCCGATACATCGTATACCCATAAAAAACGATAAACAACATGACACTGCTGCTTGCCCAAGCTTGCCGGTAATTTTTAAAGGCTTGTATCAAACCAGTAAAAGGGGAAAACAGAAATAATAAAATCGAGTTTTTCAAGGAGTTGCTAATTTATAAGATCGAGAAACTGTTGGGCTACATTTTCAATTCGGTATTGGTCGGTATTTTCAATTTTCATACTATTCTTGTAATCGCCGTTCAAAAACTCCGCTACGACATCGGTTTTTAAATCTCCGAATTTAACGGAAAGAATTGGTTTTTTCAATATTGCATAATCAATTAATTTGCTTGGCGTTTGCGTACTTCCTATGTTTTCGAAGTTCACTACAAAATCCATTTTGCTCATTTCAAATAATAAAGCATCCCTATCGACGATTGGTTTCAATTGAATTCTCCCTTTAGACGCTTCTACAAAAGGAGCTACCAAGTGTGGTGTGATGGTGTAAATATGAAATTCGAAATCAAACGATTCGTCCAAAGCATTTAAGAAATTAAACAACTCGGATGGATCTCTTCTTCCGGGAATAAACATGCCCCCGTAACCAAAAATGGTTTTAGAAGTGGTTTTAGGTCCATCATATATTTTAGCGTCTTCAAAGCGAAACCCTTGCGGAATGACTTTTATTTTAGAATGAAATTCTGGATAATAACCCTTAATGGAGGCTGAAGTTGGAACCGTAAGAAACTCGGCCTTTCTGCAAAACTTTTTCTCCAACCAACCAAAGTAAAAAGGCGGTTTGAAAGTATCGTTTTCTTGTCCCATATACGGATCACCGCAATCAGCAATCCAAGATTTTGCAATGGGATTTTTCTTAGTTCTCACAGCTGCTATGCCCCAATGCACTGGATAAGGAACTGCCACAGAAATTAAGGCATCGTATTCCGATTCGCCTTTCAACCCTTTTTTCAACAAAGGCATGATTTGAATTAAGGGATATTCGAATAACAATGTACTGAAACGGGTGACCACTCTCCAAAACAACCGAACAATTCCACTTCCCTTGACTGTTGGTACGGGCCAAGTCAAATGCCCTAGATCTTTAAACTCAATTCCTTGATTAGCACAAAATGCTGCGGTTCCTGTTCGGGGATGGGTTAATACTTTAACCGAATGTCCTTGACGAACCAATTCTTTTGCCAACTCAGTAGCTCGAAAAGAGCGCGGAGAAATATCTGGATAAAAGGCATTGGTAACTAGTAGTATTTTGTTGGATTTCATGGTGATTATTCCTTCGAATGGGTGTTTATTTATGCTAATAATTGTAATTGATTGACAATGCGTTCGGCGGCATTCCCATCCCATTTTTCGGGAATAGTTCCTTTCTTCCAAGCTCCATCAAAAAGTTTTTTTAGAGCTGGTGGAATCGCTTTCGGATCGGTTCCTAATAATTCATTGGTTCCCATAGTAACTGTTTCAGGTCGTTCCGTATTGTCTCGCAATGTCATACATGGAATTCCCATTACGGTTGTTTCTTCTGTAATTCCGCCTGAATCGGTGATGACACCAAATGCATTTTCTACTAAGTAATTAAACTCAAGATAGCCTAAGGGTTCTATGATGTGCAAATTCTCGGCTTTAATCCCTGTTTCTAAAAGTACTTTTGCGGTTCTTGGATGAATGGGAAACAAGATAGGCAAACCATTTGCATTGGTAACTATTTCATTAATCAGCTGCTTCAAATTTTCAACCGCATCTACATTCGCGGGTCGGTGCAAGGTCAAAACAAAATATTTTTTAGGTTGCAATTGCAAGGCATCCCAAAAATCTGGCTTTGAAAACTTACTTCTGTTAGCACTTAGCGTATCAATCATGACGTTACCAACAAAGAAAATTTGATTGTCAGCGATACCTGCTTTTTTTAAATTTTCGCCGGCCCAAATGGTAGTCGTAAAAAAATAATCGGCTAAGGCATCCGTAACAAGGCGGTTAATTTCCTCGGGCATGCTCATATCAAAAGAACGAATTCCTGCCTCAACATGTGCAACTTTAATTTGTAATTTCTTAGCTACGATACTACAAGCCATGGTGCTGGTTACATCGCCAACCACTAAGACTAAGTCGGCAGGATTTGCTACTAATTCCTTTTCAAAGGCAATCATTATTGCTGCTGTTTGTTCGGCTTGTGAACCTCCACCACAATTTAAATTCACTTCCGGTTCTGGAATGTTGAGTTGCTTAAAAAAAGTGTGGCTCATTTTTTCATCAAAATGTTGCCCCGTATGTACCAACCGATATGTTGGTTTATAAGGACTTTTTGATGCGTTGATGGCATGAATAATCGGCGCAATTTTCATAAAATTGGGTCGCGCTCCTGCAATTAAGGTAATCTTCATGTTATGATTTTATATTAAAAACTTTCATCCACATCCCAAGGGATATCATGCGCCAATAGGTGTAATCGAAGGGTTTGTTGCCCGAGATGACTTGGTCAAAATAGAGCAATACTTCTTTTTCATTTAGAATGGAACCGGTATACACATTGTATTTTTTGAACAAATTGATGAATTGATCGGCATAATCCTTTCTAAACCAATTTTCCTCTGGAGTGATAAATCCTTTTTTATCTTTTCGGTTGCGAATGGATGCTGGCAAAATATCTTCTAAACCATACAGCATTAGTTTTTTGGATTCGTTGTAGCCATCTAAATACTCTACGGGCATTTGAGTGCTGAATTCCACTAAATTGTGATCTAAAAAAGGAACTCGAGCTTCGATAGAATGTGCCATCGAATTTCGGTCTTCCCATCGCAAGTATTTTTGTAACGGCTCGTAAAGCAATTGATAATGTGCAATTTCAAAAATGGAACTAAACTTAAATCGCTTCTTATCATGGGGATGCTGATTCTTCGCCCCTAAATGATCTACATTAACCATGGCATGCAACGTTTGGTATTCATTGCTAAATTTTGATAAAAACCGAACGCATTTTTTAGGTAATAAATGATAGGACAGTAAGCGAACTTCATCTAGTTTTTCAAGAAACGTTTCCCCTTTAAATTCTTTGTACAGTTGCCCAAAATTCCATTTTCTAATCAATTTTAATTTTCTATATATTGAAAAAGCATTGTAACCACTTAAATATTCATCAGCACCTTGACCGTTTAACAGTACTTTCACGTTGTGTTTTTTGGCATCTTCAAAAACATGGTATCCTAAAAAAGCGGATTGCGATTGGTACGGTTCGTCCTGATGCCAGAGGATTTCTTCGGATAATTTGAAAACATCTTCGCCTTTTGGATAAATAAAACTTGCGTCAACTTGCGTAGTTTTGATGACTTCATCCATCCATTTCTTTTCGTTGAATTGCTCAACATCAGAGCAAGAAGAAAAGGTTTTTTGCAAAGATGCTACACCTTTTTCTTTCAATTTTCTATTGACAGAGCAAACAATCGCAGTCGAATCTAATCCTCCTGAAAGTGCCGAACCAATTGGAACATCGGCTCTTAAATGAAGATCAATTGCGGTGTCAAAATGAGTACTAAACTGAGTAGAAGCTTCCTCAAAAGTACCAGAAAATTTAGTGTTTTTAGGTATAAACCACTTTTTTAGTTTTATTTTTCCATTCTTTTCATGGAGTGATTCGTTTGTATTTATGCTCAGTGAATGCCCTGGTGGAACCGTAAACACATTTTTGAACATCGTCTCATCCGTGTGATCCGTCATCGCATAAAACAAATAATCGTAGACGCGTTGCGGATTTAGTTGTGCTTGCCAACTAGGAATTTGTGTAAACTGTTTGATTTCACTGGCCAAATAAAAATCTCCTTCGGGTGAAAACCAGTAATACAATGGCTTGATTCCGTAGCGATCTCGCGCAATAAATAAGGTTTTGGTATCTGTATCATAAATGGTAAAAGCCCACATTCCAGAAAAGCGATCCAAACAATCCGAGCCCCAAGTAGCGTAAGCCGCTAATATAACTTCGGTATCCGATTGTGTTGAAAAAGAATAGCCCAATGCTTCAAGTTCTTTTCGAAGCTCTAGAAAATTGTAAATTTCGCCATTGAAAGTAATCCAGTACCGCTGCAACTTATCGCACATAGGCAAATGGCCCATGGCTGACAAATCAATAATAGACAATCGCCGGTGGCCAATACCAATTTTATAGTCGCCTTGTATGCTATCGATATCTTGTTCTGGTTGGTAACACGTAAACGTATTCCAGACATTTTCCGGAGTGTCTACACCACCCGCAATTTGTACTTTCTTATGATCTTCGGAGATAAAAATAAAGCCTTCGTCGTCAGGGCCTCTATGTTTGATAATAGAATTGAATGCCTTGAAAGCAGCAATATCTAATTTTTCTTTGGCCAATACAAGTGAAATTCCGCACATACTATTCTGATTTAGATATTATTTCTAATGATTCGTTGTAGACTTTTTTGGAGTAATACTGATTCAAAAAACCAGTATTTTGGCTAACATCGCGATCAATTTTTAAACCTTCTCTATCGATAAGGGCAATGTCGTAGATTTGACACCCTCGTCGGGTTAAAGATTCGTAGGAAGTAGTATGGGGACTAACATAAATTATTTTACCTAAACTTAAGAGCGTCAGCGTAACGCCCATGGCTTCTTGACGGTTGTGATTGAAAATCACAATATCCACAGAAGCTAGAAAAGTTTTGTATTCATCAAAAGACATGAATTTTTCAATCGGTACAAACTTGTTTCCGAAGAGTTCCTGCCCTAACGCTTTGATTTCGTTCTTGTAATCGTCGTACATTCCGTACGACAACGGACAATAAATCAACTCAATATCGTCTTGGTACTTAAGTATTTTTTCAAAAATTGCTTTGTGGTTGTTGGTCGGATCTGTTGAATTCCCAACCATTAGTGTGAGTTTGTTTTTTTCGGAAACCTTTGTGGGATGAAATTGCAAGGTATCGACGACATTGCTTAAGTACATCGGGCTGTATATAAACTTGGCTCTTGATTTCAAAAGGGAGTTCGCCAAATCAGAATCGCCTTTGATGTGCGTAATATGATTCTTAACCCGACTCAACACGAATTTCTTTATCAAAGATCGGGTTCCAGTTTCTTTATTTAAACTGTACAATTCTTGTCCGTAAATTAACCAGCTGGTTTTCTTGATAAAGAGAGGGAACACTATAAAAAAATGCAACAGTGGATCACCGTGCAAAACAATTCTATTTGCTTTAAAGCACAGCTTAAAAAATAAACTTAGGTTGTAGAAAATATTTCTACTAATAGGTGTTTTTATCCAAAATAAATCAGAACTAGGTTTTAAATCAGAGGGCTTATCCGAAATAAATAAGAATTGTTGCCGCTGCAAATGAAGCACTTCCGTTGCATATAAATAAAACGGTTGCGTAAATTTGTCTAGAATTAGAATGTGTAAAGTCATTGCAGCAATTTGAGAATTTGACTTAGAACGTAATGATTTTTTCAATAATCAATTCTTGTGTCTCAGCGTCAATATCATAATACATAGGAAGTCGCACCAAGCAATCCGAGTAGCGGTCGGTTTCTGGCAAGGCTCTTCCATCATGTTTGTCTTTATAAAAAGGACTTTTGTGTAAACTCAAATAATGAAAAACCGCCATGATTTTATTAGCTTTCAAGTGTGCTATCAAATCCGTTCTTTGTTGTAAATCTTTACAAACTACATAAAACATATGTCCATTATTAGTCGCAAAATCAGGTAAAACAGGAAGTTGAATTCCTTTGGCTACCGCCCAATTTTCCAATCCTTTTTTATAAGTGTTCCAAAGCGCAATACGACGGGTTTGAATAGCGTCTAGATGTTCCAGCTGTGACCAGAGAAAAGCAGCTATTAATTCGGAGGGTAGAAAAGAAGATCCCAAATCGACCCAGCCGTATTTGTCGACTTCCCCTCTAAAAAAAGCCGAACGATTGGTTCCTTTTTCCCAAATAATTTCGGCACGATTGGCAAACTGCGCGTCGTTAATCGCTAACATGCCACCTTCGCCTGAAATAATGTTTTTGGTTTCGTGAAAGGAGAAGGCAGCCAAATGCCCGATAGATCCTAGGGCACTTTTAACTCCGTCTTTCCCAATGTAAAAACTATCAATGGCTTGTGCAGCGTCTTCTATGACAAATAAATTGTGTTGTGCTGCCAACTCCATAATCACATCCATGTCGCAAGCTACGCCCGCATAATGCACGGGAACTATTGCTTTTGTTTTAGGTGTGATTAAGGCAGCAATACTGCTTTCATCCATTCCTGGATGGTCTTTTCTACTATCGGCGAAAACAATTTTAGCGCCTCTCAAAATAAAAGCATTCGAGGTGCTTACAAAAGTATAGGAGGGCATAATCACCTCGTCGCCTTCTTGAATGTTGATTAGGATGGCCGCCATTTCTAAGGCATCCGTACAAGAGGTGGTTAACAAACATTTTACAAAACCGTAGCGTTCTTTCAAATAATCTTGACACAATTGGGTGTATTTTCCGTTGCCAGAAAGTTTTCCTGTGGACACTGCGTCATAGATATAATGCGTTTCTTTTCCGGTTAAGTAGGGCTTGTTAAATGGAATGGTGTATTTCATTAGGTAGGGTTTATTTAAATCGTATTCTGAATTTTGATAACGTCATAATTTCATTTTGTTCGTCGTAAAAAGTACTCACTTTCAGCAATCCTTTTCCACAAACAATCACATAACCATCAGCATGTTTGAAAAGTACTTTCCCTGGCGTTCGATTGACTATAGTGACATCCGGATATACCTCAGCATGGCGAATTCTTAGAATGGAATCTTCCATAACAGTATAGGCTCCTTTATAAGGAAAACCAACGGCATCAATCATCCTTTTGATAGAGAAGCTTTCTTGATTCCAATCAATCTTATAATCTTCCTCATCTCTCCACAAACTGAAAGTCGCTTTGCTCTCATCTTGTGGTGTGGAAGTTAAGTTTTTTTCAACATGCATTTGAATGACCGATTCGAACAATATGGCGTATTCTTTAGCCAATAAATCAATAGCTTTTTGAATGGTAATTGGGTATTGAATCGGCAGAATTCGCTGCGCCACTATTGCGCCTTGATCAAACTCATCGGTTCCGTGTAAAGCCGTTACTCCAATTTCTGAATCGCCATTAATCAAAGCAGAAACCAAAGGATTGAAACCTCGGTATTTAGGCAAAATAGAATCGTGAAAAACCAACAATGGGATATCAAGAGAAAGCAACCAGCGCCAACCAATAGCAATATTCAAAGTAACACCCTCGTGAATTTCGGGAGTAACCTGCGTTCTTAAAACCGATTTGATTTGATTTTTTTGGGCGAATGCTTCGACTTCCTCCGAATAATCTTGTTGCACTTCTTGATCTTTACCGACGATGATGGTATGGAGATACGGATACCATTTAGCGTCGAGTTGTTCTAGCGACTCCAATCCTTTCTTTCCAAGAATGTAAATATTTATCATAACTGCTGCAACGGATTCTGGATTAGAAGTATTTTTTAATAGCCTTTTCTTTGAAATACATCAAAATAAAATAATAAGGCGATAGGTTGAAATTACTGGCATATTGACTGTATGGAAAAACAACACCTGCAATAGGCAATCGTAAGAAACCTAAAGATCTAATTTTTTTCACGGTTTGAAATAGGCGTCCTAAGGAATCCAAAGACACCAATGGAAACAACGATAACAAAACAAAATTAACGGTACCGTGATTGATTAATCCCAATTGCCTTGGTGCTAAAGTTTGTGTTTCTCCGAATTTTTTGATGTCCAAAGCCGCATTTAAAAACCCGTTGATGGCTTTATCGGAATAATAAACTCCTGTTACGGTTGCCGATCCAATACTCGTAGTGCGTTGGTGGAACTTGCTATTATCAAAACCAACACGCTGCGCTACAGAAAAGACTTTTATTAAAAAACAGCCGTCTTCCAAAAAAGGAACCGCTTTTGGATATTTGATTTGATAAGTATCTAACATGGCTTTTCGATACAAAATTGCCCAAGATCGATCGGGATCGCGAACTAATTTCCCTCGAGAGGCAAAATAGCCTTCGACACCTTTAAAGATTTGGGGTTGCTGTTGACTATAATCGGTATGCCAGATGCTATTGCCCTCGGCATCAAAAATTTCAAACCCTAAATACAACACGTCTAGGTCTTGTTGTTCCGCTTTTTTTAAAGCCGTTCCAAGCGTATTGGGTAAGATATAATCATCCGGGTCAATAGGCATCAAATAGTTGCCTTTGGCAACAGCCATCGCAGCATTCCTAGCCATTGAAACACCTTGATTCTCTTGGTTGATTAGAATAATATTGGAGAACTCCTGTTGCAGTTTCTCTACGATTTCTTTACTTCCATCAGGGGAACCGTCATTGGTGACAATGATTTCATATTCCGATTGCGGCAAGTTTTGCTCTTCGAGACTCCGAATGCATTTCTCAATATAATTTTCTACTTTGTAAGCAGGTATGATGATACTTAAACGCATTTCTTAAGAGTAAAATAAGTTGTTTTTATTGCTAGGCCATCTTTTTTTAAAGGCATACAAATAATGAAAAGGATTGCCATAAAAGCAGGCAACTTGATATAAAAAACTATAGAATGATTTTCTTTTATTCCAGCCTAAATTTTGAAAAAGACGAGAAGCTTGGTAGACCCATGCTTCAGATTTTACCATTTCCCAGGGCAAATGCGAATGCACCACTTGCTTTCGAATGGCAAACGTATTGAAAACTGATGGTTTAAAAAGCACATCATCGCTAACATTATTTGTTGATTTCGAATGAATGCGATAGCCAACTGTTGGTTTGTGAAAATAATGTAATTTTTCTCCGGAAGCAGTTAGTTTTAGCCACATGGGGTAATCTTCCACCAAGCGATTGGACTCGTCATACCCACCTACTTTCAACAAGGCTTTCTTATTAAAAAAATACGATGGCGTATAATGAATGCGATCCAAAACCAACAGCAATTGGTATTGGTCCTGCGCACTATAAGAGGGATGCATTAAATTGTTTGGAAAATCTTCTGGCGTCGTTCGTACGAAATTAAGATCCTGAAAATCGTCTTGATATACTTTTACTTGACTGAAAATAATATTCGCATCCGATGTACTTTCGGCAAAGTGCATGTTGTCTTCAATACAATTGGGCAACAAAATGTCATCGCCCGCAATAAACTTAACCCATTCCGATTTTGAAGCAGCGATGCAACGGTTGCAATTGGCAGAAACTCCGGTATTTTTGGGAACTGTTATGACTTCAATGCTTACAAATCGGTCTCGAATTCGGTCTTGAGCAATCCATTTGTCTACCAATTCCAAAGTGCCGTCTGTTGAAAAATCATCCGAAATAATCAAGGCAATAGCATCATACGTTTGTTGGTAGATACTTTCCAAAGTTTCTACTACATATGGTGCCGAATTGTAGGTCGTTACCGCAACCGAAACAGTAATTTTCACCTTTTTATTTTTGATTTAAGATTGATCCAAATCTCTTTCAGATTCATCCTTTTGTTCAACTCTCGCAAACTGTAACCAACCGTAATGGCGACGATTATTGCTTCCGGAATATAGGCATTGGGATATCCCAACCATTTGATGCTAATCAAACACAGTGATAAAGCGAGAATGGCTTTGAAAAGCAAACCGAAAACGGCACTACTAAACTGAAAAGAATATTTTGATTTTAAGATATACAGCATGAAGACAATCGAAAGTGAGTAACTAATCAACATTGAAATTCCCAAACCATCGAGACCGTAATATTTATAAAAAAACAAATTGAATGCTAATACAATTAGATTGGCGATGATTTCAACGGTCAAGAAAAGTTTATTATCGCCTTTGGCTAAAATGACGAAACCAACCACCCAAACCAATCCCTTTAATGGGATGGCTAACACCGACCAAAATATAAAATCTTTAGCAGCCAAGAATTCCTTGCTTAACAATATTCGAATTAATATTGGCGTTGTGGAAATTAACAATACCAAGACTATGCTTAAGATAATCAAGATGAGTTCCGCTTGTTCATTGACCAATTGTTTCCATTTGATTTCGTCTTGTATCACACCCGCCAATCGAGGATAATAATCGGTTGCCATTGCGGTAAACACCATCCCAACATAGCCGTCAACAATAGCTAATCCAGCGTTGTACAAACCCAAATCGGTTAAGGTTCCTGTTTTAGAAATAAAAGCATTCAAAACAAAAGCAATTCCGGAAGAGAGTAAACTAATGGTCGTTAAACTCAAACCTAAGATGACCATGGGTTTTCCGAGTACCATGGTTTCGGTCCAACTCAAATTAATCTTTTGAAATTTGATTTTGTTTTTATAAAACAGCGACACCAAATAATTTCCGAAAGCTGTGGCAATAATCGCTGGAACAACGCCTTTAATTCCGTAAAAATAAAATATCGGAAGTGCCACTAAAAGTCCAACGACAGCGCCAAATACATTGGCTTGTGCTAAATATTTTATTTGTCGGGTCCCTCGAAGTAGCGTGTAGATTCCACCTGATAAAGTTCCAAAAATAAAGGTTGAAGACAACAAAATATAAGACGTCGTATGCTCGGTAGAATTAAACGTAAATTTACTCAAAACCGATGAAAATGCTACGGTCAGAATAATTCCTAACGCCGCTGTAAACCAAATCAATCTCTTGAAAACAGTTGCTGTGGTTGCCATTTCGGTTTCGTTGTCCGAGCTGTGCGCTTTACTAATATCGCGAACGGCACTTTCGGCAATCCCTAAGGATGATAACGTTCGGATTAAGTTCAAACTCGAATTGAACAAGCCGTTCAAACCCATTCCAGCAGTACCAATTAATATGGCCACCGCTTTACTCCGAACTAGCGTAATTAGGATGTTAAAAACCTGAACTCCTCCAAAAATGGAAGTGGCTTTGAAAATAGATTTGTAATTGGTAGTTTTGGTATTCAATTATAAAATTTAGATCGTTCCGTTAGTAAAACTCATGAAATTGCGGTTTGAGGTAGGTAATGCCAGTCTATAATTTTTCATTTACTTTTATTCCATTTCTTCTTACAATATAGGCTGGAACTCCAACAACTATGCAGTCGTCAGGGACATTTTTGACAACAACAGCATTGGCGCCGGCGTGTGAATTGTTACCCATATGCACCTTCCCAATTATTTTAGCTCCTGCGTTAATCACAACATTATCACCTAATGTTGGGGTATCCGTTTCGTTAGAATATCCAATGGTAACTTGTTGATTAATCCAACAATCCTTACCTATGGACTTTGCTGAGATAATCGTTGCAAAGCCATGCTGAATAAATAAACCAGGACCAATGTTATTTGTGGTAATAAACAACGTATTCATTGGAGGACAAAGCCATCGGATAAAACTTGACGATCTTCCTATCCTTTTGTAGAATAAGTTTCTAAATTCTGGTAGATTAGTCATCAAACCTACAAATCCTGAGCTATTTTGTACGTTAGTCAGACTTAACCATCGATTTACATCATATTCAATTATTTCCCGATTCTTACTTATCTTGTAAAAAAAGATATGTGGAGTTAATCTTATTAAGTTGAATAAAAATTTGATTTGATTCATGGTTGGTTTAGCTTATGAATTTTCACACCTCGTTGACCTAATTTAGTTTTACAGTTAAATTGCTACTAACTAAATGTTCAGAGTAGTTTAATTTTTTTTGGCGATAACATAATAGCCTTGCGACTCGGCGGGCCAATATTTATCCAGCTTGTCTAAAGTGGGCGCTGTTTTTTGTCCAATGTACCATAATGGTAGAAAAATAGCTTTCTTTATCGCTCTGAAAATTCTAGGTCCCGTAATTAATCCTAACGTAAAATAATTAAACTTCAAACACCACATCGAAAAAAATCCGCTGGTAGCTTCTACTTCAACATCTTTAAAACCCGCTTTCCCAAATAAATGTTTTAACCCATAAGGGGTATATCGGAAAAAATCATACGGTTCTTCGTGTAATTTCCATTGCCACGGCACTTGCAAAATCATCACGGCGCCTGGTTTCATGATGCGATAGGCCTCATTCAAAAGCGTTTGTGGTTCGGATAAATGTTCTAGAACCGACAAACAAACTACAGTATCTGCCACTTCAGAATCTACTGGTAAAGGTTGGTTCAAATCGGTGAAAATATCCGCTTTGGTATCGTGAATACTCGCTCCCCAATCAATGCCTACATAACTCTCCGCAAAGTTCAAAAAGAAAGCTTCGTAAGAACGAACGCCACATCCTAAATCATACAATTTCCCTTTATAATGGGGCGCATATTTGTTTAAGAACTGATCACTACTTTGGTACACTAACCAATTCCATGGCTTTCGGTTGTTGTGGGTTTTAGAAGCTTGTATCATTTTTGGTTGGTTTTTGGTTGGTTCTTTTTTTGTATCGTTAGAGCATAAAATTATTCAAAGCTACGATGACTTCATTTACCTCTTCTAAAGTCATCACAGGACTCAAAGGCAAACTCAATACTTCTTCGTGAATCAAGTTGGTAATCGGAAAATCCAAATGGTTATAGGATTTATAAGCTAATTGCTTGTTCGGTGGAATTGGATAGTGAATCAACGTTTGAATTCCTTTTTCCGTCAAGTAGTTTTGCAACTCGTCTCTTTTGGCATGGCGAATCACAAACAAATGCCATACATGTTCTTCATTGGTTTCTGAAGAAAAGCTGGTGTTATTTGGTACTGGCAATCCAATAGCAGGATTTGTAATTCCGTTCAAATAAGTTGCCGCCAATTGTCGTCGGTACTGATTTTCAGCATCGATATATTTTAATTTCACTTCTAAAAAAGCCGCTTGAATTTCGTCTAATCTACTGTTCAATCCTTGAAATTCATTAACGTACTTTTTTCTACTTCCGTAGTTTCCTAAGGCTTTTACTCGTTCTGCCAATTCGGAATCGCTGGTAGTGACAGCACCGGCATCGCCAAGCGCTCCTAAATTTTTTCCAGGATAAAAACTGAAACCGGCAGCATCACCTAACGCTCCTGTTTTAATTCCGTTCCATTCGGCGCCAATGGCTTGGGCATTATCTTCTATAATTTTTAAACCGTGTTTTTTTGCTAGTGCACTTAAATCAGCATTCCAACAAACTTGACCGTACAAATGAACGACCATGATTGCTTTGGTTTTAGGGGTCAATGCTGCTTCTATTAGACCTAAGTCTAAATTATACGACGTAGTATCTGGTTCCACAAAAACAGGAAGCAAACCATTATCAGTAATTGCTAAAACAGAAGCAATGTAGGTATTGGCAGGCACGATTACTTCGTCGCCAACGGCCATAATTCCCATATCGATGTAGGCTTTTAAAATCAATCGCAACGCATCCAATCCGTTAGAAACTCCAATAGCATGAGACGCTCCTACATAGCGTGCTAGTTCCGTTTCGAAATTGGAAAGTCTTTCTCCCATTAAAAACCAACCCGAATCAATTACCTCTGAAGCCACTTGTTTCAGCTCGGCAGCATGCTGTGCGTTGATTTTTTGAAGATCTAAAAATTTAATCATAATCTTTCTCCTATTTTAAATACCTCAGCAGGTTTCACTATTTGATTGTCTATTACAATGGTCTCTATAGCAATAGCCGTATCTTTCGTTTTTACCCAGACAGATCCATCCTCATTTTTCAACACCACAGCGCCACTAAACCCTTTGGATATCTTATAATTTGGAATCTTGCTGAGTTTGCTAATTTCAATTATTTTATCGTTATATTTTATTTTTAGTCCGGTACCCAATGGTCTTGAAAAAATAATATTCAAATTCAAAATGGTTTCCGTTTCACAATCCCAGTTTTGTATAATTCCGTCTTCTGGAAGCAATTTACTAGCATAAATAAAAGGTTCATTTTCTTGACTAATTCCTACTATTTCGCCAGCTGCAATTTTTTGAAGCACTGAAGGTAAACTACTTACTAAATCAGAATTAATGGCATTTTTTGCTTGCAGGTAGGTTTCACTTTCTTGAATTTCATATTCGAATTTGTAGAAAATATCACCTCCATCTAAAACAGAACTTACCGCGTGTAGCGTGTAGCCTACTTTTTTATCACCATTTAAAATTGCCCAAGAATTAGCATTATTCCCTCTATAAGTTGGTAATAATCCCATATGAATATTCAACAAATGAGGTACATTAACTCTTGAAATATCAATTATTTTATTGTAATTGATGACCAAAACAACATCAAGATTTAGCTTACCAGCATCATCAAAAGTGAGAATATCAAGTTCTTCTTCTTTCAAAAAATCATAGAAAAAAGGGAATTTTAAACTCCTATTGTAATCCAAAATTACTCCAAGCACTTCAAAAGTGCTTTTCAAACTCTGATACAAATCGATAACGGGTTGGCCAAAGCCTGCAATCACAAGTTTTTTCATCCGTTCGTATTTTGAATATAAGCCCGGAGGACTTCAAAAAGAAAGTCAATTTCAATAGTACTCATATTCTGATGATTCGGAATAAAGAAGGCATCTTCTCCATAGAAAACACTGCTTTGAATTCCGTTATTTGCCAAATACACTTTCAATGTATTCAAATCGTTAATAATTCCATGGTTGTTTAAAAGCAGGACCGAAGGAACAACCTTATCTAGTTTTTGAAAACGCTCACTAAAGCCTAAAGTTGCCATTTTTTTTGAGGCATAAGCAAAGGCTTTTTCACGATCTAATAATAGGCCTGATTCATTTCTTAAATTATAAGAAAGAACATTTTCAATGTACTGAATTTCTTCCTGATTTAAAATGGTATCGATTTGAATAGGTTCACTCTTATTAGAAACAATGATTCCACCAATTTGTATTGGGAAAAATTTAGGTAAACTATAAACGCTATAATCACCATATTTACCTACCGATTCTGTAGCATCTTGACTAAAAAAAGTAGTGCAACAATCCTCAATTATTGGTACTCCCAGAGCCAATAGTTTTTCCATATTAGGGTAAGGGTAGCCAAATTCATGATTGACAAAAATGATCTTAGTTTCTGGAAGCAATTCCCTATTCCAGCGGCAAACCGCATCAATTTCTAAAGTCACACAGGAACTAATATAAAAATTTTCAGAAGTAGTTAATATGGTTACTAAATCATTTTTGTTCAACTGGTACTTCTCAAGAGCACATTTGATGGCTTCTCTACCATTAACGGTATAAGACCAATTTCCATTTCCGAACCGATTGTCCAAATAATCATTTGCAAAAGTATCTTCTGGAAGTTGGTGATTGAAAGCAATATGTTCCGTCTTAAAAGGTGGAATTCTGAAAGACGGCAGTATAAATGCATTAGGATTGACAACAAACATTAATTCAATTTTTTATAAAATTCGGTTTTAATACTGATATCGCAACCAATACTTTCTTTGAATTCACAGAGTCCATTATTAGGGATGGAATCTTCAGTCGATGGGCCAATATCGACCATCTCCATACCCAGTTCTTTATAGTGTTTAAAAACATGGTACGATAAGAAATTCATCGTTTTGCTTTCTGAATATTGAGGCAAATCACCCCAATACACTACTTGAACGATTCCTTTGGCAACGTGAAATATTACTGCGGCTCCAATGTGATCTTCACCTTTTTTGACTAGAAAAAAATCGACGTTGATGACCGACATCGTTTCGGTAACTTGTTCCCAAGTCATGCGCAAAGGAAAGCCTCGCTCTTTTCGGTTTTGAGCGATGACATTATAAGCGAGCTGACCGTTTTCGGACTCTAATTTGTCGAAGGTTAAGTCGGCCTTTAGAGCTCGTTTTAAATTTTTTCGAGCGTTATACCAAATAGTCGTTTCATAATTCTCGTCAAATTTATAAGTAGGAAATTGGTAATTCAATTCGATATTTGCATTTTCAAAATTCGAACGATACAAACAATTGAACACTTTATTTAAGAAATTGGGATTGTAAAAAAAAGAAGGTGCTACGATTTTAATTCCAGAGAAATTTTTGGCTTTTGCCCAATTAGTCAATGCTTCCAAAGCGCCATCTATTTGTTGCAAACGCACATCTTCGCTGGTGGCTTCAAATCCACCAAATGGGGCCGAAAATGGAGAAACCAATTTGTTATCTCGGACTCCAAAAATAATTCCGAGTCGCACTTTGGGATCTTGGAACAGCAAGTAAAAAACCTGTTCACATTTATAAGCATTCACCGCATTGAAGGCGGCGGCATTGAAAACGTGATAAGGTTTCGGGAAAACTACGCTATACTGCGTAGCATCTACTTCACAGATTTCCATTCCACAAATTTATCATAGTCTCTAAAATAGTCGTTTTCGTCATATTCGTGGGAAGCCAATACAAAGCAAATGGATCCGCTTGAAAAATTATCTAATTCTCGCCACAAACCTGATGGCATGTAGATTCCCATATTGGGTCGGGAAAGGTGAAACGTACGTTTTACATTGCCATCATCAACAATCAAATCAAAGCTTCCGCTTAGTGCCACGATGAGTTGTTGCAAATCCTTATGTCCGTGACCGCCTCGGCTAAAACCACCGGGAATATCGTATAAATAGTACACTCGTTTGACATCAAAAGGCACTTCAACGCCATTACTAACGGCGGTTAAATTTCCGTTGAGCTGGTGATTTTTTGGTAAGGTTAAGACCGAACAATCAAAAACCGTTGCTGTCTTCATTTATTTGAGGTTTTTAAATTGTTGAAAATCGCGAATGTAATCGGATTCGTCAAAATCAGTGTTCGATAAATGAACGGAAACTGAATTGGTTGAAAAATTCTCCAAATGACGCCAATGCAACGCTGGAATATACAATCCCGAATACGATCGGTTCAAGCTAAATTTCGTTTCGTTTCCGTTAG
>Ga0209023_10000815_pt1 | contig 44427 bp, 28 predicted proteins | sample LakOneMetagenome_FD_187468 | JGI IMG/M metagenome (GOLD analysis project Ga0209023, IMG submission 187468) | Freshwater and sediment microbial communities from Lake Erie, Canada (SPAdes) (version 2) | ecosystem: Environmental > Aquatic > Freshwater > Lentic | place: Lake Erie, Canada...
CGTAACCAAAGATGTGGAAGACGGGGTAAAGGGATTGAGCTGGGCAGACCGGGTAAAAAAACTACCCGATGTGTATAAAGCCATCACCGATAAAGTAATGGATAAGGATAATGGTTTGGCCGGAAGGATATACAGCATGTTCAAAGGCAACCAATATATCATGTACGTGTACAAAACATATCGTGATATCCGCCTTGTGGGCGCTCCGCCGGAAAGTGTAGGAAAATTTGGTGGCGATACCGACAACTGGGAATGGCCCCGTCATACCGGCGACTTCTCCATCTTCCGTGTGTATGCAACCAAAGATGGCAAGCCATCTGATTACAGCAAAGATAATGTGCCTTTGAAACCAAAATATTTTTTACCCGTAAGCATCAAGGGTTTTAAAGATGGTGATTATGCCATGATCTATGGTTACCCGGGCGGCACCAACCGCTACGAAACCAGCTATGGCATCAAACTGAAAAATGAAATCGAAAATCCTTCCCTGGTTAATTTGCGTGACATGCGCCTGAAGTACATGCATGAGCAAATGATAAAAGACCCCGCCGTAAAATTAAAACTGGCCGATAACTATGCAAGCGTTGCCAATTACTGGAAATTCTTCGACGGCGAAACAAAACAACTGATCAAGTTTCATACCTACGAACAAAAACAGGATTACGAAAATAAATTCACCGCCTGGGCAAAAGGCAAGCCTGAGTATGAAACGCTGATGGCTGAATATGCCCAGAATTACGCAACCTGGACGCCATACAGCAAACACCGCCAGTATATCAATGAAGGTATTGCAGGTTCTCCGCTGGCTGCCGCTGCTGCCGGGTTGATCTCTTTAGAAGACAAGCTGCTTAAGAATAATACTTCAGCCGCCGATCTGAAGAAAGCAACCGATGCTGCCTCAACAAACCGCAAAGCATTTTTAGAACACGAAGACCTGCCAAGTGATGAAAAGATTTTGGCTGCAGTTTGCATGATGTTCTATAATGATGTTGATAAAAGTCAGCACCCGATCGGTTTTTACGAAGGGCTTAAGTCAAACTACGGCGACCTGAAAGACGAAAGCACTTATAAGAAATGGGCGCACGATGTATTTACAAAAACAATGATGCTCGACGATGCAAAATGGAATGCCTTTGTGGCAAATCCCGATGGCGCTGTGCTGCAGGCCGATCCGGCTTTTGCATTTGCAGCCGCCTTCATAAAAAATTATACCGGCAAATACGCCCCGCTGTACACGGCTTTCGTGAACAGGAACAACGAACTGGGCAGAAATTATATGAAGGGCATCATGGAAATGAATCCTGCTGCAGTGAATAAAATGTATCCCGATGCAAACTTCAGCATGCGGGTGAGTTATGGTAATGTAAAAAGCTACCGCCCCCGTGACGCGGTTTTTTATGATTACGTATGCACCGCAAAAGGGATACTGGAAAAATATGTTCCGGGTGATTATGAATTTGACCTCCCGTCAAAACAGATCGAACTTTTAAAGAAAAGGGATTTTGGTCAGTATATTGATAAAGCAAAGAATGACCTCGTAGTTACCTTCATCACTACGAATGACATCACCGGTGGAAACTCGGGTTCCCCGGTCATTGATGCCAATGGTAATTTACTCGGACTTGCTTTCGACGGAAACTACGAAGCCCTAAGCCATAAAATTGCATTCGACAAAGACCTGAACCGCACCATTTGTGTAGACGTACGTTATGTGCTTTGGTGCATTGATAAATTAGGTGGGGCAAAGAATATTATTAATGAACTGAAGCTGGTGAGGTAGTGATTTTTAATTTTATTTATTTGAACTGCCCGGAAATAACGCCGGGCAGTTTTTTTATTCCTCCTCTGAAAACGGATGAACAGACTTCCACATCCTGTACAAAACGATCACCGGGAAGATAAGCCATGCAGCGTTTGCCATCAGCACTCTTGCTAATTCGGGCGTGGCGTGTTCGCCTTTTATCTCTTCAAACAAAATAATGGTTACGTTGGTGATCATCACCGAAGCCCAGATGATGGCGCCAAAGCGGATCCAGTTCTTTCCTTTTACAAAAGCATAAATGGCCACTAAATAGAACGGACCAAAGAACAAACTGTCTATCCAGATGGTTGCCCGCCACCAGGCTGGCCGGGCCATCAGCACCGGGTCGAAGTTCTTTCCATACCAATGCACCAGGTCAACCAGCCACTTAGGAGGCCATGCCGGGTATTGAAAATTATTGGCATCAGCGATCACCAGTTGTTCAATATCGATCATGTAGGTGATGAAGATAAAATTGATGATGAAGAATATCACCAACGCAATATCAACCGGCCTTTTTCTGAGGGGGATCTGTTTCAGCGCCATGGCAGTTTTGTTTTGCAGAACGAATAAAGAATATATTTTGGATAAAATTGAATTTATTTTGATCCGTTGCAACAATTCTCCTTTGTAACATTTATCACCAACCGGCAGTTTTTTCCCGGGTACTTTTGTTGGGTGATCGGATGATCTGACCACAAATAAAATTCAAACAACATGGCACAACACGAAATAGAAACCCAATGGATGGGTAAAATGCAGTTCAACACGCTGGTAAACGGGCACACCATCATCATGGATGCCCCCGAACGGGTTGGTGGTGAAGACCACGGCCCCATTCCAAAACCCTTTGTGCTTACTGCCTTGTCGGGTTGCACGGGGATGGATATTGTAGCCATTCTTCGCAAAGCACAAAAAGAAGTAAAAGAATTTAATATCAAAGTAACGGGTGAGTTGAGTAAACAGCAGCCCATTGAGTACGTATCCATGCACGTGGTTTATGAATTCATCGGTGATGAGTTGATTAAAGACGCCGCCCTGGATGCAGTGATCACTTCGCAAGAAAAATATTGCGGTGTAAGCCACATGTTGAAGAAAGCGATCCCGGTAACCTGGGAAGTGAATTATAACGGGGTTCAGCTATTCAATAACAATCCTGCCGAAAAGGAAATGATCGCAGGATAAATTCATTGACCGTTTAAAAATAAAATATGATCGGCACATTAAAAAAATTACTGGGCATAGGTCCACAGGTTAATTACGCAGAACTGGTAAAGCAGGGCGCCATCATTATTGATGTACGCAGCAAGGGTGAGTATGCCGGCGGACACATAAAGGGTTCTGTCAATATTCCACTTGATCAGCTTCGAAATAATCTCGCTAAACTAAAAGATAAAAACAAGCCCATCATTACCTGTTGTGCTTCGGGCATGCGGAGCGCTTCGGCAAAAAGCCTGCTGAAAGGATGCGGTTATAAAGAAGTGTATAATGGCGGCGGGTGGGCAAGCCTGCAGAATAAATTGTAAATAAAAACAGGCAGAGCGATGTTTATTCTCATGGCTTTTTACAATAATCCTTTCTCATATGCCAGGTGTAACGCCTGTGCCCGGCTGTTCACATGCAGCTTGTTGTAGATATTGATCACATGTTTTTTTGCGGTATTGGCGCTGATGTTTAAACGGGTGCCAATTTCTTTATATGATAATCCATCCACCAGCAACTGGAGTATCTCTCTTTCCCGTTCTGTAAGATCAAAGAATGTTTTAGAACTATTGCCCATTGGCTTTTGTACGAGGATGAGTTCGTTGTTTTGTACCAACTGAAGAATTTTATGTGCTATCCCCGGCGACAGCGGGCCTACACCACTTTCATGCATCTGCCAGAGCGTATCTGTAATATTCTCAGCACTGTCATCCTTTAATAAATATCCAAAAGCACCGGCTTTTATCGCCTTGAATATTTTATCCTCATCATCAAATATGGTAAGTACCACGAATTTCACTGAGGGAAAAAAAGAAGATCCTGCGGCAATGGCATCCACGCCATCCATGTTCGGCATCTCCAGGTCCATTAATGCCACATCGGGCAGTTTGTCGGCAGGCAGGATTTTCATCTTCTCTAAAAAATCTTTACCATCCTCTGCTGTAAGTGTTATCTCAAAATGGCCATGGCGCAGCAGTTTATCTTTTAGGATGTTCCGGTTGCTGGCTTTATCGTCGATGATAGCGGTTTTTATTAACATGATTAAGTTGCTTGTAGCAAATATTGAAAAACATTACAGTATAAATAATAATCCAAGTGGATAATCCATTCTTATATCAGAATTGTTATCACGGTTCCATTTTTATCCGAAAGGATACTTATAGTAAAACCAGCTTCCTTAGCCCGCTGCTCCATATTCTGCAGGCCGTTGCCGGGTTCTGTTGATCTCACAGCACTGTAACTAAATCCTTTTCCGTCATTTGTAATTTCAAGGTTCCATTGCCCATCAGCTTCTTTACTGGTTACTTTTATATAAGATGGGGATGCATGTTTGATGGCATTGGTAACCGCTTCCTGTACAATACGTACTGCATTCAGCGCTTTGCTGTAATGAAGTAGTTTGGTGGCAGGCACTTCACCTTCCACAGAAAATTGTATGTGTGAATAGTAGCGTGACAGTGGCTGAATAAAATTCTTTATCCGTAACAAACAGTCTTCTGCTGTATAATTATCTTTTTTCAGGGCCCAGATGGTTTCCCGGAGGGAAGTAATAATATCTTTTGAAGCAAATTTCAGATCATTCATCAGTTCATTTCTTTCTACCACATCTTCTTCCTTCTGCAGTAATTCGGTATTGTACAAAACAGCATTGGCATAGGCACCGATGCTGTCGTGCAGATCACGGGAAATGCGTTCTCTTTCCAGTTGAATTTTGTGTTCACTTTCCAGCTCGGCCAGTTTTTTTTCATATTTTCCCTTATTGTACCGGTTGACGGCATAGGCAATACCTGCTATGGCCAGTAGTCCCATAACAGTAAGGAACCACCATGTTTTCCAGAATGGGGGATGAATAGTGATGTGAATCTCCTTCATCGGCACAGCATCTTTGTTAAAGAAACGGGAAGCGTATATTTTGAACACGTATTTACCGGGAGGCAGGAGATACCTTACCGTTTGCAAGCCATCATTTTGTATCCATTGATCATCGACGCTTTCCATTTTATACTGGTAGATATACTGGCCGGGATTATTGCTGGCCATTGCTACAAAGTCGAATGCCAGGGAATTCTTATAATAAGGCAGGCTTATCTTTTCAATCTCCCAAACAGCCGTATCCTTAAAGGCTTCTTCATTGTTTATCCTGATCCTGGTAACCAATAATTTTATCTTTTCCTCAAAGCTGCTGATAGCAGATGGATAAAAGCTGCTCAAACCATTCACACCACCAAAAAAAACTTCACCATCAGCAGCCTTTGCCACAACGTTGGTGTTGAATTCGTTCTCCTGCAGACCGTCTTCTTTTTTCAATTGCAATATGCTGTTGTCGGACTTCACTTTAAAGATGCCCTTGTTGGTACTGCACCATAGAGCGCCTTCCTCATCCAGTGCTATGGCATAGATGCATTCATCGGGAAGTCCATTTTCTTTTGTCAGGTGAGATAACATTTTTCCAGTACTGTCGATTTTAAATATCCCTTTATTGCTTCCCATAAAAATATTCCCGGTAACGTCCCTGGCAAAGCAACGCACAGCCCCGGTGTTTTTAAATGGCATCTTTTTCAACTCTTTGAAAGTAGCGGCATCAAGGAAGATGAGTTCGTCGTTGGCGTGACTTATGATGGTACCATGATAATACAATCCGCTCATGGTATAGGAAGTAGTGAATTCATGTTGCGTACATGTGCTGTTGGCAAAGTTGGTCCTGTATAATTTTCCCTGCGACTGTGTAATAGCCATTTTTTCATCCTGGTAGATGGGATTGCCAAAATAATCAATGCTCAACTTCTGACCTGACATTGATGAAGCAGGAAATTGTCTTACATCGGAAAAATCAGCAGACAGCTTCCATACCTTGTCATTGCTATTGGAGAAAAGTATGTAGTTACCTTTGTTGTCTTTGATGATGCAGTTAAAGGACAGTGCTGTGCTGTCGCCGGGCACCGACGGAATATGTTTGACCAGGCGTTGCAAGGTATCGAAGACCAATAACCCGTTACCCGAAGTGCCGGCGAGTATCCTGTTTTTTTTCTTATCGGGGAAAATGCTGAGTATAGCATTATTATCATCTTTCTTCAATGTGCCATAATACCTGACCGGGTAATTATTCTTTATTATTTTATTGATACCTGCCGTGACCGTACTTAAACAAATATTGCCGAAATTATCTTCCACCAGCTTTGTAATGGCAGCGTTACCGCCGATGGGTTGGTTTTGGAAGTTGACTATTTCAGGCCCAAGTGCCATGTTAGCTGTATCGAATTCGTACAGGTGTTCATTGAAACTGATAAGGGTTTTGTTTTGCCAGGGGAAAATGATACAGCGCCCGATAAACTTGTCATTCTTGCCTTTAATGATCACAGTCCTGCTGGTATTGCTGCCGAAGTCATAAAGCTGCAGGGCATTATTCGTTATGTAGTCGTAATAAAACACCTCGTTTGCAGATCTCATTCTCAAAAAATATGGCGACAGCGCTTTAATGGGTTCAGATCTTCCTATCAATTGTCCCTTTTGCAGGTCCCAGCAATACAGCACATCATTTACCCGGATAGTTGTTTTATGATCAATGATATTACTGCTGAATAATGGCCTGTTATCAGAACTTGAGGCAGGGTTCGGGAGCCCCGACTTAACTGTGCTTATTATCCTGAAGTTGCGGCAATCAATCCCAACGATCTCACCGTTTAGCGTATAGCAGTAAATGATATCTTCATCTTCACCGATGAACTGTGCAGCTTTTTTTTCAGCAGCAAGATCGTATACCTGTATGAACCTGTTACTGGCGACCAGGTATTTGCTGATACCCTGTGAGTGACTGATGAGCAGTTCACCATTATTGCACCGGAAGAGCCTTACAAATTTATCATCGGGCAGACCTGGTTGTATGGGTACGATGGTAAAATCCCTTCCATCAAATTTTTGTATACCATTAGGGAAACTGATCCAGCAAAAATTATTCCTGTCGTAGGCGATATCACCTATCGTGCTTTGTAACAGGCCTTCATTTACACTGTAACTAAAGGTATTATACCGATTGATATTTTGAGCCCATGCCGTGGAAGCAACTACCAGGGAAAATATCCAGGTATAACAGTATAGCAGCGTTTTGGCTTTCAACCCTGTATGTTTTTCTCAAATTACGCCAAGCCCATTGATTAAATAAATAATCCAAAAGGATTATTTGAGGCCCTTGGGTAAGAAGATACTTTTAGTTCCCATTTATCACCAACTAACTGGTATGAAAAAGATCTTCCTTTCTGCAGTTTTAATTCTACTTATACAACTGGTCTCCTTTGGTCAATCCAGTGAAACGGAACCGAATAATAGTTATGCGACAGCTAACCTGATTGCTCCCGGTGTAGAAAGAACAGCAATTTTAGATGGGATAGATACCGTTGATTACCACAAATTGTATTTCCCCTGGTATGCTAACTTTTCTGTGACCATTGAAGCCACCAACACAGGCAGCGGCGCACAGAGCCTGCAATTGAGAATGTACAATACCCTGCGTATTGGCGGAGAATATGTAGGTAATTTTTACCAGACAAGTTTTCTGGTTAACCAGGGCGCAACAATAACGCAAACCATTACTCTTTGCGGAAAAGCTACTGATAGTTTTTACCTCGTATTCAAAAGCCTTGCGGGATTTGATTATAATTTTACCTGGAATTCGGTAAATGCTTACCCCAACGATGGTGCAAGTAACAATACGGCGGCAACAGCAACACCCTTTTTTTATAATGTTGAAAAGCTGGCCAGTGTAAAGTATGAATTTTGGGGCGGCGTAAATTTTGATACCACGGATTATTTTACTTCTACGTTGCCGGCCGGCAACTATAATAATATTTACCTGAATATTAATGGGCAGAATAACAGTTGCAGCGGTAACAATTGGCTAAGCTATGCCTGTTACAAGAACGGGAACCCGGTAGCTTTCGACTCAGGCTATGTGGGTAACAATCCTTCGGTTAACAACTATGGCCTGGTAGCTTCCAGCATTCCGCTCAGCAATATGCAGGCAGGGGATGTATTGCTGGTAAAGTTTAAGGCAAATGCTGCATTTGGTTACCAGTTTAAATACAGCATATTTGATGAATTTGCACCCGATGTGGAAAATAATTGTTGTTATTATAACGCAATCCCTCTTTCAGAAAATATTCCAAAGAGTGGAAATGTTGGTACATACGATTATAATAACGAAGTGCATATTGATGAATACGACACATACAAGATTATTTTACCGAATGATGGCGCATTCAATCTTACCGTAAAAGCAAGAAATGACGAATGCACCGAATGGAGTTATATTTTAACCGCTGAGATTTTAGATAAATATGGAAATTACCTGTATGATTCAGACCTGATCTCCTGGGATAATTATCCAGCCTGCAGCATTATAAAAACAGATACGATCAAGTTCAGGGCTTTCTTTGCAGATACATTTTACCTGAGGCTGCATACCAACTACAGTGATTATTATGGAAAAGTAAGCTATAACATCAGGTATCAAAGGGTAGACAGTACCGTCAGCGATGCAAATGAATCATACAATAACCCGGTATCAACCGTATTGCCGATTGCCGAAGGAGTTGTCAAAAAAGGCCATGTAAGATTCAATAAGAACATTACCCTCGTTGATGCGCTGGATCTTTACAAAGTAACAATGCCTGCTGATGGCAGCATTACCGTTTATTTAAAGGCCACTTACCGTGGTGATTATGCCGGGACAAACAACAACAGCAACAATCGTTTAGCATTCATCACAAACGGTTTTACTGATTACACGCCTTCTAATCCCCCCGTTACCGGTTTTACTCCTGATGCTGTATACCTCGACACTTTCCTGGTTTGCGGCCTGGGTACAGGAGATATTGTTTTTACACTGAGCTCGTCGGGCTTACCTTATGAATACGAGGTCAGGTATCAACTGACAGATACCAGCAGCCTTGATAATGATACGGAGCCTAACAACAGTTTTGCCGAAGCAACTGCTGTAGCCGGCGGGGTACTGAAGAAAGGACACATAAATTATATAGGACCTAATGTTGTGACGGATACCTACGATTATTATAAATTCATTTATACCAAAAGCGACAGCCTGAAGATTCCCATGCAGGCAACCAATACCAGTTGTGAGAATAGTAAGAATATCCGGTTCAGGGCATATAATAAAAATCAAAGCCAGATCGCCACCCGGCTTCTTGCCAATAACAGCAGCGTGGCGGCAGGACAAACGGTTTATGACACACTTAAGCTTTTTATAACTGCCCCCGATACAATTTATCTTAGGTTTGAAGCAACCGATGCATTTAAATATGAACTTAGCAGCAACCTTCGTTTACCTGTTATAACAGGAGACACTACTGTTTGTTACGGAACAGAAATTTATACGGCAACAAATGTCGGTAACGCAAATTCAACCTATAACTGGAGCCTTCCTGCCGGTGGCGGTTCATTAATGGTTAATGACAGTGTTGCTACCGTAACATGGAATGGAAGCGGCAGCCGGTCGATAGAACTTTACACATCAAATGCAACGGGCAATTCGCCAATCAAAACATTGCCGGTATCCGTAGATTCTGTTGTAACCACGCAGGCCCCGGTGATCAGTAATTTTGCACGCACACTTACCGCAAGCTCCCGGCCGGCCGGTACCTATGTACAATGGTACAGGAATGGTTCAGTAATAGCAAATGCTACCGATACTGTTTATTATGCAGCACTGGCAGGAAGTTACACTGCTAAGTTTATTAACAATTGCGGGACTGGTCCGGCGTCCAATACATACAGCTTCCCCGCTGATGCCATATCACAAACCATTAGTTTCCCGCATACACCCAATCAAAGTATGGCGCCGGCTTTAAAAATTGTGCTGCCTGCAACAGCAAGTTCGGGTCTGCCGGTTTATTATACCAGGATCAGCGGACCCGGCACCGTAATACAGGATAGTCTTTCCATTACAGGCGTAGGCACCATCATCATTAAAGCTATGCAGCCGGGTGATGATATTTATAGTGCCGCCACTTCAAAATATGATACCATCGTTGTGGTAAAAGGAAACCAGGTGATCAATTTTCCTCCCATACCCGATCAGATGTACAGGGTAAATAAAACAATTCCCATCAATCCAACTTCTTCTTCTGGCTTAAATGTGGCTGAAACCATTGTTTCGGGATTTGCAACGGTAAGCGGAAATATTGTTCGGCTAACCGGTGCCGGTAATGTTACCGTAAGGGCAACACAAGCGGGTAATGCAAACTACAATGCCGCCACTCCGGTTGACCGAACATTTTGTATAGGCATAGATACACTTTCTGCCATTGTTGGTGCAAACACCGCATGCCTGGGCACTTATACCTATACGGTACAAAAAATACCGGGAGCTAATTATGTGTGGTCGCTAAGTGGCGGAGGTAATATGGTTACCAGCAATGATACCGCTTTTATAACCTGGCAAACTACAGGCACACATACATTAAAAGTAAAAGCAAACAGCAGTTGCAATCCAATGTACAGTTTTGAGCCGCAAAAAAACGTTACAATCAACAATGTAACGCCCACACCTGTTACCAATATGTTCCCGGTAAACAATACGCAGAATCAATCATTGCCGCTTAACCTTTCCTGGGTACCCGGCGATTATACCGAAACTTATGACCTGTTTGTATGGGATAGTACACAGGCACAACCCGGAGTGCCATACAAAGCCAATATTACCGGCATATCCTATACCATACCACAAAATGCATTTGCTTTTAATAATGCCTATAAATGGAGGTTGGTATCAAAAAATCCCTGCAACCAGGTAAGCGGGCCTATACAAACTTTCAGGTTGGTTCCATTGCCTGATATAACAGTGACAAGTGTGTCTGCTCCTACTACAGCAATATCTGGACAGACCATAACGATTAGCTGGACGGTTAAAAATAATGGCCCCGGCAATACAGCAGCCGGCAGCAGTTGGCAGGATGCTGTTTATCTGACTTTTGATACCACTACTAATTTCAGTTTGAATCCTGAAGTACTGCCACACGTCTGGTCAAACAGTAATTTCCCTTTACGGGCATTAATATTGGGTAGCCCGAATAATGTTACCGCATTACAATCTGGACAACAATACAGCAACTCCATCAATTTTACCATACCGATTAGTTATAATTTGCCGCTATATGCTTATGTAATAACTAATAAAGGCTACCCTGGAATTGTAGAAGTAACAAAAACAAATGATACAGCCCGTTCGCAGAATCCTATCAATATTACATTGGCACCTACCCCGGACCTGAGAGTAGATTCGATGTTTACTCCGTCGTCTACTTTTAGTGGCAGTACGGTAAACATTTCCTATAAAGTAAAAAACTACGGATCGCTTACGCCTGTTGGCGCAAGCTGGCTGGATAATGCGTATTTGTCGCAATCAATATTATATGACTCTGCCACCGCCTTTAAACTAAATGCACCAAAAGCAAATGGATCGTATTATCCAAATGCACTACCGGCTGGTGTCACCGTAAATACCCAACTTCAGCATGACAGTGCATATTACCGGAGTTTCCAGGCTGTAATACCCAATAATATTTTCGGCACCTGGTTTCTCCATGTGAAAACAAATAATAACGGCAGCTTGTATGAAGGGTCTTCGTTTAACAATAACACCAATAACAATGCAATCCAGGTGTACCTTTCACCAACACCTAAACTTACCATCAGCTCATTGAACCTGCCGGTAACACAGGCCAGTACGACACAACCTATCGGGATCAACTGGAATATTTATAATGATGGATTCAGGGATAATATAGAGAAGAACAGAGGGCATTATATCACAATGAGCACCTGTGCGGTTCCCTGCGGCCCGGGAAGTCCGCCAAACAGCATTTGCTATGGCCCATCAGTGATCAAAGACAGTATTGCTTTTGGCAGCAGTTACTGGCTGGACAGGGTTTACCTGAGTACTGATTCTACCGGATTAAATCTTTCTAATGCTACATTGTTAAAAGAAACCACACATGGGGTGCAAAATTCGGGAGTATATACAGACCCAAATCCCAGTTACGTAAGTTGTCCTGCAACTGTTAGCGGCAATGTAAACGTTGATCATATTATTGACCCGGGTTCAAATTTTCCTGCTAATGCAAACTTCAACATCCCATCCAGCCTGATGCCGGGCACTTATTATATTTATGTATGGACGAATGCCACTAAAACAGTGTTCGAATATCCCGGCACTCCTGAAATTAAAAGAACCGGCGCATTGCTCATACAAAGACCCGATGCGGTGGTTTCTTCAATATCGTCACCTGCCACTGCAGTGGCAGGTCAGCAAATACAGATTGGTTACAGCATTACCAATAATGGGCCGGGCGCCGTGTACAACCATATCAGGAGAGATAGTATTTATATCAGCACAAGCGCAGTATTTAATGCTTCGGCTCAGTTAATCGGTACCAATATTTTTACCGAAGACTTACCCGTTGGCACGCCTGTACCACACAGTTTCAATTATACACTTCATCCCTCACAAAGCGGTACAAGGTATTTCTTTGTTAGAACCAATATTGATTCTGCCTTCCGGGAAACCAACTATGCCAACAATATAAGTGTGGCAACAACAACCATTTTCACCCCCGCAGCACCCGTAGATTTTGTGGTTACCAATGTGCAGGCATCCGATACTGTTGTTACCGTGTTTATATCAAAAATAAATTATGCAGTTACCAATACCGGTACAGGCACAGCCACGGGCACCTGGATGGACAGCCTGTTTGTAAGCTGCACCAATGTTTATGGACAATCAACAGCTTATTATATAGGCCGCAAACAGCAAACACGAACCATTGCACCCGGAGGAAATTATACCGACAGCTTCAGTATAAATATTCCGTTTACTTACAAGATCAATAGCTGTTTTACACAGTTTGATTTTAACAATGCCTATTTCTTTGTAAAGGCCAATGCCAATGGTGCTGTGTACGAAGGTGCTGCCGGCAACAACAATGTTTCGGGCAGCCCTTTAAAGGTGCTGGATAATCCGTTGGTTGACCATATTGTTACAACAGTTAACGGATCTGATTCTGCCTGGGTTGGGCAACCTTATAATATTTCCTGGACAGTTAAAAACATTGGCCGTAACCCCATCATAGATTATGAAAGCAGGTGGGATTCCGTATATGTTTCTGTTGATTCTGTATTAAACAGCAATGCTGTAAAAACCTTCAGGCATAAATGGACCAATAAACTTGAACATAATCAAACTAAAACACTTAATGACGGTTTTAATATGGTTAATGTACCCACAGGAACCTACTATCTTTTTGTAAAAACCAATGCAACCAATGGAATTGATGCGGAAAAAAATTACAGCAATAATGTAACCCTGTTGCGGGATGCCAATGGTGCGGCAAAGACAATTTATATAACAAGGCCGTTATTACCAGACCTTACTGATTCAATTATTTCGGCCCCGCTAGAAATTGCACTGGGGCAACCAGCCACTATTATTTACCGGATTACAAACACCGGAAATGCCCCTACAACAGGTAATTTCATGCATTTAATAAGGCTCGCCAACGATCTTGCAGGAAATTCCAATGCTGCACAATTATCATTTAAAGCAATCACCACCAGGTTACAGCCCGGGCAGTTTTTGAATGATACGGTACAGGTAATGATACCAACCAATATCACTCCCCGGATTTACACCCTGGCTGCAAAAGCAGATTATTACACTAACATTACTGAATTGAATGAGGACAATAACACCGACATTAATTACATGACCGTATTCTTGCCCGATTCATCAGACCTGGTGGTAATGCATGTTACTGCCCCTGATACCGTAACGCTGGGCTATAAAATGGATTCGGCCCGTTGGGTATTAAAAAATAATTCCGGTGTAATTACAACCGGTAGTTCATCCGACGGCATTTACCTTTCACAGGCAAATGAACTGGATTCAACCGCTACGCTGATAGGTATTAAAACCAGGGTATTAAACCTGCCGCCGCTTGATACCGTAAAAATGAGCCTGGCACCCATGATAACAGGTGTAACAGAAGGTAATTACAATATGTTTGTAAGCACCGACCTCGCAAACCAGTTGCCCGAATTAGATGAAACAAACAATGCAGGCATTTCAACAGGGCAGGTGTATGTAAAAGTGAAGGAACTGCTCCTGAATGTTGTTGAAAATAATACCTTGTTTACCGATACCCGTTTTTATAAACTCATCATTCCGGATTCTTTGAACGGGGCAACTATCTCGGTAAAACTTACAACTGCCGATTCGCTTACCCGTATAAACCAGATGTTCATTGGCAATGGTTATATACCAACGGCTGCTCACTTTGATTATACATACCCAACGGCAAATTACGGCAACCAGGAAATTGTAATGGCATACACTACAGCCGGAACTTATTATATCAGTATCCGTACCATCAATCCGGGCAACGTAACGCAAAACATCAGCCTGCTGGCAAGAAAATTACCGTTTGAAATAAGCAGTGTTCATACCAATGCCGGAGGTAATATCGGTAATGTAACCGTAAAAATAAGTGGCTCTTTATTTACACCGGGTATGACCGCAAAACTAAACAAACCCGGCACCGAGATCATTGCATCGGCTGTTTATTTTACCAATACAACGGTAGTATATGCCACATTTAACCTGCAGGGCAAACCGCTGGGTATTTATGATGTAACGCTCAGTAAGGCCGATACCGCTTTTGCAGTACTGGCAAATGGCTTTTCTGTAGTGCCTGCAAACAACGGTGGACTTATAACGGGAGGGGGCAATAATACCGGAAGTGGCGATGGTAATCAGCCAGGTTGTGATCCCGGCGCTGCCAGCGGACTGAACTCGCAATTGGCAATAGAATTACTGGTACCCGAATATGTGATGCGTGCCTGGCCGTTTGTAATACAAATCAACTATAACAACCCTACCAATTTTGATGTTCCGGCACAGGTACGCACTTTGTTTGCTGAGGATATTATTAAAATGGCCTTTACAAGGGAAGGGGTTAACAATGGTGTTCATTCGCTAACGATGGAACTGACAGAGGCCGGTGGCCCTCCGGGGATCATCAGGGCAGGTGGCAGCGGTACCATTTTTATTTATGGTAATTCAAATGCCAATGTACCAGCGCATACGATAACTCTTTTCAGATTACAATAAGCATAAATTATTGAACAATGTATTTATCATTTTTTTTAAAGCGCTTTACAATGAACCGAATTAAAAAAAGCCTTTTAGTCACCGGGTTTATATGCAGTTTGCTTACAGCGGCCGCACAAAATTTAAATACGCCCAATAAAATTGGCCCTTTAGGTACACAGGTAAATACAATAAGCGGAAATTTATACATACCCCGTACTGATTTCATGGTGTCGGCAAGGGGGTTTAATATTGATATCAGTTTTTATTATAACAGCTATCTTTTAAATGAAGATTTGGGTTATGGTAAAGGATGGTCCTTTATATATGCCATACAATACAATACAGATTCAACAGGCGCCCGGGTAATAAGATGGGGAGACGGACGGGAGGATACTTATGATTCTATTGCCGGTGGATATAAACCTCCCCGCGGCTTCTACAGCAAGCTGGTGCAATATCAGCCTGCCAAATACAGGTTGACTGAACTGGACAGCACCACTTATTTTTTTGATAATGCAGTTCACAAAAAAATTACCCGGGTTCAGGACCCTAACGGGAACTTCATCAGCTTTAATTACACAGACAGCCTGTTAACCTCGCTTACCAATGCCGCCGGCCAGTCCATCACATTTACTTATAATACCCAGGGAAGGTTGGCAAGTATTATTGATGCAATAACAACCCCCACCCGGTCCTATACCTATACGTATGATGCGGCAGGTAATTTGAAAGAAGTAAAAGACCCGTTGAACGGAAAATATAAATATACCTACCTGGTGAACGGGCCCATGAAAACCATCAGCGATAAAAATGATAATAAGGTTGATATTATTTATTATCCCGACTATAGTACCCGGGAACTTATTGGTTGTAACAAGCGGATTAGTTTTTCGTATGATACGCTTAATAAAAAAACAGTTGCAACAGATCATTTTGATAATGGAGGCAGCAACCAGGTAACCACCTATACTTATCAAAAAACCGAGAACCTGGGATGGATAACTTCTATGTCGGGTAATTGCTGCGGTTATAATATCCATTATGAGTATGATGACGAGGGTAACGAGATAAAAATGACCAATGCCAACGGGCAGGTTTATAAATATACCTATGATAGCAATGGCAATATGCTTACTGCTACAGACCCATTGAACCAGGTAAGCAGCTATACTTATTCTGCCAACTACAATAAAATAACCAGCTATAAAGACAATAAAGAGATTTTATATACACTCACCTACGATGCCAGCGGAAACCTTACCCAACTGATCACACCAGGCAATAATATTTATACGGCTGCTTATAATGCCAATGGAGATATTATCAGCAGTACCGATCCCAAAGGAAATGTTTTTACTTACAATTATGATGCGTATGGTAACCCAACCCATGTAACCGGCCCAAACGGGTACAGCGCCACCCTATCCTTTGATGCCCGTGGCAATCTGTTATCTTATACAGATGCCCGTGGCAATAACAGCTCCGCCGAGTACGATATTTTAGACAGGTTAAAAAAAATAACTGACCCCATCAATAATAAAATTCAGCTCACTTATGATGCCAATGGAAACATTGTTTCGGTGCTGAATAGGAATAATGAAAACAGCATCTTTAATTATGATGCCAGCGACCGGGTGGTAAAGATCACCGGCCCAACCGGCAACAAAACAACCTTTGGATATGATGCCATGAACAACCTGACCAGTGTAAAAAACGCATTGGGCTATGAAACAAAACTGAGTTATGATACCAGGAACAGGCTCAGCGTAACCAAAGATGTAGACAACAACAGCAGAAGCATGAGTTATGATGGCAATGGAAATATCACCAGCATGACAATGCCCAACGGACAAACGGTTTACTATACCTATGATGCACTGAACAGGGTAACAGCAGCAAGTGATAATAATGGCACCATTGCAGTAATTGCTTATGATAAGAACAATAATATAACCAGCTATACCAATGGCACAGGCGCTACCACTTCTGCCATATACGATAGCCTCAACCGCATCAAACAAATAACCGATCCGTTGGGCAACAGTGCTGCATATACCTATGATAAGAACAACAACATAATATCTGCAACAGACCGTAACGGTTTTACCAGTTATTTTACTTACGACAGCCTGAATCGTGTAAAAACTTTTACTGATAACAATGGCTTTGTTATTACCGTGGGATATGATGCCATGAGTAATGTTGTATCGCTGAAGGACCAGAATAATAATACAACCACATATACCTACGACAGCCTGAACCGGAGAAAGACAATGACCTACCCCGATGGAAGTTTTATGCAGTATGCCTATGACAATAAGGGGAACATTATTTCCAAAAGATTAACCGATGGCAGCATCATTACTTACCAGTATGATACACTGAACAGGGTGGTGGCACGCCAGTTACCGGGCGGAGAAAACTTTACCTATAGTTACGATGCGCTGGGCAGGGTAATATCAGCCAGCAATAATGCCGGTACGGTTACACTTACCTATGATGCACTCAACCGCATCACATCCGAAACATTTGATGGCCGCACAACCAGTTACCAGTACAATATTGCCGGCCGTACACAAGCAACGGTATATCCTGATGGCAGCGTTGTAACTAAGGAATTTGATAAACGTAACCGGCTTATAAAAATTTTAAAAGACAGTGTTACTGTTGTTGAATATGCCTACAACAATGCCAACCAGCTAACCAACAAAACTTTTGCAAACGGCGTAAGCAGTAACATGCAGTATGATTTTGCAAACAGGCTGAGTTCCATTTCAACCGCAAACGGCAGTATTCAGAATACTACTTTTTCCTATGACAAGGAGATGAATAAAACTGCTATAAACCGGTTAAATAATCCGTCATTGTCTGAGCAGTTTACATATGACAATGGTTACCGCCTTACCAATTATAAAAGAGGCCCGGTTGGTTCGCCGGTAATACAGAATACCTACAGCTTCGATGCGGTGGGTAACAGAACCCTTGTCAACCTCAATGGAACAAATACTAATTATACCATCAATAACCTGAACCAGGTTACCGGTACCAGCGGCGGACAAAATGTATCTTATACCTACGATGGCCGGGGCAACCTTACTTACGATGGCTTGTTTTACAAAACTTACGATGCAGAAGGACGATTATTGAAAGACTCAGCATCACCAGTAAATGTGATAGCCTATACTTATGATGTATTTAACCGCAGGGTAATTAAAAACACAAATGGCAGCCCGCTAAAATATACGTACAGCGGTATAGCGCAGATAGAAGAGAGGGATGGAAGCAACAGCCTGTTGAACAAAACAGTGTTCACCAATTTTTTATCGCCGGTAATGAATGAGAAAAATGGTAGTCTTTATTATTATCACCAGAACGAATTGAATTCTGTAGAAGCGATCACAAACGGTAGTGGAAGATTATTAGAGAGCTACCAGTATGATGTATATGGCAAGCCATCGAGGTTCGATAGTTTAAATAATCCGATGTCATTCTCCATTGCGGGTAACCGGGCAGGTTTTACCGGACAGGAGTACGACAGCGCTTCGGGCAGCTATCGTTTTTTCTTTCGCAATTATTCTCCCGGCACAGGTACATTTAATCAGCGTGATTTGATTGAGTATGGAGATGGAATGGGGATGTATCAATATGTTGGTAATAACCCGGCGAATGGGGTGGATATTTTGGGATTGTGTGGTCCTAGTAAATCTGACTTGTTAGGGCAGTTGAGCAACCTGTTTGCTATAATTGATGTGGTCAGTGCAGAAACTACACTGAGCTTCGGATTAATAGAAGTAGTTCCCGGGGCCGTTTTATTCGTTGTAGGTTCAGAAAGTGCCTTAAGTGGCGTGAAAACTGTCGGTAACTGGAATGGCAGCACCGGGGCACAAAAGACAGAGGGTATTTTGAACCTCGCAGGCGGAACAGGTTCAATGGGAGCAGGTGGAGCGCTAATCGCTGAAACATATACTAAGTGGGCCACTGGTGCCTCGGGCGAAGCTGCCTTGGCAGCATCAACTGAAGGGGCGGCATTAACTGCAGGTTCCGTAGTTTTATTCGTCGCTGCCGGAGTTGCAGGGGGATATGCAATATACGGGATTGCCGATTTTGCTTTTAAAAATACTGCTGGTGAGGGCAAGTCAATTGCCCAAGCAAGCGGAGAGGGCTATTTCGACAATTTTACTCCGATTGCCGGGTTAGATGCTATGTTAAGAAATAACGCTGCAAGCGCCGGAAAAGAATATACCGATGAATTAATTGAGTATCACGCTGGCCGACATACCTTGGACGCCTGGTCTAAAGCAGAAACACAAGTGGAAAAAAGAAGGCAATGGTATAAAGATCATCCTGGTAATAATAACTGTCCCTTCGGAGGTGGTAGCCGAAAGCCTCCGCCAGGCCCACTTATGAGTGTAGCAAACGCTTTAATGGAAATCTTAACCTCCCACGATCCCAACACCATCATTGGCCCGGCCGGGCAACCTGATGTACACTGGGTAAGCGTAAAAGACCGGATGCCCTATACCATCCAGTACGAAAACTCTGCCGAAGCAACGGCCCCCGCAAAATATGTTCGCATCACCACACCCATTGAACCAAAACAGGATGCCGGTACTTTTTTACTCGGCGATTTTGGATTCAACAGCACCACTTTCTCCATGCCCCCAAATACTTCGGCCTATTATAACCGCTTAGATGTAAGGGATTCTTTTGGGCTGTATGTAGATATTACCGCCGGGTACGACCAGGTAAATAATGTGGCCTTCTGGGAATTTCAGTCTATAGATCCTGTTACATTAATGCCTCCTGCCGATCCATTAAAAGGTTTCTTACTGTTGCAAGACAGCAATTCGCTGGTGAACGGGCATGGCTTTGTAAACTTCAGTATCAAACCAAAACAAAATGCACTCACCTTAGATACCATTGGTGCCAGGGCATCCATTGTGTTTGATGAAAACGATACCATTCCTACGAACATTCATACCAACACCATTGATGCTTTTGCACCCACCAGCCATATGACCGCACTTAGTTCCAACAGCACAAACCCTATTACACTCAGCTGGACAGGTACAGATGATACCGGTGGTTGCGGAATAGATTATTATACGATCTATGCTTCTACCGATAATATAAACTACAGCGTACTGATACCCAGGATAAGCAACACCGATACAACCCTAAGCTTACCACCCGATTCCTCTTATTGCTTTTTTGTACTGGCAACCGACCGGGTAGGTAATATGGAAACACTAAGACCCGGTGAGATAAAATGTACGTATGTAGGCCCGCCTTTACCGGTAACCTGGCTGTACTTCAGGGGTAAAACAGTTGCCAAAGACAATATTCTTGATTGGGCCACTGCCAATGAGCAGAACAGTAAACTCTTTGAAGTAGAGCGTAGCCTGAATGCAACAGATTATACCCGTATCGGCATTGTAAATGCAGCCGGTAACAGCGGCCAGACGAATACGTATCAATACACCGACCGCAATATTGACCGGCTTAACAGTGAATTCATGTTCTATCGTTTAAAACAAATTGATATCGATGGCAGGTTTAAATACAGTAACATTGTTCGCCTGAGGTATAATGAAAAAAATACAGCTAATACCATCGTTTATCCTAACCCAACACCCGGCATGATTACCATCCTGGTTGGAGATAATGCGCTGGTTGGGTCTGTGGCTCTTCTGTATGATATCAACGGCAGACTTCTGGAAAGCATAAAAATTACAGCAAGCAGCCAGGTTGTTGATCTAAGCAAGTATACAAACGGTACTTATTTTATCAGGCTCAGCAATAGGGAAGTACTGAAAGTGGTAAAGAATTAATAGGTTATTGACCCGGAGTAACTGTCTCGCCTTGGGCGAGACAGTTTTTTTATACCTTTAATTCATGTCTATCCTAAACATCGAATTCAAAGCCGCAACAAACAAACTTAAAGAACTTGAAGACATACTTCAACAGCATAACCCTGTATTCATTGGTGAGGACTACCAGGTGGATACTTACTTTAATGTAAATTCCGGAAGATTAAAATTAAGAGAGGGTAATATTGAGAACGCCCTGATCCATTATGAACGGGAAGATACAGCCGGCGCAAAAGCCAGTCAAGTTTTATTGTATCAGCATAGTCCCGATCAGGCCTTAAAGGAAATACTCATTAAAACGCTGGGCATAAGAGCCGTGGTGGATAAAAGGAGGAAGATTTATTTTATTGACAATGTAAAATTTCATTTTGATAAAGTAGACGACCTGGGCACCTTTGTAGAAGTAGAAGCCATTGATAAGGACGGCAGCATCGGAAGGGAAAGGTTGCAGTCGCAATGTGATCAATATGCAGCGCTGTTTGGCATTACCCATGAAGATTATTGTTCGCTTTCTTACAGTGATATGATTTTGCAAAAAACATACTAATTATTTTACCACGAAGTGCTCGAAGGATCATCACGAAGGCCACAAAGTAAAACCTTCGTGTTCTTCGTGTAAAAACTTTGTGGCCTTCGTGGTAAATAACCAAGCTCTCTCTTTCTTATCTTTACCCCATGGCAGAAGACTTAGATATTATCCAGGGCACCAAGGCCGAAATTTACCAATCACTTATCCCCCAGATAAAAGGATTGCTCGAAGGCGAGCCTGACCTTGTTGCCAACCTGGCAAATGTTTGTGCAGCATTAAAAGAACAATTCGGTTGGCTATGGGTAGGCTTTTATTTAGTGAAGCCTTCTAATTCTGTGCAGGGTTATGAACTTGTTCTTGGACCATTCCAGGGACCGGTGGCCTGTACAAGGATTAAAAAAGGAAGAGGTGTTTGCGGCACATCCTGGCAAAAAGCAGAAACGCTGATCGTTGATGACGTAGAAAAATTTCCCGGCCATATTGCCTGCAGCAGTTTATCCAGGTCAGAAATTGTAGTACCCATCATTCGTAACAATGAAGTGATCGGGGTACTGGATGTGGATAGCGAAGCGCTGGCCCAGTTCGATAAAACAGATAAAAAGTATTTAGAAGAGATTATTGACGTTATAAGTTTTGCCCCTGTCTCCTAAAGGGGAACTTAGATTCTTACTTTAAGAGCTATTCCCAATCCCTTTTAAGATTAAAGCTGTTTGATTCTAAGAAAAGTTGTTTAAGTTTTTTTACTCCGGGTTCCCTCTTTAGGGGGCGGAGGGGGCGTTTCTGGCGTATTATCCTTCCATCCCCACAAATAACGGCAGGCATAGGTTCTGTACGGGCTCCATTTTTTTGAAACCGCCAGCATTTTTTCCTTCATGACTTTTTTGTCTTCAGCATCGATCTTATACAGTTTGCAGATTGCCTGCTGAATGCCGAGATCATCCAGCGCAAAAACGTCTTCTCTTCCGAGAGTGAACATCAGTACCATTTCCACCGTCCACTGCCCCACGCCTTTTATTTTTGTGAGGTATTTGATAAGTTCTTCATTATTCATTTTATGCAGCTTCGCATCGGTTATTTTTTCTTCCATAAAAAACCGGCAAACATTCAACACATAGTTTGCTTTGGCATTACTTAAGCCAATGCCCCGTAATGTTTCGAAAGGGGTTTCTGCAATTTGTTTTGCGGCAGGTTCTTTGCCATCATACAGATCAATAAAGCGGCGGTGAAAAACATCTGCCACCTTGGTGCTCAGCTGCTGGCTCATGATGGAATAACAGAGATGCAGGTACACTTTTTCTCTCTTAACAAGAACATGAGGTTCCTGAAGCTCGATGATCTTCTTAAGTTTTTTGTCTTTGGAAAGATGTATGATATGTTCCATATTTTACCACAAAGGCGCTAAGACAGGAAGTTTCACAAAGAAGACCTGGTGTTACTTCGTGCCTTCATGTCTTAGTGGTTTAATAAAATTATTCCAGTCCCCAGCTCATCTCCCCGCCTTTCTCATCTTTAAGGCCAATCCCTATCAATGCCAGCTGGTTCCTTATCTTATCGCTGGTGGCAAAATCTTTTTTCACTTTGGCTTCTTTTCTGATTTCAATCAGCAATTTCATCACTTCGCCCAGTTTTTCATTACTGGCAGATGCATTTTTTAAACCAAACACATCCTCCAGGTATGCTTTAAATTTTGTTTGAAGCAATGTTAAAGTGGAGGAAGCAATGGCATCCGCTTTTATTAAACCATCCTTTATTGAATTGATCACCGGTACAAGTTCAAACATACTGCCCAGCACTTTTGCCGTGTTAAAGTCGTCGTTCATAAATTCACCGAACTCGTTTACCAGTTTATTTACTTTAGCATCCAGCTCTGCATCGCTAGCTTCTTTTTTACCATCCGCCTCTAGTTTCTGCAACACTTCATACGCATCCCACAAACGCTTCAATCCTTTCTCCGATGCCTGCAATGCATCGTTGCTGAAGTCAAGTGTACTGCGGTAATGTGTTTGCAGCATGAAGAACCTTACCACGATCGGGGCGTATGCTTTTTCCAGCAGGGGATGATTGCCGGTGAATAATTCTTCCGGTAAAAATCCATTGCCCAATGATTTACTCATACGGGTTCCGTTTACCGTAAGCATGTTGGTGTGCATCCAGTAATTGGCGGGACTGGTGTGATAGCATGCCTGGCTTTGTGCAATTTCATTGGTATGATGTGTGGCAGCAAGGTCCATTCCTCCACCATGGATGTCGAATTTCTTTCCCAAATATTTTTCACTCATGGCCGAGCACTCAATATGCCAGCCCGGGAAGCCCGTGCCCCAGGGGCTAGGCCATTGCATCAAATGTTCGGGTTTGGCTTTTATCCATAAAGCAAAATCAAGCCTGCCTTTTTTTTCATCCTGCCCGCCCAGTTCCCTTGTTCCTTCCAACAGGTCTTCCATTTTCCGGTTTGTGAGTATTCCATAAGGCTGTTCCTTGTTGTATTTCTCCACATCAAAATAAATGGTTCCGTTCACTTCATAGGCATAGCCGTTGGCAAGAATCTGCTTGGTCATTTCTATTTGCTCTGCAATATGCCCGGTAGCCGTTGGTTCAATGGATGGCGGTAAATTATTCAGTAATTGCATCACGTGGCGAAATCCCAATGTATATTTCTGAACGATCTCCATCGGCTCCAGTTGCTGCAGCCTGGCGATCTTACTGAATTTATCATCTCCTTCATCACGGTCGCCTTCTAAGTGGCCGGCATCGGTTATGTTGCGTACGTAACGAACCTTATACCCCAGGTAAATCAAATAGCGGTAAATAATGTCGAACGAAATAAATGTCCGGCAGTTGCCCAGGTGCACATCGCTGTAAACCGTGGGGCCACATACATACATGCCTACATGGCCGGGGGTAATGGGCTTGAATTCTTCTTTCTCTCTGGAAAGGGTGTTATATATTTTTAATGACATGATTCAGTTTGGTGTTTGGCCCCTATCTCCGCCATCTGGCGGAGTAAAAGCGAAGATTATGTTTATGTTTTTATGCCGGGGTTTTACGATTTATTTTGATCCTTCAGCGTCACACTCTTATACTTATTAATCAATACGCAACAAAATAAAAGTAGCCGTAAATTTTTACAAAGATATTAAGCTATGCCGCAAGGGCAACAGAAAACCTGGTATGAGAGGAATGTATTCATCTGAAGCGCTAAGGTATTATTTTTTGCTCAATTGCACATCGGCAAAGATGGGGAAATGGTCGCTGAGTTTTTTATTGATGCGCAGGAACTGCCTTACATCAAACCGGCTGTCAACAAAAATATTATCAATGCGTAACACCGGCGAGATACTGCTGAAAGTGCGGCCCAGGCCTGCCCCTTTTTCAACAAAAGCATTTTTCATGGTTCCGGCAATGGTATGGTATGCATAGCTGTTGGGCAGGTCATTAAAATCACCGGTAAGTATTACCGGGTAAGGACTTTTGTCCAGCTCAGCACGTATCCGGCCGGCTTGCTCTTCCCGCTTTAAAAATCCTCTTTTAAACTTACCAAGGATGCTTTTTGATTCTTTGAGTGTTTTTTCTTCTTCAATGGTCGGCTCGTCGATATACTTTAGATTGGCCCGGCTGAACCGCAGCGACTGGAGGTGAATATTAAATACCCGTATCGTATCATCACCCTTCACGATATCAATATACTGGAAAATAGAGTTGTAATTGTATGGATAATATGAGATCGTTTTCTTGTTGATGATGGGATAGCGTGAAAAAATAATGATGCCGAAGTGGGCGTAGCCCCAGAAATCATCTTTTTCGTTGTATGAATAAAAATAATCCGGGTAGTTCAGTTTTTTTAAGAACTGCTCCATGTGCCCGTGATTCTTTATGGTGCTGTCTTCGGCCACCATTTCCTGGAAGCAGGCAATATCGGGCTGGTAATCATTAATGATGTTGAACATTTCGTTCTTCACTTCGGGATGTTTCTTATCGTCCAGTACATTGAACTGTGCCACATTCCATGTCATCACCCGTATATCGCCGGCCTGTTTTTCTTTTGCAAATGAACTGGAAAACCGGAAAGGAATTATGTTGCTTATTGGCTTATAAGCAAGCAATATCGCAACCGTTGAAATAAAGGCCCGGCGTGGTTTTACAAAAAGCCAGAAAATGATAAAGGCGATCAGCGCCAGTAAAAAATAAAAAGCGGTAAGGTTCAGCAGCCCGATCGGCCAGAAGCGCTTCGGGCTGAACAGGTAGCTGTAGCTCCCAAGCAAAAAAAGGACCCCTGCAAGGATATTTGCAATGATGACGATCCGTTTTGTTTGTCTGCGGAAAAAACCTTTGGCCATTGCATAAAGATAATGCTAAGCAATATAAAAGAATGTGAAAGGGACCGGGCTACTCTTCGCTTGCTTTTTTCAGGATCTCTTTTTCTTCTTTGGTAAGGTAGCTGTATCCTTTCTGGCTGATCTTGTCAAGTATCTCATCAACCCGTTGCTGTGTAACATTTGATGTTTTATGGTAAGGGCTCCGGTTACCGGCATTGTAAAATACCTTCTCTTTTACCGAATTATTCTTGTTGCTTTTGTCCGGATTAAAAAGGTTGATGGCCCATCGATACAGGCTATTTATCCAGGCGCTTGTATCTATTCTTTTGCGAAGCAGCATCACAAATAAAAAGCCAGCCAATGCGCCGCCAATATGAGCAAGGGGGTATGCAATGGGCAGGCGGGAAACGGCAAACAGGTCGATGCCAACGTAAACAACCGTAAGCACCCAAAGCGGTATCCCGCCATTCAGGTGACTGAAAAAACGATAGCCGGGAGAGATCATGGTAGCAGCCAGGGCCACCGCCATCACCGAAGGATTGGCACCGAGGAGCCACATATCGGCAACGCCTGCAGAAGGAACAAGGTTACCGGTAACTATAAAAAACAAGGCCCCGGCAAAGCCTCCATACAAATATACCGGGATGAGTTTACTATTGCCGGTGAGGGCCAGCAAAACTGAGCCAAAGGCCCAAAGCCAAAGCATGTTACTGATGATGTGGAATGGAATAATGTTGCCCACAGGGGCAGTGTCGCTGAACATATACGTGAGAATGGTCCAGGGCCGTTGGATTAATTTAGCCGTGCCGGCCGGCAGCTGAAACCAGTTCAGCACCTCAGAATAAAATGCTGCGCTGGAATTGGTATTCACCGAAACGGCTGTTCTGATCACAAGCAATACCAGGAAAAAAATGACATTAAGCGCAAAGAGCCACATCAGTGCATTATCTGGCTGACCCAGCGTAAAGCGGTGTTTTTTTATGCGGTATTCCTGGTAGCGGTCTGCTTCGCCCATATTAATAAATGACTTGGTATCTCAAAAGTACAAACAGTTATAGCAAAGGTTTGCTCCTGTTAGTAGAAAGTTTTTTTGTTCGTCTTATTCCATATCAGCACCAATATAAAACCCACTACCATTCCACCCAGGTGGGCAAAGTGAGCAACGTTATCGGCCTTTCCCGGATGAACACCACCAAACAGGTCGATCGCTGCATAAACAGCAACCAGGTATTTTGCCTTGATGGGAAACGGGAGTGGGATAATATAGAACTGCGTATTGGGAAATAAATAGGCGAAGGCGGCCATAAGGCCCATGATGGCGCCCGAGGCTCCCACAGCAGGGTAATCAGACAAGAACAACTGGGCAACTCCGGCTCCCAATCCGCAGGCTAAGTAAAAGATAAGAAAACGTTTAGGCCCCCACACTTTCTCCAGCATGCTGCCAAACATCCAGAGCGCATACATATTAAAAAGGATGTGAAAAATAACAATGCCTCCTCTTGCATCATAAGATGCGTGAGCAAACATGTGTGTTACCAGCTGGTAGGGTTTAAAGTAGCCGCTGTCATAAGGAAAGAGGGCTATTTTATCAGTAAGTGCTTCGCCCAGGGTTGCGGTCTTGTCGAAAAACAATTGCGCCACCCAAACAAGCACATTGATTATTATAAGATTTATTACAACCGATGTTCTTTGAAAACTGTTTCCGGAACTATTGTATGCCATGGTACAAATTTAGTAGTTAAATGTTATTTCAGTTTCAGCAGCACTACGCATTCGATGTGGTGGGTGTGGGGGAACATATCCACCGGCTGAATTTTCTCCACTGAATATTTTTCATCCAGCAAAGCAATATCCCTTGCCTGCGTGGCGGTATTGCAGCTTACATACACAATTTTGGGCGCTGCAATTTCCAGGAGCTTGTTCACCAGTTTTTCATGCATGCCTGCCCGGGGCGGATCGGTGATGATCACATCTGGCCTGCCGTGCATGGCAAAGAATTCGTCGTTGCATATTTTAATAACATCGCCGGCAAAGAATTCGGCATGACTGATATTATTTAATGCCGCATTTTCTTTGGCGTCTTCAATGGCTTCTTCTATCACTTCCACCCCGATTATTTTTTTCGCCTGCCCGCTTACAAAGATGCCGATGCTGCCGGTGCCGCAATAAAGATCATACACAATCTCGGTGCCGGTAAGCCCGGCAAAATCGCGGGTTATGCGGTATAATTTTTCTGCCTGCTTTGTATTTGTTTGGAAAAATGATTTGGCGGATATTTTAAATTGGTAGTTCTCCAGTTTCTCTATGGCATAGCCTTTCCCATAATAAACCTGTGGTGTAAGGTCGTAGATACTGTCGTTCCATTTCGGGTTGATGGTATACAGCAGCGTGGTTATTTCGGGAACCTCTTTTAAAAGATGATCGAAAAGGTTTTTCCGGTCTTCTTCTGCATCGTGGTTCAGGCAGATGTTCACCATTAATTCTCCCGTGGTACACAGACGTATGATGATGTTGCGCAGCCAGCCGGTATGCAGCCGTATGTCGTAAAAAGAAAGATCATTTTCCAGCGCAAAGGAACGGATGGTATTCCGGATGCGGTTGTTCACGTCATCCATTAAATAACATTCTTCAATGTCGATCACTTTGTCAAATATGCGGGGCACATGAAAACCAAGGGCATTTTCCCGGATGACCTCACCAGATTCCATTTCGCCGGGCAATAAATACCGTTTGTTGCTGAACGTGAATTCCAGTTTATTCCGGTAGTGAATGGTATCATCTCCGCCAACGATGGGTAATATTTCCGGCAGGCCCGTTTTGCCAATGCGTTTTAAATTCTGTTCCACCTCCTGCTGCTTATAGGCCAGTTGTTTTTCGTAAGGGAGCATCTGCCACTTACAGCCCCCACAAACACCAAAGTGTTTACAAAATGGCTCTACCCGTTCTTTTGAAAATTCCTTTATCTGTAGTGCCCTGCCTTCGGCCCAGTCTTTTTTATTTTTTGTAAGCAGTATGTCGGCCACATCGCCGGGTACGGCGCCGGAAATAAAGATCACTTTTCCGTCCAGCTTTGCCAATGCCTTGCCTTCCGCAGCATAGCCAGTAACGCTGATGTCTTCCAGTACCTGGTTTTTATTTTTCTTTCGCACGGTGGCAAAAATACCGTATAAATCATCCCGATTCGTTTTGTTAATGATTTGTAATTGTTAAACCATGCCAATCGGGCCGGGTGAAGAATAACCGGCGATTTTAAATACATTTGCTATCCTTTAATCATCATGAAAAAGTACCATACACTTCTTTTAGCCATTGTTGTTTTTAAGGCGGGCCTTGGCCAGGGATACCAGATCTCCCTTAAAACCCCCAACTTCAAAAGCGGCATCACTTATCTTACCTATTACATGGGAAGCAATTTTAATGTGGCCGACTCTGCTGCCATCAGCAATAAGGGTACGGCCATTTTTAAAGGCGCCGCAAAATTACCTCCGGGCATCTATGCCATCTTCTTCCCGGGTAACAGGTTACGGGTAGAGTTTCTTATCGACAAGGAACAGGTGATCTCGGTAACGGCAGATACAACAGACCTGATCAATAAGACCATTGTTACCGGTTCAAAAGAAAATGTCCTGTACGACCAGTACCAGAAATTTGCCTCAGCAAAAGGATCACTGATACAAAAGGAACGCAACGCCTATGCAGCTTCCCGCACTAAAGAAGATTCGTTGCTGCATGAAAAAAACTACAATAATTATAACAAACAACTGAATGAATACCGGGAAGGCATCATAAAGAACCAGCCCAATTCCATGATGGCGGCACTGCTGAAGGCAATGAAAGAGCCGCCTGTGCCAACAAAAATTCCCATTACAAAACAGGATTCCCTCAACAATTATTACGAGTATAAGAATCATTACTGGGACGGCATTACTTTTATGGATGACCGCATCATAAGAACGCCCTTCTTTTTAAGAAAGCTGGAAAGGTATTACCGGGAGGTTCTGTCTCCGGCACCCGACAGCATCATACGGGATGTAGATTATAAGTTATTGCTGGCCAGGTCGGCGCCGGAGATGTATAAGTTTTTACTTAACTGGCTTACCGACGAATACATCAATCCAAAATACATGGGACAGGATGCCGTATTTGTTCACCTGTTTGAAAAATACCACAGCAAAGGACTGAGCAAATGGCTTAATGAAAGCCAGATGGACGGGATCAGCCGCCGGGCTTATATGCTGATGTCGAACCTGATCGGTGATAAAGCAGCCGACCTGGATATGCTTGACGTGGCCGATAACCCAACCTCGCTTTATAATGTTTCTGCCGATTATATCATTGTCTGTTTCTGGGATCCCAACTGCGGCCATTGCAAAGAAGTGGTTCCGAGACTTGACTCCGTTTACAAAGCCAGCTGGAAACAGCACAACGTAAAGATATTTGGCGTACTCACCCCAGATGGAAAAGCTGACGTAAAACCCGAATGGCTGAATTTTATAAACAATCATAAAATGACAGAATGGGTAAATGTTTATCAAACCAAAGAAGCGGAAGCTAAAAATGTTGCTGAACAAAGGCCCGGCTTCCGCCAGTTATACGATGTTTCCATGACACCCACCTTGTTCTTACTGGATAAAGAAAAGCGTATCATCGCTAAAAAACTTACCTGGGAACAAATGAATGACCTGCTGGAGGTAAAATGGAAAACGCCTTCTTCGAACTAAAACAAACTGCTGATGAAAAAATTTTATTTACTATTTGTACTTACCCTTGGTGCAACTGCTGCATTTTCTCAAACGCTGTTCACCTATGGGAACAAGGCTGTTGATAAGGATGAATTTTTACGTGCATACAACAAAAACAAAACCCCGGTTGCCGATAAGGAAAAAGCCCTGCGGGAATACCTTGACCTGTATATAAAATTCAAACTGAAAGTAAATGCTGCCATTGATATGAAACTCGATACGCTGCCGCAGCTGCAATACGATGCACAGAGTTTCCGCACGCAGATAGAAGACAGTTACCTTAATAATGAAAAAGCACTCGATGGCCTGCTTGCCGAAGCTTTTGACAGAAGCCAGAAAGATCTTCATGTGCTGCATTTTTTTGCAGCCACCAACAATACGCTTAAGCCGGAAGATACTGCTAAAGCATTCAAGGCTATTTCGGTTTTGTATGCATCCCTCAACTCCGGAAAAACTGACTACGAAAAACTGGTTGAAGCAGCCGGTGCAGAAAGCATCAAACAATCAGACATTGGCTTCATCACCGTTTTTTCCCTGCCGTATGAATACGAAAACATCATTTATCGTTTAGGAAAAGGCCAGGTAACTAAACCATACCGCTCTAAAAACGGGTGGCATATTTTTAAAGTGATCGACGAAAGGGCGGCGGTTGGAAAATGGAAGGTTTCCCAGATACTGCTTGCCATGCCGCCCGAACAACAGGATGTAAATAAGCCGTTATTGCAGAAAAGGGCTGATTCTATTTACCAGTTGCTGCAGAAAGGAATGGACTTTGCCCTGATGGCTAGACAATTCAGCGATGATAAACTAAGCTATGGAAACAACGGCGAACTGCCCGAGTTTGGTTCGGGAAGATACCAGCCTTCTTTTGAAAACGAGGTTTTTAAACTAAGTCGCGATGGAGAGATAAGCAAACCATTTCTCACCGAGTACGGGTATCATATTGTAAAGAGATTATCACACAGTGCTGTATCAACAGACAGGAACGACCCTGCTTACCTGTTTGATCTGAAGCAAAAAGTTCAGCAGGATTCCAGGATAAATATTGCAAAGGAACTTTTTTTGAAAGAAGTACAGAAACAGGTAAGCTTTAAGAAAACGGGCGCTGTTTCCGACCAGGACCTGTTTCGGTATGCCGACAGTGTTATCGCAAATCTTGCGGTTGAAAGCGGCAATGCGGCCAATTATCCCATTAGCAGCAAGATCATTTACAGTTTTGGGAAAGCAAAGGTTTCAGGTAAAGAATGGCTGGATTTTATAAAAAGCTACAAGGGCAACAGCGAGCTTTACCGGAATGAAAGCAACCCGGCATTGCTTGAAAAATTCGTTTCCAACATCTCCCTTGATTATTATAAAAAACACCTGGAAGATTACAATTCCGAATTCAGGTACCAGATGCAGGAGTTTAAAGACGGAAATGTCCTGTTTGAGATCATGGAAAGAAATGTGTGGGGAAATGCTGCTGCAGATACTGCAGCCTTAATAAAACATTACAACGCAAATAAAAGCAAATACCTGTGGGCATCCAGTGCCGATATCATTCTTTTCAACTGCTTTAATAAAACGATCGCAGACGGGGCAAGGGAATCACTGAAGAGCGGGAAAGACTGGAAAAAAATAGTGGAAGAGTCCAACAACAGCATCCAGGCAGATTCGGGAAGGTTTGAGCTTTCACAAATACCCGTTACCATTGATCCGAAACTTATTGCCGGAAGTATTACGGAGGTTACAACAAACCAACAAGACGGCTCTGCCGGTTTTGTGAAAGTGGTGAAGCAATACGCCGATGGCGTACAACGGACTTTTGATGAGGCGAGGGGGCTGGTGATAAATGATTATCAAAATATCCTCGAAGAAAAGTGGATAGAAGAATTGAAAAAGAAATACCCGGTTAAAATAAACGAAGCCGTCTTTCAGTCTCTCTTTAAATAATGACATTTCTATTACAATTTTAAAACCTGCCTTCTTAAACTGTTGGCAGGTTTTTTGCGTACATGGGGTTGAATAATAAACAGGGCTCCTGAATTATGCAGTTTCTGCTTTTTCGTTGACCTATTACCTTACCTAAAACACATGAGATATGAAAACAGTATTAACTGGGTTTCTTTTGATTTTATTCCCATTTATTAAAGCAGATGCCCAAATATATATTCAGGGCGGTTTAAATCTGGCGAATATCACGAAGACCAACGATGGGCAGACAGAAAAAAATAATATTCTTCCTTCTTTTAATGCAGGGATCATGGGACGCTGGGGCTTATCCAAAGAGCTGGATATTGAAACCGGCCTTTTATTTACCGGTCATGGCTCTAGGGCTGAGACCTATTTTAATGGCGGCAATGATTATGTAAAATCAAAATTCAACCCATTTTATTTACAGGCACCGTTGAATGCTGTAATAAAAATTCCGCTGGATAAAACTTCGGGGGTCTTTTTTCATGCCGGGCCATATATTGCCGTTGGCATTGGCGGAAAATCAAAGATGGAATCAAAGATCGGCCCGCTGGTATCTACATCTTCCAAAAGTATAAAGTTCAGCAACGACGATCCATTCACTTCGCAGCAGGACGATGCTGCGTATGATAAATTAAAGCGCTTTGATTATGGTTTGAATTTTGGCGGAGGTTTTGAATTTGAACACCTCATATTAAAAGTGAATTACGGACTCGGGCTTGCAAAAATAAATTCTACCGAAGGCAACAATTCGCAAAACGATAAAAACAAATACCGAACGATCAGTTTTTCGGTCGGTATCCCGCTGGGAAAATAATTACCCGTTGATGAAAACTAAAAACCCTTTGTTTATTACAGGGGGTTTTTCTTTATTAAAAGAGTTGTTTTACCACGTCGCCAACAATGTGTGGTCTGCCGAGTGTATAATAATGCAGGATGGGTACACCGGATTTCTTCAGCTCTCTCGACTGGGTAAGCAGCCATTCAGTTCCTACCTGTTCTACCGCTTCGGGTGTTTTACATTTTATTATTTCGTTGCTTAGTGCCGCCGGCAGGTCAATATGAAACACTTTGGGAAGCATGGTCAGCTGCGCAGCGCTGTAAATGGGTTTTAGCCCGGGGATTATGGGAACGGTTATTCCGGCTTCCCGGCAGGCTTTTTCAAACGCAAAATATTTTTCATTATCAAAGAACATCTGGGTAACTATATAATCTGCTCCCATATCCACTTTCATTTTCAGGTACCGCAGGTCGCTTTCCATATTTGGCGCTTCAAAATGTTTTTCGGGATAGCCGGCCACGCCGATACAGAATTTTGTTTTGCTGGTGTTCTTCAGGTCCTCTTCCAGGTAAATGCCTGAATTAAGATCAACCACCTGTTTCAACAGGTCGCTTGCATATTTATGCCCGCCCGGCTCGGGCAGAAATGCCGTTTCATTTTTTGCAGCGTCGCCACGCAATACCAGCACATTGTCGATCCCCAGGTAGTGCAGGTTTATCAGTGCATCTTCTGTTTCATTCACATCAAAGCCCCCGCAGATAAGATGAGGTACGGTATCAACGCTGTATTTATTCATGATGGCTGCGCAGATACTTTCGGTACCGGGACGCTTACGCACCACTACCTTTTGAAAGCTGCCATCGGCATTTTTCTTAAATACATGTTCGCTGCGGTGGTATGTTACATTTATATATGCCGGCTTGAACTCCATCAACGGGTCAAGGTGCTGGTACAACGACTGGATCCCCTTGCCTTTAAGCGGTGGTAAAATCTCAAAAGAAATAAGGGTGTCTTTCGCTTCTTTGATGTGATCTGTTACTTTCATCTGTTCGGTTGAAATGCAAACTTACTTAAGCTGGCATATATAATCAAACCCTGCAGTTAAGTATGAGATTAAACCTGTAGCTAATAAACAATACTGACAAGAAACATTTTGCTATGAAGATAATATACGGTACTCGGGGGGCTCGCAGCAACAATCATTCTTTTATATTGATATTTCCAAACTATCCAGGCGTTGTTATTATACCATAACAGGTCAATAATATCGCCAGCCTTCACTCCCTCATAATTACTTAACGGTATATCTCCTATATTTGTCGGTATTGTATCATTTACACCTTTAACTGTAAAATATTCTGCAGAGCCATCATTAAACGTGGTGTATGTGTCATTTACTGCTGCCGGGTATTTACAAAGCAAATAAGCATTACTGTTTGTATATTGATATAATCCATCGGTTTTTGTATTCAGGAAATACACGGTAGTATCCGTTTCCACATCTGCAATTTTCAGCCATTTTTCTCCACCAAGTGTTTCTTCGCTTTTGGCCGTATGTTTGACTGTTTTGAAATGTGTCGGGCCACCGGGGGTATTATACCAATAATAGTTGTAAGTCCAGGTGGTGCCAAGCTTTGGTTTTAGGTTTGCAGGCGTTGGGAGAGTAAAGCCCGGTGCCAGCGATCCGTCTATTTCCTTCTGGCAGGATAGAAAGAAGTTTGCTGAAAATACCAGTAAAAAAAGTAATGAATATTCTCTCTTGTACATTTGTTCCTGCTTTATGATGATGAATGTTCATTAAAAATAATTAAAAACTGCTTAGGCCGTACATTATCCTGGCTCCCGGCCCTAAATAAATTGCTCAAAAACTGTTGTTAAGAAATTCTCTCCCGGAGTTCATTAAGTGGTTTATGCTATTTTTGCCTTAAATACTATATTTTGAATTTAACCATACAAACCCGTGGATTGGTAAAAGTTTACGGCAGCAGAACGGTTGTAAACAATGTTTCCTTTGAGGTAAAGCAGGGAGAAATTGTTGGCTTGCTGGGGCCAAACGGGGCCGGTAAAACAACTTCATTTTACCAGGTTGTGGGGTTGGTAAAGCCTGATGAGGGGGAAGTCTTTCTAAATGACATCAACATCACCAAATTGCCCATGTATAAAAGGGCGCAGATGGGGATCGGTTATTTGCCACAGGAGGCCAGCGTATTCCGAAAGCTGAGTGTGGAAGATAATATTCTTGCCGTGCTGGAAATGACGAAACTGAGCAAACAACAGCAAAAAGAAAAAATGGAGACGCTGCTGGATGAATTCAACCTGCAGCGGGTACGCAAAAATAACGGCGATACATTGAGTGGCGGCGAAAGGAGGCGAACCGAAATTGCCCGGGCGCTGGCTGTGGATCCCAAATTTATTTTACTGGATGAGCCCTTTGCCGGCGTTGACCCCATCGCGGTGGAAGACATACAGGCCATTGTGGCAAAATTGAAATTCAGAAATATCGGCATCTTGATTACCGATCACAACGTAAACGAAACCCTTTCCATTTGCGACCGGGCATACCTGCTCATCGATGGGAAAATATTTACACACGGTACTGCCGAAGAACTGGCCGGTGACGAACAGGTACGCCGCTTATACCTGGGTAAAAACTTCGAATTAAAACGCAAGGATTATTTACATGATGAAGCTGCCCGATAATTTTTTATCTTGGCAGAGAAATGAAGCTGCTCTCCCCCGCCATATCTAAATTAGCACGCATGCGCCTTTGGCGTATCGAGAACTGGAGCAGTCACCCGGTAGCCGTTCAGCGGGAGGTGTTGCAGGACTTGGTTACTGCAGCCCAATACACCGAGTTTGGCAGGAAGTACAATTTTTCAAAACTCTTTACGCTGAAGGAATTTAAAAAGAATGTCCCCATTCATGAGTATGACGACATTAAGCCTTACATACTCCGAATGATGGAAGGCGAAGCGAATATTCTTTGGAATACCCCGGTTAAGTGGTTTGCAAAATCTTCCGGCACTACATCCGATAAAAGTAAGTTCATCCCCATCAGCGAAGAAAGCCTGTACGACAATCATTTTAAAGCCAGCAAAGACGTGCTGAGCCATTACTATAAGAATTTCCCTTCCAGTGACCTGCTCACCGGCAAGGGCCTGGTGGTTGGTGGCTCTCACCAGATCAGCAAAGTAAATGAAGAGATCCAGTATGGCGACCTCAGTGCCGTACTCATGCAAAACTCACCCTTCTGGGGGCAGTGGATACGAACACCGGAATTAAGTGTGGCGTTGCTCGACGAATGGGAAATGAAAATTGAAAAACTTGCCCAGGTCACCGCCAATGAAAATGTTACTTCGCTGGCAGGTGTGCCTACCTGGACACTTCTTTTGCTGAAACGGATCCTGGAGATAAAGGGCAAGTCAAACATCAAAGAAGTATGGCCCAATTTAGAACTCTACATAAATGGCGGCGTTTCATTTGTCCCTTACAAAGAACAATTTGATAGGGTCTTCGGTCAAAAAATAAATTATCTGGAAATATACAATGCCAGCGAAGGGTTTATTGCAGCGCAGGTGAGTCCGGACGATGATGGCATGTTGTTGTTTACCGAGCATGGTATCTTCTATGAGTTCATGCCGGTAGAAGAGTATGGAAAAAAAGAGCCGGCCACCGTTGGGTTGAAAGACGTGGTTACCGGTAAAAATTATGCGCTCATCATCAGCACTACCGGCGGCCTTTGGCGTTACCTTATTGGCGATACCATCCAGTTCACCAGCCTTGATCCATACAAAATAAAAATAAGCGGGCGGTTAAAACACTACATGAATGCCTTTGGCGAGGAAGTGATCGTTGACAACAGCGATAAAGCCATTGCCATGGCTGCAGAAAAAACAAATGCCATTGTAAATGATTATACGGCTGCACCGGTTTATTTCAGCGAACACAGCAACGGTGCACACGAATGGCTGGTGGAGTTTGAAAAAGAGCCGGATGATTTTACTGCGTTTGTTACAGAGCTTGATAAAAACCTGAAGAATATCAACAGCGATTACGAAGCCAAGCGCCATAAAGATATTGCGCTGCGCATGCCAATTGTTCACACACTACCCAAAGGAACATTCAGGGAGTGGTTACGGAGTAAAGGGAAACTGGGTGGTCAGCATAAGGTACCAAGGCTCAGTAATGAACGGCAGGTACTGGAAGAGATCATGAAAATAAAAAATATCGGGACTGTTTAAAGTTTTGATTTTATCTTGAGATAAGAAAAAGCATATCTATGAAATTATTAGAAGGAAAGAACGCCGTTATTACCGGGGCTGCCCGTGGTATTGGTGAAGGCATTGCTTTAAAATTTGCAGAACAGGGTTGCAATATTGCTTTTACGTATGTAAGTGATAACAGCGCAGAAAAAGCCAATGCACTTGTAGAAAAACTTACTGCCATGGGCGTGAAAGCAAAAGCCTGGAAAAGCAATGCGGGTGATTATGCCGCCTGCGAAAGTTTTGTGAATGATGCAATAAAAGAATTTGGCGCCCTTGATATCTGTGTAAACAATGCCGGTATCTCAAAAGATAATTTATTGCTGCGCATGACACCGGAACAATGGGACGATGTGATGCAGATAAACCTGAAAAGCGTTTTCAATATGACCAAACAAGTGATACGCCCCATGATGAAAGCAAGAAGCGGCAGCATCATCAACATGAGCAGCGTGATCGGCGAAATGGGTAATGCCGGCCAAAGCAGTTATGCAGCCAGCAAAGCAGGCATCATCGGGTTCACTAAAAGCGTTGCAAAGGAATTGGGAAGCCGCAACATCCGTTGCAATGCCGTTGCGCCTGGCTTTGTAGAAACCGATATGACGCACTACCTGAAGGAAGGCGAAGGCGCTGAAAAATATAAAGCCGACATTCCCTTAGGAAGATTTGCCAGCACCGAAGACATCGCCAATGTCTGCCTCTTCCTCGCCTGCGACATGGGCAATTACATTACCGGCCAGGTAATAAGCGCCTGCGGCGGGCTGAATATCTGATAACAGTGTCCTTTTACTGTCATATTTCTGTTAATCTGTTTTAATATGCTTGTTCATGTGCGACATGAAAAATATATTTGCACCCAATGAAGGCAAAAAAAATAACTGCTGTTTTTTTTATCTGGGTGCTGGCGTTGCAGCTGCTGCCCATCAAACAGGCTATCCGTTATTTTTTTACTGACTCTCCGCTGATAGAAGAGTTTGTAGCAGCCGGAAAAGGAATAACAAAAAATTTCCGGCTTCTTGAAGAAGACCTTAATTCAATGCACAGCTGCAACAGTATTGAATTCCATTTAAGCCCTTTACAAAAGAATTCCTCGTTTATTTTCGCTGAAAAGCTCCCGGCTTTCTATACGGCCGATATTCTTACCCCGCCTCCCAACCCGGCTGCCTGATATGATCCTTTAATTTTTTAAACACCGCAGGAATGATCCTGTGGGCTTTTAATTTATTCATCCGGGTATAAGATCTCTGTTCTTATGCGCAAATAAATTTTACATGAAAAATATTTTTAAGAATATTACGTCCGACCTGTCGGCATCGGTAGTGGTATTGCTGGTTGCCATTCCCCTTTGCCTTGGAATTGCATTAGGCTCGGGTGCCCCTTTGTTTTCGGGGATCATTGCCGGAATTGTTGGTGGAATTGTTGTTGGCATGGTCAGCGGGTCATCATTAAGTGTAAGTGGCCCTGCAGCCGGACTAACCGTGATCGTGGCAACCGCAATATTAAAACTCCAGGTGTTTGAAGCTTTCTTGTTGGCCGTGGTCATTGCGGGAGTTCTCCAACTGATCCTTGGTTACGTGAAAGCGGGTGTTATCGGCGATTACATTCCCAACGCTGTTATTAAAGGAATGCTGGCTGCCATCGGTCTTATCCTGATCCTAAAGCAGCTTCCTCACCTGATCGGTTATGATGCCGATTTCTCCGGCGATGAAAATTTCAGCCAGGGTAATGATGAAAATACTTTTTCCGGGTTGTGGAATTCCGTTAATTACATAACTCCTTCCGCTGTGGTCATCGGTGCCGCAGCCTTGCTTATTCTTATATTCTGGTCGAGGCCCGCTATCGCTTCAAAGAAATGGCTGCAACTGGTTCCGGCTCCCTTGCTGGCCGTATTAGCCGGTACCTTTATAAACGAAGCGTTTAAAATATACCGGCCCGAATATGCATTGGAACTAAAACACCTTGTTGCATTGCCCGTAGCAAAGGATACGGAAGAATTCTTTTCGTTCTTTACATTTCCCAACATTGCTTACTTAAATAATCCCGATGTATGGATAACCGGGATAACGCTGGCCATCGTTGCCAGCCTGGAAACATTGCTGGGTATTGAAGCGGTTGATAAACTGGATCCGTTGAAAAGAGTAACGCCGCCAAACAGGGAGCTCAAAGCGCAAGGTGTTGGAAATATTTTAAGCGGCATGCTGGGGGGGCTTCCCCTGACCTCTGTAGTAGTAAGAAGCTCTGCCAACGTTAATGCCGGTGCTAAAACAAAATTGTCAACCATTATGCATGGCGTATTCATGTTACTCTGCGTACTGTTCATTCCCTTTATCCTGAACAAGATCCCGCTTGCCGCATTGGCTGCCATTCTTATTTTTACAGGGTACAAGCTTGCAAAGGTTTCTTTGTTCAAAGAGTTCTTTCAAAAAGGGTGGGACCAGTTTGTTCCCTTCGTGGTTACCATAGCAGCGATCCTGATAACAGACCTGCTGAAGGGGATACTGATCGGAATCGGTGTTGGCCTGTTCTATCTGATAAGAAGCAATTTCCGTTCGGCCGTTTTTATTGTGAATGACGATAATAAATTTTTATTCCGGCTTCGGAAAGACGTTTCATTCTTAAACAAACCTATTATCAAGAAAACACTGGAAGAGGTACCCCAAAACGCCTACGTGGTCATTGATGCCACCCGGGCCGATTTTATCGATAAAGACGTGATCGAAGAAATAAATAACTTCATGATCCATGCACATCTTAAAAACATTAGTATAGAAATTAAGAAAAGCCAGTTCAAGGCTGTACATTTATTATTAAATAATCCAAAAACACCATTTTAGTTTTATGACAGCATACGAAAAACTTTTACTCGAAAATAAAGCCTGGGCAAAAGAACAGGTTGAAGAAGACCCGGACTTTTTCAAACGCCTCTCTGCGTTGCAAACACCCGAATTTTTATGGATCGGGTGCAGCGACAGCCGGGTGCCGGCTGATAAGATCACCGGAACACAGCCGGGTGAGATATTCGTACATCGCAACATCGCCAATATGGTGGTGCATACCGATGTGAATCTTTTAAGCGTACTCGACTTTGCGGTTAACCACCTGAAGGTTAAACACGTGATCGTTTGCGGGCATTATGGCTGCGGCGGTATCAAGGCGGCCATGAGCAGCCGGGATTATAAACCCGTACTTAACATGTGGCTGAGAAACATAAAAGACGTTTACCATATTTACCAGCAAGAACTCAATTCCATAAAAGACGAAGAACAAAAGACAGACCGGCTGGTTGAACTGAATGTGATGGAACAGGTAACTCATCTTGCTCAAACTTCCATCATTCAGCGGGCCTGGCAAACTGAAAACGGTCCGCACCTGCATGGTTGGGTATATGGATTAAAAGACGGGATCATTAAACCGGTAATGGAGATGACGCCTGGTTCCTATATTGACCCGCTTTATGCGTATGAAGATCTGTAAATGATCTTATAAAATAAAAAAGGAGACAGATGTGTCTCCTTTTTTATTTCTTATTTCTTCGCTTTGAATTTATTGATCGCATTTCGGGTAAACTCACTCAGCACAAGTTTACCACTGATGGCTGCTCTTTCTTTCAGCAATTCGTCCCAGTGTTCGGTTCCTTTCCAGAATATTTTTTTCATTTCGGCCATTGCCGCCGGGTTGGAATGTGTTAATGTACTTGCAAGGCGGTAAACCGCTTCGTCCATATTTTCTATACTCTCATGTACTTCGGCAAACAATCCTTTTTTTCTTGCCCACTCGGTATTACGCCAGTTACCGGCATCAATGGCCAGTGCGCTGAAAGCAGATGTACCGATCTTTCTTTCAACTGCTGGCCCAACCACGAAAGGGCCAATGCCAACGGCCAGCTCGCTTAATTTTATTTCCGACTTATCTGTTGCTATTGCGTAGTCCACTGCAGCTGCAAGTCCAACACCGCCACCCACGCATTTGCCCTGTATCCTTCCGATTATGAATTTGGGGCATTTGCGCATGGCGTTTATTACATTGGCAAAGCCACTGAAGAATTTCAGTCCTTCTGTTTCTGTTTGTATAGATACCAGTTCGTCGAAACTTGCTCCTGAACAAAATGTTTTTTCCCCGGCACTTTTTAAAATGATCACTCTTGTATCATCGTGTGTTCCGGCAAAATGAATTTCCCTGGCAAGTTCTTCCAGTATCTTTCCCGGCAGCGAATTGCTTTGCGGGTGAAAGAATTCAATCGTATTGATGCCGTGTTCAATGTGTGATCTTACGTAGGCTTCTGTGCTCATAAAAATTATTTTCTACTATAAATTTAGAAATTCTTATTGCGTTTTTTTTGCCACCATTGTTAAAATGGTTGCCACGCCCGTTATCTCGCTGGTCTCATCGATCATTTCTACCAGCCATTTCACTATTCCTTTATCAATATCGTCTCCCCTTTTAAAGTCTTCCGGTTTTTCAATCACCCGTTTGTCATTCAGTAACTTTTCCTTGCAGGTAAAGCGGATATGAATTTCGGCACCGGGATAAACGGGCTTGGTGAACCGGAGTTCATCAATGCCATAATTCAGCAGCACCGGGGTTTTTTCATAGCTGTCTACAAACAATCCCGCAGCAAGGCTCATGATAAAATAGCCGTGTGCCACCTGCTGCTCAAACATAGTGCCTTCAAAATCGGTTGTTTTTATATGTGCATAAAAGTGATCGCCGCTCAGGTCGGCAAAGCGGTCAATATCTTCGGAAGTGATCACCCGTTTCTCTGTCACGATCTGGTCGCCGATCACCAATTCCTCGAAATATTTTGTGAACGGATGTTTGCCCGGATCTTTTCCTTCGGCGTATTGCTGGTAAACATTTGTAATGGTCGTAATGGTTGTTGGTGAGCCCTGCAATGCGGTGCGTTGCAGGTAATGCTTCACGCCCCGCAGCCCGCCCATTTCTTCACCTCCTCCTGCCCGGCCGGGGCCGCCATGCACCAACAGGGGCAGCGGTGATCCATGACCCGTGCTTTCTTTCGCACACTCATTATTCAATACCAATATTCTTCCGTGATGCGTTGCCGAACCGATGACATATTGTTGTGCAGCTTTATGATCGGCCGTAACAATGGTAGAACACAGGCTTCCTTTTCCGAGTTTGCTCAGCGCAATGGCATCTTCCATTTTCTTGTAAGGCATAATGGTGCTCACCGGGCCAAAGGCTTCCACCTCGTGTACTTCTTTTGCTTCAAATGGCTTTTCGTTCATCAGCAACACCGGCGACATGAATGCGCCTTTGCCTGCATCGGCATCCACCACATCCACGCTATCGAGTGATCCATAAATTATCTGGGAAGAGGCCAGCAGTTTTTGCACCTGTTCTTTTACTTCGTTGCGCTGTGTATGCCCGGCCAATGAGCCCATCCTTACTTTTTCATTCAGCGGGTTACCGATGGTTGTTTGTGAAAGTGATGTGGCAATTGCTTTCCATACATCTTCCATTTTATTTTCCGGAACAAATATTCTCCGGATGCCGGTGCAGCGCTGACCAGCTTTTAAGGTCATTTCTTTTCTTACTTCTTTAATGAAAATATCCCACTCTGGTTTATCGGGCGTTACATCATTGCCCAGTACGATGCAATTCAACGAGTCGGCTTCCATGTTGAACGGAACATTCTCTCTTAAGATATGGGGATTTGATTTTAATAATAGCCCCGTTGATGCAGAACCTGTAAATGTTACCACATCCTGTGAAGTAACATGATCAAGCAGGTCGCCTGCACTGCCGCATAGTAATTGCAGCGCTCCTTCGGGTAAGATCTTTGAAGCAATGATCTTTTTTACAACCGCCTCGGTTAAATAACTGGTAACGGTTGCCGGTTTTACAACTGCCGGCATGCCGGCGAGTAAATTCACGGCAATTTTTTCCAGCATGCCCCATACGGGAAAATTGAATGCATTGATGTGAACCGCTACTCCTTCTTTGGGTACCAGTATGTGTGTACCCATGAATGTATTGTTCTTGCCCAGGTTATGGCTCTCGCCGTCGATGCAAAAAACTTCGTTGGGAAATTTCCGGCGCAGCGATGCATTGGCAAACAGGTTTCCAATGCCCCCTTCAATATCCACCCAGCTATCGGTCTTGGTGGCGCCTGTTTTATAACTTATCGTATAAAATTCGGGAAGATGATTCCGTAAGTGCATTGCCAATGCCTTCAGCATATTGCCCCGTTCATGAAAGGTCATCTTACGAAGAGCCGGGTTGCCCACTTCCCTTCCATATTCAAGAATTTTTTTAAAGTTGAGCCCGCTTGTTGTTGCGGCAGCTATTTCATCGCCCGTAACCGCATTGTACAATTTCTGTCCTTCGCCATCGCCGGTGATCCATTTGCCGGTGATATAATTTTCCAGTTTCATTTCTTGTTATTTTCCCTGCTAAGGTAGCCTAAAAACAAAAGAGGCTTTACGCCTCTTTCCTTAAATTATTTTACAGCAAACCAAACTGTCTCAGGTGATGCGTTACGTGTTTGTAATGAAGCAATACCCATTCTTCAAAGTTCAGTTCGCCAAAAACCGGGTGTATTGTTTTTCTGTCCGGGTTGTCTTTAAAATATATCTCAAAGTTCGCAACAGAATCGGCAAGCTTGTCCACCGCCTGTTCCATGTTCTCATAGCGCAGCGGCAATGGATCTTCACCAATCACGCTTGTTGGCGCCTGGGTGTTTTCACGGAATTGCTTGTCGCTTAAAAGAAATTCTTTGAACCTGGGCAAATGTTCAGCAGGGGTAACCAGGGGAAATTTTATTTTCTCAATCGAAACATTGAAGAATGCCGTTAC
>Ga0209023_10000816_pt1 | contig 44404 bp, 37 predicted proteins | sample LakOneMetagenome_FD_187468 | JGI IMG/M metagenome (GOLD analysis project Ga0209023, IMG submission 187468) | Freshwater and sediment microbial communities from Lake Erie, Canada (SPAdes) (version 2) | ecosystem: Environmental > Aquatic > Freshwater > Lentic | place: Lake Erie, Canada...
GGCGGAGGCTGGCGCCGCACCGTCTGCCTTGCGTGTCATCGCCACCGCACCGTACCTTCGCAACCTCGCGCTGCTGGTCCTGCTTGGCACCACAGGCGCGGCGCTCATCGATTACCTCTTCAAGGCGGCGGCTGTCGACACCTTCGGACGCGGCGATCAGTTGCTGCGCTTCTTCGCGATCTACTACGCCGGCACCAGCATCATCACCTTCATCCTGCAGACGTCCTCGGCGCACATCGTGCTCGAGCGCTGCGGACTTGGCGCCACGGCAAGCACGCCGTCACTGGCCGTACTCGTGGGCAGTGTGTGCGGCCTCGCGTTTCCCGGATTCGGAAGCCTCCTGGTGGCGCGCGGCGGAGAGTCCATCCTTCGCAGCTCGCTGTTTCGCGCCGGCTACGAACTGCTCTACACGCCGATGCCCGCGGCCGAGAAGCGCGCCGCCAAGTCGGTCATCGACGTCGCCTTCGACAGGCTTGGCGATGCGACGGGCGGAGCCATGGTGCGTGCGCTCCTGCTGCTGACGCCGGCCGTGCACGGCCCGGCGCTGCTGCTGCTCGCTGCGGCGTGCTCGCTGGCGGCAATGGCCGTCGCGACGAGGCTCAATCGCGGGTACATCGGAACGCTCCAGAACAGCCTGCAGGCGTCGGACCTCGCCTCCACGCCGCCGCCCGCATCGAAATCCACACGCTCGCTGATGCTCACGTTGCTGCGTCGCGAAGCACTTGGGCTGTCACTCAACCGAACCGACGGTCTGCGTTCGACGCCGACCGATCCCGTGCTGCGGGACATCGCCTGCCTGCGCTCGCGTGAGCGCGCGTCGATTGTGCGGCTGCTCGGCCGCGACGACAGTCTGGCCTCAGAGCTCGTACCGCACGCCATTGCGCTGCTTGCCTGGGATCCGGTCGTCGAGCACGCCACCTTCGCGCTGCAGAAGGTCGCCGAAGAGCACGTCGGTCAGTTCGCCGATGTGATGGCCGATCCCAATTGCGACTTCGCCGTACGTCGACGCCTCGCGCGCATCTTCTCGGTCTGCGTGTCGCAGCGCGCCGCGGACGGACTGATGCTGGCGCTCGAGGATCTGCGGTTTGCCGTGCGCCGGGAAGCCGGTCGCTCGCTCGCCGCGATCGTCGAACGCAATCCCCTCGTGCGTGTGGACCGCGAGCAGATGCTGGCAGTCGTGCTGAAGGAGGTCACCGTCGGGCGTCCGGTCTGGCAGGGTCGCCGGCTGCTCGATGCACCCATCAGCGATTCGCCACTCGACGCGTTCGTGCGCGACCGCGCCGGTGAGAGCCTCGCGCACGTCTTCACGCTGCTCTCACTCGTGCTGCCGCGCGAGCCCCTGCAACTGGCCTTCCGCGGACTGCAGACCAGCGATCAGTATCTGCGCGGCACCGCGCTCGAGTACCTGGACTCCGTCCTGCCCGCACCGATCAAGTCGCACCTGTGGCCATTCCTCGACGAATCGCCGGTGACCGACGCCCCGGTGTCGCGCGGCGACGCCATGGCCGCCCTGCTGCGGTCGAACCAGTCCATCGAACTGAACCTCGAGGAACTGCGCCGGCGCCTGGCCCCGATTCAACGCGGCCACGACGTCCGCGAACCGGCGTCGAACAGGAACCTCGCGGGCGAACCCGCACCCATTCCCGCACTGTGACGTGCTGACACCTTGACGAATCAGGAGCAGCCATGAAGCGCGTTATCGCTCCCCATCGGCGCACCGTATCGAGCACTGCGGACACGCGACACTCGAGCGGACGGCTGCCCGCCACGCTGCTGAGCGACCAGGTTCGTCGCCTCGCTATTTGTGCGGCGGTCGGAGCCGGGCTGTGGTCGTTCGGCCTGGTCATGGACTCGACGCTTCGTCCACTGGCACTCGGAACCGCGCGCTCGACGCGACCCTTGATGCTCGAAGCCGTCTCGATTGCGCTGTCAGCGGCCATGTGGCTCTACGTGCGGTTTTCGTCACATCACGCGCAGACGAAGGTGCATGTCGCGCTGCTCTACTACGTGTTGAACGCGGCTGGCGTCGCGTGTCTGAACAGCTGGACTGCCGCGCCGGTTGTCGCCATGTCGAGCCTGCTGTCGTGGAACGCCGTGGTCATCCTGGTGGCCGGCATGATCATTCCGGCCTCGCCCGGCCGCATCCTTGCCGCGTCGCTGCTCGCGGCGTCCGCGGATCCGGTGGCGCGCTGGCTCACGCATCCGGTCGGCGGCGACGTGCCGTCCGCCCTGCATACGCTGGTGCTCTACCTGCCGAACTTCGCGTGCGCGACTGTCGCCATGCTGCCGTCACAGGTGCTGCAGCGACTGGGGCAGACCCTGAAACAGGCGCAGGACCTTGGCAGCTACCATCTCGAGGAACTCCTGGGACGCGGCGGCATGGGTGAAGTGTGGCGCGCCAGCCATCGGCTGCTGGCGCGAACGGCGGCGGTGAAGCTGATTCGCCCCGAGTTGATGGGGGCATCCACGGTGCAGGAGAGCGATGCGTTGATTGTCCGGTTTCACCGGGAAGCCGAGGCGACAGCCGCACTGAAGTCGCCGCACACCATCCGGTTGTTCGACTTCGGCGTCACCGACGACCGCACCTTCTACTACGTGATGGAACTGCTCACGGGTCGCGACCTCGAGTCGCTCGTGCGGACCGCTGGTCCTCTTCCCGCCGAGCGGGTCATCTTCCTGTTGAAACAGGTCTGCCACTCGCTGGCTGAAGCACACGCGCAGGGGCTCGTGCACCGCGACGTGACACCGCGCAACATCTACGTCTGTCGGATGGGTCTCGACTACGACTTCGTGAAGGTGCTCGACTTCGGCCTCGTCTCACAAAGCGCGGCTGTCACGCGCACGCTGGTTCGCGCCGGCAGCAGCACAACCGGCACGCCCGCGTTCATGGCGCCCGAACTGATTCTGGACGGCGTTGTCGATCAGCGCGCCGACATCTACGCGCTCGGATGTGTTGCGTATTACCTGCTGACGGGCGAGCTCGTGTTCGACGCCGACACGCCCATGAAGATGTTCATGCAGCACGTGCAGGCGGAACCGATGCCTCCGTCGCTGCGCAGCGAGCTGCCGATTCCGAGCGCCCTCGAGGCACTCGTGCTCGCGTGCCTGTCCAAGCACCCCGCTTCGCGCCCACAGTCGGTGGCGGACGTGTCGAACCGACTCGATGCGGTTGTGCTGCAGGAGCGATGGTCCAACGAATCAGCGCGGCGGTGGTGGAACACGCATCTGGTTGACCTTGCCACGCCTGAGTCGTATCGACCGGGAGCGCTGGCCGCCGAGGTCCTTTCCCCCTCGCGTTCGTAGCTCGCGGTCTCCTCGAAGGACGGCCGCCCTCCTTCGCCTGCGCCGCGGGTGTCCCGCGGCCGTTCTCTCACCTATCTCCCTCGCCTTCTCTCTGATCGCCTTCGCGCGAGGACCAAGGACGAAGGACCAAGCACTCCCGGACCAAGAACCAGGAACCAGGAACCAGGAACCAGGAACCAGGAACCGCTCTTTCCCACTGCGGGGTTCGACGCGGAACGTCGCGTTGAGGTCTGAGGAGAATGTGATGCCTGCAATTGCCAACACCCTGAACACGACGTCAACCCCGACACGGACCGACCGTGCGCTGGCGTTGTTCAGCGATGTCCGTCCCGGAGAAGGCACGACCGCGGTGCTGATGCTCGTCAACGTCTTCCTGCTGCTGGTCTGCTACGCCGTCATCAAGACGGTGCGTGAGCCGCTCATTCTGCTGGGCGGCGGCGCCGAGGTCCGCTCGTACGCCGCGGCTGGTCAGGCGTTGCTGCTCATCGGCTTCGTGCCGCTCTACAGCTGGGTGTCGTCGCGCGTCACTCGCACCACCCTCATCTTCGGCGTCACGCTCTTCTTCATCGCCTGCATCGAGCTGTTCTCGGCGGCGGTCGCGGCGCGCGTGCCGTATGTCGGAGTCGCCTTCTTCATCTGGGTGGGCATCTTCAACATGTCGCTGGTCGCGCAGTTCTGGTCGTTTGCCAACGACATCTACCGCAAGGACGCGGCCGACCGGCTCTTCCCGATCATCATGCTCGGCATGACCGGCGGTGCGCCGCTTGGCTCACTCATCGCGGCGCGGCTGTTTCGCGTCGGCCTGTCACCGCAGATCATCCTGCAGGTGTCTGCGCTTCTGCTGTCGGCAAGCGCCGCGCTGTATGTCGCGATCAACCGCCGTGTCGACCGCATGGTCGACTCTGCACCGGCACCACTCGCGGCTTCCGGCGGATTTGCACTCGTGCTGCAGAACCCCTATCTGCGCCTGGTCGCCGCGCTCGTCATGCTCCTCAACATCGTCAACACCACGGGCGAGTATGTCGTGGCGAAGTTGTTGACGGCGCACGTCGCGGAACTTGCCGCCTTGACGCCTGGCTTCAACAAGCAGGCATTCATCGGCGCGTTCACCGGCGACTATCAGTTCTGGGTCAACGTGACCGCACTCGTGCTGCAGGCGTTTGTCACCTCGCGGCTCGTGAAGTTCCGCGGCCTGCAGGGTGTGCTGCTCGCGCTGCCGCTGATTGCGCTCGGCGGCTACGGGCTGATGGCGGCCGGCGCCGGCTTCACGATGGTTCGCTGGATCAAGACGGCGGAGAACGCCACCGACTACTCCATCATGAACACCGCGCGTCAGCTGCTGTGGCTGCCGACGTCTCGCGAAGAGAAGTACAAGGCGAAGCAGGCGATTGACACCTTCTGCGTCCGCCTGGGTGACGTGGTGTCTGCCCTCATCGTCTACGGCGGCACGACCGTGTTCCACCTGATGCCGCGCCAGTTCGCGACGCTGAACATCGGCTTCACGGTGGCCTGGCTCGGCGTCGCGCTCCTGCTCCTCCGGCCAGCCGTCGCACGCAGCTCCGCATCGACGCTCCGAGTGTCGCGCCCGACGGTTGCCGCTGGCGTGGCCACAGCGGCGCTGATGCTGATGCTTGCGCCCCGAACGGCACAGGCGCAGGACAGCCGCGCCGAGGTGCTCGCGCAGGCGCAGGAAGAGAAGGCCGCCGTGCTCCGTCCCTACGAGCCGACGCTGCTCGAACGGCGCATCGACTTCCTGAACCGGCACCTGCTGACGCCGCACACCTTCTCGCCCTTCATCGGCACGGTGATGCAGGGTGGCGGGCTGGCGGTTGGACCAGCGGTGCGCAAGCCGTTCGGCGACTCCGGCCTGTTCACTGCACATGCTGCCTGGTCGGTGCGCAACTTTGGCGCCGCCACCGCATCGCTCGCACTGCCCGAGTTCGCCAACGGCCGCGTGCGCGTGGAACTGAACGGTGAGCGCCTCCATGCTCCTGACGTCGCCTTTTACGGGATTGGCAACGCCGCAGTGCGCGACGGACGCCAGGCATTCGCCTTCGATTCAACGACGGTGGGGGCAAGCGCACGGGTACGTGCGGTGCGATCAATGTGGCTGGGCGCCGGTGTCGACTACATCGACGCCAGTGCGAATGACTCAGCCGCGAACGGCGCGATGACGCTCTCGACCATCGAACCTGAGTATCAGCGCGCGCATGTCTTTGCGGAGTTCGACTCCCGAACCTCGCCCGGCTACAGCCGCGTGGGTGGACTGCTGCGCGCCGAATTCTCTGACTATCGCCAGACCAACGGCAGCGCCTTCGGATTCCAGCGCATCGATGCCGATGTCCAGCGCTTCGTGCCCTTCGCCGGCGAGAGCCGCGTGATTGCGCTGCGCGCGACAGCGTCCTCGACAATGACCAGTTCGAATCGCGACGTTCCGTACTTCGAACTGCCCTCGCTTGGCGGCCACGACGCACTGCGTGGGTACAGCGACTGGCGCTTCCGCGACCGCAACCGCGCGCTCGTCTCGGCCGAGTACCGCTGGACGGCCGGTCCACTCGTCGACATGGCCGTATTCGGTGACGCAGGCACGGTCGCTCCGCGTTTTGGCGACCTCTTCGACAGCACGCTTCACACCTCCTACGGCATCGGCATCACGCTGCACACGCCGAGCAGCACCTTTGCGCGACTCGAGCTGGCCCGCTCCAAAGAGGGCATGGGTGTGCTCCTGTCGTTTGGTCCGAGCTTCTAGCAACCAGGACACAGGCAGACCGTCGGTCTGCCAGAGAGATTTCGAGGACACCATGACCATCATCACGCGCACGCTGGCCGCCGGCCTCACCGTCGTCGCAACAACCGCTGCGTTGTCCGCCATGGGCTCCGCTTCCGCGCCGCGTTTCTTCGACGATGACCCCGTCTGGGTGGAGCGTGACACGCAGAACGCTCGCAACATCCCGATACTGGAAGTCGATCTGGTTACCGATCTCGCCGTGAACATCGTCAATGGTCAGAAAACCATCACGCCGGTGCGCGCAGGCAACGTCAACAGCATCGGCGAGGTGCCCGACTCGAGCTGGTTCAACAATCGCGCCGGCATGCGTTCGCTGTCAGCGGCGGACGTCACGCGCGGACCCGACCGTACCGACGGACCAGCCGCAGGCGCCTGGACGATCACCTCGTCCAAGAGTGACGGCGTGACGCCAGGTTTCACTGTCAAGGACGCAGATGGCCACAGGTGGTTTCTGAAGTTCGACCCGCCCGGATACCGCGGCATGACAACGGGCACGGAGGTCGCCGCGACAAAGCTGCTGTGGGCACTTGGCTACAACGTGCCTGAGAACCACATCGCCTACGTCAGGCGCGAGCAGTTGGTGGTCGGGTCGACGGCGAAGTTCACGTTGCCCGGCGGCCGCAAGCGTGCCATGCGCGCGGCGGATGTCGACCGGTTGCTCGAGCGCGCCGACCGTGAACAGGACGGCACCTACCGCGTCGTCGCCAGCCTGGCTCTCGAGGGAACACCTGTCGGACGCATCCGCTTCGAAGGCACGCGCCCCGACGATCCGAACGATATCGTCCCGCACGAGAATCGGCGCGAGCTGCGCGGCTACGGCGTCTTCGCCGCCTGGCTGAATCACGTGGATGCGAAAGCCATCAACTCGCTCGACACGCTCGTGACTGAGAACGGCCGCAGCTACATCAGGCATCACCTGCTCGACTTCGGCTCGTCTATCGGCAGCGGCGGCGTTGGCCCGAGCGAACCGTGGGAGGACACGCAGTATCTGGTGGAACCGTCAGCGATCGGAAGGCAGTTAATCGGATTCGGCTTCACGGCGCCGAAGTGGCAGCGTGCGGCGCTGTATGAGTCGCCATCCGTCGGTCGGCTACGGCTCCACAACGAGCAATTCGACCCGCGCGCCTGGAAGCCCAGAGTTCCAAACCAGGCATTCCTGCACGCACAGCCGGACGACCAGTTCTGGGCCGCCAGAAAGCTCGCCGCGATCACGACCGAGGTCATCCAGGCTGCCGTGAAGGCTGCGGACTTCCGTGACCCGGCATCGGAAGCGTTTCTGGTGCGTGCGCTCGCCGAACGACGCGACGCCGTCCTTCGCGCCTATCTTCCCGGCGTGAATCCCATTGTCGCGCCGTCACTCAGCACTGATGGTTCACTGGCATTCAGCAACGCCGCCGTTGATGCCGACGTGGCACGTGCGCCGCGTGCCTATCACGCGGTGTGGGCGAACTTCGACAACGCGACGGGCGAGGAGCGTTCGCTCGGCTCCTCACGCGGGGTCACGACATCGATGGTGGCGCCCTTCTCACTCCCGACGCGCGAAGGTGCCTTCGTCAAGGTTGCCGTCTCGTGCGACGACGATGAGCACGAGGCGTGGAGACAGCCCGTGCAGATGTTCTTCCGCCTCCGCAGCGGCGCATGGCAGCTCGTTGGCCTCGAACGCTCGTAACCGCAGGATTTCAGTGATGAGGATTCAGAGGGACACGCTCATGAACCGGGTCAGGATCTCGACACTCGCTATCCACGCGGAGATGACGGCTGTTGCGGGCGCGCACTCGCCAGACCGATTCATCGATATCGTCAGCATCGAACGCCGAACTGAGGGCTCGAGCGCACGCACGGCTCGCCGGCGAGCCCTCTCACGAGTCGCCGTGGCCTGTGCCGTGTGCACACTGACATCAGCCCTCGCCTGGGCACAGCCGACTCCGCGATCGACCGAGCCCGTGATCGCACCACAGACCTCGAGCGTCCTCGCGGCCGCCGATGCGGTGACCTCGCAACCGTCGATTGGCTCGTTGAGTCTCCCGCGTGTTCTTCCACTGACGGTGCAGGAGCGACCGAGTGTCTGGCGCGATCTCTTCGCCGATACGTGGTCCGACGCCCGGCGGCTTCCGTCGAAGTCGACCCTTGGCTGGCTGGCCATCGGTGCGGTCGCCGCAGCTGGCGCGCGCCCGGCGGACTCCGGGGTTGTACGCTCGCTGTCGAAGTCCAGCGGACTGCATGAAGTGACCGAGTCTGGCGCCTACATCGGGTCGACGCCGATCCAGCTCGGTCTCGGTGCGGCCACCTACTTCATCGGGCGGGCGAGACAGTCGTCGCGGCTGACCACAGTGGGTGCCGAGTTGTTCAGGGCGCAGCTGCTCTCGGAAGGTCTCACCATGGGCATCAAGCAGTCGGTTCGCCGCAATCGACCGCAAGGCGGCGGATTCGCATTCCCATCCGGTCACACGACAGTCAGCTTCGCGTCAGCCACCGTGCTACAGCAGAACTACGGCTGGCGGGTTGGCGGACCAGCGTATGCCCTGGCATCATTCGTCGCCTTGTCGCGCGTGCAGATGAAACGGCACTATCTGAGCGACGTGGCGTTTGGGGCGGCGCTTGGCATCGCGGCTGGCAGGACCGTCGCGTTTGGACCATCACGACGCATTGTGATGACGCCGACGGTTGTGGATGGGGGCGGCGGCGTGCAGTTCGTCTGGACAAAGTAGGGACGGCGTCGACGCGAAATGCGCGGTCGTCAACCGACGATCGCGCACACCCTATTGCAGCCGCGCCCGTTCCTGTCGCGCGTCGGTCACGGCCCTCACGTCCGCATCCGCTTCGACCCAGTCCGCCAGAAACGCGTCGTAGTTCTTCTTCGCCGCGTCGCTGTTGCCAGCCTGCGCGTATGCACGAGCGAGCTCGAGACGAGCGAACGGATAGATGGTGCTCGTGGGATCTTCGCCGCGGTGATCGAGCAGACGTTCGAACTCGGCAACGGCGTTCGCCGAATCCTTCAGTCGCAGGTAGGCCTGGCCGCGCACGAACTCCGCCCAGAACGCCGTTCGCGAGGCGCGGTCGTACGGCTTGACCTGCTCGAGCATCTGAAGGGCGCGTTTCGGATCGTTGCGCTGCAGTGCCTCAGCACTTTCGGCAATAGGAATCGAGACGCGGGTGGTGAGCGTCGCATCCGGATAGCGCTCGCGCAAATCCCTGATGAGCCGAGCGGCTTCGGAATACTCACCACACAACGCCAGCGCACGGCTTGCGCGTTCGAGTGAGTAGTTGTCTTTCGTCAACCGCAGGCCAGCTGTGAGATCGGTCTTCGCCTGGTCGCAACTGCCGACCACCGCATGCACCTCACCGTCTTCGATCAGCAACTGCCCAGCGACTTCCTGGAAACCGTTCTGCATCGCCATGCGCATGCCGAGCTGAAACTGTTCATGTGCGGCCCGCACCTTCCCCCGACGTGCCAGCGCATGTGCCTGCCACCCGTAGGCGGCGTTGGTCTGGCCGACGCCCACCGTGCCGCCCAGCATCCGGGCCATCTCCGGCTCGTCGCCGCGAATGAATGCCAGCAGATAGCTCATGCGACGCAGCGGGAATGAGGTGATGCGCGCGCGCTCCGAATCCTGCAGCGTCGAGGCCGCCTCCGCGTACCGCCCGAGCGCCATCAGCGCCGCCGCAAGATTCGAATACGGCGCCTCGAACTTCGGATCGAGCCTGATCGACTCGCGCAGCGGCGCCAGCGACTGCTCGTACTGACCGAAGCGCAGCAGCCCTTGTCCAAGGCTGTTGAACGCAAAGGCTTCGCGTGGATACGTGGCCGTCCACGAACGACTGATTTCCAGCGCTTCGGACCAGTTCTGTGTCGCGTCACGATGATAGCGATAGGCGATGAAGAAGCGCTCGCGTTCGCTGACGCGGTCTCGCAGCTGGTAAGCCCTGGTGGCAAACTCGGGCGCGAGCGAGGTCTGGCCTGTGTTCGAGTAGACCGTCGCCAGCAACGCCAGGGCGAGCGCAAAGTTCGGATCCAGTTCGAGTGCGCGGCGCAGATGCGGAATGGCTTCGAGCCGCGGATTGACGCTGCCGTTGTCGAGCGCCAGCGAGTACGCATGCAGCGCTTCGAGCGACGAGGTGGTGGCTCGCGCGAGTGGCGCATCGAACTGCTTGATGGACGAGAGCGACTCGCCAAGCTTCTCGCGCAGACGCGATGCCGCGCCCTGGAGTGACGTCAGCACTTCTTCCTGGCTGCCTGCCTCCACCTGCTCACGCGCCATCACGTCGCCGGTGGCGGCGTTGACGGCTTCGAGCGCCAGCACGTAGTTCTTGCCGAGGCCGGCAATGGAGCCGGTAAGCAGGGCTTTCAGCTGTTCGCGTTGGGCAATCTCTCTCGCGACGTCACGGGTCACTGGCGCATCCGCCGGTTTGCCCATCAGGCGCAGCGTCTCGCGCATCCGCACGTCAGGGAAAACCTTGAGGAACGGCGACTGCTCGAGCGCCACGGAGAGCGCCACCTTCAGCGCACCGTCGAACACCGGATTGCCCGTGGTGTTCGAGAAGTCGGCGAGCACAATCGTGTCCTGCGCGCTGAGCGTCTGGCGAGGGCCTGCGGCGAAGAACCACACCGACAATGTGGCGGCGACGAGCAGCACGGCAACCAGTGCGGCCATCACGGGCCAGGCTCGCCTGGCAGACGGTGGTGGAACCACCTGCGCCTCGGCGAGCGTCTGTGCCATGTCTGCGGCCGACGAAGGACGCTCGCGAGGGTCGGCCTTGAGCGCGTGGAGAATGACCTCTTCGAGGTGTCGATCGATGCCGGGCACACGAGCGGACGGCGCGATCGGGTCACTGGTCCGACCAAGCTGGCGATTGAAGGGATGCTGGCCAACCACCAGTTCGTACAGGATCAGTCCGAGGGCGTAGATGTCCGTGCACTCGGTCAGTTGGGCTCCTGGCGTGAGCTGTTCGGGCGCCATGTAGCCAGGTGTGCCAACCAGTTGATAGGTGGGGCCATCCTCACGCTGAATCGAAATGCCGAAGTCGGTGATGACGACGCGCCCCTGGTTGTTGATCAGGACATTGGCCGGTTTCAGGTCGCGGTGCAGCACGCCGCGTTCATGGGCAGCCGCGAGTCCTTCACACAGCTGACGTGCGATCTCGAGAACGCGCTCCGGCGTCAGACGACCGACGCGTCGAAGCAGCGCCGCCAGATCTTCCCCGTCGACCAGTTCCATCGACAGGAAGACCACGCCGTTGTCTTCACCGACATCGAAGACGCGGCACACGGCTGGATGCGTGATCTGCCGCGCCATGCGCACTTCGTTGATGATGTGCGCGCGCGCCGCAGGGCCGGTGGCTTTGATGAGTTTCAGGGCGACCGGTGTCTCGAGCACGAGATCGTCCGCCCGCCACACGTCGCCCATGCCTCCGCCGCCGAGGCGCGTCACCATCCGGTAGCGGCCGGCGAACACCTCGCCGGGCTGAAACGCGCTCGCCAGCGTGGCCGTGTCGATCTTCGGGTGCCCGGTGGTGGTGTCGTCGGCGTTGCCGCCACCGGTCTCTTCGTGAAACTTCAGCAGCGAGTCGACTTCGGCGTACAGCGCGGCATCGCTGCCGCACGCCTCAGCGATGTACTCGCGGCGTACATCCGCGGGCCGTTCGAGGGCCGCCAGGAACACGTCTTTCGCGCGCTCGTGCAGAGAGAGCATGCAATCCGAGATTCGTTGTTGACGGTCGATTCACTTGCGCATCGTCGTGAGGAGATGCGCGCGACGCACGGCGGAACCTCGGCCATGCGATCCCGTTGGTCAGACAGGAGCCGAGGCGCTCTGATTTTGTAACGCAATCAGGCCAGAATCCGAACGAAAAGTAAAGGGAACCAGGCGAGGCAGGCGCCGCTCCGGACGAGCGGCGTTCCGGCAGGTGCTGAGACAGGACCGCGCAGCGGGCGGCGACGGATGGGAATCGAGTGGAAGGGACGCGCCTTCACGCAACGCAGGCACATGACCGTGCCTCGAATGCATGAGACAGGCGTGTGATGTCGAGTAAACGCCGGACACGGGCATTGGCGTACAGCACGGACACCGAGCCGCCCGACGTACGCGCATCGCGGACGAGGTCCGCCAGCATGCCGAGCCCGCGCCCGTCCATCTCCGTAACGCCCGCGAGGTCTACGCACACGTGCGCACCGGCCGCACGCTGCATGGCGGCGCTCCACTCGGCGCTTCCGGGGGCGGGATCAACGAGACGCCCGGACATGCGGAGCAGGACGTCGTTTGTCCCCATGGACCAGTCGGCGCTGAACGAGCGTGATCGATGACGGAGTGATACCAAGGCAACCTCCTTTCGCGAGCTGGTCAGATGACAGCGACGAAGCCGGGGCGGCCCTGCGAGTCGGTGTGACGGTCCGTCGCAGAGCCGCATCGAAATCGAGTTGAGGTGCGCCGACACACGACGCGCATGCAGCGGCTAGTTGGTGCCCGTGGGCATCGTAGCTGGCGGCAGCGGATCGGGCACGCGGTTGTGCACCGGTGGAATGCTCCGCAGATACGCGTACACCGCCTTGATGTCGTCGTCGCTCATCTTGCCGTAGTTGTACCAGGGCATCGGCGGCAGGATTTCGCGTGAGGCGCCCATGTGACGGCCGGTGCGCAGCGCCTTCATGAACATCTCCTCGGTCCAGATGCCAAGACCGGTGTTCTGGTCGGGCGTCAGGTTCGCGGTGAAACTCACACCCCATGGTCCGGAATGCGCCGTGTTGGTCGGTGCCGACGCCACCATCCACTCGGGCGATGCCAGTTTGGCCGGTGCCGAGATGACGAACTGCTCGGGATGCCCCGACAACATGCGCGACATGTCGGGCTCAGGTCCCTTGGGCCCCATCTTCAGCGGTGTGTGGCAGTCGTTACAGCCGCCGACCGTCACCAGATACTGGCCGCGGGTAATCGTCGCCGTGTCACCGGTGGTCGCAGCCTGCGCGCTCCGATCGGAACAGGCGGCGGCAGCAAGCCCGCCAACCAGTGCGGCGCCAGCGGCGACGAGAGTCATGGTGGTCTTCTTCATGGTGGATCTCCTCCTGCGCGTTCGATTCGAAAACATGGGAACCGGACCCATCCGGTCATCCCTGCTTCCTAACGCGACGTCCGCGGAAAAACCCCGCAACAGGAAATTGCTCTGCGGCACCCGCAGCGCCGACAGGTCAACTCGACCGCAGTGACGCGGGAGGCTCAGGCGGACGGGAACAGATGGGCGGGAGACGCGCCCGAAGGCTGGCGGGGGCGCCCCCTTCAGGCGGGCGCTGTGAAGGTCAGGACGGGCTGCCGAGGTCGACGTGTCTGATGTCGCGGTAGGCGCGCGCCAGTTCAGGGCGCATGTCGGGGTGCGCGATGGAGATGAGCAACTCCGCTCGTTCGCGAAGGCTGCGGCCAAAGAGGTTGACCGCGCCGTACTCGGTCACCACCCAGTGCACGTGGCCGCGAGTCGTGACCACACCAGCCCCCGGGTTGAGCGCCGCCACGATACGGGAGACTGTGCCGCGCGCCGCCGTCGACGGCAGGGCGATCACCGGAACGCCGCCTGCCGAGAGCGCCGCGCCACGGATGAAGTCCATCTGGCCGCCAATCCCCGAGTAGATGCGGTGACCAATCGAGTCCGCGCACACCTGTCCTGACAGATCCACTTCGAGCGCCGAGTTGATCGCCACAACGCGGTCGTTGCGGCGGATGATGGCCGTGTCGTTGGTGCGGTCGCAGGGGTGAAACTCGATGAAGGGGTTGTCGTGCACGAAGTCGAACAGTGCCGTGGACCCGCTCACGAAGCTGGTGACCGTGCGTCCCTTGTGCACGTGCTTCAGACGATTGGTCACGTTGCCGCTCTTGATGAGCGCCATTACACCGTCGGAAAACATCTCGGTGTGAACGCCGAGGTCGGCCTTGTCGCCAAGCCGGCTGAGGACCGCGTCGGGAATCGCGCCAATGCCCATCTGCAGCGTCGCACCATCTGGCACGAGCCGCGCCACATGCGCACCAATCTGATCTTCGACCACGCCGGCTTCCATCGTCTCGTGGGCGTGCAGCGGTCGGTCCGTCGCAATGAACGCCGAGACCAGGTCGAAGGGCACCAGCGTGTTGCCGTGCGTGCGCGGCATCTGCTGATTGATTTCGGCAATGACCGTCTTCGCCATGTGCGAGGCGGCCAGGGCGGCGTCGACCGACGTGCCGAGCGTGCAGTATCCGTGACGATCGGGCACTGAGAGTTGCAGGAAGGCGACGTCGATCGGAATCAGTCCGGACTCGAAGAGCGACGGGATGTCGGAGAGGAACACCGGCATGAAGTCGGCACGCCCCTCATGCACGGCGGAGCGCAGCGGTGGACCGGTGAAGAGCGACACCGAGTGGAAGCGCCGCTCGTGTTCCGGCGCGGCGAATGGCGCCGGCCCCGAGGTGTGCAGGTGATAGACGGTGACGTGTTCGAGATCAGTGCGCCGTGCGAGCGCTTCGAGCAGCGGTGTGGGTGTAGCCGCCGCTCCGTGCACGAAGATCCGCATGCCGCTTCGAACGACGCTGACAACATCGTCTGCGCTCGATGCGCGTTGCGACCAGGTGTCGGACATGCCTCCTAGTGTACCGTGAGGCTCTCGCGCCGCTCAGCGCGGAACGGGCCGGCCCGGGATCGGCACGGGACCGGCGGACAGCACCTTGTCCCACACGCGGCGTCCGACCTTGTCGGCCTCGGCGATGATCGCGGCTTCGTCCATCGTGAGAATCTTGCGGTCGCGCATCACGAACTGACCGTCCACCATCACCGATTCGATGTCGGCTGGCTGACCGTTGTGCATCCACGCCGAGAGGATGCGCATGGCAGGCACCAGGTGAATGCGCTGCGTGTCGAGCACCAGCAGATCAGCCTTCTTGCCGACTTCCAGCGTGCCGGAGACACCGGGGATGTGCACAGCGCGGGCGCCGCCCTGGGTCGCATCCTCGAGAATGTCTTCAGGCTGCGGACGCAACCCCGGACGCTCGTCGTTCCGACGAACGCGTTCGGTCATCAGCGCCACACGCATGACCTCGAAGATGTCATTGGTGTTGTTGTCCGTGCCGAGGGCAATGGGACAGCCCGCCGCGCGCAGCGCGGGAATGGGCGGAATGACGCCGCGATTGGCGGCCATCGCCGCCTGGTGCGACACGATGGTTTTCGTGCGACCGAGCGCCGCAATCTCCGCATCATCCACGTAGCGGCAGTGCGCGGCGAAGAGGCGGGGACCGAGAAAGCCCGCGCGGTCGAGGAACACGGCCGGTCGAACGCCGTGATAGCGCACCATGAAATCGGCCTCGGGCACGCTCTGCGTCAGGTGAATGGTGTAACCAACATCGTGCTTGTCGGCAAAGGCGCGCACGGCCTGCAGCAGTTCCGGCGACGCGTCCTCGGCCAGCGTTGCTGCCGGAGACACGCTGATGCGGCCACCATTGGCCCCGTGCCACTTGCTGAACAGATCGTCGATGCGCTGCATGCCCTGCTCGCGCAGGCGCTGCGAGAACCGCGGCGTCTCGCTGCTCGCGAGCTTCTCGGGCGACATCGGTCCGGAGCCGTTCTCGCGGTCGCGGATCGATTCGGCGAACACCATGCGAACACCGGTCTTCGCCAGCATGGACGCCGTACCGGCAATGTTCGAGGCGCTCTGGACGATGGTGGTCGACCCCGAGCGCAGCCCCTCGAGCGCTCCGACTGTCGCCATCAACGTGGTTTCTTCGTCGGAGAGCAGGCTGCCTGGCTGCTGCGCGAGCTTGGCAGCGTTTGGAAATCCGAAGTCCTCGTTGAAACCGCGCTCGATCGTCGCTGTCAGATGCGAATGGCAGTTGATGAGACCAGGCAGGATGGCCTTGCCGCGGCCGTCGTACACCTCGGCACGCGGAAACCGGCGCACGATGTCGTCGGTCGAACCGATGGCCGCAATCGTGTTGCCTGATACCGCAAGCGCGACATCGCGCTGCACCACGTCGACGTTGACGACCGTCGTGTGCGTGAAGATCACCGTGCGCGACTCGGGAGCCTGAGCCTCGAGCGTGCGCTGATTGGTCAGCAGGGCCGCCGCCACGCCGGCGCCTGCGCCCGCCAGCCACTCGCGACGACTCAACGTCATCCCGTCCTTCTTCTCAGTCATGATGCGCGTCCTTCGGTGTGTGATGACGATAGCTGACGTGCGCGACGTGCCACGTGCACGCTGATAGTTCGCCAGCCTACCACGCAGCTTCGTTCGCCGAACGAGGCCCACAATCGTGTCGGTTTGCTCCGACACGATTGTCGGATCGACTCGCGCTAGAATCGCGATGTTCGCGCACCGTGTCGCACCGTCGCGCGGTCCGCTGGACCGCGGTCCTCACTCTGTCTCGCACGCACTCATGGCACAGTCGCCTCGTCAACTCATCGTCGTCTTCGTCACCCTCGTGGCGATCGGTCTGCCTGTCGCCTGGTTGTGGCGCGACTTCAGCTCGCAGCACGTCGCCAACGCAGCGCGTAACAACCCGACGTCTCAACCTGCGCCACACGCTGCCGCGCCCAACATTCTGGTGGTGCTGCTCGACGATGCCGGGTATGGACAGACGGGTACGTTTGGTGGACTCATCCCGACGCCAACACTCGACACTCTGGCGAAGGAAGGATTGCGGTACACGCGCTTCCATGTCGCGGCACTCTGCTCACCGTCACGTGCGTCGCTGCTGACCGGACGCAACAACCATGCGGTCGGCATGGGCACCATCACCAACTGGTCGACCGACGACCCCGGCTACACCGCTGCCATTCCCTCGTCTGCGGCGATGGTGTCGAAGGTGCTGCAGCAGCATGGCTACGCGACGAGTGCCTTCGGCAAGTGGCACCTGATCCCCGATCCCGAAACGACCATCGCAGGTCCGTTCGAGCACTGGCCAACGCGTCAGGGCTTCGACTACTACTACGGCTTTCTCGGCGGTGAGACCGACCAGTGGCACCCTGAACTGGTGGAGAACACGCGACCGGTGCGCATGACGCCGCCTGCCGGCCGCGAAGCGGACTACACGCTCACGGAAGATCTCGCGACTCACGCTCGCTCCTGGCTGCTGCGTCAGAAGTCGCTGGCACCTGATCGACCTGTGTTCATGTACGTGGCGCCAGGGGCGGTGCACGCGCCGCTGCAGGCACCCGAGCGATGGATTGCCCCGTTCAAGGGCAAGTTCGACATGGGCTGGGACGAGTACCGCCGCCTGGTCTTCGCGAGACAGAAAGCGCTGGGCGTGATTCCGCAGGATGCCGAGCTGACGCCGCGTCCACCCGAGATTCCGTCGTGGGATTCACTCGATCCCGATCGGAAGAAGGTGGCCGCGCGGCTGATGGAAGTGTTCGCAGGGTTCATGTCGCAGGCCGACCACGAGATGGGCCGCATCGTCGATGCGTTTCGCGAGACGGGTCAGCTCGAGAACACGCTCGTCATCTACATCGCCGGCGACAACGGTGCGAGCCTCGAAGGCAGTCTCGACGGCACCGACAACATCATGGAGCTGGTGAACGGCATCAACACGCCTGCGGGCGATGTGCTGACGCACCTCGATGAGATTGGCGGCCCTTCGTCGAACCCGCACTATCCGGTGCCGTGGGCGTGGGCGGGCAACACGCCGTTTCAGTGGGGCAAGCGCTTTGGCTCGCATCTCGGCGGCACCCGCGACCCGATGGTCGTGTCGTGGCCGGGCCATGTGGTTGACGTGGGCGGCACGCGGTCGCAGTACGCGCATCTCATCGACGTGCTCCCGACGATTCTCGAAGCCGCGCACATCACGCAGCCGAGCTCCGTCGACGGGGTGCCACAGCAACTCGTGGACGGCACGAGTTTCCTCGATACGCTGGCCAGCGCCTCAGCACCCGAGCATCACACCCAGCAGTACTTCGAGATGCACGGGAACCGCTCGATGTACGACCACGGCTGGGTAGCGGCGCGCCGCAGCGGCCTGTTGCCGTGGACGCCGCCTGGCAGCCGCACCGGCGAGCCAGCGTGGGAGTTGTATGACCTGAGTCGCGACTACTCGGAGGCGCACGACCTCGCCACGTCCCAGCCAGACAAACTTGCGGCGTTGCAGCGTGAGTTCGACGAGGTGGCAGCTCGCAACAAGGTGCTGCCCATCAATCCGGACTTCGCAAGTCGCGCGCATCCCAATCCTGCGCCCCCTGACGGTCGTCCGTTCTACACCTTCTACGCCGGCACGACGCATCTCTTCGACGCCACGGCTCCGGGCACGCGCAACCGGACGCACACGTTCACGATCGATATCGACGTCCCGGCAAGCGGTGCGGATGGTGTGCTCGTCGCCGACGGCGGGCTGTCATCTGGCTACACCATCTACGTGAAGGACGGGCGTCCACGCTACACCTACAACTACTTCAGACGTCAGGTCACGACGATTACGTCGCCCGATCGTCTGCAGCCCGGTCACGCGCGCATCGACCTGCGCTTCGCGTACGACGGCGGCGGGGTTGGCAAGGGCGCGACCGTCACGATGCTCGTGAACGGCGCGCAGGTTGGACAGGCGCGGCTCTCGCAGACCGTCCCCAACATCTACAGCTACGACGAGACGTTCGACGTCGGCGAAGACACGGCGACGCCGGTTGGTCCCTACGCCGCACCGTTTGCGTTCACCGGGACAATCCAGAAGGTGGAGCTGCGCACGGAAGCGGTGGGAAAGTGACGAACCACGAGACTTGGTGAGTTGGAGATCTGGCGAGTTGGTGTTTGGCGAGGTGATGAATTGGCGAGTTGACGGGCACCCTTCACAATTCCCAGCTCTCCAAGTCGCCAGCTGATTCAGTCTTTTACAGCCCTGAAGCCAACGTGATTGCTCGCGGTGGACGGCTCGCCGCGTCCACGTGCGCCGACCATGTAGCGCGTGCAGTACTGATCTGTGCACAGGAACGAGCCGCCTCGCTGAACGCGCCTCGGCACGCCAGGTTCGAGTGGATCGAACGACGACTGTGGACCGCGGGGATCGCGGGTCACCTGGCCGGACGCCGCAAGCTGCGCATAGTAGTCGGGGCGATACCAGTCGCTCACCCACTGCCACACGTTGCCTGACATGTCGAACAGACCGTAGCCGTTTGCGGGAAACGTGCGCACGGGTGCCGTGTCGACGAAGCCGTCGAGGCGAGCGTTGCGGGAAGGGAATTGGCCCTGGAAGATGTTGGCCATCCAGCGTCCAGCCGGTGTCAGCTCGTTGCCCCAGGCGTACAGCTTCCCGTCGAGTCCGCCACGCGCGGCGAACTCCCATTCGGCTTCAGTCGGCAGCCGCTTGCCCGCCCACGTCGCATACGCCTCGGCATCCTCGTACGCGACCTGCACAACCGGATCGCGCTCGTGGCCAGCGATTGAACTGTGTGGTCCACGCGGATGACGCCAGTTCGCACCGGGCACGTAGCTCCACCAGGCGCTCGGGTCGGTGAGCGAGACCGAATGCTCGGGTTGCGTGAACACCACTCCGCCCGGTTGCAGCTTCTCGCGCGCCACACCAGGAAACTGGCGTGGGTCGAGCGGACGCTCGGCGACCGTGACGTAGCCGGTCGCCTGCACGAAGCGCGCGAAGGCTGCGTTGGTAACGTCGGTCTCGTCCATCCAGAAGGTGCGGACGGCTACGCGATGAACCGGGCGCGCGTCGTTCATCGACTCCGCGCCCCCGTGGTCCAGGCCGCGCGGGTCGACCATGCCCATCGCGAACTCACCGGCGCGAATACGCACCATGCCCGTGTGCGACGGCTGCGCGCTCCCGGCGCGCAACGCCGACACACAGACACCGGCGAGCAATGCCGCGCTGACGCCAAGAGCGCGGGCTGTCGTCGTGAAGGAGGCGCGTCGGTGGTCCAGGCTGCGACCGGTAGCAGACATCGTCCGCTGATTATGTCGCGGCCCGGTCACCGGCGCGTCGTCATCGCCCTTCGAGCGGTGGTGTCGAGACGTTCATCGCGAGCGATGACGTCACACCAGGTGACACGTAGGTCTCTTCGACGAGGACGCCCGAATCAGGAATATTGGTCGCGCGCAGGGTGATGACAGCATTCGAGTAGCGGTAGACGGCAGACGCCGAACGAAACGGCTCGGCGAGATAGTCGGCGGCGAAATGTCCGGAGCGTTCGTGGGGCCCGCCGAGATGTTGCGCGAGGGCCGCGGCAATGAGCTCAGCCTGAGCGACGGCACCGGCTGGAGGCTCGGGGGGACTGATCACATCAACCGAGCGGCTCTGACCAGCGCGGTCGAAAGACACGATTAGATGGCGCTGTCCCATGTCAGTTGGCATCTGGTCGCAATCCACGTAGGCGAAGCCTCGCGTGAACTCCGCGCAGTTGGTGCGTGACGTCGTTCGCCAGGCATCGACCGCCTCACGACCGCCGAACAGCATGCGTAACGCGAACGTGTCGCGGGAAGGAATCGGCTCCGTCCCACGCAGGTTCGCCGACGCTGACGTCTGCAGTGTCTCGACGAGCTCGGCCGACACACTGTTCACCGGGCAGAGCCCGGCAAACAGCTGCAACACCGGCCGCGCGATCGGCAGATGCATGACGCCAACGAGACCGACCCCGGCAAGCACACTCGCCGTTCCGAACATCAGCCGTCGTCGATGTGCCTTCAACATGGCTACCTCGTGACGATGCTTGGCTTGAGACCTGTCAGTGTCGGTGCAACCATCGCGATGTCTGCATCGGACACGCCGTCAGCCTTGAGCACGCCGACCAGATCGGTGATGAATCGATCGAACACCGGTCCGGTGATGGCAAGGTCTGAGTGCGCCGTCGTCATGTCCTCGCACATGTCGCCTTGATCGTTCCTGCCAGGGTAGGTGGCGGGTCCCCCGAACACAGCGGTGAACTGCAGACGCAGACAGCTCGTCAACCGTGCGGGCGAATCGTGACCCGGCTGTCCGACAACCGCGAAGAAGGGCGCTTCGACAGGATCGGCGAGCACTGCGGTGACCGCATCGTCGACTACCTTGCGGATGGTTGGTGCGCCACCGTACTTGTCGTAGAGCGATTGCGGCGAGGACGGCGAGGACGGCGTGTCGTCTCCACATCCGATGGACACCACCGCCATCGCACCGCAGAGCGCGACCGTCAAGACTCGTGCGTGTATCTTCAGCATCAGCTCCTCCTACGTGGGCAAAAGCGCCCCCATCAAGGCTTACGCACCATGCGCGCAAGCGGATTGTTCGCCTGCTGAATGAGGCGAACCCCGAGCTAAGACTCTGTTGCTGTGATGGAGTTGAGTGACGCTACTGAGTGGCGAGATAGATCGCACCAGTCGGAGCGGGAACGCCGCCCTCTGGCTCGAGCGACACCGCGAAGCCCTGCGGAGACGCAAGCGGCGCGGGACCAGGGAACGCCGCGAGAACCGATCCGTCCGCATCAGGCTGCACGAGTCCGGCACTGACGGGTGCGCCCGCGGTCAGATACCACAGCTGATACGTTCGTGTCGGCGGCAGCGGAGGAAGGTTGCTCGCTGCGAAGATCAAACCGCGCGACTGGCTGATGACAGCACGACCGCGTGCCTGGCGCGCAGGAGCCTGGCCACTCAACTGCAGGTCGAGCGAATCGGGACTGGTCAGCAGCGCAAGACTTGCACGGACGCCAGTCGCGTCGGCCCGCGCAGCGGTCAATGCGGATTGCGCGTCTGTCAACCGGGCGCTTGCATCGGCCAGACGACGTTCCGCGATGTCGAGACGATCTTGAAGTCGGCTTGCATGAACGCCGGCGGCCGCTGCAAGCAGCAGCGTCGCCGCGGCCGCTACCCACCCCGCCACCAATCCCACGGAACGCTTTCCGGCGTATCGACCTGGACGCGCGTGAGTCGACGACTCGAGCGGCGCAAACGGCACGACCGTGCCTGCTGTTGGCTCGTTGGCAATGGCGAGGACGCGCGCCCGCAGTTCCGGTGACGGACTGACCATCCACAGACCAAACGGCAACGCCGCTGCGATGTCGCGCAGCGTACGCATCTCAGCGGTGCACGCCTCACACGACGCGAGGTGCGCCTCGAACGCCGCTGCGTCGACGGCGTCGAGGGCTCCGAGCACATACAGCCCGGTCCACTCGTGCACGGCGTCTGGTGTCTCGTCGGCCATCACAGTGCCTCGGCGAGACAATCGCGCAGTCGCAGCAGCCCCTGCCGCACACGGGTCTTCACGGTTCCAAGCGGGACTTCCAGCTGCTCAGCGATTTCCGAGTGCGTCAGACCGTCGAAGAACGCGAGTTCGATGGCCATGCGCTGCAGGAGCGGGAGCGACTCGAGCGCGCGACGCACCTCTTGCACTCTTCCCTGCCACATGATTTGGACGTCCGCGCCTGGTGCGTTGTCGGCAGGTTCCGGTGGCTCGGGATCAGCCGCCAGGTGTGGGCGCGACTTGCGCCGACGAAGCGCGTCGATCGCGCGGGTGCGCGCCAGTGTCACCATCCACGACGCGAGGTTGCCGCGGGCAATGTCGAACCTGGACGCCTGCCGCCACATCTGCGAGAACACTTCTTGAACGACGTCTTCCGCATCGCCCTGGTCTCGCAGAATGCGCAGGGCCAGCGAGTACACCAGCCGCGCGTGACGGTCGTACAGTTCGGCCAGCCCGGACTGGTCGCCCCGAGCCATCCGCTCTACCGCTACCTGATCGTCCGCTGTTGTCCGCGATGTACTGGCGACAGCCAGCAGCACCCACACCATGGTTTCGATTCCCGTCGTGTTGGCGCCGGCCAATACCGACACCACGAGCGTCTATCTGGTGCCTACGGCTGGAACCGTCAATCGGATGTGGACGCGCTGAGCCACCCCTTACGCTCGAGCATTCGCACGCGGCACCTCACATCTTCACCATCACGTCCCGTGAACGTGACGGCACAGCCGGTCATGCCTGAGTCTGGCCGTGCTATAAGCAAGCCATGCCCGCTTCTCATCGTCTTCGTCGCCTGGCCCTCGCGTTCGGTAGTGTCGTACTGCTCGGGGCGGCCGCCATGCCTGCTGCTGCGCAGACACGCACACTGGTCGTCGGCTCGAGCGCCACCTATCCGCCATTTGCCTACGAGAATCCTTCGAAGCAGATTGTCGGGTTCGATGTCGACGTCATCACGGCCATCGCAAAGAAAGCGGGCCTGAACATCCGCGTCATCAACACGCCGTGGACGGGCATCTTCGCCTCGCTCAACAACGGCGACATCGACATCATCGTGTCGGGCGTGACGATCAACGACAAACGCAAGCAGTCGTACTGGTTCACGCCGCCGTACTTCGAGGCGCGGCAGCTCATGGCGGTTCCAGCGACGAGCACGGTGAAGACGCTGAAGGACCTGACCGGCAAGAAGGTCGGCGTCGTCATCGGCAGCGCGGGAGACGACATCGCGTCAGCGGCCTTCGGCAAGACCAGCTCGAACATCCGCCGATTCGAGAGCACCCCGGTGATGATTCAGGAACTCGCGGCTTCGGGTCTCGATGCCGCCATTGGTGACAACGGCGTCATTGCCTACCGCGTGCAGGAACAGAAGAAGCTGAAGACGGTTGACGACGCATCATTCCCGAAGGAGTACTTCGGTATCGTCGTGAAGCAGGGGAACAAGGCGCTGCTGGACAAGCTGAACGCCGGCCTGGCCGGCATCAAGGCCGACGGCACCTACGCCACGCTCTTCCGCAAGTGGTTCAACGCTGCGCCGCCTGTACTGCCAGCACAATGAGCCCACGCGTCTGCGCGCACCCGCCGACACCCTGACGTCCACCACCCGTTTGTATGGAACCCACGCTCTGGTTCGGATGGTTCCGAGCCGACATCATCGCCGAGTACGCCGAGTTGTTCTGGCGTGGACTCGGCATGACCGTCGCGATCACGGCAATCTGCATCGTGCTCGGCACGCTGCTGGGGCTTCTCATTGGCCTCGCTCGCCTCGCTGACGCCCGTCACTCACCAGCCCGCGACGCCTGTCGCTTCCTGCTCCGCTGGCCATCGGCCGTGTACGTCAGCTTCTTCCGCGGCACGCCGCTCTTCGTCCAGATTCTGCTGATCCACTTCGCGTTCCTGCCAGTGCTGATCAATCCAGACGATGGGTGGCTGGTGGCGGGCGATGCGGCGCGCGACATCAAGCAGAACTATGGTGCGCTGCTCTCCGGCGTCATCGCACTCACGCTCAACGCCGGCGCGTACATCTCGGAGATCTTTCGCGCGGGCATTCAGTCGATCGATCGCGGCCAATCAGAAGCCGCGCGTTCACTGGGTTTATCTGCCAGACAGACGATGATGCACGTCGTCCTGCCGCAGGCTTTCAGGCGCATGCTGCCGCCGCTTGGCAACAATGCCATTGCGCTGCTCAAGGACTCCTCACTGGTCTCGGCGATCGGCCTTGCTGAACTCGCCTACGCCGCTCGCACGGTCGCTGGCGCGTACGGTCGATACTGGGAACCGTATCTGACCATCTCATTCGTGTACTGGCTGCTGACGCTGGCACTCGCCGCACTCGTCGCGCGACTGGAGATCCGCTATGGACGCGGTGATTCGCGCTGAATCGCTGAGCAAACGCTACGGCGCACTCGAAGTGCTCCGCGACGTCCGCTGCAAAATCGCGGCGTCGGAGGTCGTGTGCATCATCGGTCCATCAGGATCTGGCAAAAGCACGCTTCTTCGATGCCTCAATGGTCTCGAGCAGGCGACGAGCGGACAGGTCTACATCGAAGGCATTCCTGTCCACGACCCGAAGACCGATCTGGATGCCCTTCGTCAGCGCATCGGCATGGTGTTCCAGCGCTTCAACCTCTTTCCGCATCGCACCGTGCTCGACAACGTGTCGATGGCACCCCGCGTGCTCGGGAAGATCACCGCGAGCGAAGCCGACACACGTGCACGTGCGTTGCTCGCGAAGGTGGGGCTTGCAGACAAGGTTGACGCGTACCCGAATCATCTCTCTGGCGGCCAGCAACAACGCGTGGCGATTGCTCGCGCACTGGCCATGCAGCCAGACATGATGCTCTTCGACGAACCCACCTCGTCACTCGACCCAGAGATGGTCGGCGATGTGCTCGAGGTGATGCAGCAACTCGCATCCGAGGGGATGACGATGGTGGTGGTGACGCACGAGATGGGTTTCGCCCGTCACGTTGCTCACCGCGTCCTCTTCATGGACGAAGGCCGCATCGTCGAAGAGGGTGCGCCGGCCGATCTGTTCGAGCGACCGGGCCACGAGCGAACACAGCGTTTTCTGGCACGCGTGCTGCGCGGCTAGGCGTCGGGCCGACAGTAGCGGACGGGCGCGCACCGCGTCGCGGGAGTATCAGCGATTGACGGCGGCCTTGAACGCGTCCCACGGAAAGGCTGCGCCGGGATCGAGCTTGCGGCGAAACGCCGAGCAGCCGACACCAAAGGTCTCGTCCGGGAACATCGACCGATCGACGTCTGAGTGACGCAGGATGCGCTCAGGCGCAATCGCTTGATGTCGCTGTCGAATCTCGCCTACCAGTCGAACCAGCGACGCCATCTGTTGGTCAGGAAACGGATCCTGGTCGTCGCCGTTGTTCACCAGTTCGATGCCGATAGACCGCTGGTTCCATCCAATGGCGTGTGAAGCCGCGAGGTCTTCCGGAATCACGGCGACGATCGTGCCGTCGCGCCCGATCACGTAGTGAATGCTCACCTCGGGCAGCGACGCGAACGTCCTTGCCCACTGCGCGGCGTCGCCGTCGATGCGCTTGAAGAAGCGCCGGCCGTCGCGGCAATCTGGTCCACCGAGTGAGTGGATGATGAGGGCATCGACGACATGACGGCGTTCATGCCCGCGACGTGTCGCGTAGGTGCGGACACCGGTCACGAGCAAGGCAACGGCGAACAGGACGATGAACGAACGAGCGCGAGACGACGGCAACGACGGCACTCCAGTCAGTGTAAGACGTCATCTCACCCTTGCGCCGCTTTTCAGACGGCAACCAGGGGCTCAAAGACGTTCGCGTTCGATCGCACACCTGGGAGGCTCGCCTCGCGTCGCCTCGCCTGCAGCGCGAGTCACGCCAGCCTAACCCTCCTTGCCTGCGTTGTCCGACTTGCCCGGCTTGCGTCCGTTCCCTATCATTCGCGCCATGAGCATTCTGCGAGCTTCGTGGCTGGCCGTGCTACTCGTCGCGTGCATCAGCAGCCCCAGCGTGAGCGCTCAGGAACCGGTTCGTACCGCGGACATCACAATGCGAGGGCTCACCGCCGCTGACTTTCCGCGAATCACCAGGCTCGCGGCGAACGTCTTCGCCTACGAGCAGATCGATCCCACGAAGCGCACGGTCACCGCCAACAACCTCATTGTGGTCACCGCCGACGGAGTGCTGGTGGCTGACGGACAAGGCATGGTGGCCAACACCACCAGGCTGGTGCAGGACATCGCGCGCCTCACGCCGCAACCCATTCGCTACGTCGTCGTGGGTTCTGAACACGGTACCATCGAGGCGGAGATTCCGCGTTTCCCAGGACGGCGACCTTCATCGTGCATCCCTTCTCGCAGGCCACCCTCCGACGCCAGGCCGAGGCCGCGTCGGCACGGTCGGGCACGACGACCGTCGTCGTGCCGTCTGAGACGGTAAGCGACCGACGGGTACTGACGCTTGGAGACACCGAGATTCAGATCCTGTTTCTGGGACGTGCGCACACGGGTGGCGACCTGGTCGTCTTCCTACCACGCGAACGCATCGTGTTCACCAGCGAGGTGCTCTCGAACCGCGTGTTCCCGTCGATGGCCAACGGATATCCCACCGAATGGCTCGACACGCTTCGCCGCGTCGAGGCACTTCCTGCCGACATGTTCGTGCCGGCGCACGGCTTCGTCGACAGTGCGGCGGTGCTCAAGGAGGAACTGGGTAACTATCGGCGGGCAATCGAGACGATCGTGTCAGAAGGCACTCGCCTGCACGACGCTCGTGTGCCGATTGAGTCGGCCACGGCTGGCGCGAACTTTGGCCGCTTCGACAACTGGACACGTGCGGCGAACAACGCGTTCCAGGCGCTCAACCGCGTGTACCTCGAGCGTGACGGTGCGCTGCGCTGAGCGCGCGTAGGCGCACCACGCAATCGCGTGGCGGGCGGCGGGCGCCGCCGGCCAGCTGACGCAGTGCGTGAGGACGCTGCGGTTACGACGCGCGAACATCCGACAGGAACAGGTTCACACCTGCCGTCAGCATCTCGGCTTGCTTCGAAATCTCTCCGGCGGCATCGAGCAACTGCTCGGCAGCTTCGGTGGTATGCCCCGCGTTCATCGACACGTGCGTGATGCTTCGGCTGACGTCCTCCGTCCCGGCCGCGGCACCTGACACGCTGTCGCGAATAGCGTTGGTGGCGCGGTGCTGCGCGTCAATGGCGCCACCGATCGAGTCGGCGATCGTGCCCAGCTGCGAGATCGTTGTGCCGAGCGCGGTGATGGCGGAGACGGCGTCCTTGGCTGCCGACTGCACGGCCCCGATTTCATCGGTGATCTCGGCTGTCGCCGTTGATGTCTGCTGCGCCAGTGACTTCACTTCGGACGCGACCACGGCGAAGCCCTTCCCCATCTCGCCGGCACGAGCCGCCTCGATGGTTGCGTTCAGCGCCAGCAGCTGTGTCTGGTGCGCAATCTGCGTGATGAGACGAACCACGCGCCCGATCTTGTGCGAGGCGCCGGCCAGGGCCTCCATCGTCTGTGCTCCGCGCTCGGCGTCGCGGGCGGCAGACCGCGTGACCTTCGCGACCTCCGCAGACTGACGGCCGATCTCGACGGTCACCTCGTTCAGCTCGGTCGCTGCCTTCGACACCACCTGTACGCTGGCAGCGGTTTCTGTCGCAGCCGCCGCCACGGTGCCGGCCTGTGCGCTGGTTTCGGTCGCCGTGCGTGTGAGCACTTCCGCGGTGGCGCGCAGTTCGGTCGATGAGGTCGCGACACCGGAAACGACGCGGGAGATCTTCTCCTCGAATTCCTCGGCGAGTTGCAGTTGCCTCGAACGGGCCGCCGCGAGTTCGGCCGCCTGCCTGCCCATGTCGTCGGTCGCGCGATTGATGGTCTTCGACGCGCGCTTGAACGAACCCGGCATGCCGCGCAGGAGCACGCGACGGAAGAACCGACCTGCGCTCGCGTGCTCGAGCGATGCGCTCGATTCGCGGACGAAGGCGTCGGTGACATCGAGCAGGTGGTTGATGCCGCCCGCGATTCGGGCGACGTCGCCCTGTGCCTTGTAACCCACGAGTCGGACCTCGAGGTCACCGGCTGCGGCGGCCTCGCACACATCAGCGATGCGCTTGAGCGCCTCGCGGTAGTGCTCCACTTCGGCGCGCAGGATGGTGAGTTCGGTCTGCTCCGCAGTCGGCGCAGGCGCCACAGGGGTCAACATGGTGCTCATTCGATTGCCTTCAGATGGAGAACACGAACTCGTCGTACGGCTTGCCCACCGTGTTGAGTGTCATGACGAGGTGGGCAACGGCAGCGTCCATGCCGGCTCGCCAATCGTCGCCGTATCGCGCTTCGATATCGAGCAGCTCCTTGTAGATGGGTTCAATCGTCTCGATGGCCTTGCGGTCTGGCGTCCGGCGATTGGAGTGATAGCCGATGATCACGCCGTTGGCGTCGAAGGTGGGCGTCACGTGCGCGAAGACCCAGTAGTGGTCACCGTTCTTCGAGCGGTTCACGACATAGGCAAAGATCTCGCGCCCCGATTCGAGCGTGTCCCACAGCAGCTTGAACACGGCCTTGGGCATGGCCGGGTGCCTGATGATGTTGTGCGCGCGCCCCAGCACTTCCGCTTCGGTGTATCCCGCAATCCGCAGGAACACGTCGTTCGCGTAGGTGATGCGACCTTTCGTGTCGGTCTTGGTGACGATGATCTCCTCGTCGCCGAACGTGCGCTCTACTCCGGTAAGAAACGTCGATGTAGCCATCGCTCCTATGTATCGACCGTCGCGTGCCGGACGTTGAGGGCTCTCTTGTGCCGATGTTCCGGCAGCGCTCGTGTCGTGCTGCGCCACCGTGTGCGTGTGCCGGATAGCTGGCAGGCGCCGCGTCGAGGCATGTCAGACCGCGACCGACAAAGTCCCGGAAGGCGGGACCTCTGGAGGCAATCACATCCTTTGCTGAGAGCCAGCGCGCGAGCGCGACTTGTGTGCGATCGGACATCGGTACTCGTTGTTACGGATGCTGGCGCACACAGGCTCGGCCCGACGCTTCCGGTTCGGGCCTGCGCCGAATGACCTCGCACCCTGGTGAAACAGTCGGCTCGCAACTGGTACAACCCGCATGGCCAAAGTCCTTCTGCTCGATTTCGACAACTCGCAGGACACGCTCGACGATCTGATCGCGTCGATCGATGTGGCGCTGCCGCGCCTGCTGACCAAAGTCGTTGACGCACGCGCGCTCAGCGCTGGAGACGTCAGCGAGGTCGTCGAACGCGAACGCGCGGCGCTCGTCGTGCTGGCGTGCGCCAGTCAGTCTGTCGAGTGCAACACGGTGCCGATGCTGCGGATGCTGACGACGCGTACGGGGGCACCTGCCGTCGTGGTGGCCGCACGCTGCGAGTCCGCCACGGATGTGCACGCGGTCTTCGAGCACGGGGCGCGCGACTTGCTCGTGGTTCCGGTCAACGTCGCCGAAGCGGCGGGCCGCCTCCGAGCGGTCCTGCGTGAGTGTGCGCGTGCGAGTGTCACGCTCGTCGAGCATCCGGTTCCCGGGTTGGTCGGCAACAACGAAGCGTTCCTTGCGGAACTCCGCAAGATCCCGGTCGTCGCCGCGTGCGATGCCAACGTGCTCATCTCGGGCGAAACGGGCACAGGCAAGGAACTCTGTGCACAGGCTATCCATCAGGCGAGCCCGCGACGGCAGAAGTCGTTTGTCCCTATCAACTGCGGCGCGATTCCGCACGACCTGATCGAGAACGAACTGTTCGGTCACGAGCGTGGGGCGTTTACCGGCGCGTCGCAGGGACGTCCGGGTCTGGTGCAGGACGCCAACGGCGGCACGCTGTTCCTCGATGAGGTCAACAGCCTGCCGATGTCGGCGCAGGTCAAGTTGCTGCGTCTGCTGCAGGACGGCTCGTTCCGTCCACTCGGCTCGAACCGCGTCCAGCACGTCGACCTTCGCATCGTCGCGGCGACGAATGAAGACCTGCATGCGGCCGTTCAGGACGGCAGGTTCAGGAAAGACCTCTACTACCGACTCAATGTCATCCCGATTCGGCTGCCGGCGCTGCGCGAACGACGCGACGACATTCCAATGCTCGCGCAACTCTTCGTGAGTCGCTATGCAGAACGAACGGGCAAGCGCGTAGCTGACCTGTCGCAGGACGCGCTCACGAAGTTGTCTGCGTATGACTGGCCCGGCAACGTCCGCGAACTCGAACACGTCATCGAACGGGCCGTCGTCCTCGCCTCGTCGTCGAGACTGCGCGCTCGGGATCTGTCGCTTGGAGACGACGACACCAGCGAGCAGAACTCGTTTCAGGAAGCCAAGGCGAGGGTGGTGAGGGACTTCGAGCGCGGATACCTGCGGTCAGTGCTCAGTCAGTGCCGCGGCAACATCAGTCAGGCGGCAGTCGCCGCAGGCAAGGACCGCCGGGCTTTCTGGGAGCTGATGCGGAAACATGACATCAGCTCACAGGAGTTTCGTGCGGCGCAGATGGTGGCGCACGGCAGGCTGGCGTCGTAGCGTTCCGGATCCTTTCGGAACTCGCTCGCGCTACGTCGCGGTCACTGCTGCACTCGCACATACTCCGCGCGGAATACTCCCAGTCGCGTGGGACGAGCAAGACGTCATCGAGGGCGCGGAAACGACGCGTCGTCCTGCACAAGGCGAGACGACGCGGTCAGGTCAACGGTTCTTGAACCAGTAGCCGACGGTGAATCCGTAGACAGCCTCGGCCGGTCGGTCGAAGTCACGCCTATTGCCGATGCCGAACTCGTCGTTTGTGAAACCGTTGGGATAGATGCGAATGGTGGCAGCCAGAGAGAGATGCTTGGCCGGGATGTAGACCTCGACCGGCGTGATCTTGACGCCGAACTTGTCGAATGTGTCGAATCGTTTGCCAAGGAGCACGTCGTAGCTGACTCCCACGCTGTGATAGACGCGCACGCGCGACTGTTGATCGGTGAGACTGAGCGCAATGCTCGGTTCGGCAGCGAGCATGTAGACGTCACCCCAGTTGTAGTCGACCTTCGACGGCGAGTTCTTGCTGGTCGAGACGAACACCGTGCCCGACGTCGAGAAGAACAGCCGGGATCTCGCCGCACCGTCGCGTTGCGTTGACGGTGCGAAATCGCAGACGTCGACGTTCTTGTTGAAGTCCCATCGGCAGCTGACACCAAGGCCAATCAACTGCGGGCCGCTCAGCTCCCAGATGAAGTCGAGCATGGATGCTTCGGTGGCGCGCGGCGCGGCGAAAAGCAGGCCCGCGAACACGGCAATCGCGATGAATCGTCTGGACATAAAACTCCTCAGTCTCTCGTGGCGCGTCCGCCGTCAGGGATCAACCAGCAATCCGAATGTGCCGGTCTCGTGCACCCGGACATCACCGCGCCGAACGCGAACGCTTCCCAGCTGGGGTTGGCTCGGTGCGTAGAGCACCATGTCATTGTCAGTTGAAGCAATAACGTAAGAGCGGCGATTTTCGTACGTCACGACCGGATATCGCTCCCAGGCAAGTCCGCGAGTCAGCGACGCCGAACACAAGACGAGGAGTGCCAACACCGCCGCGGTCCAGGAGAACATCCGGATGCCGCTGCGTTCCGGATGCTGCTTCTCCAGTCTGGGGAAGACGAAGAGCGCCAGGCTGACAAGCCCGCAGGTCAGCCACCCTGCCAGGTTGCCGTAGCTCAAGTTGATGGCTCGGAACGCCGGCCCAAGCCTGTCGGTGCTGACTCCTGCGGTGCCAGACTGGAGGCCAGCCAGCGTGTCGAACAATCGCCAATGAGACGCGATCAACACCACCCAGGCGACGGCCGCAAGCAAACAGAAGCCAACCGCCAATCGAATTGTTGCAGCCGCCGACAGAGCCGACGTGCGCGTTTCGATCAAACGGGTCACTGGCCCGCCAGCAACAAGGTCAATGCCTCGAAGGAGCGCAAAGCCCGCGGCGGCCGATGCCAGGTAGATGAGGAACGGAAGCACGGCCCGCATTCCCAATCGCAGGTATTCGCCCGGCGGCGGCGCAAACGTGGCATCGACATGAAGCGCTATCTGAAATCCGCTCCAGCTGATGAAACCGGCGAGTCCAACGACTACACCAAATACGAGAAGCGCAACGACGGCCCGCAGCGTCCAGGCCCACAGCCTGGATGACGGCGCCTCCACGTGCACGATCTCGATCACCTGACTGCTCGTCAGGCTCGGCGGCTCGGTCAGCGCATCACGCATCTCCTCGGCCGACGCAAATCGTTTCGCAGGGTCGGCATCGAGCGCGCGTTCGACAGCGCTGACGAACCGCACCGGAAGCTGCGGCTGCGAAGTTCGCAGGCTGACGGCGGACTTCGCACCGTGCGCCTTGATCAACTCGGTGACCGAGCCCGCCTGCACAGGGAACCCGCCCGTCACGAGGTGATAGAGCAGCACGCCAACGGCGTAGATGTCCGACTGCACGCTGGCCGCGCCGCCTGAGAACAACTCCGGCGCCAGGTACAGCGGCGTCCCCTGCGGTCGGCCGCTCGGCGACGCGCCCATGAACTCTCCGGCGCCGAAGTCCATCAGGAAGATGCGCCCGTCGGCGCCGCGCATCACGTTCTGCGCCTTGATGTCGCGGTGGATCAGCCCCGCGCGATGCACGGCTGCCAGCGCATCGCACAGCTCGCGACCAATCGCACTCGCCTCGTCTGCGTCGAGGCACGCCTCGTCCACTCGCTCGCCGAGCGTCTGGCCATCGACGAAGTCCATCCAGAACCCGACCCGGCCATCGTGCCGGTCGGCGCCGTGCACGGCGACGACGTTCGGATGGCGAACGCGAACGAGCTTGCGCGCTTCGTGCAGCAGTTGCTCGGGCGACAGCCGATTGGCAACTTCGGGCTTGAGCAGCTTGAGCGCGCGCGGATGGTCGAGCCAGGTGTCGTGCGCGAGATACACCTCGCCAAACGCTCCTTGACCGAGCTTGCGAATGAGGGCGAGATGTCCCCACCGCTCGCGGTCGTCCGTCGTCTCCGCCGTCGGCGACGGGGCCTGATGCGGCGACTCGTCGACTTCATCGGTCTGGGTTCGATGGACTTCAGCGATGCCTGCCACCACACGCAGGTGCTCGACCAGCCCCCGAAGCTCGGGGTCGGCAGCGAGCGCATCGAGCGCGTCCCAGTCGATGGACTCGCCGTCTGCGACGGATTCTGCGAGTGATGTGAGTGGATCCAGTGCGGGCGACATACCCCCCGGCACGAACGACGCAGCAGGCCCATCACGGGCCGGCGGGTGGCTCGAATGCTGCCGGGGGAATGATATACGAGACGCTTTTCGCTACCCGGCCGAGGGACGGTCTTCTGCCATCACCTTGATCAGGCTGGCGATGGCACGCGTGACCGCGACACGTGCCGCATTGGCCGTCGGCCTTCCAAGTGCGATCGCCACTTCGTCGTAACTCTGCTGTAACTCGATGCGCGCGATGATGGCCTCGCGGTCCTGGGGACGCAGCTTCGCAAGCGCGGCCTCGTAGCGTTCAACGCCTTGCCGACCCACCGCGTGATCGAGCGGCGACGGCGAGGGATCCACGTACTCGCCGACACCATTCGGGTCCACGGGACGCCGCTGTGTCTTCCTGATCTCGTCCTTGATGTGATTGGCGACCGCCTGCCGCAGATAGGCCTGCAACGCACCGGGATAACGCACTTCGAAGCGCTTGAGGTGCGGGAGAGCCCTGATAACGGCGTCCTGCACCAGGTCGTTGGTTTCGGACATGCTGCGCGCCCAGTTCGGCAACCGGCCGCGCGCCCATCGCCGCAGTTGCGGCAAGGAGCGTTGCAACAGGACGTCGACCGCCTGATCGTCTCCCTGCTTGAATCGTTCGAGCAGGTCGATGGTGCTCGCCAGCGATGCGCTCGTGTGCTGCGCCTCGTTCATGATGCCTGTCCTCTCCGTGCGGGACTTCCCCGTGCCGACTATAACGACGGCCGCGCGCAGACCGTACACGTTTCGTTCGGGCCAGCCGACCTCATCGTTCGATAGACCCTCGCGTTATCCAGCATGAAGGTCAATCACTGCGGGCTCTTCAGCGTCGGTCACCTGACGCCATTGCGGCACGTCACGAGTCGTGCCCGGATCCGGTTCTGGTCTTTTTCGCAGCAGACGACGCCGGATGCGCAGACGGCTGGTCGCGCTCTGGTTGAAACGTTCGCGCGGACACATTGATGTCGCCACACGCGTTGAGCGGCACCAGGTCGCCATTCGAGAGGTCGTCTTCGACGTGCCAACCGCGATCGCGGTAGACCAGGGCGACAGGATGAATGCGGCGCTCGGACGAACTGTGCGCGTTGATACGCACAAGACGATGCTCGCGCACGGCATGCGCCAGTGCCGGCAACCGCACATCATCGTCATCAGCGCCCGATGCGACCGCGCGGAAACGCCGGCTTGCGACATATGCACGCGCACGAACTTGATCGGGCAACGACTCGAGCAACTTGCGGCGCGCCCGGAGCGCTGCGTCTCCCATGCCGAGTGCCGTCACGGGCTCGACTGGCCACGACAGGATGATGCCGATGGCTTCGGCTTCGTCGGCCGCCAGGCCCGTCAATCGCGTGCGGTAGTCGAACCCGAGTTCGATACCTCCGCGATGACCGGGGTAAACCACCATCGGGAGTCCTGCCTCGGTCAGCGCATCCACGTCCCGCAGGATAGTGCGCTGGGCAACCTCGAGTTCGCCCGCCAGGGCGCTACTGGTCATGCGGCCGCGATTCTGGAGCAACAACAGGATCTGCAGCAGTCGCGAGGCACGCATGTCGCGCCAAATATGACAGAAGATGTCACCTTTGATGCGCGATAACCGTGGTCGTTCACACACCGATCGAACACGATCCAATGACTGCCCACTGGCGGAAGGACGCACGAGATGAGCCCGAACAAGGTGACCTATGGAGCTGGTACAGCCGATGACCCGTGGATGCTGAAGACACCGTCACTCACCTCCGACTACCACGCGTGGCGAGACGAGGAAAAGACCCCTCCGGCGCTCGTGGTGCAGGTGGGGACGACCAAGCTGTCGTACCAGCTGCGATGTCTCGACGATCTCGCTGCGATGCTGAAGACGCACGGCGACTGGATGGCACTCGGCAATGCTGATGAGGGCAAGCCGGTCACAGCGGGCACGGTGGAAGCGTGGGCGCGTGATACGAACAATCCAGTCGGCGGCTACTACGGTCTGCGCAACGGTTACCGCGGTCGCTTCGCGAACTACGTCACACCCGTGCTGGAACTGCTCGGCGTCGTCGAACTGGAGCACGGTCCGCGCAACAACCGGGTCCGCATCGCGTCGAAACGCTAAGCGCCTCTTTCCGGGCGCATGCGTGTCGGTGCGCTCGGGAGGGTCCGGACGCTGGCCACGCAGAGAGACGGCACCACGGACCGGGTTATGATCCCGACATGGATCGCACCTTCATGTTCGTCGGCGCGCTGATGGGTGGTGTTGGCGTGGGCATCGGCGCCTTCGGCGCACACGCGCTCAAAGCGCGGCTGTCGACGGACATGCTGGCCGTGTACGAAACGGGCGTGCGCTACCAGATGTATCACGCGCTGGCGCTGCTCGTGGTCGGCCTTCTGCTCACGCGAACCGACGGACGAGCCCTGGTGCTGGCAGGATGGAGCTTCACGGCAGGCATTCTGCTCTTCTCAGGCAGTCTCTACGCGCTCACGCTCACGGGCATCACGACACTCGGGGCGATTACGCCCATCGGCGGCGTCGCGTTTCTCATCGGCTGGGGCGCCCTTGCCTACGCGGCGTTCTGACTCGACTGACATCGCGGTCGTTCCGGCCGCAGCCACCGGTGCGTCGCGTGCGCACGCCGTTGCTGTGCGGCCGGACGTGTTCTCATCGCAAACGAAAGTGAACGGATGAAGCTGCTTGCGTCGTACCTGAAGGGTTATTGGCCGCTCGTTGCGCTGGCGCTGGTGCTTGCCGCCATCAACCAGGTGTTCTCGCTGCTCGACCCGCTGATCTTCCGCTACGTCATCGACCGCTACGCCACACGCTATGCGGAGTACACGACGGGCGAGTTCTTCCGCGGCGTCAGCCTGCTGCTGGGTGCAGCCGTGGGTGTGGCGTTCGTGTCCCGTATCGCGAAGAACTTCCAGGACTACTTCATCAACGTCATCACGCAGCGGCTCGGTGCGCAGATCTACTCCGACGGCATCCGGCACTCGCTTGAACTCCCCTACTCGGTGTTCGAGGATCAACGCAGCGGCGAGACACTCGGCAAGCTGCAGAAGGTCCGCACCGACGTCGAGAAGCTGCTCACCTCGGCAATCAACATCCTCTTCACGTCCCTGGTCGGCATCATCTTCGTGATGGTCTACGCCTGGAGCGTGCACTGGCTCATCGCGCCCATCTACTTCCTCACCATTCCCGCGCTCGGACTTCTCAGCTCGGTCCTGAGCCGGAAGATCAAGACCATCCAGAAGGTCATCGTCGCCGAGACGACGGCACTGGCGGGCGCGACGACGGAGTCGCTGCGCAACATCGAGCTGGTCAAGAGCCTTGGCCTCGCACGGCAGGAAATCGCGCGGCTGAACAACACGACGGGCAAGATCCTTCAGCTCGAACTGAAGAAGGTGCGCTACATCCGAAGCCTCAGCTTCGTGCAGGGCACCACGGTGAACCTGCTGCGCACGAGCATCATGTTCCTGATGCTCTACCTGATCTTCACGCGTGCGATCACCGTCGGTCAGTTCTTCTCGCTCTTCATCTACTCGTTCTTCATCTTCGGGCCGCTGCAGGAACTGGGCAACATCATCAACATCTATCGCGAAGCCGAAGTGTCGCTGAAGAACTTCCAGGACATTCTCGACATGAAGAAGGAACCGCAACCGGAGAACCCGGTTGCGCTGCCCGAACTGCGGACGCTCGCCTTCAGCCATGTCGGCTTCCAACACCAGACCGCGTCCAGTCCTGCGCTTACCGACATCTCTTTCGAGGTTGGCCGCGGCGACACCATCGCCTTCGTGGGTCCGTCGGGCGCCGGCAAGACCACGCTGGTCAAGCTGCTCGTGGGCCTGTACCGCACCCAGCAGGGCGAGATCCTGTACAACGGCCATTCGTCGAACACGATCGACCTCGATCAACTGCGCAAGCGCATCGGCTTCGTCACGCAGGACACGCAGCTCTTCTCGGGCTCGATTCGCGAGAACCTGCAATTCGTCAATCCAGAGGCGACCGACGAGGAATGTCTCGACGTCTTGCGCAAGGCCGCATGCGACACGCTGCTGGCGCGCGCCCACAACGGTCTCGACACGGTCATCGGCGAAGGCGGCGTGAAGGTGTCTGGCGGTGAGAAGCAGCGGTTGTCCATCGCGCGGGCGCTGCTGCGGCGTCCGCACCTGCTGGTCTTCGATGAGGCCACGTCCTCACTCGACTCACTCACCGAAGAGGAGATCGGCGAGACGATCCGCGAGGTCGGGCGCAATCGTGATGTCATCACCATTCTCATCGCGCACCGCCTGTCGACGATCATGCACGCCGACCGCATCTACGTGCTCGAGCGCGGCAGCGTGACGGAAGCGGGCACGCACGACGAACTGCTCGAGAAGAAGGGTCTGTACTACGCGATGTGGCGCCAGCAGATCGGCGAACGGCGTCCGTTGCGCACCGCCGCCGTGCCGAAGGGCCTCGCGCACGCGTAGGGTCTAGTCGTCAGCCGCGAGCCTGCGAGTGCCTCTGCCGGAGGCAGGAGCATCACGCGTCGCGAGACGGGCCGACCGTCTCCGACGCTGCGACTCGACCTGCCTGCGATCGGCCATAATGCGTCAGTGGAATACGAGCGCTTCGCCGACATCTACAGCGTCTGGACCTCGACCGCTCCATCTGCCCGCGCCAATCACGCCTTCTACGTCGACACTTACCGCGCGGCCGACGGCCCTGTCGTGGAACTCGGCGTCGGCGATGGGCGCATCGCGGTGGATGCCGCGGTGCTCGGCGCCCGTATCGTCGGCGTCGACAGCTCGCCGGCCATGCTCTCGCTGTGCCGCGCTCGTGCGGCGTCCGCCGGCGTTGAAGATCGGCTCACGCTGATTCAGGCAGACTTCCGGACTTTCGAGCTTCCCGAACCTGCCGGGCTCATCGCGCTGCCGTATCACAGCATCGGGCACCTTCCGACACTTGCCGACAAGCGCGACGCTGTTCGCCATATCGCCGCACAGCTGCGTCCCGGCGGCACGTTCGTCTTCGACGACTTCGTTATGACGCCCGAGCGCCTCGAACGCCTGCAGCAGGTGCAACTGCGCGCCGCCTACACGTCGCCCGAAGGGCAGGACGTGTTGCTGTGGGTGACGTCGCTCGTCGACGCCGCCGCACAGGCCCTGCGTGTCGTGACCTGGGAGGACGTCCTCGACGCCCAGGGCGTTCTGCAGCAGCGTCGCTATCGCACGTTGTCTCTCAGCTGGCTCGAGCCCGACCAGGCTCGCTCGCTGCTGGACGATGCCGGGTTGGTTGTGCAGGCGTGCTACGGAGACTTCGCCCGTACACCATTCAACCCTGCATCAGCCGTCGAACAGGTCTGGATCGCACAGAAGGACGCAGCTGCATGATTGGCACGACAGGACTCAACGACCTCCGCGTCGACTGCATCGTCGGCATCTACGAACACGAACGCATCAAGACGCAGGAGGTACTGATCGATGTCGAGATCGATTACGACTTCGCGAAGGCCGCGGCGTCAGATGCCATTCCCGATGCGATCGACTACGACGCCGTCGCATCACTCCTCACCACGCTGCTGCAAACGCGGCGGTTTCAGCTGATTGAAACGATGGCTGAAGAGAGCGCGGCGCTCCTGCTCGAACGCCAGGAACGCGCGGTGGCTGTGCGGCTCGAGATACGAAAGCCAGCCGCCGTTCCGGCAGCGTCGAGTTCGTTCGTACGCGTAGAGCGCGTCCGCCAGTGAGCGGCGAGGACACGCGCAGGGTCGCGGTCGTCACAGGCGGAGCGCGCCGCCTAGGTCGGCATCTCTGCACCGTGCTCGCGGCACGAGGCTTCGACATCGTCATCGTGTACCGGTCGTCCGCCGAGGATGCGAAGGCCTTGGAACAGCAGATTGTGGCCGCCGGCGGGCGGGCGCGCGCGCTCAAGGTAGACATAGCCGTCAACGCAGAGGTCGCTGCGGCATTCGCTGAGATCGGCCGCGTGGAAGGCCGCGTCGATCTGCTCGTGAACAACGTCGGCAACTACAACCCGCAGGACGTCACGCTGCTCGATCCCGACGTGTGGGACGCCACGCTCTCGACGAATCTCTCGGGGGCGTACTACTGCTGCTACCACGCGCTGCGTGCAATGCCGGACGGCGGACAGATCATCAACATCGGCATGGCTGGACTCGAAGGCATTCGCGCCAATCGACGGGGAGCCGACTACTTCGTGAGCAAGACCGGGCTGCTGGTTTTGACGCGGGCGCTGGCCGCCGGCTACGCGTCGCGCAAGATCCGCGTGAACATGGTGTCGCCCGGGCAACTGGACAACTCGATCGACCTGCCGACGCCAGACGAGATCGGCAAGTGGGTTCCACTCGATCGCGCCGGCACCCTCGACGACATCGCGCAAACCGTGCTCTATCTTCTCGACGCCAGCTACGTCACGGGTCAGAACATCGACGTAGCGGGCGGCTACCGGCTCTGATGCCTGACGCCACGGCGCTGGTCCCTCTCTGGAACCGCGCCGAGGAATGGCAGCGCAGACTCGCGATGGTGCGCGATGCCCGCACCTTCCTCTACCTGTCGACGTTCTACATCGAGTACGACAGCTACGCGCAGACCATGCTTGCCGAACTGCGCGCGGCGCAGCGCCGCGGCGTCGCCGTGAACCTGCTCATCGATGCCTTCGGTCAACGACTCGGCGGTGTGCTGATGACCGTGCAGCAACGCGCCCACCTGACCCGCGATCTCGATGCGATTCGCGCCGCTGGCGGCATCGTCAGCTTCTATCGTCCCGACCGGTTCATTCAGCGTCAGGTCGGCGGCGGGCAGCACGTCAAGATTCAGGCGTCCGATGCAGGCGAGGCCATCTTCGGCAGCAGCAACATCACCAAGTCGTCCTTCGACAGCTGGAACGAGTACGCCGTTGCCGTGCGCGGCCCTATCGTCCGCACACTCCTCGAGAGTTACCGCGAGATCGGCGGCACGGTGGATGACGCGCACCTCACGCAGGTGGACGAGGTGTCCGCAGGCAGTGATGCAGTCATCCCGCTCGACTACTGGTTTTGCAATCCGAACCCGCTGCAGGGGTCCAAGGGGCCATTTGGCTGGAGCGGACCGAACGTTGTCACCGAGCGCCTGATCGAGATGATGGATGCCGCGCGCGAGGAGGTGCTGCTCACCAGCTTCTACTTCAAGCCGGTGCCGCCGCTGATGGATGCGGTCGTGCGCGCCGCGCAGCGCGGAGTCCGGGTTGAGGTGCATCACTCGCATCGCGACGCGTTGCCGGCGACCGACCTGGCGTGGATCGCGGCAGCGATCAGCTATCCGCGTCTGCTCGCTGCGGGCGTGACGCTGTACGAAAACCGGCACGGCGAGCATTCGAAGATTGTGGTCGTCGACCGGCGCTGGGCCGCATTCGGCACCTACAATTTCGAAGATGCTGCGCACGACCGGCTTGCCGAAGCCATGCTGGCTTCACGCGACAGGCGAGCGATTGAGCCGCTGTTCGCGATTTTCGACGAGCTCAGACAGCATCCTGATAACAGCGTCGTGACGCAGGAGACGCTGCGGCATTGGCCCACCCGGGTGGCGCGGCGCGTGGCTCGCTTCGGACGGTTCAAACGATGGATGTGATGCGGTTCAAGGAAATCGAACACAAGTTCGTCGTCGGTGAGGGATTCGACCTCGAGGGGTTCGCACGCACGATCGAAGACCTCGGACCCACGCGACGGACGGCACTCGTCGTGCGCGACCGCTACTTTCTCACCGACAGCGGACAGGCGCGGCGCTTCATCCTGCGGCATCGCTTCGATTCAGAGCTCAATCAACTGACGATCAAGTCGGTTGAAGGCGATCCCGAAGTGCGCGACGAGATCTCGTTGAACCTCGGACATCACGCCGGCGCGCAGGATGCAGAAGTCGATGCATTCATCGCACGACAGGGCGTGGTGTGGTCGGGCACGCTCGAGAAGGACCTCCGCGTGTGGTACTTCCCCGACTGCGAGGTCGTGCACTACCTGGCGCGGACCGACTCGCGGGAGGTGCGGGTGGTCGAATTCGAAGCAACAGCGAAAGTGTCAATCCCGCAGGCGCTCGCTATTTTGGAGCGCTACGAACGGGCCACAGGCTTCGACAGATCGACGCGATCGATGGATTCGCTCGTCAACCTGTTGTTTCCGGGCATCTTCCCGCCGATATGAAGGCAAGCGGTTCCATGACGGGAAGATGTAGCATCCGGCCGCCAACGCGCTTAAAATAAGGGGCTTGCGTCAATTGTGTGTGAATCCGCAGCGCTTCGGGCTGCTTCCCGTCCGCAGCGTGTGGGGCGGGGGTCGTAGGGCCCTGGCGTCAGCATGCCGGAGAATGCCGTCTGGCGTTCACGGCACCGGCAACCTGAACCTTATGGTACTCTCTGCGACGCGATGACCGCCCAACCGTTGGACCTCACGCTCGAAGTCGCACCGCAGGCGCGCTTCGACATCGTCGAAATGCGCTCGCGATTCGCGGCCGAACACGAAGCGCTCGCGGCATATTCCCATTGCCTGTACTGGTCGGCGCACACCACCGCCGGCTATCTCGATCGCAGCATCTCGGCTCGTCTGAGCACGCAGCGTGTGTCCACGTATGTGGATGCCTTTCGCGCGATATTCCCGGAAGGCGCAGGCTACGAGCACGACCAGCTGCACCGCCGCGAAGATCTCGACGATCAGCAGCGTGCGGTCGAACCGAAGAATGCCGATTCGCACCTGGCCTTCATCGCCAGCGGGCTGCGTCCGTGCGTGACGCGGCCAAACCGCAAGGGTGAGTCGGTCTGCTTCGTCGATCTCGACGGCGTCGTCGAAGGTCGGCCGCGCCGACGCTTCACGCGCATCATCGGCTTTCATCACGAGCGCGTCGTCGGTCGCACCCGCATCGAGGTGCCGGTTTCAGAGCATCCGGTCGATTCGATCAACCTGAAAGATCCGCGGCTCGGTACCTACTCGGAACTCGCCGACTTCGTCCAGCGCATGGGCATCGACAAGGGCCGGCTGCGCATCACGCTCGATGCGAGCGAGCGGCACTCGGCGCTCACGGTGAACGAGTACGAAACGCTGCTGATGAAGCACGACCTGGCAGACGTGCTCCGCAGCCCGCTCTGGTTCATGGCGCAGCGCTACCGCAACGCGATGATGAACCCGCGAGCGGTTCCCGCCAAGACACTCGGCTACGCGCAGTACGACTTCGTGCAGCTGATGAACACCGGTCTCGATACACTGCGCCTTCGCGGTTCGGTCGTCGAGAAACTGCTGGCGCGCACAGTCGCCGTTCCCGCTGAACGCTTCTTCCGCATGCGTCGCTCGGTCAGCCTGCTCGTCTCGAGTCGCGAAGACGGCACCCACGGCATCGTCGAAGGCACCTATCAGAGCCCCATCCTGGTCCAGTGGCAGAAGGCACCGCGCGAAACGCGCATGCTCGACGTCACGCTCACCGAACTCCAATAAGCACAACTCGCACAGGCGCGCTGACACCGGCGCGCCTGTTCTGCGTCGTCGCTATTCGAACGACCTGTCTGTCGGCTATCGAACCGGACGTTTGGCGGTTGGACGCGGTGCGGGCGCTTTGGCAGCTGGCTTCGGTGCGGGTGGCGGTGGTGCAGGCCGGTACTCAATCATCACGTTGCTGATGATGGCGATGGGACGTCCTTCAGTCGTGTAGGTTGCCGAGCCGTCGGCCCGCTCGACCATCAGCTTCTCGCCGAGGATCGACACCTGCTGCTCTGCTTCGGGCACGGTCATCGTGATCGACTCCGTGCCGGTGGGAGCCACGGCTTTCACGCCGGCTGGTCCTGCGCCGCCTGATACCCGGTCGACAAGATCGCGAGCCGCGCGGAACTCACTCTGCACGACAGCGCGGCTGACCAGCGTGTTGTCAGCCGTCAGCGCACCGACGACGGCCGTGTAGCGCGCGAACGCCGCACGCTTGTCCTTCATCTGCTCTTCCGAGTAGGTGTGCCGGTTGTGCAGGTCGAAGGTCAGCTTGACGTCGCCGACATGCGGCGGAAAGGCGATCACGATGCCGGTCGCAGGGTCCCGTCCCGTCAGCACATCGCAGAACACGCGCTTCGTGTTGACGCCAGTCCCGAGATGGGTTGGACATGTGACGGTTGGCGCTTCGAGCTTGGGCGGCGTCGTCACCACCGCGCGGCGCGGAGGGGGCACCGTGCGACGCTGCTGAGCCGACGCAAGATCGGGCACCAGCACGACCGACACGATCAGCATCGCTGTCCACGAACGCATAGGTTTCAGTATAGCCGCAGCGCCAGCCAGCCCACCCCGACGGCAAGTGTCACGATCGTGAGCGGTACGCCGACACGAGCGTAGTCACCAAAGGTGATCTGCACGCCTCGCCTCCGCGCACCTTCGACCACGATGAGATTGGCAATCGAGCCGAGCACCGTCAGGTTTCCAGAGAGCGTGCTCGACATCGCCAGCGCAAGCCACGACTCCTCCGGATGCGGCAGATGCGGAACGATGCGCGTGAAGAGCATCACGGCCGGCACGTTGCTGACCACGTTGCCGACAATGGCCGCCGTCAGGCTCAAGCCGGTGATGGTTGTCACGCCGAGTGGCGCAAGCCAGCCAAAGAGCCGCGTGTCGAATCCGGCGCGCTCGCCAGCGCCGACGATCACGAACATGCCGACGAACAGCATCAGCAGGTCCCAGTCGATCGCGGCATACACCTTGGACGGACGCACTCGTCGTGTGATGAGGAGCACGGCGACGCCGGCTGCGGCCACAAGCGCGGTGTCCAGCCCTGCGAGAAACCCGCCGAGCACCAGCACGACGACGATGAGCGACTTGCGCAGCAACTCGGGATGCACGCGAGCGGACTCCCGCGTTCGAACGCTGCGCGGTTCGGGTCGGAGGTCCTTGCGGAAGATCGCGCAGAGCAACGCCGCATCGAGCGCAAGGCCGATCAGCGAAACGGGAGCCAGCACCGCAGCGAAGCGGCCGAAGGAGATGCCCGACACGC
>Ga0209023_10000817_pt1 | contig 44403 bp, 40 predicted proteins | sample LakOneMetagenome_FD_187468 | JGI IMG/M metagenome (GOLD analysis project Ga0209023, IMG submission 187468) | Freshwater and sediment microbial communities from Lake Erie, Canada (SPAdes) (version 2) | ecosystem: Environmental > Aquatic > Freshwater > Lentic | place: Lake Erie, Canada...
TTTAAAATTTTCGTATTCATATTAAAGTGCTAATTACGCAACGCACTACATGCTTACACTTACAAAGATCTATGCTGTCAAAACCGGTCAGCCCCGGGTTAATGAACATACAAATTTACGAAAAGAAATCCGAAGGGGCTTAATTAATGATGAAGTCAATTTGTAATACCTTCAGTCAACAAATCATACCGATGCAGCCTGAAACCTTTTATAACAACCGCCTGGAAGACCTGAAACAGGATCTTACTGTTCTGCAAAAGAAAAAATCAATGCTGGCATGGCTGCGGTTTGCAACCGTTATCGCATTGATGATGGCCCTTTACTTTTTATTTCCGTACGGATGGCTTTATGTGGTACCGGTATGTTTGCTTTTATCCATCCTGTTCACCCGCCTGGTTTTTGAAGACCTGAAAAACAGGTCGGCCCTTGAACATACAAATTTTCTGATCCGCATCAACGAAAATGAATTAAAAGCACTGCAGCATAATTATTACCAGTTCAGCGATGGCATTGAATACATGCCAAAGGAGCATGCGTATGCCGCTGACCTTGATATTTTTGGCCATGCATCGCTGTATCAATATATCAACCGCTGCAGCTCCGACATGGGGAGTAATACATTAGCGCAATGGCTTTTATATCCTTCCGGCAAGGATATCATTATACAAAGACAAACTGCAGTGAAAGAACTGGCGGCTAAAACCGAATGGCGACAAAAGCTACAGGCTTTTGGCGCTGCAAAAAAAATACGAACAGAAACAAAAACACGGTTGCAGGATTGGTTCAATACAGAAGATCATTTTATTTCTAATAAAATATGGCTGTGGCTCAGGTACCTGCTGCCGGTTGTGATACTGGGAGTAATTGCATTGAACATTACCGATATTCTCAATAACTATGTACGGAATTATTTCCTGCTTGCATCGGCACTGCTTGCTTTTTATGTGAGCAAGAAAGTTACGCCGCTGCATAACCAGGTTTCTAAAATAACAGATGAGATGGAAGTGCTGGAAGACAGCATCCGGCTGATCGAAGAAACAAGTTTCACATCTGAGCACCTAAAAAAATTACAGTCGCAGTTCATCAACCAGGGAGAAAAGGCATCGGTAAAGATCAAGCAACTTAAGCAGATCCTCGAAAGGCTTGACCTGCGTTTTAATTTTGTAGTTTTCATTCCCCTGGATATATTGCTTCAGTGGGACCTGCAACAGGCAGTTGCCCTGGAAAAATGGAAACGGCAGAACAAAGAAAATGTGATGCAATGGTTTGAGGCACTGGGAAATTTTGAAGCAACCGGCAGCCTGGCCACGTTAGCCTTCAATCATCCCGAATGGAGTTTCCCTGTCTTTAAAGAACACCATTTTTTTATGGAAGGAAAAGATGTGGGCCATCCTTTGATACAGCCAGATAAGCGGGTGAATAATCCTATACATATTAATAAGGCAGGTGAACTGATGCTGGTAACCGGAAGTAATATGGCCGGCAAGAGTACCTACCTGCGCAGCATTGGCATCAATACCATCCTGGCCATGGCAGGGGCGCCGGTATGTGCGGCCTATTTTTGTTTGTCGCCGGTACAGATCATCAGCAGCATGCGCATTGCCGATAACCTGGAGGAAAGCACGTCTACCTTTTATGCGGAACTGAAAAAACTAAAAGCGATCATCGACAAAGTAAATAACAATGAAAAGGTCTTTATCTTACTGGATGAGATCTTACGGGGCACCAACTCCCTTGACCGGCATACCGGGTCTGTGGCACTTATTAAACAACTGGTAAAACACAATGCCTCCGGGATCATAGCCACGCATGATGTAGAACTTGCAAAGATGAAAGAGGAATACCCGGCGAATATTTTAAATCATCACTTTGATGTGCAGGTAAATAATGATGAACTTTATTTTGATTACCGGCTGAAGGAAGGCATTTGCACCAGTATGAATGCATCGATATTGATGAAGAAGATCGGGATTGAATTATAACGTTTAAACGTTTCAGGGTTTAAATCGTTTCAAGGTTTAAATCGTTTCAAGGTTAGAGTTTCATTATTTTAAACGCCACACGATTTCAAACGTTTGCAACGAATTAAACGTTTTAAACCCTTAAACGATTACTTTCCCCTCCCCCATCCAAACCAGTCATTGCCGTTTGCATAAAGCATCAACGCCAGCAAAACAACCATGCCGAAAATTTGTGCATACTCCAGGAATTTTTCGCTGGGCTTGCGACCGGTGATCATTTCGCCGAGTGTAAACAGCACGTGGCCACCATCCAATGCCGGTATTGGCAACAGGTTCATGAATGCAAGAATGATGGAAAAGAATGCGGTGATGTTCCAGAAGTGTTCCCAATCCCATTCGTCGCCGGAGAACACAGAGCCCATGGCTTTAAAACCACCCACGCCTTTATAAGCCCCGGTTGATGGCGTTAATATTTTTTTGAACTGGTCGATGTACCAGCCAAGTTTTTCACCGGCCAATACTACGCCTGCAGGAAAGGCTTCAAAAAAGCCATACTTCTTTACTTTGTATATCAATACACCGGCCGTATCAAGTGATTCGGGTTTGCCGATGGCCTTCATGCCAACCGGGAAACCACCAACACTATCGATCTGCCAGGAGCTTCTAATTTGTTTATCGCCCCGTTGCAGTATCACGCTTACCGTGCTGTTCTTCTTTTTTTCTATTGCTTTTATAACATCTGAAACAAATGCTACCGGAACTGAATCTATCATAACAACTTTGTCCCAACGCTGCAACCCTAATTTTTCTGCCGGACTTGCTTTTTCTGCTCCGCCTATCCAAAACGGGTAACGGATACCGATCAAGGGCACATCGCTTCTTTTCTTTTCAACCAATTTACCGATCAGGCTTTTTGGCAACTGGATGGTTTCGATCTTTCCATCCCGTTCAACTGTTACGCTGTGACTTACGATCAGTTCCGGTATCACGCTGTAAAAATTTTCTACAAACTTACCGCCCACCGAAATGATCTTATCTCCGTCTTTGAATCCAAAACTTTTCATGAGGCTGTCCTCAACAGCTATCCCGTATTTAAGTGAACTGTTGTAGACCTTCTTTTCTCCCCACATCATCAGTATGCCGGCATAAATTACAAACGCCAGCAGGATATTTACGGTAACACCACCCAGCATAATGATCAGCCGCTGCCAGGCCGGTTTGCTCCGGAACTCCCACGATTGGGGTGGAAGTTTCAATGCTTCCTTATCCATGCTTTCGTCGACCATGCCGGCAATTTTTACATAGCCACCCAAGGGAAGCCAGCCGATGCCATAAACGGTATCGCCGATCTTTTTCTTAACAATGGAAAACCAGGGATCGAAGAAGAGATAAAATTTCTCCACCCGGCATTTGAACCACTTAGCGGTGATGTAATGACCAAATTCATGGAGAATGACAAGGATCGACAGCGATAAAAGCAATTGCGCCACTTTAAGTCCCACACTACTCCAGTTTATTACTAATAATTCCATTTAATGTTTTGTATTTATGTTGAACACTGCTGTACTTCGACTCCGCTCAGTACAGAATTGCGTTCTGATAGTGAAGTTTACAGATTAATCAATGAAGCCGCAAAATTACGGGCTTCGCCATCGCTGTCAAAATATTGTTGCAGCGTTGGTTTTTCGATGAAAGGAACTTTTTCCATGGTCTTTTCCACCATGGCGGTCATATCTAAAAAGCCGATACGGTTGCGGAGAAAGGCCCAAACGGCAATTTCGTTGGCCGCATTCAGGATGCAGGGCATGTTACCACCCACATTAAGGGCTTCGGTTGCCAGTACCAGGTTTCTGAAAGTTTTAACATCCGGCTCTTCAAAAGTGAGCGAAGGATACTTGCGGAAACTGAAACGGGGCAATTCATTCTTAACCCTGTTGGGGAAAGCCATGGCATATTGAATGGGCAGTTTCATATCGGGCAATCCCATTTGCGCTTTCATACTGCCGTCTTCAAACTGCACCAGGCTGTGAATGATGCTTTGCGGGTGAACGATCACCTGTATCTGGTCGGGCCGCAGGTTAAAGAGCCATTTGGCTTCGATCATCTCCAGTCCCTTATTCATCAATGTTGCCGAGTCAATAGAAATTTTTGCGCCCATGCTCCAGTTGGGATGTTGCAGGGCATGTTCCCGTTTTACATTTACCAGGTAATTTGGTTTCTTGCCCAGGAACGGGCCACCACTGGCGGTTAGAATGATCTTTTCGATGGGGTTTCTCGTTTCTCCCACCAGGCATTGAAAGATGGCGGAATGCTCACTGTCGACCGGGATGATGGGAACCCTTTTATCGATGGCCGTTTGCATTACAATATCGCCGGCTACTACCAGGGTTTCTTTATTGGCAAGCCCAACGGCTTTGCCTTTTTCAACCGCTTTTAATGTTGGTTTAAGTCCGGCGAAGCCCACAATACCTGCCAGCATCATATCGTAGGTGTCGAAATCGGCCGCTTCTTCGAGGGCAGATTCGCCGGCAAAAACTTTTATATCGGTAGATGACAAGGCATTTTTTACTTTTTCGTAGCGGGTGTGATCGCCGATAACAACGGCATTGGGCCTGAATTCCATTGCCTGGGTGATCAGCAGTTCATCGTTGGTTTGTGCAGTGAGGATCTCGGCTTCGAACATAGTTGGGTTGGCCCGGATAACATCCAGTGCCTGAGTGCCTATTGAGCCTGTGGAACCAAAGATTGCGATGCGTTTTTTTGCAGTCTGCTGAGTCATTACCAGAAAACGGTTAGAACGACAAATCTAACTTAATAATTGTTGCAACGCAATTTTCACCTTAGCAAAATCGAATTTTTGGATAATATCATCCATTGCACGCTCAATTTCGGTGTTGCACAGGTTGCCAATGGAGCCCTGGTGTGCGTGTTGCAATGAACCGGAGTGGCTGAATTTTCCCTGTTCAATATCCTGCCCCACTTTTTTATAAGCATCCCGGAAAGGCATGCCCTGTATCACCAGCTTGTTCACTTCTTCCACGCTGAAGAGGAAGGCATATTTTTCATCCTTCAACAGATCTTTCTTCACCTCAATATTGCTTAACATAAGCCCGGTCATTTGAAGACATGCCTGCAGATTTTCAAAAGCAGGAATGATGTGTTCTTTGATCAGCTGCAGATCCCGGTGATAACCCGACGGCAGGTTGGTTGTCATCAGCATAATTTCATTTGGCAATGCCTGTATGCGGTTGCAATGAGAACGGATGAGTTCGAATACATCGGGATTTTTTTTATGCGGCATGATGCTGCTTCCGGTGGTGAGTTCATCGGGGAAAGAAATGAACCCGAAATTCTGGTTCAGGTATAAGCAGGCATCCATACTTAGTTTGGAAAGCGTTGCTGCAATGTTTGCCAGTGCCGAAGCAACAATGCGTTCCGTTTTACCCCTGCCCATTTGTGCATACACCACGTTATAGTTCAGGTCATCAAAGCCCAGCAGGTCCGTTGTCATTTGCCGGTTGATGGGAAATGAAGAACCATAACCAGCAGCCGAGCCCAGGGGATTTTTATTTACGATCCGGTAGGCAGACTCCAATGTTATCATATCATCCCCCAGGCTTTCGGCATAAGCACCAAACCACAAACCAAATGAAGATGGCATGGCTAACTGAAGATGTGTATAGCCGGGAAGCAGATTATCTTTATATTTTTCGCTTTGTTCTATTAAAAGGTCAAAGAGCTGTTTTGTTATTGATACTGTTTTCTCAATTTCATTGCGCATGTAAAGTTTCAGGTCAACCAACACCTGGTCGTTCCTGCTGCGGGCACTGTGTATCTTCTTTCCAACATCGCCGAGTTTCTGCGTAAGCATTAATTCCACCTGCGAATGAATATCCTCTACTCCATCATCCAGTGTAAACTTGCCGCTTTCTGTCTGCCGGTATATTTCTTTCAGTTCTTTTTCCAATGATTGTAACTCATCCTTTGATAATAATCCAACAGATTCCAGCATTTTAATATGGGCAAGACTGCCGAGCACATCAAATGGAGCCAGGTAAATATCAATATCCCTGTCGTTACCAACGGTGAACTGTTCAACTTCCTTTAATATTGTTTTATCTTTTTGCCAGAGCTTCATACCCCCATCCCCTAAAGGGGAGCCAGCTCTTTTTGAATCTACCATTTCATTTTTATTTATGATGAATTACCTATAGTACCTGTTGAAGGATATTGATGTAAGTTTCTATCCCCTCTTTCAGTTCATCAAGATAAATGAATTCGTCTGCAGTATGGCTTCTTGCACTATCACCCGGGCCGCATTTTAAAACCGGGGCATTGATAAGTGCCGCATCGGAAGTGGTTGGTGAGCCGTAGGTCTTCTTTCCCAGTTTGATACCAGCCTGCACAAGCGGATGATCCTTGTCTATTTTTGATGAACGCAGCCGCATGCTCCTCGGCTGTAAATCAGATTGAACATGCTGTTTAATTGTTTCTAAAATTTCTTCGTGTGCATAAGCATCTGTAACCCGTATATCAACCACAAAGCTGCAAACCGCCGGCACCATATTATGTGCTTTGTTTTCGGTATTGATGGATGTTACCGACATTTTTATTGCGCCCAGTGTTTCAGATATTTTTGGGAACCGGTAAGTTTTGAACCATTCAATATCCTGCATGGCTTTATAAATGGCATTCACTCCTTCTTCTCTTGCCGCATGACCGGCTTTGCCTTGTGCAACACAATCCAAAACCAGCAAACCTTTTTCTGCAATGGCAAGATTTGTCAGCGTTGGCTCACCAACAATTGCAAATTCAATTGCTGGCAAGGAAGCTAACAAAAATCCGATCCCGTTTGCACCACTTATTTCTTCTTCAGCAGTTGCAGCAATTATAAGATTGTATTTTAAATCTTCTTTTTCGTAGAAATGACAAAATGCGGCGATCAAGCTTGCCAGGCATCCACCTGCATCATTGCTACCAAGACCAAAAAGTTTCCCGTCTTCAACAACCGGAGCAAACGGATCCCTGCTGTACTGAGGATTGGGTTTTACCGTATCGTGATGAGAGTTAAGCAAGATGGTTGGCTTTGACTGATCAAAATATTTATTCACAGCCCATACATTATTCAGTAAGCGGTTAGCTAGAATATTTCTTGCTTTAAAAAACTGCTCAATATTTGCTGCCGTCTTATCTTCTTCTTTCGAAAAAGAGGGCGTGGCTATTAATTGCTTTAATAACTCAACCGCATCACTGTATGATATATCGATACTCATTGCCGGAATAAGGTTCCTTTTACATTTCCAGTAAGATTGTGTAACAGATCATTTGCATCGCCGATCAAAACCTCTTTCACTCCGGCGTCTATCGCTGCAAAAGCATTATCGATCTTTGGCAGGATACCATCGGCCAGTTTATTTTCTGCCAGCAATTGCCGGTACTTTTCTTTGTTGATAAGATTTATCACCGATGATTCATCTTCTACATTCTCAAGCACGCCTTTCTTTTCAAAACAATAGATCAGCCGTACATCGTACCATTCAGATAATGCAACAGCGAGTACGGAAGCAATGGTATCAGCATTCGTATTCAAGAGCTGCCCGTTCTGATCGTGCGTTAGTGGTGCAATTACCGGAGTAAGGTCGTTGCTAAGGAATAATCCTAAGTTTTTAATTTTTAATTTTTCATTTACAATATCCCCGACAAACCCATAATCAATGCCGCCATCCCCAGAAGGGGAGTTAACAAACGGTCTCTTTGTGGCGGGAATGATATTGGCATCAGCACCGGTCAACCCGATGGCATTGCAATTAAGCGCCTGCAGTTTTGCAACGATCTTTTTATTCAGCAACCCTCCATATACCATTGTTACCAGGTCAATGGTTGCTTCATCCGTGATCCGGCGGCCATTTATATAATTCGGTTCAATGCCTAATTTTTTACCAATTGCTGTGGCTATCTTTCCTCCCCCATGAACCAATATCTTTTTACCATCGATCGCAGCAAAGTCTTTTAAGAACGATCTCAATGAAGCATCGTTGTCAATTACATTTCCCCCGATCTTGATAACAAATAATTTGCCCCCATCCCCTGAAGGGGAGTTATTCAGACTCCCTGCACTTTCTTCCTCCGCGTTTTTTATTGAAGAGATCGTATCTCCTATTTTGGTTAACACTTCTTCTATATTGTGCAAAATCTCCTCGTTTTTAAATCTTAAAACTGCAATACCGTATTCTTTTAAATTATTTTCTCTTGTGTCATCATAAATCTTTACTTCTTTATTTTCATGATATCCGCCATCCAGCTCTATTACTAATTTTACATTATGACAATAAAAGTCAGCGATGTAATTCGCAATGGGATGCTGCCTCCTGAATTTCAGATGCCACTCATTTATTTTAATAATATTCCAAAGTATTTCTTCCGCTTGTGTCATTCTTGCCCTCAATTCTTCAGCCAGTTCAAACAGCTTTGGGTTAGCCCCATAGTACATATTATGCCTTCCCATATACTCTAAAGGGGTGCTATTTGAATTTTCATTTTTTATATCCTGACTCATTAATCATTGAGTTTTAGAATTATTTTATACGCCTAGAATAACTTCCCTTCAGGGGATGGGGGCTATTATTTCACTCAACACAGCCTGTGCCGCCCAAACCCGGTTACCTGCCTGCCGCGTTACCAGGCTGTTTGCTCCATCAAGTATCTCATCACTCAGTTCAACATTCCGGCGCACAGGCAGGCAATGCATGACCCTTGCATTACTGGCCAGTTTTAATTTTTCGTTCGTCAGCATCCAGTTTGTGTCACTGCTAAGAATTTTTCCATAGTCGCTGTAGCTGCTCCAGTTCTTTACATATATATAGTCGGCATCTTTCAATGCTTCATCCTGGTTTGTAATGATGGTTGCACCTGTTGTAAATTTTTCGTCTAGTTCATAACCTTCCGGGTGTGTAATAACAAAGTCCGCCGCTCCCCATGCATTGATCCATTGGGCGAATGAATTGGCCACACACTGCGGCAGCGGCTTAACATGCGGCGCCCAGGTTAAAACAACTTTTGGTTTCGTCTTTCCGGCAAATGTTTCCTTAATAGTAATCAGATCCGTAAAACTCTGCAACGGATGCAACGTGGCACTTTCCAAACTAACAATGGGCACGCCGGCGTATTTGATGAACTGGTTAATAACCGTCTCTGCATAATCTTCTTCCCGGTTCTTTAAAGAAGGAAAGCTGCGGATACAAAGAATATCAAAATACAGCCCGAGTGTTGGGGCGGCGTCTTTAATGTGCTCAACGGTAGTACCGTTCATAACAGCGCCTTCTTCAAATTCAATGGCCCAGCCTTCTTTATCAATATTAAAAACAACGGCTTCCATGCCCAGGTTGTTTGCAGCGATCCTTGTACTTAAACGGGTACGCAGACTGGGATTCAGAAACAGCAACCCGATGCGTTTATTGGTTCCCAGGTTTTTATGAATAAAAGGATTGGCCTTATACATCAACGCTTTTTCAACCAGGGCGTTCACGTCATCAACATCACGTACTGAAATAAAGTTTCGCATTTTCATTTTATATCATTGGTCAGACGAGGACGTCAGACCAGGTTTAACTCTGCTTTAATTGCCTGTAAAAATATATCCGCTTCTATTTGGGTAATATTCAATGCCGGTAACAGGCGTATCACATTTGGCTTTGCCTCACCGGTAAAGATCTTGTGTTTAAATAACAGGTTCTTCTTTACCATATTTAATTCTTCCGGCAATTCAATTCCGATCATCAATCCCCTGCCTCTTACTTCTTTTATCTTGGGAAGTTCTTTTAATGCCATCATCAAATAATCGCCCACAGTTTTCGCATTATCCATCAGTTTTTCTTTTTCGATCACTTCCAGCACTGCCAAGGCAGCAGCACAAGCCAGGTGATTGCCGCCAAAAGTGGTTCCCAGCATAAAATGTTTGGGCTGAATCCTGGGAGAGATGGAGATCCCTGCAACCGGGAAACCATTACCCATCCCCTTTGCCATGGTATATATATCTGCGTTCACGCTGGCAAAATCATGCGAATAGAATTTCCCGCTACGGCCATAGCCACATTGAACACTGTCTGCAATAAAGACTGCATTGAATTCATCGCAGAGACTCCTTATTTTTTGCAAGAAGGATCCGGATGCCACATTAATTCCACCCACACCCTGTATGCCTTCGATGATCACAGATGAAATGTCGTTTTGTTTAAAGGCATTTTCAAGCGCTGCTTCATCATTAAAAGGAAGAAAGATTATATTATCCGTTTCATTTACCGGTGCAACAATATTCGGATTATCCGTAGCTGCAACTGCCAGTGATGTTCTGCCGTGAAATGCTTTTTTAAATGCAATGATCTTTTTTCTTCCATTATAGAATGATGCCAGCTTCAATGCATTCTCATTGGCTTCTGCACCGGAATTGCATAAAAAAAGCTGGTAGTCTTCTTTACCGGAAATCTTTCCCAGTTTTTCTGCCAGTTCCACCTGCAAGGGAATTTTTATGGAGTTGGAATAGAACCCAACCTTGTGCAACTGATCCTCTATCCGTTTCACATAATGCGGATGCGTATGGCCAATGGAGATTACCGCATGGCCTCCGTAAAGGTCTAAATATTTTTCTCCCTTGTCATCCCACACATAAGCGCCTTCGCCTTTTACGATGGTGATGTCATTGAGTGGATATACGTCGAATAGTTTCATGCCCCTGTCCCCTAATGGGGAACTTAATTTATTAGTGAATGATTAATTTCTTACAGTTTCTGATTTTAGACTCTTGAAATAACAGCTCCTGATTTATAAAATGTATTTCAATTTTACAGACTCTAAAGTCCCCTTTAGGGGATTTAGGGGCTAAAAATAATTTGCTTTCAATTTCAACCCCGCCATTTCATCCAGCCCAAACATCAAATTCATATTCTGCACTGCCTGCCCGCTTGCTCCTTTTAATAAATTATCGATGGCTGAATGTACTACCAGTTTACTGCCAACCTTCTCAAGCTGAATAAAACATTTATTCGTATTCACTGCCTGCTTTAAGAATATTGGTTCTTTACTCAGCGATACAAAAGGATGATCAGCATAATAAGTATTGTAAAGCACTGTCAGTTCTTCAATACTCAACTCACATTTTAGCTGTGAACTGATGAAGATGCCACGGGTAAAATCGCCCCGCCAGGGAATAAAACTCAGATCCACATCCCCGGAGGGATTCAATTGCAATAAAGACTGCCCGATCTCTGCAAGGTGCTGGTGTGTTAGTGTTTTATATGCCTGGATATTATTTGCCCGCCAGCTGAAGTGCGAAGCAGCGTTCAATCCCTGTCCGGCACCGGTTGAGCCGGTAATGCCGGTCGTATAAATATCACCCAATAATCCTGCCTTTGCCAATGGCAATAAACCCAACTGGATGGCTGTGGCAAAACATCCGGGATTGGCAATATTGGTTGCTGTTTTTATTTTTTCTTTATTCAGTTCAGGCAGTCCGTAAACAAATTTTCTATTATGAACTGCTTCGCCCAACCTGAAATCCTGGCTCAGGTCGATGATCTTTATTTTATCATCAATGGTATTTTTTTCCAGGAAGGTTTTGGCTTCGCCATGCCCCACACAGAGGAACAATACATCAATGTCGCTATTCATTTCCTGCGAAAATTTCATATCCGTTTCTCCCAGCAGGTCCTGGTGAACAGAATGGAGATAATTACCAGCATTGCTTTTACTTCGAACGAAAATGATTTCAGCAGCCGGGTGGTTTAATAATATCCGTATCAGTTCACCGCCGGTGTAGCCTGCACCGCCTACTATGCCGATCTTTATTTTATTTGCCATCTGCAGTTTGTTTAACAGCGTGATAGATCATGGTTTGATTACCGAATATTTTTGAGAACCCTCTCACATCCTGTCCTGTCCAGCCATTGTTCATTTCGCCGTACTTACCAAAGCGGTTGCTCATCAGGTCGTATTCAGATTCGATACCGGTTACCTGGAAACGGTAAGGCATCAATTCCACAAATACTTTTCCTGTTACATTCTGCTGCGAGTTTTCAAAGAATGCTTCTATGTCTCTCATCACCGGGTCAAGGATCTGTCCTTCGTGAAGCCAGTTACCATAGAATAATGCCAGTTGGTCTTTCCAGTTCAGTTGCCATTTGGTAAGCACATGTTTTTCCAATGCATGGTGGGCTTTTAAAATGACCATGGGAGCCGCCGCTTCAAAGCCTACCCTTCCTTTTATGCCGATGATGGTATCGCCAACATGAATATCTCTTCCTATTGCATAAGGCCCGGCGATCTTCTGCACTTCTACAATTGCTTCGGCAGGATGCGCAAAGGTTTTGCCATTCACTTTGTATAATTCTCCTTTAATAAATCCTAACTCCAGGCTTTCATTTCCATTTTTGGTTAATTGGGTGGGCCAGGCTTCTTCGGGTAACATACCATTGCTGTTCAGTGTTTCTTTTCCACCAACGCTGGTTCCCCACAGGCCTTTATTTATGGAGTACATCGATCTTTCAAAATTCATTTCCACTCCTTTGCTTTTCAAATAAGCGATCTCTTCTTCCCTGCTTAGCTTCAGATCTCTTATCGGTGTACATATCTCCACACCGGGGATCATGATATTAAAGATCATATCAAACCGAACCTGGTCGTTACCGGCACCCGTGCTGCCGTGCGCAACAATATCGGCCTGTAAATGCTGCACGTGCTCGGCAATAAATACTGCCTGGGTCAACCTTTCGGCACTCACGCTCAGCGGGTAGGTGTTATTCTTCAACACGTTTCCAAACACCAGGTACTTAATGATCTTATCGTAGTAGCTTTTAACCGCATCAACCGTGATATGTGTTTTAACACCCAGTTTGTATGCATGCGCTTCTGCTTTTTTCAGCTCTTCTTCGGTAAAGCCTCCCGTGTTTACGATCACAGAATGCACTTCATATCCTTTTTCTTCAGTAAGGTATTTCACACAATACGACGTATCTAATCCGCCACTGAAACCCAATACAACTTTGCCCCCATCCCCTAAAGGGGGGCCGTCAGAAGTCATTATCTTATCTGCACTCATCTATAGTGATTTTAAAAATTAAAAAAATGGCTGAGCAATGACCGTTTTACCCCATCGCCCTGTTTCTTTTGCAGGATCCGTATCAGTTTGCTTTGCTTCAGTCGCATGAAACGTTCATATAGTTTCGAATGTTTTTTAAATTCTTCCTTGGTCTCCTCGGGTTCGTAATGATCGGCAGGATCGAAGAGCATAGCCGTGCACATACAGTTCTTCCGATCCTTGCTCATCAGTATATCATAATTTACACAGCTTTTGCAGCCGGCCCAGAACTGTTCGTCGTTGGTGAGTTCAGAATAAGTAACCGGTTCGTAGCCGAGGTCAGAATTTATTTTCATCACCGCAAGCCCGGTTGTCAATCCGAAGATCTTTGCATCGGGATATTTTTCCCGGCTCAGTTCGAATATCCTTTTCTTGATGGACTTGGCAACACCTGTCTTACGAAATTCGGGTGAAACAATGAGGCCGCTGTTGGCTACAAACTTATTGTGCTCCCAGGCTTCGATGTAACAAAAGCCAACCCAGTCGCCGGAAGTAGTTAAAGCAATAACTGCCTTTCCTTCTTCCATCTTCTGTTCGATGTAGCCGGGACTGCGTTTGGCAATACCGGTACCACGTGCTTTTGCAGAAGACGCCATTTCATCGGTGATGATGGGGGCATATTTTTTATCGGCGGGTATAGCAACCCTGATGATAATGTTACTGTTTTCCAATTTGGTATAATTGAAAGCGGTGATTGTAAAGTTATATAGGAAGTGTTTTGGGGATTTTTTCACTGACAGGGGCAGCTTTTAACTGCTCGTCCTATCAGCATCCACGTCGGTATCGCAAAATGAACCGGGATATGCTGCCTGCAGTAGGCGACCATTCAGTTGTGGGAATATGTACTTGAACCGGGTTCACTTGCGTTATTAATTATTTGCGCCACAAAAGTATGTTATTTTGAAAAAATACGGCTAAAATTTATTTCACGCCGGTAAGTGAGCCTGCTGTTTCAGAAGAATTAACAAATTGTAAAAGCTCATCCGCAATTTTACGGTCATTGCTCAGCCGGGGCACTTTATTCTGTCCACCGAGTTTACCGATGCTCTTCATGTAATCAATGAACCCATTTTTCTTTACTGGTGAAATTTTCAATTGCTGTAAAATATTACCACCGATCAGATCATCGTAGTAAACATTCTTCCTGCGGAGGTTATCATCAATTTTCTTTGCGAATGAAAGTAAGTTGTTTGGCATAGCTTCAAACTCAATGAACCATTCGTGGTAACTTTTTCCTGCATCAGTAGATATCTTAGGAGCCACGGTAAACTCGGTGATCCGGAGATGCTCTTCTTCAGCAGCCTTCAGCAAAGCGGCTTCCACTTCTTCGCCGATCACATGCTCACCAAATGCTGATATAAAATGTTTGGTGCGCCCGGTAACCACTAACCGGTATGGATCGGTGGAAACAAATTTTACCGTATCCCCGATATTGTATCCCCACAGGCCGGCATTGCTGCTCACAATTAGGGCATAGTTCTCACCTATTTTCACATCCTTCAATGTGAGCCTGGTTGGGTTCTCATTAAAGATCTCTCCCGCCGGAACAAATTCAAAAAATATCCCGCTGCTGGTATTCAGTAACAAGCCTGATTCTTTCTGCGAATCCTGGAAGGCAAAAAATCCTTCACTGGCAGGAAACAATTCAATGCAGTCAATTTGCCGCCCGATACTTTCAAACAATTTTGCTTTGTAAGGTTCAAAGTTTACACCGCCCTGTACCATCACACTGAAATTAGGAAACAGCTCTCCAATTTTCTTCCCGCTTTTTTCAACCAGCCTGTCAAAATACATCTGCATCCATGGTGGTATGCCGCTGATGAGTGTCATGTTCTGGCTGATGGTCTCTTCCACGATCTTATCCAGTTTTTCTTCCCACTCTTCAATACAGTTTGTAGTGAATGATGGAAGTTGATTCGCTCTTAAATATTTTGGCACATGGTGATTGACAATGCCGCTCAGTCTTCCTGTTGGTATGCCGCCAACCCGTTCCAGTTCGGGAGAACCGCTTAAGAAAATTAATTTCCCGTCGGCGAATTTTGTATTGCCTGTTTCAGCCATGTAACATAACAGGGCATTCCTTGCTGTGTTGATGTGATTGGGAATGGAGTCTTTTGTTATCGGAATATACTTTACGCCGCTTGTGGTACCGCTTGTTTTTGAAAGGTAGATGGGCTGGCCTTTCCATAATACATTGTGTGCGCCCTGCTTTATTTTTTCTATGTATGGTTTAAATGCTTCGTAATCACGCAACGGAACTTTCCTGATAAAATCCTCATGCGATCGTATGTTCGCAAAATCATGGTCCTTTCCAAAGACCGTTTTTGTTCCAACTTTTATGAGCTGATTGAAAATGGATTGTTGATCGGCTTCGGCCGTCTCCATGCCCTTTTTTATCTGTTTATATATATACCCGGCAAATGGCTTTGCCAGGATGGATTTAATATTCATTACTGATCTTTCAAACCTTTCGGTAACAAACTTACAGGTTTTTCTTGTTAAGAAAAATGAAGATTTATGAACGGAAACTTATTTACAATCACATGACCAATCCGTATCAAGATCGATCACTGTTACCACTACTAAGCCATCATCCTTTGGAGCAAAAACGATCCGCACATGCTGGTTGTCGTGTGTAACACCTTCCACCGGGTAGGTCATACCCCGTTTGTCACGCTGTATCTTTTTCTGATTGACTTTGCCTTTAAGGAGAATTTCCCTGACCTCGCTCTCATCAATATTCCTGCAATCCATCCGGCATCTGGCGTGTTTGCTGAAAACCAGGTTGGTCGTATTCCTGTTGAATCCTTCAATTACTTCCTGCTTTTCTTCATCAGCTATTACAACGGGCACTGTGATACGGGTGTCGGTTTGCTCTGTTGTGGGCTTTGCCGGCTCATGCCCCCGTTGTTTTTTCTTGATAAAAAATAACAACAAGGCTGCGGCCACTAATAATATATATGGAAGATATTTTTTAACCATGATGCAAGTTACTTTAATTGATAGAAACGCTGATGACACGGATGAGGTGGAATTAAGCGGATCTGATCAGCGATAATACCATCCATCCGTGTCATCCGTGCCTGCCTGTCCGGTAGGCAGGTTTCTATTTCATTTTCGCTAATTTTGCCCAAATGAACAAGACCGTTGCACTACATACTTTAGGCTGCAAGCTTAATTTCTCCGAAACCTCCACCATTGGCAGGTTGCTGGAGAATGATGGTTTTGAGAAGAAAAGTTTTGATGAAGTGGCTGATGTGTATGTGATCAACACCTGTTCGGTAACCGAAAATGCAGACAAGGAATGCCGGATGCTGGTTCGTCGTATTCAGCGTAAGGCGCCCGAAGCGATGGTGGTTGTTACAGGATGCTACGCACAGTTAAAACCAAAAGAGATCGCTGCTATCCCTGGTGTTGACCTGGTATTAGGCGCTGCAGAAAAATTCAACATTGCCCAACACCTGAAAGAGATCAGCAAAGGCGACAGCACTAAGATATGCAGTTGCGATATTGAAGACGTGAACGAATTCACCGCATCACATTCCATCAATGACCGCACCAGGGTATTTTTAAAAGTACAGGATGGGTGTGACTATACTTGTTCTTTCTGTACCATTCCGCTGGCAAGAGGTAAAAGCAGGAGTGACAGTATCAGTAATGTTATAGCCAACGTTCAGCAAATTGCTGAACAAGGTGTGAAAGAAATTGTGTTGACCGGAATTAACCTGGGCGACTTCGGCAAAGGATATACAGGCGGTAAAAAAAATGAAGAAAGTTTTTTTGACCTGGTAAAAGAACTGGATGAAGTGAAAACCATTGAACGCTACCGCATCTCCTCCATCGAACCCAACCTGTTAAGCAACGACATCATCGAATTTGTAAGCAACAGCAGGAAGTTCATGCCACATTTTCATATTCCCCTGCAAAGCGGAAGTAACAAGATATTGAGCCTGATGCGGCGGCGGTATAAAAGAGAATTGTATGCTGAACGGATCGGCCTTATTAAAACCGTAATGCCGCATTGCTGCATTGGCGCCGATGTGATCGTTGGGTTTCCGGGTGAAACGGATGCCGACTTTATGGAAACAGTTGATTTCCTGCATCAACTGGATCTGTCTTACCTGCATGTGTTTACCTATTCTGAAAGAACGAATACACCTGCTGCAGGTATGAAGCCGGTTGTTCCGGTTCATGTAAGAAACGAACGGAATAAAATACTGCGTAACCTGAGTTACCGGAAAATGCAGCATTTCACCAGTCAGCACATTGGTAAAACAAGAAAAGTGCTGTTTGAAATGAACAGCAAGAACGGTATGATGGAAGGTTATACCGACAACTATATTAAAATAGCAATTCCGTACAAGCCCGAATGGCAAAACAAAATAGCAGAATGGAAAATATGAATGATCAGCAGCTGAATAAATACCAGGTAACCGTACAGTTTGAAATGGATGATGAGTTCATGAGTTTTGTACCACCGCACCGTGTTTACATCAACAGCCTCATAGAAAAGAACATTATTGATTATTACACCGTAAGTATGGAAACCCAGCGAAGCTGGATGGTGTTCAATGCCCAAAACAAAGAAGAGGTGGAACATTACCTGAGCAAATCGCCCCTGTATAAATACTGGACCGTGGAGATTGATGAATTATTTGTGTATGATGGGCAGTCCTATCGCCTGCCTGCAGTGCAGCTAAATTAAAAAGGCCTCACATATTATGTAAGGCCTTCGTGGGAGTTGACGGGGTCGAACCGCCGACCCTCTGCTTGTAAGGCAGATGCTCTAAACCAACTGAGCTAAACTCCCTTTAATTTTCGGACGGCAAAGATAAGGGTTAAATGTTTTCAGCAAAATTTTTTCACTTATTTTCCTGATTTAACTGGCTAAAGTGTGCAAATTGCGTGTAAATTTGTGCTTTCATAATAATGTCACCCATCGCAAATACAAAACTTAACGAGCAGAACGATCTGCTTACTTCACTGGATGATTTCTGTACCCTCATTGTATGGAACGATGACGTAAATACGTTTGAATGGGTGATCGAGACATTGATAAATATCTGCGGTCATACACAGGAACAGGCCGAACAATGCGCCATCATCATCGATTCAAAAGGGAAATACGCCGTTAAAGAAGGCAGCTACGACCTGTTGAAACCTCAATGCGATGCCATTACCGACCGGGGCATCAATGCTACCATTGAAGTAATTGCTAATTAATTTTTTGCCCAGATCTCCCTTTTTCGCCTTCGGCGAATAGTATTGTCACAGAAGAAATTACTTACTGGTTTTGTTATAGTATAATTCTGTGATTCCGTGCTTCTGTGGCAATTTCAAAACAGCGCAGCTGTTTCTGTTTTTCTTCTATCTTTAAACATGTTCCTGTTAAACAATGACCTTGTATTTCCTCCCGTAGAAATGGCGGATGAAGACGGCTTGCTTGCCATTGGCGGCGATTTAAGCACAGAAAGGTTATTACTCGCCTACCGGGAAGGGATCTTTCCCTGGTATAATGAAGATGAACCCATCTGCTGGTGGAGCCCCGATCCCCGTTTTGTTTTATATCCTGCCGGGTTAAAAGTGAGCAGCAGTATGAGAACTGTTTTGAACAACGGCAAATTCCGGTTTACCATCAACCGGGCATTTGCCCAGGTGATACAAAACTGTAAAGCCATTACACGAAAAGGACAAGATGGAACATGGATATCCCCGGCCGTACAAACAGCCTATACGTTGTTGCATGAAAAAGGATATGCCTACAGTGCCGAAGCATGGATGGATGGAAAACTGGTGGGTGGGTTGTATGGAATAAGGCTTGGCAATATCTTTTTTGGCGAAAGCATGTTCAGCAAAGAAAAGAATGCCAGTAAATTTGCCTTTATAAATTACGTGCAGCATTTACAAAAAGAAAATGTACAACTGATAGACTGCCAGATTTACACCGAACACCTTGAAAGCCTCGGCGCCGGCATGATCAGCCGGGAATTATTTACCCGGATAATTGCTGAAAATACAGGACAATAAACCCTTATTTTTGCACCTGATTTAAAACCATTGCATATGCTGTTTCAACTAACCGAAGAACAATTAATGATCAAACAGGCGGCCAGGGATTTTGCCGTAAATGAATGCCTTCCCGGGGTAATAGAAAGAGACGAACACCAGAAATTTCCAAAAGAACAGATCGAAAAATTAGCCGACCTGGGCTTTATGGGCATGATGGTGAAACAGGAATATGGCGGCAGCGGTATGGATACGGTGAGTTATGTGCTGGCCATGGAAGAGATCAGCAAGATAGACGCCAGTGTGAGCGTTTGCATGAGTGTGAACAACAGTTTAGTTTGTTATGGGCTGCAGGAATATGGCAGTGAAGATCAAAAAAAGAAATACCTGACCCCCCTTGCACAGGGAAAGAAAGAGGGCGAATTATACATCGGCGCCTTTTTGCTGAGTGAACCCGAAGCAGGCAGTGATGCCACTTCGCAAAGAACTACTGCAGAAGACAAAGGCGATCATTATTTACTGAACGGAACCAAGAACTGGATTACCAATGGCAACAGCGCCAGTGTTTACCTGGTAATTGCCCAAACAGATGTAAGCAAAGGAAGCCGCGGCATAAATGCATTCATTGTAGAAAAGAACTGGCCCGGCGTTGCAGTAGGGGCTAAAGAAAATAAACTCGGTATTCGTGGAAGCGATACTCACAGCATTTTATTTAACGACGTGAAAGTGCCAAAAGAAAACCGGATCGGTGACGATGGTTTCGGTTTTAAGTTCGCCATGAAGACATTGGCCGGTGGAAGGATCGGAATTGCTTCGCAGGCCCTGGGCATAGCAAGTGGCGCTTATGAACTTGCACTTGGGTACAGCAAACAACGCAAGGCATTTGGCACCGAGATCATGAACCACCAGATCATACAATTCAAACTGGCCGATATGGCAACCAGGATCGAAGCAGCCAGGTTACTCTGCCTGAAGGCGGCCTGGGAAAAAGATGAGAAAATTGATTATACCCTAAGCAGCAGTATGGCCAAAGTTTTTGCCAGTGAAACCGCCATGTGGACCGCAACCGAAGCAGTACAGATACACGGTGGGTACGGGTTTGTAAAAGAATACCATGTTGAACGATTGATGAGAGATGCAAAGATCACACAGATATATGAAGGGACGAGCGAAGTACAGCGGATCGTTATCAGCAGATCGATATTAAAATAACCTGGTGATTTGAAAATTTTACAATGTGCAGATGCATCCCGGGCTGAAGCCAAAGGACATTTGCACATTTTTATTTTCTTTGCGCCTTAATAACTTTGCGCCTTTGCGTGAAAAATCATGGGTATCAATAAAGAAAAATACCAGGAGCTAATTACTGAGCTGAATGGCAAAGCCACTTTAGTTGCCGTTTCCAAAACAAAACCGGTTGAAGATATTCTTGAACTCTACAATCTCGGCCACCGTGACTTTGGCGAGAACTACGTACAGGAGCTCACACAAAAACAGGAACAGTTACCCAAAGACATCCGCTGGCATTTCATCGGTCACCTCCAGAGTAACAAAGTAAAATACATTGCGCCGTTCGTTCACCTCATTCATGGCGTGGATAGTAATAACCTCTTAAAGGAAATAAACAAGCAAGCTGCAAAGAATAGCCGGGTGATCGATTGCCTGCTGCAGGTTTATATTGCTAAAGAAGAAACCAAGTTCGGATTAGATGAAATGGAATTGCACGAATTATTACAGGTTACAGCAATCAACGAATTAACCAATATACTAATCAACGGCTTCATGGGCATGGCTTCCTTTTCAGACAATACCAACCTCGTTAGAAATGAGTTCAGATATTTAAGGTCTCTCTTTGATAAATACGCCGAACCACAAACCTCTCCCGCCTTGGTCGGGATCAAACCTCAAACCACAAACCTCAAACTCCAAACCCTTTCCATGGGCATGAGCGCCGATTATAAGATCGCACTGGAAGAAGGCAGCAATATGGTCAGGATCGGGAGCCTGCTTTTTGGTTCCCGGTAAATATTTTACCTGCTGATCACATCTATATTCAATCCTGCATCCGCTTTCTTGAAACCATCATCTCCTACACAATATTTCAGATGAATGATCGTAAGCGTATGCGTGCAGCACATTTTTGAACCTTTGCAGTAAAAGAATGCATCCATACACTGTGTCTTTGTATCGTAAAAACCAATGGCCGATACCAGGCAGTAGCCACACATCTTTTCCGGCAGCTCCACTACCTGTATCTCACCTTTTTTCACTGCACCCGCGATCGCATCAGCGATATCGCCGGCTTTTTCCAGTTTATCGTATTTGTCTTTTATCCAGGCCAGCGCTCCGCCCGTACCCCCTACCAACAGATCAACATAATGCTCCATCAGTATCTTCCCGATCTCTCCTACCAATGCAACTTTGCTATCATCCAGCATACTCTGTATACAGGTAAGGCAACTGCCGCATCCATCCAGCTCGGGATATTTAGTTGCCCGGTTGCCCGTGATTTCTATCACTGCTTTTTTAAATGCATCCGACATGCCGTTCTTCAGTCCATCTACTTTCAGCGGATGCAGTTCTACTCCGCCTTTATTATCAGCATAAATGGGCGGTTGTTCAACACCCGTTTTCACACTTGCATATATTGGTGCTGGTTGGGGCAGATCAAGATTTACATTTATAGTGAACCCCCCGGGCTTTATACTCTGCACATCAAAACTATTCTCGTAATTACCTGCAGCTACACTATCGGGAGCAAGTAAAACAAGAAAGTTATTGGAAGGCTGCATCGCTACCACATCAGCCGACATATTTGTAAGCGTAAGTTTTGCCGTATCGGGCAGATTTTGCAGTCCGGTAACCTGCACATGTATCACCGTTTTTTCTCCTCTCCGCAGATTTAATTTTCCTGTTGACACATGCAGGTCAACACCCGATATGCTCCTGGTACATTTTTGCTGATTGGCTTCCTGCATCTCCATTGTTTGCTTACCGGAAGCATTTTCGGGGAATTGGATAATGCACTGCCTGGGCGACTCAGCCAATACTTCTGCTTCTTTGCCGTTGATGTTGCAGGATGTATTACTGCTGTTCCCATCAAACGGGCCGTTTATTTTTAATGGCGCTTCAGTTAACGCATGTGAGGGAATGTTGCAGCCTGTCATTGACCTGGTCTCAGTAGCCGAAGGACACTTAATAACCACTTCTCCTGCATTAACTCCTTCGCTGTTTATCACATTCAGTAATCGTTGAAGAAGTTTGCTGTAACTCATTTTATACTGAACATGACTGGCTGTATTTGAAACAGGAAATTTTTGTCCGTCAAATTCAACCACATACTTTTTCAGCGCCGAAAGATTTTTGCCGACCTGTTTTGCATTCTTACCGGAAGCAACCGCCAGCACCGTTCCGGAAATATTATCTCCGGGCCTGATATCGTCGGGCAGGTAAACGGTGATGGTTCCTTCAGGCAAATTAAATACCGCAGTGGTCAACCCCTTTTGCGAAGAGATGGTTTGGGCAAAAGAGAAATGAAAGGCACAAAGAAATAAAAAGACAGGCAATAGATGGTTTTGTTTCATAATAAAGAATTTAAGCAAACCGGTGAATGAACAGTTAAAGAAGCAGGCAGGGTACCTGGTGACGCATGAAGAAATGCCTTTGCAGTTATAAAGCCTCAGGAAAAGTACGGTGAATCCCAGCCAATGTCAAGAAGATTTTTTTTAGACCGGTTGATAACGAAGTTTTGAAATTGTTAAAACCTTAACAATCATCATTAAATAAGGCATGGTATTGCATCGTTTGCCGGTAATTAAATAACTTTGAGATGTATACCAGCATTATGTCAGCAACATTTGAAACAGAAAAGAACCGCAAAGCATTTTTATACACAGCTATAATCTGTGGTACATTGCTTTTACTGGCCTTCCTCATTTCATGGACACACCAGCATACTCCTCCTTCCATTGTGCAGGAACTGATCGAGATCAACCTAGGTAATAATGCAGAAGGTTATGGTGAAGTACAGCCATTGGTAAAGGGCGAAAAATCTCCCGGCGAAGAAAATGCAGAACAACCCAAAGCCGCCGCAGTAAAAGCGCCGGCTGTAGAAGATACAAAGACCGATGACCTGGCTGACAAAGAATCCGCCCCGGTTAAAACCCCGGTAAAGACAACCGTAAAAGTCAAAGAACCAACGCCGGTTGTTACCAAGCCCGAACCCAAACCACAAAAACCAAAAATTGCCGGTTATGGCGGACCGCCAACCGGCAAGGGAAATGGCGCAACAGAAGATAATGGTTACAAGATGCAGGGAAATAATCCCAATGGTAAGGGAGATGCCGGAAGCCCCAATGGCAAACCGGACAGTTATGGAAATACTCCCGGGGGAAAAACGGGTGGTAGTGGATTGCGTGTTTCAAAAGGCGATCGCCAGATCGTAAACAATTATATTTTCATGGGTGATCTTCCCAGGGCTACCATCAATGCCATCATAAAAGTTTCACCGGCAGGAAGGGGAACATTTGTAACTTTTGATAAGGGTTCAACCAGTGCCGATCCGAAATATGCCAATGCCATAAGAGGTTACCTCCCAAATATTGAATTCAATAAATCAGATCACGAGTCAGTCGTAACGGTTCCGTTCAACTTCAGGGAGCAGTAACCCATTTCCTGTTCATTTCCATCCTGGCTTATGCCATATATTTGTGTTGATGAATTATCAGCAGACCATTGATCATTTATATACACAGCTCCCTATGTTCAGCCGCATTGGCGCTGCTGCATACAAAAAAGACCTGCACAATACCATTGCACTCTGTAAAGCGCTGGATGATCCGCAAACAAAATTCAGGAGCATTCATATTGCCGGCACAAACGGCAAGGGAAGCACCAGCCATATGCTGGCTGCCATACTGCAACAGGCAGGCTATAAAACCGGGCTGTACACTTCTCCGCATTTAAAAGATTTTCGTGAACGCATTAAGATCAATGGCGAGATGATCAGCGAAAAATTTGTGGTTGATTTTGTTGAACGGACAAAAAAGATCTCAGATGAGACCGAGCCTTCCTTTTTTGAACTTACCGTGGCAATGGCTTTTGATTATTTCGAAAAGCAGAAAGTTGATATTGCCGTAATTGAAACCGGGCTTGGGGGAAGACTGGACAGCACGAACATAATCACACCCGTTCTTTCGATCATTACCAACATTGGGTACGATCACATGAACATACTCGGCAATTCTTTAGAAGAGATCGCTGCCGAAAAAGCCGGCATCATCAAACCCGGGGTGCCCGTTATTATCAGTGAGTACTTGCCCGAAACCAAAAACATTTTCATCAGCAAGGCAAAGGATGTAAATGCTCCCATTCATTTTGCCGGGGATGAATACGCTGTTTCCAATATTGAATATACTACTCAGTCACTTTGCTGTGCAGTAACAGATGCAGGCAATAAAATAACTGAATCATTCAAATTAGACCTGAATGGATTGTACCAAACAAAAAATCTATGTGCGGTGCTCTGCGCCGAAGGCATATTGATGGGCCATGGTTTTAAAATAAAAAATGAAGCTGAGAAAACAGCGCTCAGCAATGTAAAAACATTAACCGGGCTGCACGGCAGGTGGGATGTGATCAGTAATAACCCGACCATTGTACTGGATGTGGCACATAATGAAGACGGTATTAAACAGTTATTGCAGCAGTTGTCGGTCGTGGGTAGCCGGTTGTCTGCAACCCATTTTGTTTTGGGCATGGTAAAGGATAAAGACATTAACAAAGTGCTGTCTCTTTTGCCAAAAGATGCAACCTATTATTTCAGCAATGCACACATACCAAGAGCCATGCCGCATGAAGCGTTGCAACAAACGGCTGCAAATTTCGGACTTGCAGGCGAAAGTTTTGATGATGTGAATGCCGCAGTGAAGAGTGCAATGAAGAATGCCGGCAAAGACGATATGATCGTTGTGTGCGGAAGTGTGTTCCTGGTAGCGGAAGTGGATGCTTCTTTATTTCAGTGAATCTAACCTGCTGAATGCATAAAACAGGCAGGTGGTATGAAGCGCCTGCTTGAATTCATTCTTCATCAGCATCTGCCTCACTTCTTCTAATGGGTTGAGTTGAATTTCTATCTCTTCGTTGTAATCCAATTTCTGCGTTGCTCTTTTTATTCCACCGGTAGCCAGGTAAAGATCTGTGTAGTTATTAAGCACCCCGGGATTTGCAGTAACCCTTGCCAGAAAAATACATTCAGCAAACTCATACCCTGTTTCTTCCAGTAATTCTCTTGCGATGGCTTGTTCTGAGGTTTCACCTTTGTCAACAAAACCACCTGGTAATTCCAGTAATGTTTCCTCCAGGGGATGCCGGTATTGTTTTACGAGGATAGCTTTACCGTCCTCGGTTATTGCCAGTCCGCAAACAGAAGTGGGCATCTCCACAACAAAGTATTGTTCAACAATTGTTCCATCAGGCATTTCACAACGGTCTTCCCTTGCGGTGAAGTAGATGTGCCTGCTCAGGTATTTTGAAGAAAGTGTTTTCCAGTTCATACAAACGTTAATTAGTTAATTGGTTAACCCGTTAATCCGTATGCAGAAATTAACCAATTAACTAATTAACGGGTTAACCAATTAACGGATTAACCGTCACCATTTCATGCGCTCTCTTAATGAAGTTACATGCGCCACATGGTGCCTGCTGTGCCATGAATATAATCCCAAAAATTCCCAGAGGGTAAATTCTTTTTTATGCTCGGGGTGAAACACCGTTCTGTCCAGGTCTTCCCGGCTCATGTTCCGCAACACTTCGTACCAGCGGATATGCACCGCATGCAGGATCGTTAAAGAAATATTTGGAGGCAGGTTCTTTGTATCGGCCATTTCAGCCCATGCAGCCTCATCGTATGGCTTTATTGTCGGGTTCGTTTCTGTAAGTCCGAGCTTAAACCGTATGTAAGCATTCATATGGCTGTCGGCCACATGATGAACCAACTGCTTTACGGTCCAGCCACCATCCCGGTACGGTGTATTGAGTTGTGCTTCATCCAGGTTAAGTACGGCATTCTCCAGGTGCTGCGGCATGTTTTTTATATCGGTCAGCCACTCCTGCCACAGTTTATCGGAGAAGGGCTGAACAACATATTTGCCGATCGGGTATCTCAGATCTTCCATTGTATTAATTACTTTTTGGTGCCTCAACAGCAGGCCTTACTTTCTCTAACCGGATTTCAAATACCAATACGGAGTTTGGCGGAATGGCGCTGCCATTACCGGCTGCACCATAAGCAAGTTCACTTGGAACAACCACCTTCCAATGATCACCCGGCCGCATCATCTGCAATATCTCTACCCATCCTTTAATGACGCCACCCAAAGGAAATGCTGCAGGCTGTCCGCTCTTAAAAGAATTCTCAACTTCGGTCCCGTCTATTGTTCCCACTAAATAGTTCACTTCAACCGTATCAACGAGTTTAGGCTGGGTTCCGGTTACATCTCCGCTTTTGATGATCTCGTATTGCAAACCATCCGGTAAGCTGATCACGCCTTTGCGTTTTTTATTGTTCGCCAGGTATTCGTTTCCTTTCGCTATTGCCACAGCGTCTTTCGCTGCAGAAAAAATATCCAGTTGCCTTTGCATACAACTGTTGTTTACTTCAGGTGTTAACAGTTGTTTGTTATTTTTAAATACATCGTCAATGCCTTTCTGCATTGCTGCAGCATTCAGGCTGGTAATACCCTGTGCTTTCATATTGGTTGCCACATTAACACCGGCAGCATAACTGAAACTGTCCAGGAGATTTTTCATAACCAGGGAAGATGATTTTGCCACAGGCTTTGCTTTTGGCTTTGTCCCACTTTGTGCCGATATGGATAAGCCGGTAACACACAACACGATCATACTTAAGAAAACTTTTTTCATTTATATTTTTTTAGTTGAAAATTGTTCCGATAGCTATCGGAATGCAAATAAACAGCATTTTATTCATCCCTCATTTCCTTGCCTGTTAAATGTATGAAAACGTCTTCCAGGTTGGCAGCCTTAACCTGCTTCGGCCGCTCAAAGCCGCTTTGCACAAGGTCGTCGATCATTTTATCCGGGCTGTCGAGCGAGATGATCTTGCCTTCATCCATGATGGCGATACGGTCGCACAATTGTTCGGCTTCATCCATATAATGCGTGGTGAGGATGACCGTAGCACCTTGTGAACGGATATTTATTATAAGTTCCCAGAGGTTGCGCCTTGCCTGGGGATCGAGGCCGGTAGTAGGCTCATCCAGGAAAATGATCTTTGGTTTATTAATTAGCGTAGTAGCAATGGAGAATCGTTGCTTTTGTCCGCCGCTCATTTCCTTGTATTTGCTTTTTGCTTTATCGGCAAGATTTACAAGTTTCAATAATTCAGCCGGGTCAACAGGCTGGTTATATAATCCTGCAAATAATTCGATCAGTTCTATAAGCGAAAGGCCGGGATAAAAACCAGACGTCTGTAACTGAACACCAATCAGTTTCTTAATATCATCCGGATGTTTATCAAGGTCAAGACCACAAACAGTTACATCACCGCTGGTTTTTGTACGGAGCGTTTCAATGATCTCCAGCGTGGTGGATTTACCGGCACCGTTTGGCCCGAGTAATCCAAATATCTCTCCTTCGTACACATCAAAGGATATTCCTTTCACTGCCTGGAAACTGCCGTAATTCTTAACCAGGTTCTTTACCGAGATGATCGCTTTTTGCATGTTTATTTTTTTTCCGGGATCTTTTATTTTTCTGTAAGGTGACTTTCCAGTTCTTCCATCATCCCTTTGCTGCCGATGAAAAACGGCGTACGCTGGTGAAGTTCTGTTGGCTGAACATCCAGTATCCGTATCTTACCATTCGTGGCCAGGCCTCCTGCTCGCTCCACAATAAAAGCAAACGGGTTGCATTCGTACAACAAGCGCAGTTTTCCTTTTGGTTTATCGGTAGTGCCGGGATACATGAAGATGCCGCCCTTGATCAGGTTGCGGTGAACATCGGCTACCATGCTTCCAATGTATCGTTGGGTATATGGACCGCCATTCGTTTTATCTTTTTTCTGGCAAGCTGTAATGTATTTTTTAACCGGCTCATCATACTGGAAAAAATTACCGTGATTAACTGAATACATTTTGCCTTTATCCGGACAAGTGATGTTGGGATGACTGAGTGTGTATTCGCCAATGGAAGGATCCAATGTAAAACCATTTACTCCCCTACGGGTTGCATACACCAACATGGTGGATGATCCATAGATAACATAGCCGGCTGCCACCTGTTTATTTCCCTGTTGCAGAAAATCTTCCTGGGTGGCCGGCTTACCCAACTCACTTACCCGGCGAAAAACACTGAAGATGGTACCGATGGAAACATTCACATCAATATTACTGCTGCCATCCAGGGGATCGAAAAGACAAACATACTTGCTGTTGTTGCTCACCGGGTCATCAAACACAAGGATATCATCCAGTTCTTCACTGCCAATGCCGGCACAACTGATGCCATGCTGCAGTACGCCTACAAACTGGTTATTGGCATACACATCCAGTTTCTTCACTTCTTCGCCCTGTACATTGATGCTTCCGGCATCGCCCAATATATCCACCAGTCCTGCCTTGTTCACTTCCACATTAACCCGTTTTGCCGCCAGGCCAATATCCCGTAGCAGGCCGGCCAGTTCGCCGGTGGCATGCGGAAAATCCCTCATTTGCTGGATGGTGAATTCGTCCAGTGTTTGTATTCTGCGGTTGATGATCATGATTAATTATTTGATTAAGCAATTGTTCCTTTATTGGGCAAGATTAACGATTTTTGCAATCATTTTACCAGGGCTAAATTAACCCAATTTACTCAATCAACCCACAACGAATGAAGGTTTTTAAGTTTGGCGGTGCCAGTATCAATACGGCAGAAAGGATACAGAACACAGGAAATATTTTGCGGTCATACAGCGGTGAAAAGATACTCGTCATCATTTCTGCCATGGGCAAAACAACCAATGCGCTGGAAAAAGTGGTGGATGCTTTTTTTGAAGGAAGGAAAGAAGATGCATTGAAATTGTTTGAGCAGGTAAAAGAGTCTCACCTGAACCTGCTTAAATACCTCATCAGCATCAATTGGCAGCAGGCCGAAAACCGATTAAAGGATTTTTTTACCGAAGTGGAATGGCTGCTGCACGATAAACCGGTGAGGGATTACGATTATTATTACGACCAGGTGGTTTGCTGCGGCGAATTATTAAGCACTTCCCTCGTGAGCGATTTCCTGAACGAAGCCGGCATAAAAAATAAATGGATCGATGTACGGGATATTGTGCGGACCGATGACAATTTCAGGGATGCATACATCAACTGGAATTATACGCAGCAAAAAGTAAAGTCCGATGTAGAGCCCTTGTTTGCCGAATATGATATCGTATTAACACAGGGCTTTATTGGCAGTACCGATGAGAACGAAAGCACAACCCTGGGCAGGGAAGGCAGTGATTTCAGTGCCGCCATTTTTGCCAATATCTTAAATGCCGAGAGCCAGACGATATGGAAAGATGTAGAAGGGGTGATGAATGCCGACCCGAAAGAATTTCCGGATGCACAGGTGATAGATGCATTGAGTTACAGGGAAGTGGTGGAGATGGCCTATTACGGTGCCCAGGTGATCCATCCAAAAACGATCAAGCCATTAGAGAATAAAAATATTCCCCTGCACGTACGCTGTTTTTTAAAACCGGAGATAGCCGGAACGGTGATCAGCAATAAACCGGTTCATAACCTGCCGCCGATCATTGTACTGAAAAAGAACCAGGTGCTGATGGAACTAAGTTCAAAAGACTTTTCTTTTGTGGAAGAGAAACCAATTGCGCAGCTGCATGAAATGTTTGCACACATAAAAATCCGCCCCAACCTTTCGCAGAACGGAGCCGTTAGTTTACTATGTTGCCTCGATGACAAACCTGAAAAGATAGAGAAACTTGCACTGGCTGCTTCGGAGATATTTGATGTGCAACTGGAAAAAGATCTTACGCTGCTTACCATCCGGCACTACTCAAGAGAAAAATACGAGGAACTTACAAAGGGAAAAACGGTGTTGTTGATGCAACGTACACCCGAAACAGTACAGGTACTGATGCGCTAATTGATCACGTACTCACCGGTCTTGCTGACCATGATAACCGGCAGTTGTTTCTTTTCTTCAAAATAATCGAATGCTTCTTTAAGTTTGATGGCGAACTTCTGTACTACCTGGTTGCGGATGGTTGTTTCGGCCAGGTACTGAAGTGATTTTTTTACATCATAACGCACCGGGAAAACATGGACGGGAATAAAGTCCTGCCCGTTTGCCCTTGCCCGGGTGGCAAGTATGAATAACTCTTCAATGGGTGCATCGCTGATGGCAATGCAGCCGGTAGAAACACAATTACCGTGAATGTAGATAGAACCGCCCGGACGAACAGAATCACTCAATATCCTGTCGGACGCATTGGGATAATTAAGTCCAAGCGATAAATGGTATTTGCTGTTTGGATTGAATTCGTTGATGTAATAAAATCCCTCGGGTATCTGGTAATCGCCTTCCATTCTTTTTGGTCCCGTGGTACCACTCTGCATACAAACCTTGTAGGTTTTAAAAAGTCTGAATGACTCTTTATTGTCGTTCTTTACCCAAACCTCCAGCTGACGGTCGTACTTAAATGAGCGGATATAGATCGACTGCGGAGGCCAGGCAAGATTCATTTCTTCAAATTGTCTTTTTAAGGAATCTTCCAGTTTGGCAAATGTCCCTCCAACCCTGTAATTATTTTTTTGATTATCGTTGAATGCTGTTTGGGAAAAGCAGTGCGTGACTGCAAAAAATGCAATGAATACCGGCAGACATAATCTTAAAAGTAAGCGGTTCATCTGTTAAGTGGAGTTGTTTAATTAACGACTTTAAAAATAGAAAAAATAATTGAATATAAAAGCCCCCGGATGATTAATTCTTGGAGATGAACTACCCATAAACAAAAGTAACTGCATGATTGCCATGCAGTTACTTTATATAGCTGTAATTCTTTTATAAATTGCCTCTTGCGTCCTGTTCCCTTTCCAGTGCTTCAAACAGTGCTTTGAAATTTCCTTTGCCAAAGCTTTGCGCCCCTTTGCGCTGGATAATCTCAAAGAATAAAGTAGGCCGGTCTTCCAATGGCTTACTGAATATCTGCAGCAGGTAACCTTCTTCATCCCGGTCGATCAGTACACCCAGTTTTTGCAACGGTTCCAGGTCTTCATCAATTTTACCAACCCGTTCCAAAACGGTTTCGTAATAGCTGGCCGGGATGCTTAAAAATTCCACTCCCCTGTTTTGCAACTCCGTTACGGTCTTAACAATATCATTGGTGGCGATGGCCACATGCTGAACGCCTTCGCCGTTGTAAAAATCTAAGTATTCCTCCACCTGGCTTTTTTTCTTTCCTTCTGCCGGTTCATTGATCGGGAATTTTACATAGCCGTTTCCATTACTCATTACTTTACTCATCAAGGCGGAGTATTCGGTAGAAATATCCTTATCATCAAAGCTGAGGATATTGCGGAAGCCCATCACCTCTTCATAGAATTTAACCCAGGGATTCATCTGGTTCCATCCCACATTGCCTACACAATGATCAACGTACAACAAACCGGTTTCCGTTGGGTTATAATTGGATTTCCATTCCCGGAAGCCCGGCATGAAAGCACCCTTGTAATTTTTGCGCTCAACAAAAATATGAACCGTATCGCCGTAGGTATGTATCCCACTCAACACTACTTCGCCGTCATTGTCTTTTAGAACCGTTGGATCAAGATACGCCTGGGCACCACGTTTGATCGTTTCTTCAAAGGCACTTGTTGCATCCTCCACTTTTAATGCAAGCACTTTCACGCCATCGCCGTGTTTGTGAATATGATCGGCAATGGGATTATTGCCATGCAATGGCGTTGTTAAAACAAACGTGAGTTTATTCTGGCGGATCACATAACTAACTTTGTCTCTCATCCCTGTTTCAGGACCGGCATAAGCCAGCGACTGAAAGCCGAATGCGGTTTTATAAAAATGGGCCGCCTGTTTGGCATTGCCAACATAGAATTCCACATAGTCGGTACCCTGCAGGGGAAGAAAATCAGTTTTACTGTTGTTTGTTGTTGAAGACTGAATTGTTGTCGTTTCCATTATAATTAATTTGAAATAAAAAATAGCTTTCAGACTGTATTCAAATTAATCTGCCGAATCCATGGCCAGCGTAAGCATCAACAAAGAATAGTTGTTACGCTTGTCAGAAAAGAGTTTATGTGGATAATCGGGTGTCATTCTAACTCAAAGATAATAAAACTTCTCAATCGCCCCGAGCAGTTTACACTGAGCGAAGTCGAGGTACGGCCCCATATAATTATGTTGTTTTTCACTTACTATACTAGTCCCGCTGCCTTAGCTTACTGCTATGATCATTAATCCCAAACAGGAGCCCTATTATGTATATATCATTCTGTGCAATGATGGCTCTTACTATACTGGCCTCACCAATGAAATGGTAAAAAGATTTGAAGAGCATGCAACTGGATTTTTTGAGACCTGTTACACCTACAACAGAAGACCCCTGGTATTAAAGTATTATGAAACAATTCCCTTTTTAGAAGAGGCCGTTAACAGAGAATTACAGATCAAGGGCTGGTCAAAAGCAAAGAAAAAAGCATTGATAGAAGGGAATTTTCACAAGCTTCAGTTACTTTCGCAATGCAATAATTTTTCACACCATAAGTATAAAGATTTGGAAAAAGGTCTCGACTCCGCTCGACCATCTGCCCTTCGACTTCGCTCAGGACAGCCCCGAATTGGCATTTTAGGTGGCGGCCAACTGGGTCGTATGCTCTTACAGGCAGCCGCTAATTACCCCGTTGAAACATTCGTAATGGAGAATGATCCCTCCTGCCCTGCTGCACACCTGTGCCATCATTTCACCAAAGGCGACATAACCAACTTTGATGACGTGTATAATTTCGGCAAAAGCCTGGATGCACTTACCATCGAAATTGAATCAGTGAATGTAGAGGCATTGGAAAAACTGGAAGCCGAAGGCGTGAAGATCTATCCCAAACCATCGGCACTTAAGACCATCAAGAATAAAATACTGCAGAAACAGTTTTATAAAGACAACGAAATACCCAGCAGCGATTTTGTGCTCACAAACAATATGGCTGAATTGAAAGGTCAAAGCCAGTTTTTACCGGCTGCACACAAACTGGCCATGGGTGGTTATGATGGCAAAGGTGTTCAGCTTATTAAAACAACAGCCGACCTGGACAAAGGTTTTGATGCACCGGCTGTACTGGAAAAACTCATCCGCATAAAAAAAGAGATAGCCATGATCATTGCGGTGGATGATGCAGGCGAAACGGCCTTTTATCCCCCGGTTGATATGGTATTTGATAACCGGCTTAATTTACTCAACTACCAGATCAGTCCCGCCGATATTCCCCAAAAGGTTTTGTGGAAAGTAGAAGCCATTGCACTGAAAGTGGTAAAAGATCTAAAAAGTCCCGGCATTTTTGCAGTGGAATTATTTGTTGATACCGACGATAATGTTTTCGTGAATGAAACAGCTCCCCGTGTTCACAACAGCGGACATCATACCATCGAGGCAAACTACAGTTCGCAGTTCGATATGCTTTGGCGTATAATGCTTGGTTATCCCCTGGGATGCACCGATCATATTTTACCGGCAGCCATTGTCAACCTGATCGGCGCCGAAGGATACACAGGCGAAGCCGTTTATGAAGGACTGAATGAAATTTTACAACTGGAAAATGTATTCGTTCATATTTATGGTAAAAAGCAGACCAAACCGGGCAGGAAAATGGGCCATATTACCATTTTGAGCAGGGAAAAGCAGGAACTGATACACCAGGCCAACCGCATCAAACACACCCTCATTATAAAGTCATTAGAATAGGCCAACCGGCTATATAAAAAAGTACTATAGCTGATGATTATGCCGTAAATTTATCGCCTGAATCAAACTAACAACAGGTGAAAATATTCTTCCGCAGTATTTATCTTATCAGCAACATTTTAGTGATCGTTTTTTTTCTCCCTTCCTGCAAAAGCAGCGACAAAAAAGCAACTGCGCCGGCTGCACCCAAATCCACAACAATGAAAGTGGAAGGCTACATCGTTAAGCACATGCAGGTAAGCGACAAAGCCGAATTACCCGGTTCCATCATCGCCAATGAAGAAACAGAGATACATCCCGAAATTTCCGGCAGACTTGTTTACTTAAACATCAACGAAGGTAAAAATGTAGGCAAGGGTACATTACTGGCGAAAATATTTGATGGCGATCTGCAGGCACAATTAAAAAAACTGCAGGTGCAACTGGCCGTAGCTGAACAGACCGTTAGCCGCATGGGCGAATTGCGTAAGATAGACGGCGTGAGCCAGCAGGAATATGACCTGAGTGCTTTACAGGTTAATACCATCAGGGCCGACATGGAAATCGTTCGCACCAATATTAGCCGTACAGAAATCAGGGCCCCTTTCGGCGGAACACTTGGTTTGAAAAATATAAGCGCCGGTGCATATATCAGCCCGGCAACTACATTAACCACTATACGGCAGAACAGCCAGTTGAAACTGGATTTCACTTTACCTGAAAAATTCACTACCAGTTTTACCATCGGGCAGTCGGTTGATTTTACCATTGAAGGCAATCCAAAAACATATACGGCTAAAGTGATCGCTGCGGAATCCGGGCTCCAGGAAAATACCCGCAGCCTCAACATCCGGGCATTGGTTACAAATAACGACGGGAAATTATTACCCGGCATTTTTGCTAAAGTGGCCACCAACTTCAATACCGATCCAAACGGGTTGATGGTTCCAAGCCAGGCCATATTGCCGCAGGCACGTGGAAAGAAAGTGATCATTTACCGGGGTGGTATTGCCAGTTTTGTTGACGTGGTTACCGGCTTGCGTGACTCTGCATTGGTACAGATCATCAGTGGCGTGCATGAAGGCGATACCATCGTTACCACCGGGCTGATGAGCCTGAAACCCGATGCAAAAATTTCAATAACTAAAATAAACAAGTAAGCCAGTAGCATGAACATTTCAGAATTCAGTTTACGAAGGCCCGTTTTTGCCATAGTGCTCAACATACTTATCATTGTGTTTGGCGCCATTGGTTTTAATTTTTTGGGGGTTCGTGATTTTCCGGCGCTTGATCCACCCAACATCAGTGTTCGAACCTCCTACCCCGGCGCCAATGCCGAGATCATTGAAACACAAATTACCGAGCCGCTTGAAAAAGCGATCAACGGCATTGCCGGTATAAAAAACATATCCTCACAAAGTTCACAGGGAAGCAGCAACATCACCGTTGAGTTTGTACTGGGTTCCGACCTGGAGTCGGCTGCCAATGATGTTCGTGATAAAGTTTCGCAGGCTACCCGTTCATTGCCAAGCGACCTGGATGCACCACCCGTGGTATCAAAAGCCGATAACAGCAACGACCCGGTGATCATCATGCTGCTGCAGAGCAATATGCGCAACTCGTTACAGATAACCGAGTTTGCAAACAACAACATTGTTGAACGATTACAAACGGTTCCCGGTGTAAGTAATGTATTGATATGGGGCGAAAAGAAATACGCCATGCGTATCTGGTTCTCGCCATCCAAACTCAGCGCTTTCTCGCTTACCCCGGCAGATGTGCAGACAGCTTTACTGAAAGAGAATGTGGAACTACCTTCCGGTAAAATTTCCGGCGATGCGACCGAACTTTCTATCCGTACTTTCGGAAGGCTGAATACCGAAGAAGAATTCAATAATTTAATAGTAAAGAATGTAAACGGTACCGATGTACGGTTAAAAGATGTGGGCGAAGCGGTACTCGGACCAGAGAATGAAGAAAGTGTTTTGAAAGAAAGCGGCGTACCCATGATCGCCATCGCTGTAATTCCACAACCGGGCACCAATTACATTGCCATTGCCGATGAGATCACCAAACGCATTGAACAGATAAGAAAAGACCTGCCGGCTGATATACGGTTTGAACTTTCGTGGGACCAAACGCAATACATCCGCAAGTCCATCAATGAAGTGGGCGAAACATTATTGATTGCGTTCGGACTGGTGGTACTCATCATTTATCTTTTCTTCCGGGAATGGCTCATCGCTATTCGCCCCCTGATCGATATCCCTGTTTCATTGATCGGCGCTTTCTTTATTATGTACATATCCGGCTTCACCATCAATGTGCTTACCCTGCTCGCCATTGTATTGGCAACCGGGCTTGTGGTGGATGATGGTATTGTGGTCACAGAAAATATTTATAAAAAGATAGAAGGCGGAATGCCCAAGTGGCAGGCGGCCAAAGAAGGTTCCAAAGAAATTTATTTTGCAGTAATAGCCACATCAATAACATTGGCCATTGTGTTCCTGCCCATCATCTTCTTACAGGGTTTTGTAGGAAGGTTGTTCCGGGAGTTCGGCATAGTGGTGGCCGGCGCCGTGCTCATATCAGCATTTGTATCGCTTACCCTGACACCCGTGCTCAACGTTTTTCTTGCCAATAAGTCGCACAAACATTCCTGGTTCTATACCGTTACCGAACCTTTCTTCCGCAGCCTTGAAAATGGGTACCGCCGTGCATTAACAGGTTTTATGAAAGTAAGGTGGATGGCACTCGTGCTGCTGGTTGTCTGCTTTGGTATCATTTATTTTGTGGGCAGCAAACTGCAAAGCGAACTGGCACCCATGGAAGACAAGAGTGGTTTCCGCCTTTCGGTTACTGCGCCCGAAGGCACATCATACGATGCAATGGATAAGTTCATGGATAAACTTTCCAACTTCCTCCTTGATTCCATCCCGGAAAAAAGATACATGGTGAGCCTTACTGCTCCGGGCTTTACCGGCTCAGGCTCTTCCAACTCCGGTTTTGTGAGAGTGGTATTGTGTGATCCGGGTGAACGGAAAAGAAGTCAGCAGGACGTGGTGGACTGGGTGAACAAAGTAATGCCCCGTTTTACCCAGGGAAGGGCATTTGCCATACAGGAACAAACGATTGCTGTAAACCGCCGTGCCGGCCAGCCCGTACAGTTTGTATTGCAGAATGTTGACCCGGAAAAGATTAAAAAAGTACTTCCCCAATTTTTAGACGAAGCCAATAAGAGCTCGGTGTTACAGGGTGTGGATGCCGATCTGAAATTCAATAAGCCCGAACTGCGTATCAACATCGACCGCATGAAGGCAAGCGCATTGGGCGTAAGCATCGACGATATTTCGGGAACACTGCAGCTTGCACTGAGTAACCGCCGCATGGGTTATTTTACAAAAGAAGGAAAACAATACCAGGTATTAGGGCAGGTGGTAAGGTCAGACAGGGATGATCCCTCCGACCTGAAAAGTATCTACGTACGCAACAACCGCGGCGATGCCATTGCCCTGGAGAACCTCATCACCTATTCGGAAGAAGTAACGCCGCCAACCATTTACCATTTTAACCGGTACCGGTCTGCTACTGTTTCTGCTGGACTGCAACCCGGCAAAACTGTTGGCGATGGTATAAAGGAAATGCAAAGCATCTCAAAAAAACTATTAGACGAATCATTCTCAACTGCACTCACCGGTACGTCGAGAGATTTTGCTGAAAGTTCGGGCAATACGTTGTTTGCATTCTTACTTGCGTTGGTACTCATATACCTGGTACTTGCTGCCCAGTTCGAAAGTTTCATCGATCCGTTCACCATCATGTTCACCGTGCCGCTTGCCTTGGCGGGTGCCGTGCTTTCATTATCACTATTCAATCAAACTCTTAATATCTTTTCACAGATCGGTATGATTATGCTAATCGGACTGGTTACCAAGAACGGTATCCTCATAGTGGAATTTGCCAATAAGATACAATTGAAAGGCAGCAAAAAAATTCCTGCAGTTACGGAAGCCGCCGTGGCAAGGTTCCGTCCCATCATCATGACGAGCCTGGCCATGAGCCTTGGTGCGTTACCGCTTGCCTTATCATTGGGCGATGCATCCACCAGCCGTATTCCGCTGGGTATTGTTATCGTTGGTGGCGTAATGTTCTCTTTGATACTTACCCTGTTTGTAATACCTGCCATGTATTCTTATCTTTCTACCAAAAAGAAAAGAAGTGCGTTGGATGATATTCCGCAATCAACTCCCCAACAAGGATGATAAAATGTTTTTTAATGAAGAATCGCTTTAACATAACAATACTGTGTCTTTTTATACTGATGGGTTGCCGCCAGGTTTCGGCACAGAATAAATTAACGGTGGAGCAGGCTATCTCCGCTGCGCTGGAGAATAATTTCGACATCCAGTTATTACGCAACGACTCCAGTTCGTATGCATTGGATAATTCCTATGCCCGGGCTGCTTTTTTGCCACGGGTGAATGCAACCGGCGGACTGGTATTCAACAACAATAACCAGAAACAACGGCTGGCCGATGGTTCCAAGCGGGAAAGCAAGGGCGTTCGTTCAAATACCCTCACTGGTTCCGTTCAGCTTAACTGGACCTTGTTCGACGGGCTTAAAATGTTTGCCACAAAAGATAAACTGGCAGAATTTGTAAGGCTGGGCGAGCTTAACATTAAGAACCAGATGGTGACCACCGTTGCCGATGTGATCAATAATTATTACAACATCGTTCGGCAAAAACAATTGCTGAAAGCCATTGAAGAACAAATGGGCATCAATGAAGAACGGGTGAAAGTGGCCGAGAAAAAATTGAGCGTTGGCCTCGGCGCCAAACCCGAACTGCTGCAGGGCAAGGTTGACCTGAATGCACAAAAAGCAGCAAGGCTTAAACAGCAAACACTAATTGAACAACTAAAAGAGCAACTAAACCAGTTGATGAATGTGGAACTGAATACCCGGTACGAGGTCGCTGATTCCATTCTGTTCTCAAACAACATCATCCTTGGCGACCTGTTGGGTGCCGTGGAAAAAACCAATCCGCAGTTGCTTTTAACCAAAAAGAATATCGACATCGGTAAGCTTACATTAAAAGAAAGAAAGGCTGAGCGCTACCCTACCCTTACGTTTAATTCGGCGTACAATTATTCAAAGACCGATAACAAATCGGTGATAAATACCTTTACACCGCTCTACAACCGCAACAACGGGTTCAATTACGGTATCGGCATTACGGTTCCCATATTGAATGGCTTTAACACCCGCCGCCAGATACAACAGGCACAATTGGATATTGACTATCTCAACATCGCTTATAAGAATCAAAAGGCAAAGATCGACCTGGGCATTACCAATGCCTTTAAGGATTACGAACTGCAAAAGAAGACCCTGGCGCTGGAAGAAGAGAACATTTTACTTGCAAAAGAAAATGTGTACATCGCTTTGGAAAGATTACGGCTCGGCATCTCTACCTACCTGGAATTAAGAGAAACACAAAAAAGCCTGGAACTTGCTTACGACAGGTTAATTGCAGCCCGGTATAACACAAAGCTTGCTGAAACGGAATTGTTGAAATTGAAAGGAGATTTGGTCAGGTGATCCTGTTTTTTTTCCAGTATTATAATAGTTTCAGGTTTGTAGTTTGAGGTTTGAGGTTGTGAGGACCTCATTACTCAAAGACTCTGCATTACATCAAACTTCAAACATCAGACTTCAAACTATACCCCATGGCAACGATTTCAAAATTTGAAGATCTTGAGGTCTGGCAATTAGCAAGAGCATTATCAAAAGAGATATATTCACTGACTTTTATTGAACCTTTAAAAAGCGATTTCCGGCTTAGAGACCAAATGCGGGGAAGTTCGGGCTCTGTTATGGATAATATTGCAGAAGGATTTGAAAGAGCCAGCAAACTGGAGTTTGTGAATTCCCTGAGTTATTCGAAAGGAGAATCAGGCGAACTAAAATCCCAGCTTTACCGGTGTCTTGACTGTACATATATCCCCCAACAAACATTTGAAGAATTGTACAACAAGACGGATATCCTGGCCCGTAAAATCTCTGCATTTATTTCATACCTTAACAGCTCCAAAGTAAAAGGACAAAAATTTAAAAACAGAGTGTAATGGCTAAGCAAACATCAAACATCAAACATCAAACATCAAACTTTAAACAAGACGCAAACGGTCCGCTCGTAGGTATTGTAATGGGCAGTGAAAGCGACCTGGAAATAATGAACGGCGCTGCCGAAATGCTCCGCCAGTTTGAAGTGGAACCGGAACTCACCATCGTATCGGCCCACCGTACGCCCGAACGCCTGCGTGAATATGCACAAAAAGCAAAAGAAAGAGGCGTGAAAGTTATCATTGCCGGGGCCGGAGGCGCCGCACACTTACCCGGTATGATCGCCGCCAATACCATACTGCCCGTGATCGGCGTACCCGTTAAATCTTCCAACAGCATCGATGGCTGGGACTCCATGCTTTCCATTTTACAAATGCCTTACGGCGTTCCCGTGGCAACCGTTGCCCTCAATGGCGCCAAAAATGCAGGCATCCTCGCCGCACAGATACTCGCCTTACACGACACTTCCATTGCCGGAAAACTAGAAGCCTTTAAAGAATACCAGGACGACATAGTAATGGAAAGCGTAAAGAATGTGAAGAACCTGGGATACAGGAATGAGTTTGACTGAGGTTTATACAAGGGGATCGTCCGGCAACAACTCAAAAAGCATAACATCAAATCCCTGAATTTCAATTTCTGATTTTGTTGTAACGCTGCATCTAATCGCATAAATTTACGTGTTGCCAGCTATACTTGCCGACAGTCTTTAAATTCAGACAGAATAATTTATTAATGACCAACCGAAATACAACAATACAATTTTTGATCACCTGCATTTTTGCACTTTGCATTTCAAGTTGTAATTCCAAAGAAAAAAAACTAATAAATTATTATCAACGCAACGCAGAACTTCATCAGGAACTATCAGCAGCTTAATGAATTTTAGCAAAACATATAAGACAGATGTTGTCTTGAAAAAAAATAATTTACCTGAACATAACATTAGTTTCGAGATACATTTCCATGATAGTGCAGAATTAATTCCTGTCTATTTCGACTCTGCTTTTATCAGGCATGACTATAAACCAACTCGAACAGGCAATTTTATTATTCCGAAAACATTAATTGAAAAATTTAAAAGCAGCATTTATATTGGCATAGGTTCTGACAGCACTTACACCTTCTTCGCATATCAGTGGGACAAGCCTAAATATCTAATTGGAACCAGTGGCGATTCACAATATGGGATCCTTGTTTTAAAAGACACCGTTGAAATAAATAAAAGAGGTAAAAAAATTTCCGAAAATGCCTGTATATCGCATTATGGGATTTTTTAACTAAAATAGTACAGCAGGCAACACATTGGGGATTGAGTGCAAAACAGGAAGCCACCAAACCAAACAGATTGCATGAACTTATTAGAGACAGCGAACAGGGAACGAACAAATGGAAAAAAAATAAATACAACAAAAAATAACAAGTAAAAAAACGAACTGGCAGAAATGTATGACATGCAGCAAACCAGTGAACGAAGTTTTTAAAACAACCAGATGACTCATTATTTTATTGTACCCGGCCTGGGTAATTCAGGTCCCCAACACTGGCAAACATTTTTTGAAAGTACCGGCAATAATTTTCAGCGCATCGATCAACAGGAATGGGATGCACCTACCTGCAGCGAATGGATAGAAACAATTGATAAAGCAATTACCGGTTACGACCCCGCGGATGTAATCCTGGTAGGCCACAGCCTGGGTTGCGCTACCATCGCCCACTGGGCAAACCGGTATAAACGAAAGATCAAGGGCGCATTACTTGTTGCACCCAGCGACCTGGAAGCACCGCAATATACATTCCCGGCAAAAGGCTTTGCTCCTTTTCCTAAGGAAAAAATAAATTTCAGAACCATTGTAGTTGCCAGTTCAAATGACCAATGGGTTTCATTGGAAAGGGCAAAATATTTTGCAAATAACTGGGGCAGCGAATTCATCAACATCGGCGATGCCGGTCATATCAACACAGCATCCGGGCATTATGAATGGAAAGAAGGCCTTGCCATTTTAAAAACACTCGGTTGATTTTTATTAGCCAGGTATTCATAAAATTTATTTGTTAAACTTGTTTTTCTCAGAAAACTTTTCCACCAAAAATACGTTTTGTGTATAAGTAAGTTTGTAATCTATTAATATCAATTCATTACATTTGAAATGAAGATGCGTTAGTAAGTGCCCTTTGATCTTTTTGATAACAGAACGCTGCTATGTACGCCCCGGGTTATCCAGCATGACAGAAACAGCGCAAAAAACTAAAATCCATTGACAGAAGCGATCATTAACCTCGAAACCGTAAACCCTATCGAATTTTTTGGAGTAAACAACGGTAAGCTTGACATTTTAAAAAAGAAATTTCCCCTGCTAAAAATTCTCAGCCGCGGCACCCAGATAAAACTGAGTGGCGCTCCCGAACAGATCGAGGGAGCAAGGGAAAAAATTGACCTCATTCTCCGCTACCTGGAAAGGAACGGACACATGAGCGCCAATTACTTTGAACAGATACTGGGTGGCGATGATGAACGGGTCATCGATAACTTCATGGACCGTAATCCCAATGACGTGCTTGTTTTTGGCCCCAACGGTAAAACGGTAAGGGCACGTACGGCCAACCAGAAAAGGATGGTGGAAGCCTGCGACAAGAACGATGTGCTGTTTGCCATTGGCCCAGCCGGTACGGGTAAAACTTACACTGCCGTGGCTTTGGCGGTACGGCCACTGAAGAATAAACTGGTGAAGAAGATCATCTTAACCAGGCCTGCTGTAGAGGCAGGTGAAAGCCTTGGCTTCCTGCCCGGCGACCTGAAAGAAAAAATTGACCCCTATTTAAGACCATTATACGATGCGTTGGATGACATGATACCCGCCGACAAACTGGGTTATTACATGAGCACCCGAACCATTGAAATTGCGCCGCTGGCTTACATGCGTGGCCGAACATTGGATAATGCGTTCATCATATTGGATGAAGCGCAAAACACCAATGACCTGCAGATAAAAATGTTTCTTACCAGGATCGGCCCCAATGCCAAAGCCATCATCACCGGCGACCCTACCCAGATTGACCTGCCCAAAAACCAGTCGAGCGGTTTATTTAAAGCCACCCGTATTCTTAAGAACATCGAAGGTATTGCTCATATTGAGCTCGATGAAGAAGACGTGGTAAGGCACCGCCTCGTAAAACAGATCATCAAGGCTTATAATAAAGATGATGATAAGGTTTCTGAGCAAAAAAAAGGTTCTTGACCCTTTGAACGCTGCTAACCCCTGCCATAACATCAGGCGACCTTGCGTTGCCTGATTTTTTTTGTGCAGGTTTGCCGATTAAATCTAAATTTGGGTTCACAATTTAAAAACCGATCTATGAAGAGAATTCTTTTTGCACTGATCATTACAACGGGCCTTTTCAGTTGCAACAGTAAAGACGCCGGCCCATCCGGTTCCTCACCCACCGGCACCATCGATGGGATGTTTACCGCCATGAAGAATGGCAACATTGATGACTTTAAAAAATTCATCACAAAAAATGATGTTGCCATGATCGAAGAAGGAATAAAATTCGCCAACAGCATCGACTCCAGTATCGTCAGGAAAGCAACAGAAGCAATGGCCGAAGAGTTCAAGGAGAAAGTAAAGAATGTTTCTTATAAACTGAAGAACGAAAAAATTACCGGCGACAATGCCACCGTGGATGCAGAAGTTACTGAAAACGGCAAGACCGAAACGCATGCGTTTAATCTCGTGAAGGAAGACGGCGCCTGGAAAATAGCCCTCAGCAAATCCGGCGACGGCATGTTTAACAGCATGAAGGGAAACAGGGGGCCCGGCGAACCCGACCTGCAGGAAGGAATAGAAAAACTGAAGAACATGGATAAGGATTCGCTGAAAATGCTGATGGAAAAAGCCAATAAATTTTTCGATACGCTGAAAGCAAGAAAAGGTAATTTATAAACCAGCCTTTATATAAAAGCATCCCGATAGCTATCGGGATGCTTTTTTTTCTGCCTTGGGGAAAGATGTTTAACTTTAACCATGCTTAAAAAAATCGTTTTAATCAGCTTTATCTCTGCTGCAGTTTTTTCCTGCAGCAGCCCCTCAAAAAAAGTCCCGGTTACCGATGTGGAAGTAGCCACTGCCTTTATCCGGGATATCCTGGACAATAAATTTGATGACGCAGAGCAGTTCCTGCTGAAGAATGAGACCAACAAAGAATTATTCAGCCGGTT
>Ga0209023_10000818_pt1 | contig 44392 bp, 36 predicted proteins | sample LakOneMetagenome_FD_187468 | JGI IMG/M metagenome (GOLD analysis project Ga0209023, IMG submission 187468) | Freshwater and sediment microbial communities from Lake Erie, Canada (SPAdes) (version 2) | ecosystem: Environmental > Aquatic > Freshwater > Lentic | place: Lake Erie, Canada...
CGATCTCGTGGTACGAGTTTGTGGGAAAGGAGCCTCGTGAGCTGTACACGCCGGCCGGCGCGGCCCCAAAGCCGCCGGAAATCAGCAACGGTCCGGCGGTGTCCGCGCGGTAGGCCCAGTGGTACGTGTCCGCTGAATAGTGGCCGTTCGGCGAAGAATAGGACACAACGTAGGTTTTACCGGCTGCCACCGGCACCGGCGCTGAGAAGTTCACGGTTTGCCACCCGGAAGCGGTCTCGTCGGCAAATGTCGCGGACGCGAGGATCGCCCCGTCGGAGGTCCACAACGAACCGAAATGAACTCCCACGTTCAGTTCGCTCTTATAAAACCGCACGCCTGAAATCTGGCCGTCGATCGCCGGGCTGAAACGCAGACCCAGTTCATTGGAGCTGTCATCCCCGGCATCGACCCTTGCCGGCACCGTCGATCCGAACACCGTGAACGGTGCCCCCACGGTGATGCCGACGGTCGTGGCGGTGCCGGAGTAGTTCGCGCTGTCATCCACGGCTCGCGCCCACACCGATTGCGATCCGAATCCCGCCTGCGCGTAGGAATACGACCAGGCGGTGGTCCCCGTCGCCGCGTGCCAGCTCACGCCGGCATCCGTGGAAACCTCGACCCCAGCGACGACACCGCCCACATCCGACGCCGTACCCGTCACCGCGACAGTCACTCCGTTTGCCACCGAGGCGCCGTCTGTCGGAGACGTGATCGTGGTGACCGGGGGCGTCGTGTCGGAGCTCGGCGTGGCTCGAACAAGTGCAGGGTCGAGCGTTCCGGGCTGCGCACCCATGTCGGCGAGCAGGTTGACCTGAGCCTGCTGCATCCGAACGTCGGCGGGAGCGCCGTCCCCGTCGTGTTGCTGGTCGAGTCCCCAGGTCCATTGCACGCTGCCGGCGGAGAACACCAAAGCCCCGCTCGGCGCACGGTACAGCGTGAGGTGGTGTGTCGTCTCGCCCGGACCGACGGTGTTTCCGAAATCCAGCAGGGATTGTGAGACTGGCCCGGTGGTCGTCGACATGCGGATCATCCCGGCCGGCCGAAAGCCATTGTCGATGTCTTCGTTGGACTCGTAGCCCACGGTGTGCGGAGCGAGTGCCTGCGCGGAGCCGGCTGGCAATGCGTCAAGGCCGGTATCGCGCCACAGCCGGAGTTTACCCTCCTCGGCACTTACCGTGACCGGCAGGTCCGAAGCATTGGACTCGTACAGTGTTCCGGTGAGGTTGTTCTCCGGCTGTCCCGCACCCTCCGCCGGGGAAGCGAACCGGGGATCGCGCCAGGTTCCGGTCCACTCCGCCTGGGGATCGATCTTGGCGTTCGCCCACGTCTCCTTGTAGCAAACGAGCGTTCGATGGGACACCACGGAGGCGTCGACGGAAGGCTCGAACCGCGCGTGCCAGTACATTTCGTTTCCCGATAGGAACTGCAGGTTCACCCCGGCGTCCCGGGCGGCCGCAACGTTGGCGCGTTGCTGGGCAGACCAGTACTCGTCGTGGCCCACCGAGAGAAAGACCTTGTGGTTGAGCAGTCCTGCCCCGAGCCGATCGGTATCGACGCCGCTGTAATACGTGACGTCGTAGCCGTTCTTCTCCAGGAAGCGCACCAGCGGGTATTCACTCCCGAAGTAGAAGTCCCGAGCGGTTGACGCGGAGCGGGTGTTGAAGGGGCGGTTGTAACTGACTTTGAAGGCCCGGCCGTTCGCCCCACCCGGGTAGAAGTTGCTCCCGCCATAGCTGTTGTACGCCTGCCAGGTCGTATCCGACGTCTGGAACAAGACGCTCGCTCGGCTCGCCTCATTGCGCACCACGAAGGTGATGTGGCTGCGCCCGCCCGTGTCGGCACGGGTCAGGAGTGCCACGTACACCCCGGAAACAGCGTCGGCGGGAATGCTCCAGGTGGCAGATACTCCCCACGTGCCACAGTCGTAGAGGTTCGTCGTGCTGTCCGATATGCAGTCCGGCTGTTGCTGCGGCAGGGTCACCGAGGGCACGACGGTCGCCACTTTCCTCGCACCGAGTCCTTGGTACCAGCCGGTTCGATAGACGTCGATCGTGTAGGCCGCGGCATCGGTCTTGACCTTGAGATCGATGCTCGTACCCACGTTCGCACTGATCTCGGACGAGTAACCCTGAATCGTGGGGTCTCCTGACCCAGCGATGTCCCATTCATTCGGATCCGCACCGGGTTTGCTGTTCTCGCAGACGACGGCATTGGCCCCGGAAGCACACGGCTCGGCGGCCTCCGCGCCAGGCGCGTGCACGGGCCACAGCACGCCGCCCATCACGGCAACGGTCAGCAGTACAGCGAGAAGACGCGGTCGGCGCTTCACGGGCGCAGGCGCAGAAATGCGAGGCAAGCTCATGAATTTTAGATTGACACAGGCAGGAGGGCGAAACACGCCCCTTAAATGGGTTCGACCGGATGCCGGGCAGGCGCGCCGAAGGCATCGGGGGCAGAATGGGCACATGCTAGTAGCCTTCTCAGTTGCCCCCAGCGGAACCGGACGCGTCGATGGCTCGGTTCACGACGCCGTCGCGGCCGCCGTTCGAATCGTGCGCGAGTCCGGTCTCCCCAACCGAACAGACTCCATGTTCACCACCATCGAGGGTGAGTGGGCCGAGGTGTTCGAGGTCGTGCGGCGAGCCACCGAGGCGGTCGGCGAGTACGGTTCGCGGGTCTCCCTGGTGCTCAAGGCGGACATTCGCCCGGGTTTCACGGGCGAAATGTCCGGCAAGCTCGACCGCCTGGAGCAGGCTCTGGGTGGCGAAGAGCCGACAGGCCTCTAAACCCGCAACGGGTCTGTGCGGGCGCGACCGGACATCCACAGTTCTCGCACCGCCCAGCCGAGCAGCACGAGTTCCAGCAGATTCCGCGCGGTGAGCACGAGCACGAGGGCCGGGTCCGCCACGAGCAGCCAGTCGTAAAGGTACGGATACACGCCCTGAGTAAGTGCGGCCATGCCGAGCGCGAGCACAGCCGGTGTTCGCCACCGCGCACCGTGCCACACCAGCCCGAGGATGACCGGTGCGGCCAGCCAGGTCATGAATTGCGGTGACCCCACCTTGTTGAACGCGATCAGCGTCACGGTGAGCGCGAGCGCGAGCGGCGGGAGCACCGTGGCGAACGCGGCGCCGGCCCGCGTGGCCCGCACGCCGAGCAGCAACACGGCGGCGGCCATCACGGCCAGGAGCGGTGTCATCACGGCACTCGCAACTTCCACGCCGGGGCCGGCCACCTGAAACGTCAGGATGTCAAAGTCGTAATAGAGCGAACTGCCGGGCACGCGCAAGGCCGTGAGCCACATCCAGAAGCCGGCCACCGGCGCTTCAATTTGAATACCCCGGGCGGTCTGCGCGGTGACGAAGCTGAAAACGTTGCTGCCGCTACCGAAAGCCAGGGCGACCACGACAATGCCGAGGCTCATGGCGGCGGCTGTCAGCAGCATCCGCCATCGTTTGGGCCATGCCACGACAAGCGCGGCGATCACGGCGGCCGGCCAGATCTTCACCCACGTGGCGAGCACGAGCAGCGCGGTGCCCCAGAACGGTCGGCTGCTCAGCCAGAGCAGGCCGATGATCGCCATCGGCACGGTGACGGCGTCGATGCGGGCGAGAGCGATCGGGCCGAGCAACAGCTGAAACCCCAGCCACCACCAGGCGGCCTGAACCCGGCGCGGGCGGGATCCCCGCACGAGCACGAAGAAGGCGATCGCATCGACCAGTGTCACGAGCAGGAACCACGTGTACAGGTACAGCCCGTCTCCAAGCACGAGCGCCGCACCGATCGGCAGCATGGCCAGCAGCGGGTACACGAACGGGGTCGTGATGCCCATGACGGCGCCGCTCCGCAGCCCGTCCGCCCAACCCCGATAGACGACCGCTATGTCACCGAGCGCATTGCCCGGCCCGTAGAGCGCGAGCAGAACGATGACGACATGAACGAGAACGAACGCGCTCCCCAGCACAATCGGTCGATGGAAAGGCCTGGGCACGTGATCACTGTAGCCGCATGCCGGCGGTTTGTGCCCTAGTGCCGGCCCTCCACGGCCGGGGCGAGCAGTGCCCGCATCACAGCCGGTATGGCCTCGGCCACGTCGAGCGCCGCAATCGGCCCGCCGGCGGATGCGAGGTCGGCCGCGCGGGCATGGATCAGAGCGGCGGTCGCGGCGAGCGCCGCAAGCGCGTCGTCATCCTGAATGATGCGGGCGGAGTTCGTGGCCAGCAGCGCACCGAGGATGCCGCCCAGCACGTCCCCGGAACCGGCCGTCGCCAGCCAGGCCGGCGCGCCGGACACCATCAGCCGGGCTCCGCCGGGCGACGCGATGCGCGTGGTGCTGCCCTTGAGCAGCACGGTCACGCCGAGGAGGCCGGCGGCGCGCGTCGCCCATTCCGCCGGTGAAGCGCCGATCTGTTCCGGCGTGACCGGGTGGGTTCGGGGCAGAGTGTTCAGCAGCCCGGCAAGTTCGCGAAAGTGCGGGGTGATCACCACCGGCCCGGCCGGCCCGTCGTTCGCGCGGGCGCACCCGACCCGGTCGAGCGCTCCCGCGTCGCAGAGGGTGGGGAGGCGCTCGGCGAGGGCCGCATCGAGGGCCGCAGTGACGGCATCCGTCCGAGTGGCGGCGCTGATCCCGGAGCCGAGCAGCCAGGCCTGCACCCGCCCCGGCATCGTGACGGTTTCGGGGCGGCGTTGCAGCACGAGGGAGCTGGCGAGCCGAGGTCCGAGATAGCGCACCATGCCCACTCCCGTGCGCGCGGCCGCTTCCACGCCGAGCACAGCCGCACCGGGGTAGTCCTTCGAACCGATTTGCGCGCCAAGCACGCCACGGCTGTACTTGTCGTCCAGCGACCCCGGTATGGCGATCCAGTCGCGCGCCTGTTCGGTGTTCCATTCCAGCCAGCCCCGAGGTTTCACCATGACCCCCACGATAGGTTGTTTGCAAGCCCCCCGTCGCTAGCCGGCCCAGGAACCCCTTGATTCATGCGCGAAACATCCCGAAGGAAACACGTGTCTGCTCTCTTTGATCCCCTCACCGTGCGCGGTGTCACCATGCGTAACCGCCTCTGGGCAGCCCCGATGTGCCAGTACGCGATCGACGAACGCGACGGGGTGCCGGCCGAGTGGCATCACGTTCATCTGGGTGCGCTCGCCACCGGCGGTGCCGGTCTGGTTATTGCGGAGGCGACGGCGGTGAGTCCCGACGGGCGCATCTCCGACCAGGACACCGGGCTGTGGAATGAGGAGCAGGCCACGGCCTGGGCCGGGATCACCCCGTTCATGCACTCACAGGGTGTGCAGGCGGGAATCCAGCTCTCGCATGCCGGACGGAAGGCATCCGTGTGGCCGGCCTGGGGCACCGAGCATCGCGGCAGCATGTCACCGGATGACGGCGGCTGGCCGACCGTCTCGGCCTCCGATGTGCCGTTCATCGGCTACGCCGCGCCCCGAGTTCTCGACTCGGCAGGCATCGACGAGGTGGTGGGTGACTTCGCGGCCGCTGCTCGCCGTGCCGTGCACGCCGGATTCGACGTGGTCGAGATCCATGCGGCGCACGGGTACCTCGTGCACCAGTTTCTTTCCCCGCTGAGCAACCGTCGCACCGATGAGTTCGGTGGCTCGTTGGAAAACCGCGCGCGACTGCTGTTGCGAATCATCGACGCCGTTCGCCGCGAGATCGGGGAGGAGAAAGCCCTCTTCGTGCGGTTTTCGGCCACGGACTACGCTCCCGGCGGCTGGGACGAAGCGCAGACCGCGACCGTGGCGGGCTGGGCAGCCGCGGCCGGAGCGGACTTCTTCGACGTGTCCAGCGGCGGAAACATCGGCGGTGTGACGATTCCGCTCGCACCGGGTTACCAGGTGCCTTTCGCCCGGTACGTGAAGGACCACGCCCAGGTGCGGGTGAGCGCCGTCGGGCTCATCACCACTCCGGCGCAGGCCGCCGACATCGTGGAATCGGGCAACGCCGACGCGGTGATGCTCGCCCGCGAGCTGATGCGCAACCCGCGGTTTCCGCTGCAGGCGGCACATGAGCTCGGGGTCACCCTTGATTACTGGCCGCCGCAGTTCGACCGCGCCCGCTGGCCGCAAACCACGAGCTGACGGCCAGTCGGGCGCCCGCGTCACTCCCGGCGGGTGGCGTCCTGCACTTCGCCCACGAGCTCCTCGAGGATGTCCTCGAGAAAGAGCACACCGGTGCTTTCACCGAGCGCGGTGAAGGAGCGAGCCAGATGGGCTCCCGACCGCCTCATGGTGGCGAGAGCGTCTTCGAGGTCGGTGTCTTCGAAGATCGACGCGAGCTGACGGATGCGCTTGCCCGGAATCGGTTCTTGGTAATCGGTGGAGTCCAGGTCGAGCACGTCTTTCAGGTGCACGTATCCGGTGGGATCTCCCGCGTCGTTGACGAGCACGTAGCGAGAGAAACCGTGGCGAGTGACGGCCTTCTCCACGTCGGCCGGGGTCGCCGACTCCGGCAGGCTCACGATGTCGCCGATCGGCACGGCCACGTCCCGCACCTTGCGGAACGTGAATTCGAACGTGGCCGTGAGCGCACCGGTGCCATCGAACAGCACGCCCTCCTTGGTGGACTGGGTGATGATCGTGGCCACCTCATCGAGCGTGTAGGTGCTCGTTGCCTCGTTCTTGGGCTGCACCCGGAACAACCGCAGCACGGCGTTGGCAGTGGCGTTGAGCGCCACGATCACCGGTGAGAATATGCGACCGATGAAGACGAGCGGAGGCGCCAGAATCAGCACGGCTCGGTCGGGAATCGAGAACGACAGGTTCTTCGGCACCATCTCACCGAAAACGACGTGTAGGTAGGACACGACCACGAGGGCCACCAGGAATGCCACCGTGCTGATGGCCTCCTCGGAGAGCCCGGTGAATCCCAGCGGAACCTCCAACAGGTGGTGGATCGCGGGTTCTGACACGTTCAGGATGAGCAGTGAGCACACGGTGATACCCAGCTGGGTGGTGGCCAGCATGAGCGTGGCGTGTTCCATCGCCCACAGCGCGGTTTTCGCACTGCGCTTTCCGGCTTCGGCCAGCGGCTCGATTTGGGATCGGCGCGCGGAGATCACGGCGAATTCGGCGCCGACGAAGAAGGCATTGGCTGCGAGCAGCACAACGAGCCAGGCTATTCCTACCCAATCGCTCATGGTTTCGTCACCGTGCCCTCGGTCGTGCCCTCGGTCGTGCCCTCGGTAGTTTCAGGATCGGTTTCGGCTTTCGGAGTGGGGGTGAATCGCAGCCGGTCGATCCGGCGCCCGTCGAGGCGTTCCACCCGCAGATCGCCCCCCTCGATCGCCACGGTGTCGCCCACCACCGGCAGTCGACCCAGTTCGCTCATCACGAATCCGGCCACGGTTTCGAAGGGACCATCATCGGGCACGGTCAGCCCGGCCCGTTCCAGCAGCTCGTCCGGACGCAGCATGCCCGGGAAGGTCAGGGAGTCCGGCGACCGCACGACTCCGGCGCGTGTGCGGTCGTGCTCGTCGGCGACCTCGCCCACGATTTCTTCCACGAGGTCTTCCAGAGTGGCCACCCCGGCCGTTCCACCGTATTCATCGACCACGATCGCCATCTGGTAGCCGCGACCCCGCAGTTCCCGGAGCAGCCCGTCGAGTTTCATGGTCTCGGGCACGCGCACGGCTTCGGTCTGCAGCGCCGACACCGGCACATCCGCTCGGCGGTGACGCGGCACGGCGACGGCCTGCTTCACGTGCACGATGCCCACCACATCGTCGGCGCTTTCGTCGATCACCGGGAACCGCGAATACCCCGTCTGGCGGGTGAGGTCGATCACGGTCTGGGCGGTGTCCGTGCGTGAGATGACCGCGACGCGCGGTCGCGGCGTCATCACATCGGATGCCGTGTGTCCGGAAAAGAGCAGCGTGCGATGCAGCAGGGTCGCCGTGTCCTTCTCGAGCAGGCCGGCACTTGCCGACCGACGCACCAGAGACGACAGCTCCTCGGCGGAGCGTGCCCCGGAGAGCTCCTCTTTGGGCTCGATCCCGACAGCCCGCAGCAGTCCGTTCGCACTCCCGTTGAGCACGAGCACGGCGGGCTTGAAGACGGTCGTGAACAGTGTCTGCACGGGAATGACGAGTTTGGCGGTCTTGATCGGAAGCGCGAGGGCGAAGTTCTTCGGCACGAGTTCACCGATGATCATCGAGATCAGAGTGGCCACGACGACCGCCACGGTGGTGGCAACGGCCGGCACCGCGGCCGGCGGCAGCCCGGCGCCCGTGAGCGGATCGGCCAGCATCGTGGTGATCGCCGGCTGCATGGTGTATCCGGTGAGCAGGGTGGTCAGCGTGATGCCGAGCTGGGCGCTGGACAGGTGCGTCGACGTGATCTTGAGCGCGGAGATCGTGAGACTGAGGCGAGTTTCACCGCGATCGCGGCGGGCCTCGAGCTCGGAGCGGTCCAGATTGACCAGAGCGAACTCGATCGCCACGAAGATTCCGGTACCGACGGTGAGAAGCAGACCCAGCCCGAGCATGACCCACTCAAACATGGTCGCCCCCAACGGGAGACGTGATCGGCGAGGGGGGTCTGTGCTGCGGATTTACAGATGAAGGAGGGTCGTCCATTATTTATCCAACTATAGCCGAGTCCGCCCGCCACAAGCGGGTTCCGGGGCTACCAGGACACGTGCAGGGCCTTGCCTTCGTCGTATCCGGCTGCCGACTGCAGCCCCACGTGCGCCTTCTCGTGGAAGTCGGCCACGGACGTGGCCCCGGCATAGGTGAAGGAGCTGCGCACGCCCGACGTGATCATGTCGAGCAGGTCTTCCACGGACGGACGCAGCGGATCGAGGTAGATCCGCGAGCTCGAAATCCCCTCCGCGAACAGGGTCTTGCGCGCGAGCTCATAGGCGTCGAGGCGGTCGAAGCGCACCTGCACGGCCTTGGTCGACGCCATCCCCCAGCTCTCCTTGTAGAGTCGGCCGTCGGCATCCGTGTTCAGGGTACCCGGCGCTTCGGTCGTGCCGGCGAACCAGGAACCGATCATGACCGATGCCGCGCCGGCGGCGAGTGCCAGCGCCACGTCCCGGGGATAGCGCACTCCCCCGTCCGCCCAGATGTGGGCACCGAGCTCGGCGGCCGCTGCGGCGGTTTCGAGCACCGCGGAGAATTGGGGACGCCCGACGGCGGTCATCATGCGGGTGGTGCACATGGCGCCCGGACCCACGCCGACCTTCACGATGGTGGCTCCCGCGGTAACGAGGTCCCGCACCCCTTCCGCGGTCACGACGTTACCGCCCACAATCGGCAGGCCGAGGTTCAGATCGGCGACCGTTTTCAAGGCGTTCACCATGCCGTCCTGGTGTCCGTGGGCCGTGTCGATCACGAGCACGTCCACGCCCGCAGCCGCCAGCGCTTTCGCTTTCTCGGCGACATCGCCGTTGATTCCGATGGCGGCAGCGACCTTGAGTCGACCCCGCGAGTCAACGGCAGCCTCATAGAGCGTGGAGCGGAGCGCGCTCTTCCTGCTGAGTGTGCCGACGACGATACCGTGGTGCAATACCGGGGCGAAGTCGAGGTCGGCGTCGGTCATCAGATCGAAGGCGCGGCGAGGTCCGTCCACGTCGTCGGCGTCGAGGGACGCCAGCGAACCGTGCAGCAGATCCCCGAGGCGAGCATCGTCCAACGCCGTGCGCAGGCGCGAGGCCACGATGCAGCCGAGGTACTCTCCCTTGCTGTCGTGGATGAGGATGCCCTGTCCGTCGACGGGCGGCACCTGACGAAGAGCCATCTCGACGGTGTCATCCGGGCCGAAGACGAAGGGAGTGTCGAAGCGCACCGACTGCGCCTTCACCCATCGAATCGCCGCATCGAGTTCCTGCAGGTGCATGTCCTGCGGCAGCACTCCGAGCCCTCCGCGGCGGGCGAGCGTCGCTGCCAACCGTGGCCCGGTGACCGAGTTCATATTGGAGGAAACGATCGGCAGCGTCGCCCCGGTGCCATCGCCGGGAGCCAGCGACACGTCCATGCGGCTGAGCACCGCCGACTGCCCCGGCACAAGAAACACATCGGAGTACGTTAGGTCGCTGGTGGGTGTCGTTCCATAGAACCGCATACCAGAACGCTATCCCCTGTGGCGAGTGAACGCGGCCTGCCCGATGGGATTAGGCTTGGTAAGCAGACTGACCCGGCGATGGTCTTCGCCAGGGACATCCAAAATCAACGCGGAGAGTGGGCGATCTGACGGTGTCAAGCCAGGTAACCGGTGGAGCTTCAGACGAAAAGACGTCGGGCGAATTCGGAGCGAACGAGTGGCTCGTTGACGAGTTGTACGAGCGGTACCTCGTCGACAAAAATTCAGTGGACGAGTCCTGGTGGCCCGTGCTGGAAAGCTACCACCAGACGGCCAACGCGGTTCTGACCCCCGATGCCACCCCGGCCACAGCGGATGCCGCGGCCCCGGCTGCTGCCCCGGTCCCGGCCCCGGCTGCTCCCGCCTCACCAGCCCCGGCCGCTGCCCCGGCCGCAGGAGCCGCCCAGCCCACGGCCCGAACCACGTCACTCGCGCCCAAGCCGGTTCCGGTTCCAGCCGATGCCCCGGTCACCAGCTCGATGCAGGTCATCGCCTCCGCCGAGGCTCCCGTGGCCGAAGATGTGATTACGCCTCTGCGCGGCATGGGCAAGGCCCTCGCCGCGAACATGGCGACGAGCCTCACCGTGCCCACCGCCACGAGCGTGCGCACGATCCCGGCCAAGCTGCTGATCGACAACCGCATCGTGATGAACAACCACATGAAGCGCGCACGCGGCGGCAAGGTGTCATTCACTCACTTGATCGGCTGGGCTCTCATCCGCGCGCTGAAGATGTTCCCGAGCCAGAACGTGTACTACGACGAGGTCAACGGAAAACCGTCCGTCGTGGCGCCCGCCCATGTGGGTATGGGCCTCGCGATCGACATGCCCAAGCCTGACGGCACCCGGGCTCTGCTCGTTCCCGCCATCAAGCGCGCCGACACGATGACCTTCGGTGAGTTCCTCACCGCCTACGAGGACCTGGTCACCCGGGCTCGGCTGAACAAGCTCACCGCGGATGATTTCGCCGGAGCCACCCTGTCCCTCACCAACCCGGGTGGCATCGGAACGGTGCACTCCGTACCGCGCCTCATGAAGGGGCAGGGCTGCATCATCGGTGCCGGCGCCCTGGATTACCCGGCTGAATTCCAGGGAGCCAGCCTCAAGACGCTCACCAGCCTGGCCATCTCCAAGACCATCACGCTCACGAGCACCTATGACCACCGCGTCATCCAGGGTGCCGGTTCGGGCGAGTTCCTCAAGATCGTGCACGAGCTGCTCATCGGCAAGCACAACTTCTACGAGGAGATCTTCTCGGCCCTGCGTATTCCGTACGAGCCCATCCACTGGGCGCCGGACATCAGCGTCGACCTCGCCAGCGCGGTCGACAAGACCGCCCGCGTGCAGGAGCTCATCAACTCGTTCCGCGTGCGCGGTCACCTGATGGCGGACATCGATCCCCTCGAGTACAAGCAGCGCTCACACCCTGACCTCGACATCGCCACCCATGGCCTGACCTTCTGGGACCTCGACCGGTCCTTCGTCACCGGCGGGTTCGGTGACAAGCGCCTCATGCTGCTGCGCGACATCCTCGGCGTACTGCGGGACTCGTACTGCCGCACCACGGGCATCGAGTACATGCACATTCAGGATCCGGCGCAGCGCAAATGGGTGCAGGAGAAGATGGAGAAGACGTACGTCAAGCCTTCCCACCTTGAGCAGATGCGCATCCTCGGCAAGCTCAATGAGGCCGAGGCCTTTGAGACCTTCCTGCAGACCAAATACGTCGGTCAGAAGCGCTTCAGCCTCGAGGGCGGCGAGTGCACGATTCCGCTGCTGGACTCCATCCTGCAGAGCGCGGCCGAGCAGGGCCTCGACGAGGTCGCGATCGGCATGGCGCACCGCGGTCGCCTGAACGTGCTCACGAACATTGCGGGCAAGACCTACGGTGAGATCTTCCGTGAGTTCGAAGGCACCCAGGATCCCCGCACCGTGCACGGTTCGGGAGACGTGAAATACCACCTCGGCACCACGGGCATGTTCCGCGGTGAAGACGGCGCAGAAATCCCGGTCTCCCTCGCGGCGAACCCCAGTCACCTCGAAGCCGGTGACGGTGTGCTCGAAGGCATCGTGCGGGCCAAGCAGGACCGCAAGCCGATCGGTACGTTCTCCACCCTTCCGATCCTCATCCACGGGGACGCGGCCATGGCCGGCCAGGGCGTGGTGCTGGAGACGCTGCAGATGTCGCAGCTGCGCGGTTACCGCGTCGGCGGCACCATCCACATCGTCGTCAACAACCAGCTCGGTTTCACCACCACTCCCGGCGATGCGCGTACCTCCGTGTACTCCACGGATGTGGCCAAGACCATCCAGGCCCCCGTGCTGCACGTGAACGGAGACGATCCGGAAGCCGTGGTGCGTGCCGCCGAGTTCGCCTTCGCCTATCGCCAGGAATTCAAGCGCGACGTGGTGATCGACCTCATCTGCTATCGCCGCCGCGGGCACAACGAGGGTGACGATCCCTCGATGACCCAGCCGCTGATGTACAACCTGATCGAGGCCAAGCGCTCCGTGCGCAAGCTTTACACCGAGGCGCTCGTCGGTCGTGGCGACATCACCGAAGAGGAATACGAAGCTGCGCACCGGGACTTCCAGGACCGCCTCGAGCGCGCCTTCATGGAGACCCATGCGGCCCAGACCGCATCGATCCCCATCATCACCCCGGAAATCGCCGCCCAGGCCCACGCCGAGAAGCGCGCACTCGACGAGGAATCTGCGGCCGGAGAGCCCGCCACCACCGGAGTCGCCGAGTCGGTCATTCACCTGATCGGTGACGCTTTCAACAACAAGCCCGCCGGGTTCACCGTGCACAACAAGCTCCAGCAGCTGCTGCAGAAGCGCCTCGACATGAGTCGCAACGGCAACATCGACTGGAGCTTCGGCGAACTGCTCGCCCTGGGTTCGTTGTTGCTGGAAGGCACACCGGTTCGTTTCGCCGGCCAGGATGCTCGTCGCGGCACGTTCGTGCAGCGCCACGCCGTGCTCCACGACCGCATCAACGGCCAGGAATGGCTGCCGCTGGCCAACCTCAAGGACAACCAAGCCCGGTTCTGGATCTACGACACTCTGCTGAGCGAATACGCGGCCATGGGCTTCGAATATGGCTATTCGGTGGAACGCGCCGATGCGCTCGTGATCTGGGAGGCCCAGTTCGGTGACTTCGCCAACGGCGCGCAGACGATCATCGACGAGTTCGTGTCCTCGGCCGAGCAGAAGTGGAGCCAGCGGTCATCCGTTGTGCTGTTGCTCCCGCACGGCTACGAAGGTCAGGGTCCCGACCATTCCTCGGCGCGAATCGAGCGCTTCCTGCAACTGTGCGCCGAGAACAACATGACCGTGGCACGGCCGTCAACGCCCGCGTCGTACTTTCACCTGCTGCGTCGCCAGGCGTACATGCGGCCGCGTCGCCCGCTCGTGGTCTTCACCCCGAAGTCGATGCTGCGCCTGCGCGGCGCCACGAGCGAGGTGGCCGACCTCACGAGCGGCAAGTTCGAGCCGGTCATTGACGATGTGCGGATCACCGACAAGGGCGCCGTCAAGCGCGTGCTGTTCCTGGCCGGCAAGCTGTACTACGACCTGCTGAACGACCTTGAGAAGAACCCGAACCCCGAGATCGCCCTCGTGCGAGTGGAGCAGTATTACCCGCTCCCCGGTGTCGAACTCAAGCAGGTGGCCGACCAGTATCCGAACGCCGAGCTGGCGTGGGTTCAGGACGAGCCGGAGAACCAGGGCGCTTGGCCGTTCTTCTATCTGGAGACCAACAAGCTGGGCCCGCGCCCGGTGCGTCTGTTTTCCCGGGCAGCATCGGCCTCCCCGGCCGCGGGTTCCGCCAAGCGCCATGCCGTTGAACAGGCCGAACTGATTCGTGACGCGCTGACGCTGTAGGGCCGAAACGGCGCACAGTCAACGACAAAGCCCCCCTGACGAAAACCACGGTTATCGTCAGGGGGGCTTTCGTGTCCGCGCGATTGCTCGCAGCGCAGGCGCACTCGCTTGCGGCTAGTGCGTGGACTGGATGGAGCGCAGGCGCAACAGCACCTGGTCACGCAGGTCTTCCGGTGTGGTCTCCTTGCAGGCGCGCTGCACGGCATCCGTGAGGGTCAGACCCACCAAGTGCTCACTGCTGCAGTCGGTGCAGGTGGCGAGGTGCTCGCGAATGTCGGCCGCCTCCTCCTTGCGCAGTTCGTGGTGCAGGTATTCCTCAAGTTCGGCCTTGGCCTTGTCGCATCCACAGTCGCTCATTTTGTACTCCCAAGTTGTGTCTGTGCGCTGCTGCCGGTGCCGAGTCCTCGTTCGCTCGCGTATCCCGCCAACAGCTCGCGAAGCAGTCGTCGGCCACGGTGCAGACGGCTCATCACTGTTCCGATTGGTGTTTTCATGATTTCGGCGATCTCCTGATAGGAAAAGCCTTCAACGTCGGCGAAGTACACGGCAAGCCTGAAATCCTCAGGAATGGACTGCAGGGCGTCTTTCACGGCACTGTCGGGGAGGTGGTCGATGGCCTCCGCCTCGGCGGACCGTCCGGACATGGCCGTCGTCGACACAGCCCCGCCCATCTGCCAGTCTTCGAGCTCGTCAATCGTGCCCTGATAGGGCTCGCGCTGCTTCTTGCGATACTGGTTAATGAACGTGTTCGTCAGGATGCGGTAAAGCCACGCCTTGAGGTTGGTGCCCTGTTCATACTGCGCAAAGGCCGCGAACGCCTTCACAAACGTTTCCTGAACGAGGTCCTGGGCATCAGACGGGTTGCGTGTCATGCGCATGGCCGCCGCGTAAAGCTGATCGATAAAGGGAAGTGCCTGTTCTTCGAACAGGTTCCGGTTCTTTTCGCGGGCGTCGTCCGGCCTGCGGGCCGGATCCGTGCTCACGGGCGTGTCTGAAGTCATCAACGACAATTCTAGGCCGTTGACCGTGAGACTGCTGGGTCGCTCCAGGAGCGTAGACACTGCCATTGAATCCTTCCGTTACGTCATATCCCGACTATTCTGATAACCGATGTTGATCTCGAGATATTCCAAGCCGGAGTTTGACCCGTACGGCGACAACGTGCCCGTCGAAGCGGATGCGTGGTGGCCGGCCCCCACGGCCTCCGGTCCTGTGGCCTGCACGGTCTCTCTCCCAGGATCGAAGTCCCTCACCAATCGTGAGCTCGTGCTGTCGGCCCTGGCCGACGGTCCCTCCTTGCTGCGCGCCCCGCTGCACTCCCGCGACAGCGACCTGATGGTCGATGCGCTACGCCAGATGGGGACCACTGTTGAGAAGGTCGCCGGAACCGGAGCCTTCGGCACCGACCTGCGCATCACCCCCGGTGAACTGCTCGGGTCCACCACCGTGGATTGCGGTCTGGCCGGCACGGTCATGCGCTTCCTGCCGCCGCTCGCGGCTCTGGCCCTCGGCCCCACCACCTTCGACGGCGATGCCGGCGCCCGTCGGCGCCCGATGGCCACCATGATCACCGCTCTGCGGGACCTCGGCGCCGACATCAACGACGACGGCCGGCGCGCCCTGCCGTTCACCGTGCACGGCCGCGGCGCCCTCGCCGGCGGTGAGGTCACCATCGACGCCGGCGCGTCCAGCCAGTTCGTCTCCGGGCTGTTGCTCGCCGCATCCCGCTTCGAGAACGGTCTGCACCTGCGCCACTCCGGCGAGCGCCTGCCCAGCCTGCCGCACATCGAGATGACGATCGCCACTCTCGCGGCTCGGGGCGTCACCGTCACCAGTCCGGCGGTGGGCGAGTGGATCGTGACCCCCGGACCGATCGCGGGCGCCGAGGTCGACATCGAACCCGATCTGTCCAACGCCGCCCCCTTCCTGGCCGCGGCCCTGGTGACCGGCGGAAGCGTCACCGTCTCCGGCTGGCCCACGAGCACCACCCAGGTGGGAGCCGACCTCGCCACGCTGCTGCCCCTGTTCGGCGCCACCGTGCACCTCGTCGCTGATCGCCTCACGGTGAGCGCGGGCGACGGCATCCACGGAGTTGACCTCGACCTCTCCACCGGCGGCGAGCTCGCCCCCACGCTGGTGGCCCTGGCGGCCCTCGCCGATTCACCCAGCACCATCACCGGTATCGGCCATCTGCGCCACCATGAGTCAAACCGGCTCGAAGCCCTGGCCACCGAGATCAACCGACTCGGCGGCAACGTGACCGAGCTGCCCGACGGCCTGCACATTGTGCCGCAGCCGCTCACCGGCGGTGAATGGCTTAGTTACGACGACCACCGGATGGCGACCGCGGGCGCCCTTATCGGCCTGGCCGTTCCCGGCGTACTCGTGGAGAACATCGCCACCACTGCCAAGACCCTCCCCCAGTTCCCGGAGCTGTGGCACGCCATGCTCCCGGAGGCCACGCACTAGATGCCGACACGCGACGCGGACGGCCAGGCCGACGCCTGGTGGTCGACGCCAGACGAGGACGAACCGCAGTACGACGAGTCGGACGTGCGCATCCGCGCCGGGCGCAAGGGCACCAAGCCGCGCTCCAAGACCCGGCCCCAGCACGAGAATGCGCTGACCGGGCGCATCCTCACCGTGGACCGCGGGCGGTACACCGTGATGCTCGACGAGAACCTCCCCACCGAGCGCCGGGTCACGGCCGCCCGCGCCAGCGAATTGCGCAAGAAGGCCGTCGTCAACGGCGACCGGGTGGACATCGTGGGCAACACCACGGGCGAGGAGGGCACCCTCTCCCGCATCGTGCGCATCGTGGACCGCGACACCCTGCTGCGCCGCAGCGCCGATGACACGGACGCCGTGGAACGGGTGATCGTGGCCAATGCCGACCAGATGCTGATCGTGGTGGCCGCGGCCAACCCCGAGCCGCGCATCCGCCTGGTGGACCGCTATCTCGTAGCTGCCTACGACGCCGGGGTGTCCCCCATCCTCTGCATCACCAAGACCGATCTGGCCGACCCGGCCGACTTTCTGGCCAATTTCGCCGGCCTCGATCTGCCGGTCTTTCAGAGCAGCGAGGGCGAGATGCCCATTGAAGCCATCTCGGCGGCTCTGGTGGGCCACGACACGGTGTTCGTGGGCCACTCCGGGGTGGGCAAGTCCACGCTCGTGAACGCGCTCGTGCCCGGAACGAACCGGGCCATCGGCGTGGTGAACACGGTCACCGGGCGCGGACGGCACACCTCCTCGTCCACGGTGTCCCTGCGACTCGAAACGGATGCCGGCCGCGGCTGGGTGATCGACACGCCCGGAGTGCGGTCATTCGGCCTCGGTCATATCAACACCGACAACATCCTGAAGGCCTTCACCGACCTCGCCACGATCGCGGAACGCTGCCCGCGCGGGTGCACGCACCTGCCGAGCGCTCCGAACTGTGCCATCGTCGAGGCCGTCGAGGCCGGCGAGCTCGGCGATACGGGTGCGGTGCGCCTTGATTCCCTGCAGCGCCTGCTCGCCACCTTCGCCCCCGCGCGCTGACGGGAGCTCAGCGTCCGGAACCCCGCAGCGCCATACTGGGGACATGACCAGCGTTTCGAGCACCCCGACCTCCGTCTGCACCGGGTTCCTGCCGCCGCTCGTGGTCACCGGCCCCGACCGTGACCTGCTGCGCGTCACCGCTCCCCTGGGAGCGCGTGCGTAGCCGGCCGGGCCTGCGCCCGATCGGCCTCGCTGTTCTCCTCGCGCTGGCGGCGGCCCTCTCCGGCTGCAGCCTGATCGCTCCGCAGCCGCCCGACAACGTCGTGAGCTCCGTGAACCGCGCCGTCGACGCCATCCGCGCCACCCACGGGGTCGCCGAGGTGTCCTGGAGCATCTCGCGTCGAGACCGGGCGCTCGTGCCCCTCAACGAGCTCTGGACCGCGAGCATCGAGGTGCGCACCGAGGCGGATGCCGCGGGCTTCGAACCTCTCGCCGAGGCTGTCGAGGGCCATGTCGAATCCGCCCGCGATGTGGTGCAGGCCACGGCGATTCTGCGGCTGCCCGCAGACGGCACCGGCGTCGAGGTCGTCCTCGCCGTCCCGTCGGCTGCGGCCGGCGGCATCGCCGGCGCGACCGTCGATCTGCGGCACATCGAACACGCCACGATGGTGCACCTGCAGAGCTACGAGTCCTTTGCCACTCTCACCGTGGATTCCACGGATGCCCTGGTTCAGGCGATTGCCGACGTGCGCGCGCTCCCCGACTTCGGTCACGGCGCGCTGACCGCCGTCACCGTCGTCGCCGTCGCTCCCTCCGGCACGACCAGCCGTCTGACCGCATCCGCCCAGTCACCATCCGTCGACCTGGTCCCCGTTCTCAGCCAGCTTGCTGGCCGCACCGATATCGAAGCTCTCACCTTCAACGGGCAGCGCGGCGCTGAGCGGCCCGGCGAGGCCTCCACCTGGCGACCCGGGCTGCGGGTCGAAGCCTCCTCGCCGCGGAGCGCACGCGCGATTACGACGCTGCTCACCGGCATCGACGTGCCGGCCGGCGGATCGGATGTTCCGCGAGCGTCATTCACCGTGGATACCCGTGTGGACGGAAACGCCTTCACACAGGACGGCTATCTGGGGCTGCCGCTGGGATCACCGGCACCAGCCGATTACGTCGACGCGCCAGCGTCCGATGCAGCGGCCGCTGAACCGGGCGACGGCACGTCAGACGGCCTCCCCGCGAACGCCGGCTCCGCGGGCGGGATCGAAGCATCCTCCGAGCTCCGACTGCTCGATGCGTCCGCGGCCGCCGGCCAGCTGCAGTCCGACCAGCAGCGCGTGACGGCGTTCCTGGACGCGGCCGGCGACGCTGCCGGTATTCGCGGCGTGGCGAGCGTGGCGGTCACGGCCTGTGACCTCGGGGTCGGCGAACACGTGCAGGGTGCTGTGCTCCTGCCGATTTTCGAAATCACTGACAGCCCCGGGGCACCCTTCGACGCCATCATCGCCGCGTGGAAACTGCAGGGATTCGTCGCAACGGACCGGGCGATGGGCACCGATTTCTACTCCCAGCAGAATCCGTCGGATTCCCTGCGAGACCTCACGATCCGTGGCACGTCCGACGGGCTCTCCCTCAGCGCGGAGTCGGTGTGCGTTGTTGTCGACTGAGGAACAGGCGGCTCCACGACCGGCTAGCGTGGAGTCATGACGGAATCCACGCGGCTTACGGCCGGCGACACAGCCCCGCAGTTCACCCTGACCGACCAGGACGGGGCATCCGTCTCGCTGGCCGATTTTGCCGGCAGCAAGGTGGTCGTGTACTTCTACCCGGCCGCGATGACTCCCGGCTGCACGACGCAGGCGTGTGACTTCCGGGACAACATCGGCTCCCTGAAATCGGCCGGCTACCAGGTTCTCGGGGTGTCCAAAGACGCTCCGGCCAAGCTCAAGAGCTTTCAGGACCGGGACGGGCTGAATTTTCCGCTCCTCAGCGACACCGAACTCGACGTGCACCGCGCCTATGCGGCCTGGGGCGAGAAGAACCTCTACGGCAAGGTTGTGACCGGGGTGCTGCGATCCACCTTTGTGATCGACGAGGAGGGCCTGATCGAGCTCGCCCTGTACAACGTGAAAGCGACGGGCCACGTGGCGAGTCTGCGAAAGAAGCTCGGAATCGACGCTTGACCGTATTCACCGGCCATCCGGCCCGGATCTACTCCGTGGGGTGACTCGTGGCCGCCACGATCCGCGGCGTGAACGCGAGCACCAGAACCACCAGTGACGGCACCAGAATGGCCCAGCCCACATCCGGTCGGGCATACAGCCCCTGGAAGCATCCGACGGCAACCATAATCTGAACCAACTGCCAGGTCACCGCGCCGCCCCTGATCCAGGGCCGGCGCGCGAGGGTGCCCAGGGTGATCGCGCTCACCCACACCGCAGCGATCACCGCGAGGGCCGTGATGGCAAGTCCGCCGCCGAGCGACGCGGGGGTCTGCGTGAGCAGTTCAAAGACCAACCACGCCGCCAGCGCCCACAGCACGGCCGCTTCGACGGCCAGCAGCACGGTGAAAACAGCCAGCCCCGGCACGCGAATCTGGTCGCGAACCTGAGAACGCAGGCGTGTCCACAGGTCCTGATCTGGTTCTTTTCGCTCACTCACAGGTATATTCCATTCGAAACTATTGATTTGGCACCCCTATTATGGGACGATATTTGAGGTCCGGTTGACGCTCACAGGGACGTGGGCTTATCTAGCGTGTTTAGATCTGAGCTTTTCCTGCAACGGACCATACCCTGCAACTCTGGCCAATCGGCCGTGCACCCCGCAATAAAGGAGCATCCCTATGGACTGGCGCGATAAAGCTGCCTGCCTCACCGCCGACCCGGAACTTTTCTTTCCGGTAGGTAACACTGGACCCGCCGTGGACCAGATCGAGAAGGCTAAGTCGGTGTGCGCTCGATGCAATGTCACCGAGGTGTGCCTCCAGTACGCCCTCGAGACCGGTCAGGACTCCGGAGTCTGGGGCGGCCTGAGCGAAGACGAACGTCGCGCCCTCAAGCGCCGCGCGGCACGAGCCCGACGCGCCTCTTAGGCACCGAAAGCTCCACCGCGAACAACCCTCACGAGCCTGCAGTCCCCCGGTTTCCACCGGTCGGCCGCAGGCTCGTTTTGTGTGTGTCCTCCGCGCTGCCAGAACCATGGACACCGGTCAGCTTTCTTGCATGAAGCGAAGCGGAATCTCGATGGTGACCTCGGTCCCGCTGCCCATCATCGTGTGCCAATCGATGGTTCCGCCGAGTTCGCCCTGGATGAGGGTGCGCACGATCTGGGTGCCGAGCCCGGATCCAACCTTGCCCTCCGGAAGTCCGGAGCCGGTGTCGCGGACCATCACCGTGAGGGTGTCGTCGTTGCGCTGGGCCTCTATCGACACCTCACCTTCGCGGCCGGCCAGACCGTGTTCAACCGCGTTTGTGACCAGTTCGGTGAGCACGAGGGCGAGCGGCGTGGCGTACGCACTCGGCAGGGTCCCGAAGCTGCCGGTTGATTTCGGGTGAACCGTCGTGTTGTGAGCGGATGCCACTTCCACCGTGAGCAACAGGACCCGCTCGAACACGGCATCGAAGTCAACAATTTGGCTCAGACCCTCGGAGAGAGTGTCGTGCACCACCGCGATCGCCGCGACCCGGCGCATCGCCTGGGTGAGTGCTTCCCTCGCCCGATCCGACTGGGTACGTCTGGCCTGAATGCGCAGAAGCGATGCGACGGTCTGCAAATTGTTCTTCACCCGGTGGTGGATCTCCCGAATGGTCGCGTCTTTCGTGATGAGTTCCCGCTCCTGGTGGCGGAGTTCGGTCACGTCGCGGCAGAGCACGATCGCTCCCACCCGCTGGCCGTGGTTACGGATCGGAATTGCGCGCAGGGAAACGGTCACACCGCGGGCTTCGATGTCCGTGCGCCACGGCGCCCGTCCGGTGACCACCAGCGGCAGGGACTCATCCACGACCGCCGTCCCCGTCAGCAGGCTGGTCGTCACCTCCGCGAGGGACTCACCCTCCAGTTCGTCGACAAACCCCATCCGGTTGAACGCCGAGAGTGCGTTCGGGCTGGCGAAGGTCGTCATACCGTCAACATCAACGCGGATGAGTCCGTCCGACGCTCGCGGGGCCCCACGCCGCGGTCCGGTTGGGGCACCAAGATCGGGAAAATCGCCGGTGGCGATCATGTCGAAGAGGTCGTTCGCGCAGTCGTTGAAGGTGAGTTCCTGCCGGCTCGGCGTGCGCGCCTCACTCAGATTCGAGTGCCGGGTGAGGACCGCCACGGGAACGGGTGCCACCTGTGTGCCCGAAGCGCTCAGCCGGCGCAAAACCGGGATTGCCCGCATGCGCGTGGGAGTCTCCTCGTACCAGTCCGGCGCCGTGGTCTCCACGATTCTGGCGTTTGTGAACGCCTCGGTCACCTGGGTACGCCATTCCACCTTGATGTTCTGCCCCACGAAGTCGCGGTAGAACAGGGTTGCCGCACTCGACGGCCGCGCATGGGCGACCGCGACGAAGCTGCCGCTCTCGGTGGGGACCCACAGCACGATGTCCGCAAAGGCCAGATCGGCGAGCAGCTGGCCATCGGCAACGAGCATGTGCAGCCAGTCCACATCCTCCGCGCTGCTGCGGCCCTGGGCAAGTACGAGATCACTAAGCGTTGACACGAATAACAGCCTAGGCCAGCCGCATGCCCCTCAATCTCACCCGAAGAGGAATCTCTGGTCAGGTCCATAAAACTGGGGCATGATGGACGCATGGACGATGCCCCCCGAAGACCCGACCGCACCCTGCTGGTGATCCTCGGGATCATCGCCGCTCTGGTGCTGGTTTCACTCGTTGTCGTCTTCTCTCGCGGAGCCCCCGCGCAGCTGGATGCCTCCTCGCCGGAAGGCGTCGTGCAGCGCTATGCCGCCGCCGTCGCGGCCGGCGACGAGAAGGCCGCCAAGGACTTCCTCAGCGCGGACGTGCGTGATTCCTGCACGCGGATGGACCGCTTCACAAACCAGAACATGAGGATCACCCTGACCTCGACCACCGTGCGCGCGGATTCCGCCGACGTCGCCGTGTCCATTGTGACGTCCACCGGAGGCGGTCCCTTCGGCTCCGACGACTACCGCACCGACGGCGTTGTCGACCTCATCAGGGAGGGCGGGGACTGGAAGATCGACCGCACGCCCTGGGAACTGGCCATCTGCACAGAGACCGAGGTGACTCCGTGATCGCGAGCGTCGTGCTACTGGGCCTGGTACTGGTGATCGCCGCGGTCATCGTGGTCGGGGTTCGCGCGACCGCCGGCAGCCGGGACACCGAAGTCGGCGCGGCACCGCAGACCAGTGCTCGCCGGGTGGTCGTGTTCATCCTGCTTTTCGCCCTCGTCGTGATCGCTGCCATCGGTCTGAGCGGACTGGTCGGACGGCTGCTGGGCTCGAGTGACATCCTCATCTCCGATGACGTCACCGGGCTCGCCCGATCCCTCGCCTTTACGCTGATCGCCGGCCCCCTCGCCGCCGTTCTGTGGTGGACGCAGTGGCGACGTCTCCGTGGCGGCGAGCGGGCATCCGTCTCGTGGGGGCTCTATCTTGCGGCCATGTCCACGGTCTCGCTGGTCACGGCGGCCGTGGCGCTGCTCACCGGCCTGGCCGTTCTGGTGCGGGGAGAGTGGCAGCCGCAGGCCATTGCGACCGGAATCGTGTGGGCAGGCGTTTGGGCCTGGCACCGGTGGATGCTGCGGCACCGCGACAAGAGCCCCGTGCGGCTCGTCACGACGGCGCCCGTGATCGGGTGGGTCTTCGGGCTGCTCCTCGCCGCGGGTGGCGCCATCACAATGCTCAGTTCCCTGGTGGACGCCGCGGTGGAATCGTTGCTGACACCGGTCTCCGTTGGCGACCCGTGGTGGATCCTCAGCGTGCAGGCCCTCATCTGGTTGCTCGGCGGCGGCATCGTCTGGTGGTGGCACTGGTACCACGATGGCGCGCGCGCACTCCTCGGTGGACTTGCCGATGTGGCTCTCGTGGTCGTGGGTACCACTCTGGCCGCGATCGTCGGTGTGGCCGGATTGGCGACCACACTCTTTGTGGTGCTGAGACTCATGCTCGACCCCTCGGAAGCCGTCGGCCTGATCGTCGAACCCCTCGGGGTGGCTGTGGGCGCAGCGCTGATCGGCCCCTTGGTGTGGCGCTACCACCACGGCCGGCTGCACTCCCGGCGCCACACCACCCGCCTCGCCGCCGGCGTGCTCGCTGCCGGTGTCGGGGTCGTGGCCGCGGCATCCGGTTTGGGGGTCATCGTGAATGCCGTGCTCGCCGGAGTCACCCCCTCCCTCGTGGGGTCCGACGCTCGAACCCTCCTGCTCGGTGGCCTCAGCGCGCTGCTCGTGGGCGGTCCGGTCTGGTGGGTGGCGTGGAAGCCCACGACAGTCGTCGACGCTGCGACCGCCGCAAGCGCGGTGCGGCGCCTGTACCTGATCATCGTTTTCGGGCTCAGTGCCGTGGTGGCCATCATCACCCTGCTCGTCATCGGATATCGCATCTTCGAATATGTGTTGGGCGACGTCCCCGGAGCCGGCCTGCTGGATCGGGTACGAGCGCCGCTCGGCCTGCTGGCGGCCACTGGACTCGTGGCCGCCTACCATTTTGTGGTGTGGAAGCGCGACCGGTCGCTCATCGCGGCCACGCCCCGGTCCGAGCCGCGCATCGCTCGGGTGATCCTGGTGACGGAGGTCGATCCCGGGCCGCTGGCCCAGGCCGTGACGGATGCCACCGGTGCCGCTGTCACGGTGTGGCGCGCCACCGCCTCACGAGAGTCGGGCGCCGCGGCGACGCCGGAACAGCTCGCCGAGGCCCTGGCTAACGTGGTCGCCCAACGTGTTCTCGTCGTGATGGGACCGGAGGACCGCATCGACGTGATCCCCCTGCAGGACAAGGACTGAGCCGGAGCCGGAGCCTAGAAGTCCGCAACCCGCGGGGGTCGGGGCAACGCCGGGACCTGCCGTTCCGAACCGGACGACGCGGAGGAGCTGCGGCGGCGCAGGAATCCGGCAGCCGCCCGGCGTGGTCGACGGTCGGCGGCGGGCACGGCCACGAGGGCCGACAGCACGAAACGGCGGATGCTGGCGCGGGCCGGAGACTTCGGTGCCGCGTCTCGCAGGGTGCGTCCGCTCAGCACCGCCGCGTCGAGCGACAACTGGTCGTGGGGAACCAGCACGGGCGATTCAATCGCGCCGAAACGACGTAGCGAACCGATCACCTGCCCGGCCGGATCGAGGCCCACCGCGCTGGAGCGCACGCGATTCATCACCACACTCACGGCGGTATCGCCGATGACTTCGGTGAGCTCCGGCCAGGAGCGTAGAAACCGGGCCATCCCCACCGGGTCGGCCAGTCCGCACGCCACGACATGGTCAGCGGCCCGCAGCGCGGTCACGGTGGCGGCATTGCGACGCGGAGCGAACATGTCGCTGGAGAGCTCCTCGTCGCTCTCCAGGTTGAACCCGGTGTCAACCACCACATAGTCGACCCAGCGGCGCAGGCCCTTCAGAGTTCGGTCAACCCGTTCGGCAGAGAGCTCAGGCCAGCGCGACGGTCGGCCGATGCCCGTTAGCACCCAGAACGGTCCCTGCGGGGAGTTGTACCGTTGGGCGATGCGTTCGAACTCTGTCTGGGTCAGGCTGTCCGAACCGGCCAGCCGACAGGCCGCTGCGAAGCCGGGTGCTTCATCGAGCATGCCCAGGCTCGCCGCTACGGAGCCGCTGTAGGTGTCGGCGTCAGCCAGCACGACGGTGTGTCCGGCGGCGGCGATCTCGGCCGCGATGTTGATGGCCAGGGTGGTGCGACCAGGTGCCCCCGTCGGTCCCCACACGGCGATCAGCGTGCCCTCGCGCTGAGCGCCCGACGTTCGCCCGGACGCACTCACCCGCGAGGGAACCACGACGCCGGCGTGCACGAGTGCGTCGATCTCCGGCCAGTCGCAGGAGGCATCGAGCACTTCCAGCAGTCCCAGGGTGGCTGCCAAACGCCGGTCACGATCGCTTGATGCCAGGGCAATCACCCGGATCCCCCGGCCGTCACAGGCCGCGATGAGGTCTGCGCTCAGAGTGTCCCGCCGCGCTCCGACCAGCACGACATCCGGCCTGATACCGGGCAGTCGGTCGAGGAATTCGATTGCCGAGGACAGCTGCGCCACAATCGAGTGGCCGTGTTCCACGATGTCCGCCAGCAACCGCTCTGCGGACTCGCGGTCGAGCACGAGCGCGAGCGTCACCACGGTTATTCGCCCCCGGACGTGTCGGGCGACGGCGCCCCGGATGACGCGTCTTCGGGCGTCGGCGCGCCGCCCGCAGCCGCATCGCCTTCCAGCGGGGAGTCAACGGCGACAATCGAAATCACGTCGCCATTAGCGATGGATTGCAGGACCGACCCCACAGCGCTCTTGGGCACCAGGATCTCCACCGATTGCCCGTCGCTGGTGGACATGAACCCCGAGGGGGCGATGATCCGAACGACCGTAGCAGCAGGTGCCAACACTGCGGGCGACGAGTACGACGACGGCCCCAGCTTGGTCGCCGCCCAGAGGTCGACCACTGAACCGGGCACGATCGACGCCGCAAGGGCGGGTCGTACCGTCACGACGATGCTGGTGACGGATGCCCCGGCCAGTGTTCCCACGGCTCCGGCCGGGATGAGTTCACCCGCCTGCACGGTGCGGGTGATGAGCAGACCCGCGCTCGGCAATTCCCCCGGGCTCACGTAACGCCCGGACACGTCCCCGAGGCGCACTCGCGCCACAGACAGGTTGTCGGCTCCCACGTGGTCCCCCACAAAAAGCGCCGAACGGGCAACGTACACCTCGGAGGTTCGGTCGGCCGTCGCCACGACGACAGCGACTCCCACAACCGAGGCCACGACGAGCACGAGCCCGATGGCCAGCCGTGGGTCAAACCAGATCCGTGGACGAGTACTCCTGCCTGTTGAGTTGGTCATGCGCTCCCTCACTGTGTTCGCGGTCATCCCGCTCGCTGCATAATGCCCGGCTTTCGACGGGCTGGGCGGTTATCCACAGGGACAATCCAATCCGCCCCAAGTCAGTGAGTTCGGCGCATAATCGAGGCATGGAGGATCCCTCGTCATCTGCGGAGCTAGGCCGATTTCTGACCCTGGCGGACACATCGGAGATTCTGGCGATCACGCCGGCCGAAGCGCTCGATCTGGTGCGCAGCAATGAGCTTCCCGCCATTCGCGTGGGTTCATCGCATGCCTGGCGCGTGGAGCGGCGGGTGCTTGAGTCCTACATCGAAGCGAAGTACGAAGAGGCCCGGCGTCTGTCGCTTTGGGAGCAGTCCGACTTCGGCAATATTCCGGAGCTGTCGGGCGGGCGCATCCTGCGGGCGCAGTCGCACACCGACGACCCGGACCTGTTCTGACGCAGCGCTGCGCGCCCGCACGCCCGCCGGCATGGTCAGCCCAGCCGGACGAGCAGCAGCTGAGCGAGCGGCACCAGCCGAAAATGCTGCACGTCGCGGGACCGCCGTGCCGTACCGGGCGGGTGAACGGCCAGATCCAGGTGATCGCGGCCGACCCTGTCGATGGTTCCGGTGAGCAGGCCGCCCGTGGTGCGAACCTCCAGGCCCGCTCTCCGCCGACACAGGTCGCGCAACACGAACGACAATCCGATGCGGTCCGACATCCGAGCAGCGGATGCGGTCTCCTCGCCACTGAGGGAACGGTCCATCTGGTCTCCGGTCAGGATGACCGCGGCCACAGCGGCAAAGGGCACCACACATTGGGCCGGCGCCGAGAGCGCCCCACCGGGTTCACGATCCGGATCAAACCCGAGCAGATCGGCGGCGAGCCAGTCCCGCCCGAAAGATGTCGGCCGCAGGGTCACGGTTTCTCCCGAGGTGAGCACGATGCGAAACACGGCCGGCCCGAGGGAACCGACGGTCAGGCTGGTCAGCCGGGTGCGGAGAGACAGCCGTCCGAGTCGAAGCCGTTCCTCTTCGGCGCGCAGGTCGATCTGCTCGGCGTTCAGCTCACGATCAAGCTGGCCCTCGAGATCGTCGAAAAGGTTGTCCCAGCGCACACGGTGAAACTAGCCCGATCGGCTGCGTCCCGGCGGGTTATCCACAGGCCATTTAACCGCTGGACACGGTTCGACCCGACTGGTTTAGTGATCGCCACGGACATTCCCCGACAGATCATCCGTCCGGTGACACCCTTAACGCCCCCGCGGAGCCAGAATAAGTCCCGGAAATCGGAGTAGTCATGAGTCCGTCCCCCGCCACAGTCGTCGACCCGGCCGAAGAACCACCAGACGCGCCGCAGCACGCCGTCCCCGTCACGGCACAAAATCGGTCCGATCACGTGGCCGCACACCCGCACCATGAGGGCGCCGACGACGCCCTCCCGGCGATGCCCGACCCGGAACCCCTGCTCAGAAACCTGGCACGGTGTGGAATGGAGGCGATGGCCGGTGCCCGGGATCTAGAACAAATGGCACGGTGGGTATCCGATGCCGCCTACAAACACCTGCTCACGCGCGTGGTGATGGCGGCTCGGGCCCGGGAGGTCCTCGGGCGCACAGCACGTCGGCCGAACCTGGCCACCGGCAAGGTCATCGTCTCCGAACCCCGGGCCGGCATCGTGGAAGCCGTGGTGATCGTGCATGAACCCGGCCGCACTCGTGCCGTGGCGATCCGGCTCGAAGCCGTCGGCGCGCGGTGGCGGGCGAGCGCCATCAACATCCTCTGATCACCATCCTGACAACGCAGAACGGCCGTTCTCCTCTCCCGAAGTGAGGTGAACGGCCGTTCGACGGGACGCTTTACTTCTTTTTACCCTGCTGGCGCCGCTCCGCGCGGTTCACCGGGGCCGCCTGGTCGTCGCGCTGACCGAAGGCCCCGCGCTGTGCGGGTGTCGACGACGTTGCCGGCTGGGCATCGGCCGGTGCGGAAGCCGAGGCTTCGACCCGGCGGGCACGGTCTGTGGCGGCCTGCTGAATCTGGCCACGCTGATTGCGAACCTCCACTCCGCCCGAATCACTCGGCGACGTGTAGCTGAGCTTGGCCTCGGCCTGGTCGACCGGGGCAAGGCCCTTGGCGGCCACCACCGGGCCGGCGACAGCACCGGGTCCCTGGCTGACTTCCACGTCGAGGTTGAACAGGAATCCGACGGTCTCTTCGCGGATCTGCCCCATCATCTGCTGGAACATGGCGAAACCCTCGCGCTGGTACTCGACCAGCGGGTCGCGCTGCGCCATCGCGCGCAGGCCGATCCCGTCTTTGAGGTAGTCCATCTCATAGAGGTGGTCACGCCAGCGGCGATCGATCACGGAGAGCACGACGCGTCGTTCGAGTTCCCGCATCGCCGGGGCGCCGAGAGAATCCTCACGTCGCTTATAGGCCATCTTCGCGTCGGACAGAATCTCGCGCCGCATGAAGCCGCGGTTGATGCGACCCTTGTCACCCGCCTCGGACACGACCTCGTCGATCGTCAGCCCCACGGGATAGAGCGTCTTCAGCTCCACCCACATGGCGTCGAAGTCCCAGTCGTCGCCGTTACCCTCGCCGGTGTGCACCTCGAGCACATCGTCGATCACGTTCTCGAGGAACTTCTGCGTACGCTCATGCAGGTCATCGCCCTCAAGGATGTGACGGCGGTCACCGTAGATCGCCTCGCGCTGACGGTTGAGCACGTCGTCGTACTTGAGCACGTTCTTGCGGATTTCCGCGTTCCGTCCCTCCACCTGCGCCTGGGCGCTGCGGATGGCGCGGCTGACGACCTTGGACTCGATCGCCATATCGTCGGGAACGCCCTGGCGGCCCATCAGGCTTTCCGCGGCACCGGCGTTGAACATACGCATCAGGTCGTCAGTGAGCGAGAGATAGAAGCGGCTTTCGCCCGGGTCGCCTTGACGTCCGCTGCGTCCACGCAGCTGGTTGTCAATACGGCGCGATTCATGACGCTCGGTACCGAGAACGTACAGTCCACCCGCCGCGATGACCTTCTCGGCTTCCTCGTGCACCGTGGCCTTAACGGCCGCGAACACATCGTCCCAGGCGGTCTCGTACTCGTCCGGGGTCTCCACCGGGCTGAGGCCCTTGGCATTCATGTCTGCGACGGCCATGAACTCGGCGTTGCCGCCGAGCATCACGTCGGTGCCACGGCCGGCCATGTTGGTCGCCACCGTCACCGAGCCAAGGCGTCCGGCCTGGGCCACGATGGCGGCCTCACGGGCGTGGTTCTTGGCGTTGAGCACCTCGTGCCGAACGCCCTTCTTGGCGAGCAGACGCGACAGGTACTCGCTTTTCTCAACGCTCGTGGTACCCACCAGAACGGGCTGTCCGGCTTCGTGGCGTGCCACGATGTCTTCGACCACCTGGTTGAACTTAGCCTCCTCATTCTTGTAGATGAGGTCGGACTGGTCGATGCGCTGCATCGGCTTGTTCGTGGGGATGGAGACGACACCGAGCTTGTAGGTGCTCATGAACTCGGCGGCCTCGGTCTCGGCCGTACCCGTCATTCCCGAAATCTTTTTGTATAGCCGGAAGTAGTTCTGCAGCGTAACGGTGGCGAGCGTCTGGTTCTCCGCCTTGACGGCCACGCCCTCCTTGGCCTCGATCGCCTGGTGGATGCCCTCGTTGTAGCGGCGGCCCATCAGAATACGTCCGGTGTGCTCGTCGACGATCAGCACTTCGCCGTTCATGACGACGTAATCTTTGTCCTTCTTGAACAGCGCGTTGGCCTTGATGGCGTTGTTCAGGAAGGAGATCAGCGGGGTGTTGGCCGACTCGTAGAGGTTGTCGATACCGAGGTAGTCCTCGACCTTCTCGATGCCGGGTTCGAGCACGCCGATGGTGCGCTTCTTCTCGTCGACTTCGAAGTCCTCGTCGGACACGAGTCGCTTGGCCAGACTGGCGAATTCGGTGAACCAGCGGTTCGCCTCACCGGAGGCGGGACCGGAGATGATCAGCGGGGTACGTGCCTCATCGATGAGGATCGAGTCCACCTCGTCGACGATGGCGAAGTAGTGGCCACGCTGCACCATGTCGCTGGCCTGCCACGCCATGTTGTCGCGCAGGTAGTCGAATCCGAATTCGTTGTTGGTGCCGTAGGTGATGTCAGCTTCGTACATCTCGCGGCGCTGCGCGGGAGTCTGACCGGACACGATGCATCCGGTGGTCATTCCCAGTGCCCGGAAGACGCGGCCCATGAGCTCGCTCTGGTAACTGGCAAGGTAGTCGTTCACGGTGATGACGTGCACGCCGCGGCTCGTGATGGCGTTCAGGTACGCGGCCGTGGTCGCCACCAGCGTCTTGCCCTCACCGGTCTTCATCTCGGCGATGTTCCCCAGGTGGAGGGCTGCACCACCCATCAACTGCACGTCGAAGTGACGCAGCCCGAGGGTGCGGGTGCTCGCCTCGCGCACGGCCGCGAAGGCTTCCGGCAGCAAATCATCGAGCGACTCCCCCGCCGAATACCGTTCTCGCAAGGTGACGGTCTCGTTCTTGAGCTCGTCATCGGTGAGGTGGCTGAAGTCATCCTCCAGCGCGTTGATGGCTTTCGCGTAGTTTTCCAGGCGCCGAAGAACGCGCCCTTCGCCAACACGAAGAACTTTTTCCAAAATTGAGGCCACGAATGCACTCCACTAGTCGTCTGCGTGCAGGCATGTGCCGCATGTCCAAAACTTCGGTACCCATGCGGCACATGCATGCGCCTGTTCTCCGGCCGGACGCCGGAGCGCCGACCTAGCCGGCAACTATAGCAATGCTACTTGGTCAGCTGTTGCGCGCGCCGGCCACAGCCGGTGCCTCCACCAGTTCCTCAGCTGAATCATCAAGTTCGATCACACCGTAGTCCCACCCCTTGCGGCGGTAGACGACACTCGGACGCTTGGTCTCGGAGTCCTGGAAGAGGTAGAAATCGTGCCCGACCAACTCCATGAAGTAGAGGGCATCGTCCACCGTCATCGGCGCCGCCGAAAACACCTTGCGACGAATGACAACGGGGCAGTAGTCCTCTTCGGTCTCCGCGTCGGTCTCCGCGTCGGTCTCAGCGTCGGCGGTGACGCTTTCGGCCGACACGATCGGGATGGCGCCGGTGCGAACCTGTTCCAGGGTTGCACCGGATGCCGGCACGATGTCGATCACGCTGAAGGCGACGGATGACGCCTCCTGAAGCGAGGTCGGGCGGTGTGCCCCACCACGATGCACCTTCTTGCGGTCCTTCGCACGACGAACCCGCTCGAGCAGGCGCCCGAGGGCGATGTCGAAGGCCGCGTATTTGTCTGAACCATCCGCTTCGGCACGTACCAGCGGGCCCTTGCCGATGAGGGTCAGCTCGACCCGGTCTTTTCCGGCAGCGGCGCCGTTTTTTTCATGATGCCGACTGACCTTGATCTCGAGGGCGAGAGCCTTGTCGGCAAGTCCGGCAATCTTTTCGGATTTCTCCGTGGCGTATTCCCGAAATCGATCAGTGATCCCTAGGTTTCGTCCGACAATGTTAGTTTCCATGACGACCTCCTGATCTGGCGGATCGCCCGGATTCTGGGCGATCGTTGCGCGCCTGTTTCTCCCACCGTAGCCGCGAATACGCGAGATGTCACCGCTTTTGTCAATCAGTTTTCTCTGAACGCTGCGCGACCGAATGAAGTCGGCGTCTTTCCGCGAGTGCGGCCATCCCGACAACATCACCCCCCGCATCGAGCACGGCGCGCCGAGCTTCCAGCATCGTCGCCCCGGTCGTAAGGATGTCGTCGACCACGATGCAGCGAAAGCCGTCCAATCGATGTCTGGCCACGAGCGATCCAGCCCGATTGAGCACTCGCGCCTCGCGAGTGAGGCCAACCTGGTCTACCGCGCTGCCAACGGGGCGCAGCGCGGCTGTGGAGGCTAATCCGGCACGTGTCAGCAAAAGCTCGACGGGGTGGAAGCCCCTCGCCCGCCAGGCTGCCGCAGACGAGGGCACAACAACGAGGTGGATGTCGCGGGAGGTGGCGCTCGGCACCGCTTCGAGGGCGGCCGCCACCGCCCGTCGCAGCGGCGCGGCCAGCGCCGCAGCGGCATCCGTTCTGCCGCCGTCCTTGAAGGACCCGATCACACGCTGGGGAACACCGGTGAAGTCCAGAGCGCACCAGATCGTTGCACCGTCACGGTGCCCGGCGTGAACCTCGGCCTGCAGCAACACGCGACAGTCGGGGCACAGAGCCCGATCGGGCAACCCGCAGCCGCTGCACTCGGTTGGCATCAGAACCGCCCAGGCATCGAGCAGGGCATTTCGAATCGTCGCAGGCCACATGCGCTGATGCTGGACCGAGTGTGCCCGGCACGCATCCCCGACTGCACACCGCGTGCGAAAGAACCGTTTTCGGCGGCTGTGGAGGATCCGGTTACCCGTTGATTCCCTGCTGAGTGACGAGCACGGAAACACCGTCAAGCCGGTTCTGCCACCCCACTCCGCGCTGCACCTGCAGCACACCGTCTGTGGTGAGAGCACGAAGGTCGCGCACCGAATTGCTCCCAGCCAGCACCGCCCCGCCGGGGGGAGATTCCAGGGTGGTGCTCACTCCGCCGATCTCCCGCGCAACGATCGCCTTCGTGCCGTTGGCAACGGTGCTCAGCGACGCCACGGTGAGCTCGTCGATCCACGCCACGTCAAGCGGTGTGCCGATGTCGCTGGCGAGCTGCAGGGGCGGGGTCAACCCCACAGGCGTCCCGTCAGTGCGGATGATGCCGGCCACGGCCATGCGGGACTCCGAACCGATCGTGTACACCACCACCAGCCGTGAACCGTCGCGAGAGACCTTGAGGGACTGGATCTCTGTCGCTTCCAGCCATGGCGTCTGCACTGCCGTCCCCTCCGTTGAGGTACCGAAAACCAGGACCGCGTTCGGTCGATCCGCGGGAACTGACCAGACGAAGCCATCCGAGTCGATCGACGGTGCGATCAGTCTCGACCGGTCATCCAACAGCAGCGGGGCGTCGTTGGCCCGAACCAGATACACCCCGCCCGCGGACAACGCGGCGGCCGAGCGTTGTCCGGCGCCGAGGGTGATCGCCGTGGGACTCAGTGCCTCGAGCCCGGTGGACAGCCCGGCGACGGGGGTGAGCGACTGTCCGCTCGCGGCCAGGAAGCCGAATTCCCCGTTGCGCAGCACGAGCGCACGCGCATCCACCCGAGGGTTCACGGCCACCTCGGGTGAAGCGAGGTCTTGAATATTCTGCGAGTTCCGATCGATTGTGATCTCCACGCGCATCCCGGCCGGCAGGCTCGCCGCAAGCTGCGCTTTCATGCGTTCCAGGGTGATCCGGTCGGCATTGAGCGCTTCGCTGTTGAGATCGACCATGGCGTTGCGACCCACGACCTGCACCGCATCCGCTGTCAGCGTCGTGCCTTCGGGGAAAGCCGTGACGACCGCGCCCAGAAGCCAGGAGCTCGGACCGTTCAGCACGGCATTGACGATCTTGGTGGGAGCGGATGCCCCGCGCGGAAACCAACGAAGGTCGGGAACCAGCGTCTTGAAACTCGGATTGAAGAAATACAGCGACGACGCACTGAAAACGTCATTGAATGTGGTCTCGTCGATCACCGTGCCGTTGGGTGCGGCGCTGATCCGCCACTGGCCCTCGACCTGCACGAATTCGTAATTCAGCGCCACCGGGGTGGAATCCCCTTCCCGGTATTCGCCCGTCGCGCTCACCTCCGCCACCGGCGTCACCGACACCCGGATCGTCTGCGCGTCGACATCGGTCAGGACTCGCCCGATTCCATCGTCAACGGTCACGCCCGCGGTTGGGTCCCAGGCCGCCGCGAACCCGCTGGTGAGGAATTCCCGCGCGATCGCATAGTTGCTCTCCGGGCTCGAGGCCGCATCAATGAACCCGACCAGGATCGCCTGAATCGAGGCATCCTTCTGGGGACGCGACGGCAAGAAGACCTGGGCCGGACTTTCGTCGATGATCTCGCCCTGCCCGGCCTGCACCCCGCCTTCGCGCGGAATCCCCGCACAACCGGTGAGGAGCACCCCCACCGTGAGCACGGCAAGAAGGAGGCGGGTGCGACGCGCTGTCCGGCTCGACCGGGTATCACGCACGGCTTTCCTCCGTCATCCCGAGGTTCGGTCCGAGGTCTCCGAGCGCGGCCGTGGCGTCCTGCGGCGGCAATGGGATGGGCGAAACGGTCAAAACACCGCCGGCCAGGCGCGGCAGGGTCAACCGGAAGCAGGCCCCATGACCGGGGGTCGACCAGACCTGCAGCCAGCCGCCGTGCACGGCCGCGTCTTCGCGGGCGATGGACAAGCCGAGCCCGGTGCCGCCGATGGTGCGTTGCCGACTCGGGTCGGCGCGCCAGAACCGGTCGAAAACATGGGCCACCTCCGCCTGGCTCATCCCCAGTCCGTAGTCGCGCACCGCGAGTGCCACCGAATCGGCGTTGCTGTCGACCGAGATGACCACCGGTTTGCCCTCTCCATGCTCAATGGCGTTTCCCACCAGGTTGTGCAGGATACGACGGATACGACGGGGATCCACGTCGGCGTTAAGGTATCCACCCGGGGCGACCAATCGCAGGTCCGATCCCTTGGACTCGGCGAGCGCGGTCAGCCCATCGATGGCGTCCTCGGCCAGGTGCACGAGGTTGGTCGGTTCGCTCTCGAGTTCCACGGAGCCTGCGTCGTAGCGGCTGATCTCCAACAGGTCGCTCAACAGCACTTCAAATCGTTCAATCTGGGTGTGCAGCAGCTCGGCCGTTCGCCCGGTGGCGGGAGGAAAGCCAGCCCGCTGGTCATAGAGCACGTCACCGGCCAGCCGAATGGTCGTCAGCGGTGTGCGCAGCTCGTGGGAGACATCCGAAACGAATCGCTGTTGCACCTCGGAGAGGTCGGCTAGTTTCTGGATCTGGCTCTGCAGACTGTCGGCCATTCCGTTGAACGATCGTGCCAGGGTTGCGATCTCGTCCTGACCCTTCTCCGGGATACGCACTTCAAGGTCGCCAGAGGCCAGTCTCTCGCTGGTTTCGGCGGCGACACGAATGGGAGACACCACGAAACGAACGATCACCCAACTCACCCCGCCGATGAGCAGCACGAGCGCCAGGCCGGCGAATCCGAGGGTCTGCTGCACGAAGAGCAGCGTCGCTTCGGAATCCTCCAGGCTGTAGCCGATGTACAACTCGTAACGACCGGCCACGGGAACGTTCAGCTGGGAACCCACGACGATGCCGGGAATCTCGGTTCCCGTGTCGCTCAGGAGGGTGACGGACTGCCAGAACTGCTCGTCGGCGCTGGCCTGAACGGATTCGCGGAGGTCACCGGACACGACACCGGTCGAGTTTCCGAAGGTCGAGGAGTCCTGGGGCGCCACGGTCGAGGATTCCTGATCGGGCATGCGCAGCACGGCAATCAGCCGACTGGACGACGCGGCGGTGATGGAGGTACGGGCCGACCCGAGCAGCGCCTGCACCTGCACTCGGTCGACGGCATCCGACGCGTCGAGAATGCCCTGTGCCGCGTTCGTGGCGCGATTCGAATCCAGGAGTACCTGGCTCAGCCGTGACTGGAACAGGTCGTTTCCGATGCTCACCGACATGTACACGCCCACGACGAGAATGGCCACGCCGGAGAGTGCCACCGAGATCGTCACGGTGCGAAAGTGCAGGGACGCCCGCCAGGTGGTGGCGAGCGCACCCGGCCAGGACCGCCAGTATCTCCAGTTGCGAAAGTGCAGCCGCCAACGCCACGTGACGTCTGATCCCGATGGAAGGGGCATGCGCAGACCTAGCCGACCGCGCCGGCCCGGTAACCGACACCACGAACGGTCATCACGATCTTCGGGTTGTCCGGGTCGATTTCGACCTTGGCACGCAGGCGCTGAACGTGAACGTTCACCAGGCGGGTGTCGGCCTTGTAGTGGTATCCCCAGACCTGCTCAAGCAGCATCTCCCGGGTAAAGACCTGCTGCGGCTTGGACGCCAGCGCAAGGAGCAGATCGAACTCGAGCGGGGTGAGGTTGATGGTCAGGTCGCCTCGCTTCACCTCATGGCCGGCCCCGTCCACGACAATGTCGCCGATTTGCAGGCTGAGCGTCGTGGGCGCCGGTGCCGGTCGCAGCCGCGTGCGGATACGCGCGACCAGCTCCTTGGGGTTGAACGGCTTGACCATGTAGTCATCGGCGCCGGATTCAAGCCCGCGCACGACATCCGTTGTGTCGGTTCGTGCGGTCAGCATGATGATGGGAGTGCCGGATTCCGCGCGAATCAGGCTGCACACCTCGATGCCGTCCAGTCCCGGCAGCATGAGGTCCAGGAGCACGAGGTCGGGCTTGACGGTCCGGAAGGATTCCAGTGCCAGCGCTCCGTCGGAACAGAAGCGCGGCTCAAAGCCCTCGCCGTGTAAAACAATGCCGATCATTTCCGACAGTGCCGTGTCGTCATCGACGACCAAAATTCGTGCGGTCATACGTCCTCTTCGCCATTCATCGTGCGCTTCATCGTGCTTCGACGCTGTCGCGTCGCCCCCGTCACGCTGTGGATTGCCCGGTGAGTAGTGCATTCACTGCGTCCAGAATAGTCGAGACTGGTTCAAAGCGCGCTTGACAGCGAGATGTGCCAGCATTGGGGGCGTGACAGACCCACAGAATTGGCAGCCACCATCGTCTGCGGCGCCCGAAGACCGGGTTTCGGAGCAGCAATACGGGCCGCCCGGCACTCCGACGTCGAGCGCGTGGGCGCCGCCGCCCAAGCCCGGTCTGATCCCGTTGCGTCCGCTCGCCTTCGGCACCCTGATGTTCGCACCGTTTCAGGTACTTCGCCGCAACCCCAAGGCCACGTTCGGAAGCGCCCTGATCGTGCAGGCCGTGGTCGTCTTTCTCACCGTGATCGTGATGGGCCTTGTCGCCTGGTGGGCCGATACACGCATTTCCAGTGCTCCGCTCGACGAGCAGGGCACCGTTGAGGCCGGCGCGACGGCAACCCTGCTCCTTTCTGCGCTGATTCCGTTGGCGCTCAGCGTGGTGGGAGCGGCTCTGATGCAGGGCGTCATCGTCACCGAAGTGGCGCGGGCAACCCTCGGTGAGAAACTGCGGCTGCCACGACTCGTGCGCCTGGTGGCCCCCCGTTTCCCCCTGCTCGTGCTGTGGACAGTCGTGTTGAGCGGCGGCTTCCTGATCGCCGCGGCTGCGCTGATCGCCATCGTGGTGCTTCTGGTCGCCCTCGGCGGCGGCCTATGGCTGGCGCTCGGGATCGTGACCGCGGTGGTCGGCGGGCTCGCACTCGTTGCCGTCGGGCTCTGGGTTTTCACCAGGACCTCCATCGTGCCCAGCCTGATCGTACTCGAACGCCTCGGTGTGCGCGCCGCCGTTCGCCGTTCCTGGTCGCTGACGCGGGGGTACTTCTGGCGCACCTTCGGCGTACAGGCGTTGATCTCGATCATCGTGGGGACCATCACCCAGATCGTCACACTACCGTTCGTAATCGGCTTCACGTGGCTCACGTCGTTGGTCGACCCCACCGCAGCCCTGGACGCCTATATTCCGGCAATCATCACGTACGTGGCCCTGCTCTGCGTCACTCTGGTGCTCAGTGCCATCGGCACGGTACTGCAGTCTGCGGCGATCGCCCTGATCTATCTTGACCTCCGCATGCGCAAGGAAGGTCTCGACCTGGAACTGGCCCGTTTCGTGGAGTCGTCTCAGACCGGGGTCGATTTGCCGGATCCGTACCTGGTCGTTCTCCCGGTCGCTTCGGACTCAGCGCCGGCGTCGCCGGCTGCTCCCTCCGCCGTATGACCGGTTTGGGTGCGGGCCGGGTGATGACAATTCCCGTCTCGCCCGACGGCCCCGAGGCCCAGCGGTGGCTGCAGGAAGAACTCGCCAAGCCGCCCTACGCGGCGGCGCGCCCCAGCTGGTTCGATCGATTGTCCCAGTCGTTCTTCGACTGGCTGGGGTCGCTCTCCGCACCGACCGGAAACAGCTTCACCGATTGGGTCCCCGTCGTGGTCACCGTGCTCGTTGCAGCAGCCGTGGTGGTGGCCTGGCTCACCTTCGGGGCGCCGCGGCGCAATCGACGACTCCGGGCCGATTTGGACATGTTCGGCGCCCAGGACCGCCGCAGCGCGGCTGAGATGCGCCGGGCCGCCGACGTGGCCGCCCTGGCCGAGAACTGGAGCCTCGCCAGCGAGGAGATCTTTCGCGCCCTCGCCGCCGAGCTGTCGGAACGCACGGTGGTCACGGTGACTCCGGGCACGACCGCCCACGCCTTCGCCGACCGCGCGTCCGCCGCTTTCCCCGGGGAACGTACCCGGCTCGCTCAAGCGGCCGAGGTGTTCGATCAGGTGCGATACCTCGGCGCAGCGGGCTCGGAAGCGGACTTCCGTCGCCTGGCCGTGCTCGAGAGCGACGTGCGTGGCCTCACGCCCGCGGTGATGCCACCCGTGGGCGGGCTGGTTTCGTCGTGACCGCCCCCGTCATGGTCGACACCCCGACGAATGCGCCCTCCTCGACTCCGACCCTGCGCGCATCCGTTCGACGTTCGTTGTTCTGGATCATCGCCGCGATCGGTGTGCTCCTGGTCGCCCTGGTGTCGGCCGTAGTGGCCGGGGGCCCGTCGGCCGGAACGGCTCTCGCCGCCGACAGCGCCGCGCCCGCCGGCGCTCGCGCACTCGTGGAGGTGCTCGGCCGGCAGGGGGTCACGGTCGTGCCGGCCGCAAGTCTCGCGGAGGCCAAAGCCGCCCTGGCGGCAGCGGATGACCCGACTCTCTTCTTCTCTGACGCCGACGGATACCTGGACCAGGCCGGGCTCACCGAACTCCCCGGATTGGCGGCCCGAACGGTCATCGCCGCACCGGACTTCGCTGCCCTGCAAGCCATCGCTCCCGAGGTCGGCTTCGGCGGGGTCGCCACCGCGGAGCCGCCACGGGCCGAATGCAGCGTGCCGGCCGCCACACAGGCGCAGTCCCTCTCCCCCGGCGGCGATACCCTCACGATTTTGCCGGGCACCGAATCGGGCGGCGACGTCACCGTCACCGGCTGTTTCCCGACCACCGCCACCGCTTTTTCCGTGGTCACCCGCGCCGAACCCGGTCACACGGTGACCCTGGTCGCCGACACAACGGTCTTCAGCAATGACACGATCAGCGATTACGGCAATGCCGCCCTCGCCCTCAATCTGCTCGGCGAGAGCAGCACGGTGGTCTGGTATCTGCCGACCCTGGCCGATATCGCCCGCACCACGCCGCCCTCGCTGGGGGAGCTGACGCCCGGCTGGGTGACTCCCACCCTGATCCTGCTCGGGATCGCCTTCGTGGCCGCGGCGATCTGGCGGGGGCGCCGTTTCGGTGCCCTGGTGGCCGAGAACCTTCCGGTCACGGTGAAGGCAGGCGAAACGTTGGAGGGTCGCGCGCGCCTCTACGCTCGGGGCAACACCCGACTGCGCGCCCTGGACGCGCTCCGGGTGGGAACCGTGCAACGACTCGCCGGGCATCTCGGGCTGGGGCGCACTGCCCCGCTTGAACACGTCATCCTGTCGACGGCTGCCATCACCGGCATTCCGGCGGATGAGGTCCGCGACGTGATCGTGCAGGCGGAACCGCGTGGCGACTCCGACCTGATGCGGCTCTCCCGACGCCTCCAGCAATTGGAACGGGCCGTTTCCAACCGCACGGCACAGCCGCCCTACCCACCCGAAGACCCTGCCGCACACGGAAGAATGGACCCATGACCACTCCCGACACCGAGATTGACATCGACGCCCTGCGCAAGTCCCTGACCAGAGTTCGCGCGGAAGTCGGTAAAGCCGTCGTGGCCCAGGACGGCGCCGTCACCGGGCTGATCATCGCGCTCCTGGCTCGCGGGCACGTTCTGCTGGAGGGCGTACCCGGTGTCGCCAAGACACTCCTGGTTCGAACGCTCAGCCATGCTCTCAGCCTCGACACCAAGCGAATCCAATTCACGCCGGACCTGATGCCCGGCGATGTCACCGGGTCGCTCATTTACGATGGTGCGGCCGGTGAATTCAGCTTTCGCGCCGGACCCGTGTTCACCAACATCCTGCTCGCCGACGAGATCAACCGCACGCCGCCGAAAACCCAGTCCGCCCTGCTCGAGGCGATGGAAGAACGCCAGGTCAGCGTTGACGGCACGACACGCGCGCTGCCGAGTCCCTTCATCGTGGCGGCGACGATGAACCCGATCGAATATGAGGGCACCTACAGCCTGCCCGAGGCCCAACTCGATCGTTTTCTGCTCAAACTTGTTCTGGAAATCCCCGAGCGCGATGACGAGGTGGAAGTGCTGCGGCGGCACGCGAACGGTTTCAATCCCCGCGACCTGGCCGGTGCGGGCGTCACGCCCGTTCTCGGCGCGACCGAGCTCGCGGCGGCACAGGCGGCTGTGGCAGCCGTCGGGTCGAGCCCGGATGTGCTTGCCTACCTCGTCGACCTGGCCCGCGCCACGCGCAACAGCCCGTCGGTGCGCCTGGGCGTCAGCCCCCGCGGCACGACCGCCCTGCTCGCTGCAGCGAAGGCCTGGGCATGGCTCAGCGGGTATGACTCGATCACGCCGGATCATGTCCAGGCCATGGTGCTCCCGGTGTGGCGACATCGCTTGGTGCTGCAGCCCGAGGCGGAGCTCGAGGGAGTGTCGGTGGATGCCATCCTGCGCGGGGTCCTGCAGCAGGTCCAGGTTCCGATCTAGGCCCCGATGACACTCACCGGTCGGTTCGTTGCGCTCGTCGCGCTCGGCATCATTCCCGTTGTCTGGCTCGGCGATTCGATCTCGCGCGCCTTCGCCGTGCTCACGCTCTGGCTGCTGTTCGTCGGGCTGCTGGGCCTCGCGGACCTGCTGCTGGCCGCATCGCCGCGGGCCGTCACCCTTGAACGCCGACTGCCGAATCGGGTGCGGCTGGGAGAACGGATCACCAGCGAACTGTTCGTCACGAACACGGGTTCGCGCCACCTCCGGGCGGTGGTACGCGATGCCTGGCAACCGTCGGCCGGAGCTGGCACGAACCGTACAGCCGTTTCGGTGCCTCCGCTGGGCCGGCGGCTCGTGACGGTGGCCTTGACCCCGTTTCGGCGAGGCGAGCGACGCGTCGCCCACGTGACGATCCGTTCGCACGGCCCCCTCGGCCTGTGGAACCGCCAGGCCACACTGCACGCACCGGGCGCCATCCGAGTGCTGCCACCGTTTCGGTCCAGAAAGCACCTCCCGTCCCGCATCCAGCGACTCAAGGAACTCGACGGTCGGACCAGCGTGATGGTGCGCGGGCCGGGCACGGAGTTCGATTCCCTGCGAGAGTATGTGCGCGGCGATGACGTGCGTTCCATCGACTGGCGAGCAACGGCTCGCCGCAACGATGTGATGGTGCGTACCTGGCGGCCGGAGCGGGACCGCCGCGTGGTGATTCTCGTCGATACGGGACGCACCAGCGCGGCACGCATCGACGATGAGCCCCGACTGGATACGGCGTTTGAAGCCAGCCTGCTGTTGGCGGCTCTCGCCGGTCCAGCCGGCGACCGGGTGGACTTTGTGGCGTTCGACCGCCGGGTACGAGGCCGCGTGCAGGGAGCAACCGGTGCCGCCCTGCTCTCGCGCATGGTGGACACCATGGCACTCATCGAACCGGAACTGATCGAAATGGACTGGGCCGCCGTTCCGGCCCAAATTCGTGCCATCACCAGCCAGCATGCGCTCGTCGTTTTGGTCACCTCCATCGATGCCGCCGGCGCCTCCACCGGGCTGCTGTCTGTGCTTGCCCAACTCACGAGGCGCCACACCGTTGTCGTCGCCTCGGTCACCGATCCTCTCGCGGCTCGGGCTGTGCACGCGCGCACGACCCGTGAAGACGTATACCGGGCCGCAGCCGCCGAACGCGCCCTTCTCGACGTCGCCCGGGTCTCCGCCGCCATCCGCCAGCTTGGCGCCGACGTGGTGACGGCCGCTCCCGCAGATCTGCCACCGGCACTCGCGGATCGGTACATCCTGCTCAAGGCCACCGGGCAACTCTGAGAACACCTGCGTGCGGAGCGGTCAACCGGCGTAGATGCGGCTGGTGCCGGCCTCGAACTCGCCGAGGTCACCCGTTTCCCCCAGCCGGGTCGCCCGGCGTCCCACGATGACCATGTAGTACAGGAACGCGAGCAGCGCCACGGTGCCGATGCCGATCTTGATCGGCCACGGCCAAGGCGCCGGGGTGACAAACCCTTCGATGACGCCCGACACCAGCAGCACGAGGACCAGCCCGATGGCGACCGTGAACAGAGCACGTCCGTCTTCGGCCAGTGCCTGGCCTCGAGTGCGCCGTCCGGGCGCGATCCAAGCCCAGAAGATGCGCAGGCCGGCCGCGGCCGCCACGAAGATCGCGGTGAGTTCCAGCTGGCCGTGCGGCGCGATGTAGAGGAAGAAGACGTCGCCCTTGTCATATGAGAACATAACGGCCGCGGTCAATCCCAGCCCCTGGGCGTTCTGGAACAACACGTAAGGAACGAAGACACCTACGATGCCGAAGGCGATGCACTGCGCGGCGATGAAGGCGTTGTTCGTCCAGACCAGACCGGTGAAGGATGCTGCGGGGTTGGCCGAGTAGTACCCCACGAAATCCTCATTGGCCACCTGGGCGAGCTGGGCCTCCGTGCCCACATTGGCCAGCACGGCAGGGTTTCCGAGAGCCCACACGGCGTACAGGCCGGCCACGACGACCGTGAACACGGCGACCGCGAGCGTCAGCCAGCGCAGCCGGTAGAGAGCGGCGGGAAGCTGGAGCGCGAAGAACCGCGGCACGAGGGACAAAACGTTCGCGCTGGTGCCCGTGAACCTCAACCGGGCACGGGACAGGGCCACCGACAGTCGGTCCCCCTGAATGGTCGAACCGGACGTCGTCTTGATCGCCGAAAGCTGGGTGGCGCCCGCTTGGTACCGCTCGATCAGTTCATCCGCTTCGGCGCCCGACAGCGACCGCCGCGAGCCCAGCTCGGTGAGGCGGTTCCATTCCTTTGTGTGGGCTGCCGTGTAGGCGTCAAGATCCATCTGCTTCAATAGTATGCATGGTGCAGCCGATGCAGTCCGTTCAGGTACCCCCCGTCGCGGCATTCGAGCCGCCCGATACGTCCGTCGATGAGTTGCTCACCGGCGAGGCCGTGGCGCTGGATGTGCGACCGGCCAACCTCATCCTTCGCGCCGCCGGGACGATCATCGATGCCATCGCTTATCTTCTGTTCTTCCTGCTGATCATGTTCATTGCTTTCGTGATCTTCGGGGACAGCGATCAGGCTCTCACGCGCGCCGTTACCGTGGCCGGTCTGGTGATCGCCATCGTGATCACCCCCACCGTGGTGGAAACCGCGACTCGCGGACGTTCACTCGGCAAATTGGCCATCGGTGCGCGCATCGTACGAACGGATGGCGGCGCCATCTCTCTGCGGCACGCGTTCATCCGCGCCCTCACCGGCGTGCTGGAGATCTTCATGACCATCGGCGGCCTCGCTGCCACCGTGGCGCTCTTCACAACCCGGTCCCAGCGACTCGGTGACCTGCTCGCGGGAACCTACAGCCAGCACGAACGCGTTCCCCGCCACAAGGATCCTGTCCTGGGCGTTCCCGATCCCCTCCGCGCGTGGTCGGAGACGGTGGACATCGCGCGGCTGCCGGACGCCCTCGCGCGGCGGGTGGCCCAGTTTCTTCGGCAGTCCGACCGGCTGACCCCGGAAACCCGTGTGCGCCTTGCGGCGTCACTAGCCGCCGAGGTCATGCCTTACGTTGCGCCGATTCCCACCGCTCCGCCCGAGCCGTTTTTGCAGGCGGTGGCTGCCGTGCGACGCGATCGCGAGTACGCGGCGCTGCTTCTGGAGCAGCAACGGCTCGCACGACTGGCTCCCGTGTTGACCGGCCTTCCCCACAACTTCCCCAACCGC
>Ga0209023_10000819_pt1 | contig 44390 bp, 36 predicted proteins | sample LakOneMetagenome_FD_187468 | JGI IMG/M metagenome (GOLD analysis project Ga0209023, IMG submission 187468) | Freshwater and sediment microbial communities from Lake Erie, Canada (SPAdes) (version 2) | ecosystem: Environmental > Aquatic > Freshwater > Lentic | place: Lake Erie, Canada...
TCGGCCTGCCGGCGTTTCGCCAGGGCCTCGGCATCGTCCCGTTCCTTGCGGCGTTCGGCTTCATTGAGCGAAACGTACTGCTTCGCCTGGTCCGCACGGAATTTGGCCACGTCTTCTTCCCACCACTGGAACTCCGGGTCGTGGGCGACGCGCGCCTCGTGGCGCTGCTCGAGCTGCGGGAGGATCGCGGCGAAGTTGCCGTACTGCACGTGCGGCGCGGCGGCAATCCGGGTCCACGGCAAGGCGTTGTCGTAGGTGCTTTCGCCGAAGGTGCTCGCGTCCACCGTCACCGGGAACGCGATGTCCGGGGCCACGCCCTTGTTCTGCGTGCTGCTGCCGCCGGGGAGGAAGAATTGGGCGATGGTCAGCTTCACCTGGCCGTATTGCGACCCATCGTTCGCCGGCCAGCGGTCGAGGTCGACCAGGTTCTGCACCGTGCCCTTGCCGAAGGTGTTCTCGCCGATGATCAGTCCGCGGCCATAATCCTTGATCGCGCCGGCGAAGATTTCCGAGGCGGAAGCCGAACCGCGGTTCACCAGCACCGCGAGCGGGCCGTCCCAGGCCACGCCGGGCCTGTCGTCGCCGTCGACGCTGACCCGGCCGCTGGATTCGCGCACCTGCACCACCGGACCCTTGTCGATGAACAGGCCGGTGAGGTTCACCGCCTCGTCGAGCGAACCGCCGCCGTTGTTGCGCAGGTCGATCACCACGCCATCGACGTCCTGCGCCTTGAAGCCGGCGAGCAGCTTGGCCACGTCGCGCGTGGCGGAGGCGTAGTCGCCATTCTGGTCGCGGCGGCCTTCGAAATCCTGGTAGAACGCGGGCAAGTCGATCACGCCGATGCGGTGCGCGGGCACGCCGTCCGCGGCCGGCAGGTCGATGAGCTTGGACTTCGCCGCCTGTTCCTCCAGGCGGATGCGCGCGCGGGTCAGCTGCAGCAGGTCCGGCTTGCTGTCGAGGCCGGCCTGCGGCGGGATGATGTCGAGCCGCACCTGGGTGCCCTTGGGTCCCTTGATCTTCTCGACCACGTCATCGATGCGCCAGCCGATCACGTCCTCCATCGGCCCGCTGCGTCCCTGCCCGACCGCGACGATGCGGTCGCCCGGCTGCAGCTTCTTGCTCAGCGCGGCCGGACCGCCGGGCACGATCTCGCGCACCACGACGACATCGTCCTGCTTCTGCAGCACCGCGCCGATGCCTTCCAGCGACAGCGACATCTGCTGGTTGAAGCGCTCGGCGGTGCGCGGGTTGAAGTAGTCGGTATGCGGGTCGATCGCGTTGGTATAGGCGTTGAGGAAACTCTGGAACGCATCCTCGGAATTCAGGTCCGCGGCGGACTTGGCAAGGTTGGCGTAGCGCTTGTCCAGCGTCTTGCGGATCTCGTCCGGGGCCTGTCCGGCGAGCTTCAGTCGCAACCAGTCGTTGCGCACCGACTGCTTCCACAGCCCGTCCAGTTCCTGCGAAGTCGCCCACGGCGACTTCTCGCGGTCGTAGTACCAGCGGTCGTTGCCGTCGAAATGGAAGATGTCCTGCTTCAGCAGCGAACGCGCGTAGGCCGAACGCTGGTCGACGCGCTGCTTGTACAGCGCGAAGATCGCCTGCGCCGGCACCACGTCGCCGGACTTGATGTCGTCGTCGAGCGTGGTCTTGTACTGGTCGAAGCCGGTGATGTCCTGCGCGGTGAAGAACATCTTGCTGCCGTCGAGCGTATCGAGGTAACGCTTGAGGATGTCGGCAGAGAGCGCGTCGTCCAGCGCGACCGGCCGGTAGGCGTAACGGCTGTTCGAAAGCAGGCCGTAGACCAGCTTCGAGGTGGTCGCCTGTTCGGCGGTGGCGCCAGCGACGGAGGTGCCGCTGTCGGCGCGCGCGAGCAGCGCGACCGGGGCGGTGAGGGCAAGGGCGAGCAGGAGGTGGGTCTTCATCGATCACTCGCGGCCAGCGGCCGTATTCGTGGGGGACAGCATCGGGGCTTGTTCGGACCCGCGGCAGTGCCGGAAGTTGCACGCCGCGGGCGCCTCGGGGCCACTCTAGCCCGGTTCCGTGGCCCGGAAGTGAACGGAGCGTCGGTTCGGTCGTGCCGCTGGTCGCGGATTGGCTTTTGTGGGAGGGGCTTCCAGCCCCGACGGACACTTGTCGCGGCTGAAGCCGCTCCCACGTGGAGTTTCGGTCGAAGTCCCGGGTGCGCTCCGCTTACGCGGGCTACGCGGCTACATCTTCATGTAGCAATTCGTCTCGGGCATTTTCAAATCAATGGCCAAATCCTGGCCCGAAAGAAAATAAAGATTCTTTTGTGCCACGCACATGGAGTTCTTCTTGCTCCATGCGGCGATGCTGTACGAGCCGGGAACCTCGCTCGAAATCTCGAAGCGGCCATTGGAATCTGTCTTCGTCGTCACGAAAACGACCGACCCCATTTCGCAAAACCTGCACTTCCTTTGAACCCTGACTACTTCGATTTCGGTATCTGGAATCGCAACGTGACTATCCTGATACACGAGCGTTCCGTGAATCCTCCATCCACCGGGAACCCGATCGATCGCCGATGAATATGGGTCATTGCAGGCACTCAGAGCCAGCACAATGGCCAAGAAACCCGTCGTTTTCATCGCCCCTCCCAAAGCTCATACACTCGCAAATGGGATTGAAGCGGATATAGATCGGAAGCCGAGACTCAGGCGATGCCAGCCGCCTGCCGGTCCGCGTGATAACTCGAACGCACCATCGGGCCCGAGGCCACGTGCGAGAAGCCGAGTGAGTAGCCGTAGGTTTCGAGTTCCTTGAACTCGTCCGGCGTCCAGTAGCGCAGCACCGGATGGTGGTGCGCGCTCGGCTGCAGGTACTGGCCGATGGTGATCATCTCCACGTCGTGCGCGCGCAGGTCACGCAGCGTGGCCTGCACCTGCTCCATGGTTTCGCCGAGGCCGAGCATGATCCCGCTCTTGGTCGGAATGTCCGGATGCTGCGCCTTGAACGTCTGCAGCAGGGTCAGCGACCACTGGTAATCCGCGCCCGGACGCACGTTGCGGTACAGGTCGGGCACGGTCTCGATGTTGTGGTTGAACACGTCCGGCGGCGAGACGGCGAGGATTTCCAGCGCGCGTTCCATGCGGCCCTTGCCGCGGAAATCGGGGGTGAGGATCTCGATGCGGATGCCGGGCGAAGCCGCGCGGGTTTCGCGGATGCAGTCGACGAAGTGCTGGGCGCCACCGTCGCGCAGGTCGTCGCGGTCGACGCTGGTGATGACCACGTACTTCAGGCCCATGTCGGCGACGGTTGCGGCGAGCCGATGCGGTTCGTCGGCATCCAGCGGCTTCGGGCGGCCATGCGCCACGTCGCAGAAGGAACAGCGGCGCGTGCACACGTCGCCCATGACCATGAAGGTCGCGGTGCCGTGGCTGAAGCACTCGTGGATGTTCGGGCAGCTCGCGTCCTCGCAGACCGTGACCAGGCGGTTCTCGCGCAGCTTGGCCTTGAGCGCCTGCACCGCGTTGCCGCTGGGGATACGCACGCGGATCCAGCTCGGCTTGCGCAGCACCGGCGCATCGACGAACTGCACCGGCGAACGCGCGATCTTGTCGCCCGCGACCTGGCGCGCGCCCGGCTCAAGCGATACGGGCTCGGTGCCGACGACAGCGAGCGGGATGTTGCGGGGCGTGCTGCTCATGTCGGCATTTTACGCTTCGGCAGGGGCACGGCGCGCCGTGCCCCTAGGGCGCGCGCAATTCCAGCCCGAAATGCTTGGCCAATTCCTGCAGCAGCACCGGCTTCACGGTCTCCAGCGAGGATGGGCCGCCGAGGTCGCTCATCGCCACCACCTGCAGGCCTTGATAGCCGCAGGGATTGATGCGCAGGAACGGCGCGACGCTTTCGCCGGCGATGTTGAAGGCGAGGCCGTGGAAGGCGCAGCCGCGGCGCACGCGGATGCCGAGCGCGGCCACTTTCGCGCCGTTGACGTACACGCCGGGCGCGCCGTCCTTGCGCGCACCTTCGATGTTCCATTCGGCCAGCGTGTCGATCACCGCCTGTTCGATCTTGCAGACGTAGTCGCGCACGCCGATCCTGAGGCGCTTCAGGTCGAGCAGCGGATACGCGACGATCTGGCCGGGCCCGTGGTAGGTGACCTGTCCGCCGCGATCGACGTGGATGACGGGAATCTCGCCCGGCATCAGCACGTGTTCGGGTTTGCCGGCCTGGCCGAGGGTGAACACCGGTTCGTGTTCGACCATCCACAACTCGTCGGTCGTGGAAATGTCGCGTTCGTCGGTGAAGCGCTGCATCGCGCGCCACACCGGTTCGTAGGGCTGGCGACCGAGGTCGCGGACAAGAAGGGGTCTAGGGGCCAGGGGCTGGGGACTGGCGTGATCCGCCTTTCCTCCAGTCTCCAGTCCCAAGCCCCCAGTCCCTCGCTTCACACCGTCCACTTCACTTCCGGGTGGTCGCGCAGGGCCTGGTGCGCGCGGTCGTAGTCCTCGCGCGAGTTGGCGCGGAACGCGATCCGCACCGAGACGTACTTGCCGTTCGTGGAATGCTTCCAATTCACCGATTCGTGCAGCACCTCGACGCCGGCGGCCTGCAACGCCTGCGGCAGCTCGGATTCCAGGTGCTTGTCCGCCGCGCCCATCGCCGACAGCTCGAAGGTGCCGGGGAACTGGAAGCCGTGCTCGGGATTGTCGGAGCTGATGCCGTTGGAATGGATGTCCATCGCACGATTATTGGGCCGGAATGGGCCAAACCCAAGCACCAAACGAAACGGGCCGCGCGCGCGGCCCGTCCGCTGCCGGCAATCCGCGGCCTACTTCGCCAGTTGCACGAAGTTGCTGGAAATCCAGCCGGTATTGCCCAGTTCGTCTTCCACTTCGATCATCGCGCCGTCGCGGTTGCCGGTGGGATACAGCAGCGAGCCGGGATCGAGCTCGCGCACCGCCTTGCCGGTGCCCTTGGCATTGGCCAGCAGGCGCGCGGGCTTGGTGACTTCCATCGCCTGGCTGGCATTGGCCGCGGAGGCGTTGGCCGGAAGGCCGCCCAGTTGCCCGACGAGGTCGGTATAGGCCTGCAGGTAGGCCAGGGTGATGACCTGGCCGATCTCGGTGTTGGCGTAACCGCCGACGCCGGCGCCGCCGAGGCCGCCGCCGGTGAACAGGCCGCCGCCCACGCCCCAGCCGATATCCGTCTTCTGCGCATTGCCCTCGGCCATCGCCACCTGTTCGGACGAACGCACGTCGGTGACGGTGAGCACCACATCGGCGGTCTTCTTCTTGAAGTTGAGCCCGCCGACCAGGGCGCCGGCATTGCCGCCGATCAATCCACCGAGCAGGCCGCCGATCGCGTTGCCGCCGGAATTGCTGTTCTGCGACACCAGGTCCGGCACCAGCACGTAGTCCGCGGCCTTGATCTGGCCCTTGCCGATGTTGGAACGGTTGCGCAGCTGGCCGTCCGAGGCCAGCGCGCGTTCGCGCATCGCCGCGTCCATGCCCGCGCCGCGATCGACCAGGGTGAAGCAGCGCGACTTGCTGACGAAGACCTTGATCAGCTTCGACGGCGCCGGCAGTTGCTGTCCCGTCCACCAGTTGGTGGCGTCTTCCGGTTCGAGCACGGAAATGGTGCCCAGCGGCCTGGTGCAGACCGGAATCTGCGCGGTCTGCTGCTTGCGGGTTTCCTGCGCGCTCTGGCGTTGCGCGGATGCCGGCAGCGCGGTGCCGGCAACAGCCAGCGCGACGACCAGGGTCGTCGGTGCAGCGAATCGGATCTTCATGCTTTCCCCTTGTCGATCGTTCGATATTTTAACGTCGAAACGCATCGTTTTCGGCCATCCCGCGGCAATCCGCGGCATCGCGCGGACATGGAACGGGTCGAGCTTGCGCTTGGCGCGTACCATGGATCGTCCTCCGGAAGTCGGGGCGCGGATGCGATGGCGAGCCTGTGGTGGGGAATGCTGTTCGGCGCGATCGGCATGGGCTATTGCGTCTATGGCAAGCGCCAGTCCGCGCCGGTCCCGCTGCTGTGTGGCATCGGCCTGCTCGTCTTCCCCTGGTTCGTGTCGAACGCGTGGGTCCTGGTGCTGGTCGGGGCCGGGTTGGTGGTGTTGCCCCGCTTCGTGCGGATCTGACGGGGTCTTGCCGGAAAGACAAAGGCTGGTGCCGGCGATGTCCGGTCGCGGCCCCGCGCCTCGTAATCGTCAAGCATTGGATCCGGACGAGAGCGACCGCCATGGGGAACAAGACATCACGGCGCGATCCCTGGTTGCTCCTGCTCGCCACCGGCGCCTGGGTGCCCGTGGCATGGTGGCGACCCGATGCAGGAATCATGGCGTTGCTGGGACTGGGTTCGACCCTGTTCCTGTGCAAGGCGCTGGCGATGCCGCCGGCGTGGCGTGCCTGCATCGCGCCGATGCCGGTGCTGGCGATGTTGCTGCCGCTCGGCGCCGTCGCATCCCCCGCGCTTGCAGGCGCCCTGTTGGCGGCAGCCGGCTACCTCGCCTTCACCCTCGGACGTCGCGGCATGCATGCCGTGCGCGGATGGATGTTCCACACACCGGACGGACGCGCGGATGGCTGGGATTACGGCCAATGGCTCATCGCGCGCGAGCGCCTGCTTGCGTGGCTGCGCCCATGGAATCGGTGCCGCATCCTGTTCCCGCCGAGCGACATGGAAGCCGCGCTGCGGGAAGGATTCCTGCATTTCGGCGATCGGCTTAGCTTCGCGGAGCTGACGCCAGACCGGCTCCGCAAACACGACCTCGTGGTGCCGCTGACACTCAAGGACCTGGAAAAACTGCGCGGATTCCATCCGCTGCTGGCGCACAATCCGTTGCCGCTGCCGAGTCCGGACTGCGTCGCCCTGTGCGACGACAAGCTGGCTTGCAACCGTACGCTCGCCGCAGCCGGTTTCGCCGACTGCGTGCCGGAAATTGCGGATTCGCTGCCGTTCCCGTACGTGCTGAAGAAGCGCATCGACGCCTGGGGCGACAATACCCATGTCGTCGCCAGCGCCGAGGACGAACTGCGGCTTGGCGCACTGCTGCATGATCCCGACTACTTCCGCCAGGCCTTCGTTCCCGGCCAGCGCGAATACGCCGCGCACTTGCTCGTCCTCGATGGCCGCATCGTATCGGCGCTGACCGTGGAATACGGATTCGTGCAACCCCTGCACAAGAAATGCCGCGAACAGCCGCCGCATTACCGCCGCCTGCGGCGCGCCACCCACCTGCCGCTGTTTCGCGACATGCTCGCTTCAATCGGCTACGAAGGCCTGTGCTGCGTGAACTACAAGCTCGAAAACGGGCGCGTGCGCTTCCTCGAGGTCAACCCGCGCTTCGGCGCGAGCCTCGCGCCGTGGTTCTTCGCGATGGTGCGTGCGTTGCCGCGCGCGGCGTCGGTCAAAGGGAATGCCACCACATCAACAAGCTATCCCACAGCCGCCTGAAGAAGCCGCCCTTCTGCACCTCGTCCAGCGCGACCAGGGGCGCCTGCGCGATCACCTTGCCGTCCATCACGACCTTCACCGTGCCGATGGCCTGGCCCTTGGCGATCGGCGCGACCAGGGTCTTCGGCACGTCCATCGACGCCTTCATGCGGTCGTACTGGCCGCGCGGACTGCTGGCCAGAAGCGGCTGCGATACGCCCAGGCGCACGCTGTCGGCCGCGCCTTTCCACACGCGCTGCGTGGTGATCGGCTTGCCGGCGTCATAGAGCTTGTGCGATTCGAAGAAGCGGAAACCCCAGTTCAACAGCGCCTGCGCATCGACCGCGCGCTGGTTCTCGCTGGTGTCGCCCATCACCACCGCGATCAGGCGCTGGTCGCCGCGCTGCGCCGAGGCCATCAGGCAATAGCCGGCGCTCGAGGTGTGGCCGGTCTTGATGCCATCGACGGTCGGATCGCGCCACAGCAACAGGTTGCGGTTGGGCTGGGTGATCGGCCCGACCGTGAATTCCTTGATCTTGTTGTAGGAATAGGTTTCCGGGAAATCGCGGATCAGCGCGCGACCGAGCAACGCAAGATCGTGCGCGGTCGAGTAATGGCTGTCGGCGGAAAGGCCGGTGGCATCGACGAAGTGCGAATGCTTGAGCCCGATCTTCGCGGCATACGCATTCATCAGCGAGGCGAAGGCCTGCTCGCTGCCGGCGACGTGTTCGGCCAGCGCGATCGCCGCATCGTTGCCGGACTGCACCACCATGCCTTTTTCCATCTCCACCAGCGGCGCGGTCTTGTTGACCTCGAAGCCGCTGTAACTGCCGTCGGTGCCGGCACCGCCGGAACGCCACGCGTTCTCGGTCATCATCACCTGGTCGTCGGCCTTGACCTTGCCGTTGCGCATCTCCGCGGCGATGACGTAGCTGGTCATCACCTTGGTGATGCTCGCCGGTTCCACCTGCATGTCCTCGTTGTCGCCAGCGAGCACCTGGCCGGTGGCGTAATCCAGCAGCACCCAGGCCTTCGACACCTTCGGCGCAGGCGCCGGCGGGATCGGCAGTTCGCCGCTGGCGACCGCTGCGGGCGGAGCCGGTTGCGGTGCCGGGGTCTGGGCGAAGGCGAGGCCGAAGGCGGCGGTGGCGAGGGCGACGAACAGCAGGCGAACGGTCATCGAAACGGGAACTCCATGGGAGATGCCGCATGGAACGCGGCGGAAAACGTCGAATGCGTGATTTTAAGCCGCCCGCCCGAAGAAAACCGTTGCGAGCGCAGCAGGTTTCAGTCGCGGACGCGTTGCGGCTGGCCGAACCCCAGACCCACCACCCGGGCCGCGAGTTCCGGCGCGGAGTTGGCCGCGACCGGTCCGATCCGCAGCCGCCAGACGCGCTTGCCGGCGACATCGGCGCCCTGCAATTGCGCGCCGGGGATGCTCGCGCCCTGCAGCATCGCCAGTGCGCGCTGCGCATTCTGCTCGTTGCCGAAGCTTGCGACCTGCAAGGTCACGTCGCCCGCTGCGGGGCTCATGGCAGCGACCATCGCCGCGGCGGTCGCCGGCGGCGGCGGGGGCGGCGCGGCCGCACGCTTCTCGACGGGCTGCGCGGGTTTGGAGGCCTCGGATGCCACGCTCGCGGGCGCGGAATCCGGGGCGCCCGGCTGGCCAGTCGCGACCCGCACCCGGCGCGTGCGCATCCATGCGTCGAATTCGTCCGCGTTCATGGTGCGGCCGTCCTGGCGCATGTCGAAGCGCAGGTCGCGATTCGCCGGTTCCGCGGCGGCGACGGCGGGTGCAGTCGTGGTCGCCGCGGTCGCGACGCGTTCGCCGGCATTCGCGGTCGCGATCGGCAGCGCATCCACCAGCTTGTCCATCGCGGTATCGACGTTGGGCCGCGGCGCAAGCGTGGGCTTGGCGGTGGCGGTGCGCGCATCCGAAGTCGGCGTTGCGGGCGCTGGTGGTGTCGTCGATGCGAGCATGCCGTTGCGTTCGCTGGCGTCGTCCCCGGGCCCGGCGAGTCCCTTCACCTCCACCCGCGCGACGCCCTTGTCGCGGTAACCGAGCTTGACCGCGGCGGCATAGCTGAGGTCGATGATGCGGCCGGCATGGAACGGCCCGCGGTCGTTGACCCGCACCACGATCGAACGCCCGTTGTCGAGGTTGGTGACGCGCGCATAGCTCGGCAGCGGCAGGGTCTTGTGCGCGGCGGTGAAGGCGTACATGTCGTACACCTCCAGGTTCGAGGTGCGGCGGCCGTGGAACTTGTTGCCGTAGAAGGAGGCCATGCCGACTTCGTCGTAGTCTTCGGCGCTTTCGAGCACCTGGTAGCGCTTGCCGAGCACGCTGTAGGAACGGTTGCCGTAACGCGAACGCGATTCGCGCTGCGGCGTCGGCTCCGGGATGCGGTCGACGTCGGGGATATCGGTCGGCACCGTGTCCGGTTCGTCCGGCTTGTACAGGTCGCCGACCATGCCATCGCGCTTGGACAGGTCTTCCTGCGCCGGCGCGTAGGGCGAATGCGAAGACGCGGCACGCTTCGGCTCCACCTTCGCCGACGCCTGCGGCGCCTGCTTCGGCGGATTCGCGGCGCAGGCCGCGAGCGCCAGCGCCAGCGCCGACACCAGCGCCGCGCGCATCATGATTGCGACGCCCCGGATTGCGGCGCCGCGGCGATCGCCTGTGCCAGCTGCCACACCGCCATCGCGTACATCGGCGAACGGTTGTAGCGGGTGATGACGTAGAAGTTGCGATAGCCCAACCAGTATTCGCGGCCGGCATCGCCGTCGAGCGCGACCACCACCGCGCCGTCCGCGCGCGGTTCGCCGCCGCGCAGGCGATAGCCCTTGGCTTCGAGGAAGGCGAGCGGATACACCGGATCCAGCGCCTTCGGGTCCGGTGGCAGGAAATCCGGCGCGCCGGCGGCCTTGTCCGCGCGCCCGGCCACCGGCGCGCCACGCTGCCAGCCGTGGGCGACGAAGTAGTTCGCGATCGAGGCGAACACGTCGTCGGGATCGGACAGCAGGTCGCGGCGTCCGTCGCCGTCGCCGTCACGGCCCCAGTTGCGCCAGCTCGAGGGCATGAACTGGCCCCAGCCCATCGCGCCGGCGTAGCTGCCGACCGGCGCTGCCGGATCGAAGCCTTCTTCCTTCGCCAGCGCGAACAGCTGCGCGAGTTCGGCGGCGAAGAACGGCGCGCGCTTCGGATAACCGAACGCGAGCGTGGACAGCGCATCGAGCGCGCGGTACTTGCCCGCGTTCGCGCCGTACTGGGTTTCGACGCCGATGATGGCGACGATGATTTCCGCCGGAACGCCGGTCTGCGCGGCGATGCGGTCGAGGTCGGCGCGATATTTCGCAAGGAACGCGCGGCCACCGTCGATGCGCTGCGCAGTGAGGAAGATCGGGCGGTAATCGCGCCACGGCTTCACCGCCTCGGCCGGGCGATTCATTGCATCGATGATGTTCTGCTTGAACTGCGCCTGCGCGAGCCCGGCGCGCACCGCGCCCGCATCCACGCCGAAATCGCGCACGGCCCAGGCGACGAACGCCTCGCGTCGCTGCGCTTCGGGAATCGCAGGATCGCTCACCGATGCCGGCGCGACCGGCCGTTCCGGCGGCTGCGGCACCGGTGCAAGCAACGCCGGTGCAGGTTCGACCGTCGCGGCCGGCGCGGGCGGAGGGGAAGGTTCGGGGGGCTGCGCTGCGCAGGCGGCGAGCGCGATCGGGACGAGGCTGAGCAGGGCGCGTCGGATCATCGGCGCGGAGGGTAGCACGCGACGCCAATGCATCAGCGCCACCCGCATTCAGCCGTTCACGCCCCGGTGCGAACGGATCGACATCACCACGCCCATGCCCGCGAGCAGCGACACCGCCGCGGTGCCACCGTAGCTGAGCAGCGGCATCGGCACGCCCACCACCGGCAGCAGGCCGGAGATCATGCCGCCGTTGACCAGCACATACACGAACAGCGACAGGCCGAGCGCGCCGGCCAACAGCCGCGAGTATCCATCGCGCGCCTGGCCCGCGATCCACAGGCAACGCCCGATCACGAACAGGTACAGCGCCAGCACCACGGCGACGCCGATCCAGCCGAATTCCTCGCTCAGCACCGCGAACACGAAATCGGTGGTGTGCTCGGGCAGGTAGTCGAGGTGCGATTGCGTGCCTTGTCCCCAGCCCTTGCCGAACATGCCGCCGCCGCCGATCGCGATCTTCGACTGGATGATGTTCCAGCCCGCGCCCATCGGATCGGATTCGGGGTCGAGGAAGGTGAGGATGCGGTCCTTCTGGTACGGGCGCAGCAGCCAGAACCACGCCATCGGCGCGGCGGTGGCCACGCCCGCGGCCGCAGCGGCGAACCACCACCACGACAGCCCGGCGAGGAACAGCACGAACACGCCGCTGGCGGTCACCAGCATCGCGGTGCCGAAGTCCGGCTGCAGCAGGATCAGGCCGATCGGCAGCGCCATCAGCACCGCGGCCACCACCACCGCCTGGAAACGCGGCGGCAACGGCCCGCGGTCGAGGTGCCAGGCCAGCATCATCGGCAGCGCCAGCTTCCACAGTTCCGATGGCTGGAAATAGAACACGCCGAGGTTGATCCACAGGTTGCCGTGCTTGCCACTACCGATCAGCAGCACCGCCAGCAGCGGCACGATCGACAGCGCGTAGAACGCCGGCGTCGCGTTGCGCAGGCGATGCGGCGGCAGGCGCGACAGCGCCCACATCGCGGCGATGCCGAACGCGTAGCGCACGCCCTGCTTCATCACCAGGTCGAGGCTTTCGTTGCCGGCGCTGTACAGCACCGCCAGGCCGATGCCCATCAGCGCGCCGAGGGCGAGGCACAGCGGCCAGTCCAGCGTGCGCGTGAGTCGCGCCCAGGCATCGCGCAGCCAGTACAGCAACAGGTTCATGGCGCCGCTCCCGGCGAGGCCATCGTCACCCCGTCGACTGCGCCGGACACGTTCTCGAAATGCACGGTCTGGTTCCCGTGCGCGTCGGTCTCCGGCATCTTGCCCAGCAACCAGGCGTCGAACACCTTGCGCGCGATTGGCGCGGCGCTGTCGGCGCCGTAGCCGCCGCCCTCGATCGCGACCGCAATGGCGATCGTCGGTGCGTTCGCCGGCGCATAGGCGATGAACAGGCCGCGGTGGCGCAGGTTCATCGGCAACTTGCGCGGATCGAGCGCGGCGCTGCCGCGACGGCTCACCACCTGCGCGGTGCCGGTCTTGCCGGCGATCAGGTAGGTGAGGCCCTGGCGGATGTTGGTCGCGGTGCCGGGGCCGTGCACGGTGCCGATCATGCCTTCGCGCACCGCCTGCAGGTGCGCTTCGTCGTCGCTGATGCGACGCGGCGCAGGTTGCGGTTCCTCGATCCACGCTTCGCCGAAACCCTGCCGGCGCGCGGCGACGAGGTGCGGGCGGCGCAGCCAGCCATCGGCGGCGAGCGCGGCGGTGGCCTGCGCCAGTTGCAGCGGCGTCACTTTCCAGAAGCCCTGCCCGATCGCCGAAATCACCGTGTCGCCCGGATACCAGCGGCCCTGCTTCGGCGCGTTCTTCGCCTTCCACTCCGGCGAAGGCAGGATGCCGTCGATTTCGCCGGAAAGATCGACGCCGGTCGGCTTGCCGAAACCATAGCGCGCCATGTACGCATCGACCTTGTCGATGCCCATCGCCAGCGCCAGGGTGTAGTAGTAGGTGTTGACCGAGGCGTAGATCGACTTGCGCAGGTCGGTCCAGCCGTGGCCGCCACGGTGCGAATCGCCGTAACCGCGGCGTTGTCCCGGCAGGTAGAACATGCCGGTCGAGAGGATCCTGTCGCTCTCTGTGCGCGTGCCGCTGTCGAGGCCGGCGAGCGCGAAGAACGGCTTCACCGTCGAGCCCGGCGCGACGCCGCCAAGCACGATGCGGTTGAACTGCGGGCGCGAGGGATTGTCCATCAGCGCGCGGTAATCCGCGTGCGAAATGCCGTTGACGAACAGGTTCGGGTCGAAGCCGGGCAAGCTCACCATCGCCAGGATCTGGCCGTCGCGCGGATCGATCGCCACCGCCGAACCTTCGAGCGTGCCGAACGCGGCGACCATCGCGCGCTGCAGGTCGAGGTCGATGCCCAGGCGCAAATCCGTGCCCGGCGTCGCCGGCACGCGTCCCGCACTGCCGAGGGCGCGACCCTCGACATTGGTCTCGATCTTCTCGTAACCGAGTTGGCCGCGCAGTTGCGCGTCGTAATAGCGCTCCAGCCCGGTCTTGCCGACATGGGTGAACGCATCGCCGTTGTCGCCGAGCTGCTTGAGGTCGTTTGCGTCGACGCGACCGACGTATCCGACGACGTGCGCGAACAGCTCGCCGTAGGGATAACGCCGGGTCAGGTAGGGCACGACTTCGACGCCGGGGAAACGCCAGCGGTCCACCGCGAAGCGCGCGACTTCGTCGTCGTCCAGGCGCGCCTTCAACGTCACCGGCTTGAAGCCGCGTACCCCGCGGCGCGCATCGTCGAACTTCTCGATGTCGTCGGGCGAGATCGCGATGAGTTTCGACAATTCCGCCACAACATGCGCGATGTCGCCGGCCTGGTCGGGCACCACGTCCAGCCGCCACGCCGGCACGTTTTCCGCCAGCACCCGGCCCTTGCGGTCGAGGATCAGGCCACGCGCCGGCACCACCGGGCGCAGGCGCACGCGATTGGCTTCCGAACGCGTGGCGTAGTCGTCGTGCTGCAGTACCTGCAGGCGGAAATACCAGGCCGCAAGTCCGCCCAGCGCGAGCAACACCACGAAGAAACCGATCGCCGCGCGGATGCGGAACAGCGCGGTTTCGGCCGAGGCGTTCTTGATCTGGCGGCGACGACGCCCGAGCACGACCTTGGGCGCCTAGTTCCGACGACCGAGCCGCAGCCCGTCGAGCAGCAGGAACAGCGGCGCCCACAGCAGCATGCCGAGCAGCGGCGCCCACCAGTACGCCCACGGCACCCGCGGCTCGCCGATGGCCAGGTGCACCGCGGCGCTGACCACGCGGTCGTTGAGCAGCAGGCCGCCGATGGCCAAGGCCTGTTGCGGAATCGGGAAGAAGCGCAGCTGCGAACGGAAGCGCTGCACGATGAAGGCGAGCACGGTCAGGCGCAGCGCCTGTTCGCCGAGCAGGCTGCCGAACGCGAGGTCGGCGGCGAGCCCGGCCGCGAATGCGGCGCCGAGGCCGATGCGCTCGGGTTCCTCGATCAACCAGTAGGCGATCACCAGCGCCAGCCAGTACGGACGGAACGGCTGCAACCAGTCCGGCAACGGCAGCAGTCCCAACAGCAGCGCGACCAGCACGCTGACCGGGAACAGCCAGGAATTGCGGTCTCGGCTCATGGTTCGGGTTCCGCCGGCGCTTGCGCACCTGTCGCAGGTGCCGATGTCGCGGGAATCGCCGCAGGCGGCGCTGGCTTCGGCGGCGCGGCGATCACCCGGCGCAGCAGCAGCACGTCGCGGCCACGGTCGAGTTGCGCGGCGGGTTTCAGTTCACCGACGAGGAAGGCGCGGCTCTCGTCCGGGCGCAGTTCGCTCACCGTGCCGACCGGGAATCCCGGCGGGAAACGCCCGCCCAGGCCCGAGGTGACGACGCGGTCGCCGACGCGCACGTCGCCGGAAATCGGCACGTTCGCCAGTTCGATGCGGTCGCTGCGGCCGGTGCCATAGGCGACGAGGCGGATGCCGTTGCGCTGCACCAGCACCGGCACCGCGTGGTCGGGATCGGTGAGCAGGAGCAAGGTCGATGTCGTCGGCGTCACCGCGACCACCTGGCCGAGCAGGCCGCCGGCATCGACCGCGCTCTGGCCCATGCGCACGCCGTCGCGGCTGCCGGCATCGAGCACCAGGCGCTGGTGGCTCGGGTCGAGGTCGACGTCGAGGATCGGCACCAGCTGCACGTCGAAGCCTTCGCGCCGCACCGCGCCGAGCATGCCGGTCAAGCGCACGTTGTCGCCGGCCGCGGTCTGCAGCCGCGCGATGCGCGCGCCGCTGATCAGCAGCGCATTGCGCAACACCTCGTTCTCGCGCTGCAACTGCGAACGGGTCGCGGCGCCGGAGCGCAATTCGGCGCCGATCTCGCTGGGCAATGCCGCGAGCCGCCACAGCGGCTGCACCACGAGCGCGGCCTGCGCGCGCGTCCGCGACAGCCAGCCGCCGCGGTGGTCGAGCACGATCAGCGCGACCGCCAGCGCCAGCCAGCCCAGCAGCCGCAGCGTTCCGGCGGAATCGCCGTAACGTGGGACGGGAGGACCGGCATAAGGCGGCATCGTGCAGTCGGCAGGTGCTTGTTGCGAAGAAAAAAGAATCCGCCGAATCGTCACTCCGGCGCAAGCCGGAGTCCAGCCTTTCGATGTCGGGACGATCGTTGTCGCGGAAACGAAAAACCAGGAGCTGGATGCCGGCCTGCGCCGGCATGACGTTCAGTCAGTCGTCGGCGAAGAACTCGTTGCCATGCATGTCGACCAACTCCAGCGCACGACCACCGCCGCGCGCGACGCAGGTCAGCGGATCGTCCGCGACCTGCACGTGCAGGCCGGTTTCCTCGCTGATCAGCTTGTCCAGGTCGCGCAGCAGCGCGCCGCCGCCGGTGAGCACGATGCCGCGCTCGGCGACGTCCGCGCACAGCTCCGGCGGGGTCTGCTCCAGCGCCAGGCGGATCGCCGAAACGATGCCGGCGAGCGGTTCGCGCAGGGCTTCGAGCACTTCGTTCGAGGTGATCTTGATCATCTTCGGCACGCCCTCGGCGAGGTGGCGCCCGGAGATCTCGATCTCGCGCACGTTCTGCTGCTGGTAGGCGCAGCCGATCTCGAGCTTGACCCGTTCGGCGGTGGTCTCGCCGATCAGCATGCCGTGGTGGCGGCGCACGTAGTTGATGATCGATTCGTCGAAGCGGTCGCCGCCGATGCGCACCGACTGCGAATACACCACGCCGTTGAGCGCGATCACCGCGACCTCGGTGGTGCCGCCGCCGATGTCGACCACCATCGAGCCGCGCGCCTCGGTCACCGGCATGCCGGCGCCGATCGCCGCGGCCATCGGTTCCTCGATCAGGAACACCTCGCGCGCGCCCGCCTCCTCGGCCGATTCCTTGATCGCGCGACGCTCGACCTGGGTGCTGCCGGCCGGCACGCACACCAGCACGCGCGGGCTCGGGCGCAGGAAGCGCGACTTGTGCACCTTGCGGATGAAGTGCTTGAGCATTTCCTCGGTGTAGGTGAAGTCGGCGATGACGCCGTCCTTCATCGGACGCACCGTGGTCATGTGCCCCGGCGTGCGGCCGAGCATCTGCTTGGCCTCGCTACCGACCGCCGCCACCGCCTTGGCGCTGCCGATGCCGCGGTCCTGGCGCACCGCGACCACCGACGGCTCGTTCAGCACGATGCCCTGCCCGCGGACGTAGATGAGGGTGTTGGCCGTGCCGAGGTCGATCGACAGGTCGTTGGAGAACATGCCGCGGAACTTCTTGAACATCGGGGGAAAAGTCCGTGCCGGAAAGGCGGGAAAAGGTCGTATAGCCTAACAAAAAAGCGCGGGATTCCGGCTGTTCCGACCCCGCCCGCTTGGCCCGCGGGCGGGTGGGCGGCTACCCTGTCGGCCCTTTCCCGACCCGACGCGCCGATGGCTGCCCTGATCTGCGGTTCCCTGGCCTACGACACCATCATGGTGTTCCCCGACCAGTTCAAGAACCACATCCTCCCGGACAAGGTCCACATCCTCAACGTCTCGTTCCTGGTGCCGCGCATGCGCCGCGAGTTCGGCGGCTGTGCCGGCAACATCGCCTACAACCTCAAGTTGCTGGGCGGCGACCCGATCCCGATGGCCACCGTCGGCGCCGATTTCGGCCCGTACCGGGCCTGGTTCGAGGAACACGCGATCAACCTCGATCACGTCAAGGTGATCGAGGAACTGTTCACCCCGCAGGCCTTCATCACCACCGACCACGACAACAACCAGATCACCGCCTTCCACCCCGGCGCGATGATGCGCAGCTACGAGAACCACGTGAAGAACGTGAAGGGCGTCACGATCGGCATCGTCAGCCCGGACGGGCGCGAGGGCATGCTGCAGAACGCGAAGGAATTCGCGGAAGCCGGCATCCCGTTCATCTTCGATCCCGGCCAGGCGATGCCGCTGTTCAACGGCGCCGAGTTGCGCGCATTCATCGAGCAGGCCGACTACGTGACGGTCAACGATTACGAGTCCAACCTGCTGGCCGAACGCACCGGCTGGAGCGAGCAGGACATCGCCGGCAAGGTGAAGGCCTATGTCATCACCCGCGGCCCGCACGGCTGCGAGATCCATGCCGATGGCAACAAGCACAACGTGCCGCCCGCGCACGAGCGTCGCGTCACCGATCCGACCGGCTGCGGCGATGCGTTCCGCGCGGGGCTGATCTTCGGCATCGAGAAGGGTTACGACTGGATGACCATCGGCCGCATGGGCAATTTGATGGGCGCGCTAAAGGTGGAGCATCCGGGCACGCAGAACCAGCGCTTCGACTACAAGGATTTTTCCGAACAGTTCCGCCAGCAGTTCGGGTATGCGATGGGGTGATTGCCGGCAGCGCGGTTACGCGATTTTTGCGACTTCCTGCCGGTTGAATTCGTAGAGACTGAACAGAAAGTCCAGATTCCGCTGTTCTAACTCCTTGCCACGACGCAGGTTATCCACGATGCCGCGCACAGCATTGATCGCGGTCTGCTTGTCATCCGCGTCCACCCACCAAGGATAAGGAAGGCGCTCGATATCCTTGCTCTGGATATTCATGGTGTGATTGAGCACCGACTTCATAAGCAGTGTCGCCAGCGGCGAATTCGTCCAACCGAGGATGAACCACAATTCATCATGCGCGACCCCATCGCGCAGAAACGCGCATGGCGCGCCGCTGTCCAGGATGTAGCCGGGCGGTAGATAACGCATGTCGATGGATGAACTGATCAAGCGCCAGGTAATGCCTTCACGCTCGAAGTATGGCGCGCCTCCAACACCATGCAAGTACCAACTGCCATTCTTCTTGAACGTCTTGACCGCATCGCCATCATCCCTCCAGTAAATGGCATAACGCGGCGCGACATAGAACGATCCAGCCTGCGCTTTGTTGTAGTACCGATAGTCTAGATGGGGCATGGAGAGTCGCTCAGGCACCAGTCGCTCCGAGATGCGCACATTCCGCCGGGTCTTGCCGTCGCGTTCCAAAGCGGCAATATCCGCCTGCTTCTTTCCGGAAATCTTGCCAAGACGCGCACGCTCGAGCTCCCGCTGCAAAGTGATCGGATCTTGGACGAACTGGAATTTGTAAGGCTCGTTGAAGCCTCCTTTCTCATCGAGTTCGCGTACGAAATATTCGTTTCGCCCCGTGGTCATACCGCTCGACGCAACGATGAAGTCGGAAAGGAACGCCCCCGAAAAGACTGCAGAGTGGTCATCCGACATCTGCCAGGAAAGATTGCCGGTTCGACGGATGTTCTCCGCGTCCAAGGAACGGCCGTCCACCAGCACGCCTTGTACGGCCGTGCCCTTCGTGTGGCGCAGAATAACCATCGGATAGTTCGTTTCTTCGGAAAATTGCGAAAGGCGCCGCACTTCCGTTCGCCCTCCCAGCATCAGTGCATTGCGCAGACCACGCATCGTCGGAATTGTCAGAAAAGTGTCCGAACAGATGAATTCCAACGACGCCCCGCGTTTGAGCAAATCGAGCGTCTTTACGATGAACAGCGAATAACTTTCGCGCTTGATCTTGCAGCCATGCCTACGGCCGTAGCGTTTTTCCAACTCATCCTGCAACTCCAATGCGACTGTGCCGCCAAATGGTGGGTTGCCGATGATCAAATCGAAACCACGAGCGTGGCTCAGTAGATCGTCTTCGAGAACTTGCTCATCAGCAAATACCGTTGGATCGAGAAAATCACCGAGAATCAGATTATGTCGTGACGGCAGCGGCCCCCAACGACGTTCGATTTCGCTCAATGTTTGCAAGTAGACGTCCTGGTCTATCTCAACACCCCAGACGTTTTCATTCAGCACCGCTAGCAGATCACCCCCACGCAAGCGCATGAACGCATCGATCAAGGGCAGCAGAAACGCACCTCCGCCAAAACCCGGCTCAAGCACCCGCATATCCGCCCGTAAAGTCTGCCCGGCCAGCAGGCTTGCGGCGATTACCGGCGGGGTAAAGAACTGTCCCAGTTGCCGTTTCGAGTCGCGTGCATGCTTGATCTTGGCCATCTGCTTCTCTAGGGCACGAACTTGAGCGTGGACTGATCGACGACAAAAGCGGTGTCGCCGAAACTCTTAAACCGTTGCTTTTGTCGTTTCAACCGAGTCTTGCGATTGCGGATAAGCGACTCAACGCCCGATTCAAATCTTACAAACAGATGATCGACTTTTTCGGCCATTGTCCTCTTCACAGGCCTATGTCCACTAGCCAGCGCATCGAAGAAATCCCGCTCACGCAACATGATTTGCCCGGGCCCGGCGTCATACGCGACGAAATCCAGCCAATCCAGCAAGTCCACCATGACGGTCTTCTGCTGAATGTGATCGCCGAGCGCAAACTTGACGATCAACAAGTAATAACTGTCGATCCAATGATTGAACAGGTAATCGAGCAGTTTCTGCATCGACACCAGATTCGGTTGACCATTCATGTCCTGCAGACCGGCCTTCACGTTCACCGGATAAAAGACGCCTTTCTCGCTAATCCATACATCGCCCATCGACCTCTTGCGCGGCATACCCTTCGAGTCGGCTTCATAGCGGGTGTCGAAATTCACCTTGAGCAAAGCCGTTGTGCGGTCGTCCACATAATCGGCGATGCGGTGCCCGACTTCCTTGCCGCGCGTAATCTCCTCGAACCCGGAATCGGCGGCATGAACACCCCAGAATTTCCGGGCTTCGTCCTCGATTTTCTTCTGCAAGGCGCTTGAAAGAGCCATTTCGCATGTTCCTGCCACGAAAACGATTTGGTCAGCGTAGCCCGTTCAATTCCACTTCGGCAACTGACTCGCATCCAGTCCGCCGGTCTCGAACACCGCGGTCTTCTTGCCGTAACCCTTCACCGGGAACTCGATCGTCAGCGTCTTCGCCGACTTGGCGAGTTTCCACAGGCCCTTGTAGTCGTCGATGAACATCGCGATCGCCTCGTCGGTCTTCGGGCGGTTCGCGGCCATGGCCTTCGGCGCCTGGTCGTCGACGGTGACCATCACCTTGCAATGCCCGTAGCAGGCCTTGTCGAAATCGCCGGCCGCGAGCACGAGGTAACTGCTGCGGCCCCAGTCCGGATGGTCGCGGAAGATCAGCCGCACCGGTTGCGCGCCACTGCCGGTATCGACGCCGTCGCGCGAATAGATCGACGCCGAGAGCTGCGTGCCGCCTTTCACCGGATCCTTGCCGTAGCTCCACAAGGCCGCGGTGCGTTCGCTTTCGCGCGCGGCATCGGCCTTGGCCTTGATCTCGCCCAGTTGCGCGCGCACGCGCTGCGCCGCCTGCGACTGCGGGAACTGCGCGACCAGCACGTCGCCCTGCGCCTTCGCCAGCCGCCAGTTCTGCTGCGCGACCGCGGCGTCGAAGGCCTTGGCGGCATCGGTGGCCGCGGCTTCCTGCTGCGCCTGCTGCGCGGCCTGCGCCTGCGCCTCGGCCTGCGGATCCTTGCCGTGGCAGGCGGCGAGCGATGCCAGCGCCAGCGCGGCGATCAGATGTTTCGTGTTCATCGTGCGACTCCAGTTCGTTGTCATCCTGAGCGCAGTGAAGGATCTGCTTCCGGGGTCCAAAACGAAAAGCAGGTCCTTCGGCTTCGCCTCAGGATGACAGCATTAATGTTCGATCAAATCTTCGACCGCCACGGCGACATTGTGCGGTTGTTCGGTGATGGACATGTGCCCGCAGCCGTCGAGCAGCAGCTTGCGCGCCTGCGGCATGCGCGCGGCGTAGAGCTCGAGCGCGCTGGCGTCGATCACCGCGTCCTGCCGGCACCACAGCAATAGCGCCGGCTGGCGGATGTTGGCGGCTTCGTCGCCGGGCAGGAAACGTTCATCGCTGCGACCGATGCGATCCAGCACCGATTGCTCGAACGCAGCTTCGGCACGGCGATGGTGGATGAAACCGACCGAGGCCGGCCACGGGATCCACGGCGCCTTGCTTTTGTCGTAGAACAGCACGTCCAGGTACGCATGCAGCGAGGCCTCGTCCGTCACCGCGAAGGGATTCCTGCCCGCGAGCACGTCGATACCGAACTGGTTGTCCCTGAAGCGCACGCCGGCGGCGTCGAACAGGCCGACGCGCGCGACGAGCTCCGGATGCCGCGCCGCGACCAGCGCGGCGATGCCACCGCCCATCGAATGCCCGAGCAGCACGACGGGCTTGTCCGGCGACACCGCGCGGATGAAGGCGGCGACGCGCTCGGCCTGGGCGACGAAGCCATAGTCGGCGCCGGGCTTGCGTTCGCTCTCGCCCCAGCCGGGAAGATCCGGAATCACCAGGCGATAGCGGCCACGCAATTCGCGCGCCAGCGGATACCAGTTTTCCTTGCTGCCGGTGAAGCCGTGGATCATCACGATGGTCGGCGCGTTCGCCACATCGGCATCGCGCGTCGCGTACACCCAGCGGAAGCCCGCGGCGTCTAGCGTGCGCTGCGACAGGCCGGCGGCGATGCGTTGTCGCGCGAATTCGCCGCGCACGAGCAGATAGGGATTCCACGCGACGATGGCGACCGCCGCAAGCAACACGGCCGCCACGAGGGCGGCCGCGAACGTTGCGAACTGATTTCGACGCGCCATCGCCTACTTCGAAGCCGGCTTGGCCTCGGCCTTGGCGATGGTCTCCTGCACCGAGCCGGTGGTGATCGGGTGGTAGCCCGGTTTTGCCTTCGCGAAGACTTCCTTCGCGAACGCGAGGCCGTCCGGGGTCTTCACCAGTTCCTCGTAGGTCGGCATGATCAGCTTGCGCCGGCCGATGCGCTCGAGGAACGCGGCGATGGCCGGGCGCGCGTCGGTGTAGCCGCTGCGCACGGTGAGTGGATACCAGCGCTGCGCGATCTCGCCGTTGGGCGTGCCGGTGAAGTGGAACTTGTCGTCGAGCTGCTTCAGCTGCTCGGGCTTGAGCGTGTCGCCGACCCCTTCGATGAAGTGCACCCATTCCTGCGTGCCCCAGGCATCGGTCACCTGCGGCGCCGGCAGGTTGCCGGTACCCGACCACGCGATGCGCGCGGCATCGACCACGCTGAACTTGCGCGATTGCACCTGCGGCGCATCGGCGGGGATGCCCGGCGCGTACAGCCAGGCATCGACCTGCGCCATCGTCACCGTGTTCGGGTGCTTGTCGACGAGGTTCTTCTGCAGGTAATCGCGGAACTGCTCGGTGGTGATGCTCTGGAACGCGAAGTGGTCGAAGTAGCTGCGCAGCCACGGGTCGAAGGTGGCGCGCCCGAACTTCTCTTCCAGCCACTGCATGAACCACGCGCCCTTGGTGTAGGCGGTGTCGCTGGCGGCATCGTCCGGATCGGCGAGGTCGCCCGGCTTCAGCGCCAGCGCCTGCAGCTTCGGATCCAGGGTCTTGAATTCCTTCTTCAGCGCGTCGCGGTCGATCACCTCTTCCATGTCGGCCATGTCCTGGCCGTACAGGGCCTCGGTGATGCGGCCCTGCACGTAGGTGGTGATGCCCTCGTTGAGCCAGGCATGGCGATCGGTGGCGAAGGTGACGAGATTGCCCGACCAGCTGTGCGCGAGCTCGTGCGCGACCAGCGACACCAGCGACTTGTCGCCGACGATCACGGTGGGCGTGGCGAAGGTCAGGCGCGGGTTCTCCATGCCGCCGTAGGGGAACGACGGCGGCAGCACCAGCAGGTCGTAGCGATCCCAGCGATACGGCCCGTACAGTTTCTCCGCCGTTTCGATCATCTTCTCGGTGTCGGAGAACTCGGCCTCGGCCTTGTCGACCATCGCCGGTTCGGCCCACACGCCGCTGCGCTGGCTGATCGGCTTGAACACCAGGTCGCCGGCGGCGATCGCGAGCAGGTAGGACGGGATCTTCTGCGGCATGCGGAATGTGTAGTCGCCGTCGCGAACCGCGTTCGGGTCGTTGTCGGCGCTCATCAGCACCATCGCGTCCTTGGGCGCGGTGACATGCGCGGTATAGGTGAAGCGGATGCGCGGCGTATCCTGCAGCGGCACCCACGACCGCGCGTGGATCTGCTGCGATTGGCTGAACATGAAGGGCTGCTGCTTGCCCTCGGTCATCGATGGTTCCAGCCATTGCAGGCCGGAGGCGTTGGGCGAGGTGCGATAGGTCACGCGCAGCTTGGCCGGGCGCGTCGGCGCATCGATCGTGAGCCTGGTGCCAAGGATCGGATCGGCCTGGTCGGCGAGCTTGAACGCCAGCGGCGTGGCGCTGCCGTCGGCGGCGATGGCCTCGGCCTTCTCGATGCTGATGTCGCGCGTGTCGAGCACCAGTTGCGTTGCGGCCTTGTCCTTCCAGTCCAGGGTGTAGGTCGCGGTGCCGGAGATTTCCTTCTTGCCGAAATCGACGGCGAGGTCGAGCGCGAGGTCGGTGGTCTGGACCTTGTCCGGCTGCGAATACGAATGTTCGTCGACGACGGCTGGCGCGGCGGCAGGCATGGCGGCCTCCTTCTTCGCGGCGGCGGGCGCCGGGGTCGCCGGGGTTTCGGTGCGCTGGCAGGCGGCCACGGCGAACACCGCGGCGAGGGACAGGATTGCGTGGGAACGGCGCATGGAACACGACCCAGTGGGGGGGACGCGCAGTTTAGCGCCACGCGCATGCGACCGCTGGCACGGACGCATGAAGCTCGTCAATCCCACTCGCGGCACTGCAACCCTCGCGCAGCATCGCGCATCGTAGCCTCGACTCCACCTTGCCCACGCCGCATGCCGACGCCCTGCCGCCGCATCCTCGCCCTCGCCTGCCTGTTCGCCCTGCAACCCGCGTTCGCGCAGGCTCCCGATGCGCCGAACGGCTACGTGCCCGGCGGCAGCATCCCGAAGCTGCAGGGCGACATCGCCATCGATGGCGTGCTCGACGACGCCGCGTGGCAGGGCGCGCTGGTGCAGGAAATCGCCTACGACATCCAGCCCGGCGACAACACCCCGGCGCCGGCAAAGACCATCGTCCGCATCGGCTACACCGACGACGCGCTGTACGTCGCCTACCACGCGCTGGACCCGGACCCGGCATCGATCCGCGCCCATTTGCGCGATCGCGACGCGATGTTCAACGACGACTGGGTCGGCCTGTTCCTCGACACCTTCAACGACCATCGCCGCGGCTACGAGCTGGTGGTGAACCCGCTGGGCGTGCAGGGCGACATCATCCGCGACGAGACCAATGCCAACAACCAGGAAGACTCGAGCTGGGACGGGCTGTGGCAAAGCGCCGGGCGCATCACCGCCGAAGGCTACGACGTGGAGATGCGCATCCCGTTCTCCACCCTGCGCTTCCCCGGTGGCGGCGGCGACCAGCGCTGGGGCATCTCGCTGTTCCGCAACTGGCCGCGCGACAAGCGCCACCAGCTCACCAGCCACCGCGTGCCGCGCGAATCCAGTTGCTTCGAATGCGAATGGGGCCAGTACACCGGCCTCGCCGGCGCGAAGCAGGGTCGCAACCTCGAGATCGTGCCCACGATCACCGTCGGCGCGACGCAAACGCGCGATGCGGCCGGCACGCCGTGGAAAAGTGCCGACACCTCGATCGAGCCGGGCGTGGACCTGAGCTGGGCGCCGTCGCCGAACATGACCCTGAACGCAACCATCAACCCGGATTTCTCCCAGGTCGAAACCGACCAGCTGCAACTCGGATTCAACGACAGCTTCGCCCTGTTCTACCAGGAGAAGCGCCCGTTCTTCCTCGAAGGCGCGGACTACTTCACCACCCCGTTCAACGTGCTCTACACCCGCCAGATCGCCGACCCCGACTACGGCTTGCGCATCACCGGGCGCAATGGTGGCAGCACCTACGGCGCGATCGTCGCGCGCGACGCGGCGCCGCAAGTACTCGTTCCGGGCGTGCTGCGGTCGGGTTTCGAATCGCTGGACGAAAAGGTCGACGTGGCGATCGGCCGCTACCGCTACGATTTCAACCAGCACGCCAGCCTCGGCGTGATCGGCACCTTCCGCGAAGGCGACAATTATGCGAACGACGTCGTCGGGGTGGACGGACGCTGGAAACAGGGCCCGCATACGCTCACTGCGCAGTTCCTGCACAGCCAGTCCGAATATCCGCAGGAATTCATCGACCGCGCCATCGACGACGGCGTGACCGACCTGGATCTTTCCGACCGGACCCCGGCCGGCGATGCCTGGCGCGCCGAATACTCCTTCAGCAACCGCAACTGGAACTTCGATACCTGGCACATGGATATCGATCCCGGCTTCCGTGCCGACCTCGGCTTCATCGGCCAGGTCGGCTACGACAAGTCGCTGGTCGGCGGCAGCCGTACCTGGTTCCGCGACGGCAAGGCGATCAACCGCGTCAACTTGTACGCGGACTTCGACATCACCCACCGCTACGACGGCCAGTTGCTGGAACGCGAATGGGAAGCCAGCCTGAGCGCGGACGGTCCGAAGCAGAGCAACTTCAGCCTGCACGCGCTGACCCGCGCGCGCTTCTGGGATGGAACCTTGTTCGATGAGCACTACGTCAACATCAATGGCGAATTCCGGCCGCTGCCGAAACTGCTGCTCGGCGCCTACGCCAACGTGGGCGAAATGCTCGACCTGACCGCCGCGAAGACCGGCCAGCGAACGCTGCTGGAGGTGTGGGGCAACACCGACATCGGTCGCGGCCTCACCTTGAACTGGGATGTGACGAAGCAATGGATGCGCCGCGACAGCGGCACCGCGTTCGAGGCGACCCTGGTCAACGCCGGCGGCAGCTGGCAGTTCGACCCGCGCCAGCGCCTGCGCCTCACCTTGCAGGGCAGCGAGGTGCTGCGCGACCAGGCGCTGTACGTCGACACCGTGAACGAAACCGCACGCGACTGGGCCGCGCAGCTGGTGTATTCGTACAAGGTGAATCCGCGCACCGCGTTCTACGGCGGCGCGTCCTACGGCGCGTTCATGGACGACGACAACCCGGACCTGTTCGGCAACACGCGCAGCGTGTTCGCGAAGTTCACCTACGGCTGGCAGCCGTAACGCAACCGACTGTCATCCTGAGCGCAGCGAAGGACCTGTTTTGACATTGTTCGAGTGAACAGGAAAAGCAGGTCCTTGGGCTTAGCCTCAGGATGACAAGCCCTGCTACGCCTTGTACCCCGTGTGCACTGCCACGATCCCGGCGCTGAGGTTCCTGTAACCGCAGCGCGCGAAGCCTGCGGCTTCCATCATCGCCTTCAGTTCCTCCTGCGGCGGATGCTTGCGGATCGATTCGGCGAGGTACTGGTAGCTGTCGGCGTCGCCGGCGAACAGCTTGCCGAGCGTGGGCAGCACCTTGAACGAGTGGAAGTCGTAGATCGGCTTGAACCAGTCGGCGGTGACCTGCGAGAACTCCAGCACCCGCGCCTGCCCGCCCACTTTCAGCACGCGCAGCATCTCGCGCAGCGCGGCGTCCTTGTCGGTGACGTTGCGCAGGCCGAAGGCGATCGTGACGAGGTCGAAGCTGGCGTCGGGAAACGGCAGCGCCTCGGCATTGCACTGCACGTAGTCGAGGCCGCGCACCAGGCCGCGGTCGGTCATGCGGTCGCGGCCGGCGCGCAGCATCGCCGCATTGATGTCGCCGAGCACGACTTCGCCGCTGTCGCCGACGCGTTGCTTCAGCAGCGCGGCGATGTCACCGGTGCCGCCGGCGAGGTCGAGCACGCGGTCGCCGCGGCGCGCCTGCGCGGTGGCGACGAAGTAGCGCTTCCACGCGCGATGGATGCCCAGGCTCATCGCGTCGTTCATCAGGTCGTACTTGCCCGCGACCGAGGTGAACACCTCGCCGACCAGCTTCTGCTTCTCGCCCACCGGCACGTCGCGGAAGCCGAAATGGGTGGTGCGGTTCGACCGTTCGTCGGATGCGTTCCCGTTCATGCCGCCGATTATCGCATCACGCCCGCGATCCGCCTTCGCTGCTGGCCGATACCGTGGCCCTGGCGCGTTGCCAGAAGTGCCGCCCCCGCGGCTTTTCATTGCTGGAGGTTCCGATGAAATCCCTGTCCCTGCTGTTCCTGTCATTTGGCGTGGCCGGCGCTGTTGCCGCCGCCGAGCCGATGCCGGCCGATTCTTCCATGCCCATGCATGCCGTGGTCCGCGCCGCCGCCACCGACTGGGGCCCGGCGCCGGCTGTGCTGCCCGCCGGCGCGCAGATGGCGGTGCTGTACGGCGATCCCGGCAAGCCCGGTGCGTTCACGGTCCGGCTGCAGGCGCCGGCCGGTTATCGCGTGCCGCGTCACTGGCATCCCACCGACGAGCAGGTGACGCTGATTTCCGGCGATTTCAACCTGTCGATGGGCATGAAGGACGAGGCCATGGATGCGCCGCTCGCGCCCGGCGACTACGTCAACCTGCCCGCGCAGATGCAGCACGAAGCCAGCACGCGCAATGGCGCGGTGGTCGAGATCCACAGCATGGGGCCGTTCCAGATCCACTACGTCGACCCGGCCGACGATCCGACCGCCAAGAAGAATTGAAGCCTCAGCCCTTGCGCTTCGCGCGCGGATGCGCGTCGTCGTACACGCGCGCGAGGTGCTGGAAATCGAGGTGGGTGTAGATCTGGGTGGTGCCGAGGTCGGCATGGCCCAGCAGTTCCTGCACGCCGCGCAGGTCGCCGGAGGATTCGAGCACATGGCTGGCGAAGCTGTGGCGCAGCAGGTGCGGATGCACGCGCTTGAACAGGCCCTGCCGCTGCGCGAGCTGGCGCAGGCGCAACTGCACCGCGCGCGGGCTGATCGGCCTGCCGCCACGACCCGGGAACACCGGCGCGTCGGGCTTCGGCGCCTGTTCCGCGCGCCAGGCTTCGAGCGCGGCGCGCGCCTGCGAGCCGACCGGCACCACGCGCTGCTTCGCGCCCTTGCCGAGCACGGTGACGTGCCCGTCGGCGAGATCGAGGTCGTGCCAGCGCAGCGCGCACAGTTCGGACACGCGCAGTCCCGAGGAATACAGCAGTTCCAGCAAGGCGCGGTCGCGCAGGCCCAGCGGCGCGTCGGTCGGCACCTCCACCAGTTGCACCGCTTCGTCCACGTCCAGCACCTTCGGCAATTTGCGTGCAGCCTTGGGCGCGCGCAGCGCGGATGCGGGATTGGCGGCGATGCGGCCGTGGCGCAGCAGCCACTGGTAGAAACTGCGACAGGCCGAGAGCCGTCGTTGCAGGCTTTTCGGCGTCAGCCCGCGGCGGTGTTCGTCGGCGATGAAGGCGCGCAGTTGCGCGGCCTGCAATGAGATGACATCACCCGCACCCTGCGTCTCCGCCCAGCTGGCGAGCGCTTGCAGGTCGCGGCGGTAGGCATCGATGGTGTGCGCCGACGAGCGGCGCTCGATCGCGAGGTGATCGAGGAAACTGTCGATCGATGATCTGGATTCGTCCACCCTCATCCGCCTTCGGCACCTTCTCCCGCCTGCGGGAGAAGGAAGATCAAACGAACCGCTGCAAAGCCACCGCCAGCGATTCGGCCATCATCCGCAGGAACAGCGTGCCCATGCCGGGATAGAAGCGGTTGGCGTCGCGGCTGCCGACCGCGACCAGGCCAGTGCCGTGCATCGGCAGCAGCGCGCTGGATTGCACTTCCTCGCCACGTTCGCCGTAGAGCAGCGCGTGTTTCTCCGGCTGCAGGCGCCCGCTCAGCGGTTCGCCATCGGCGAGGCAATCCTTGAACGGCGCCAGCCTCGCATCGCCGGCGGGGATGACCTGCAGCCAGTCGACGTCGTCGAGGCCCGCGACCGGCGCGAACAGCACGATCCGCACCAGGTCGCCCTGGAAATCCTCGGCCAGGCTCGCCGCCATCGCGCGCACGGTGTCGCCCGCGTTCGCCTGCCGCATCAGCGCCAGCGTCAGCTGCTGCGTGCGCACCGCGAGGCGTTCGTTGTCCTGCGCGTTTGCGAACAGGTCGTGCAGCCGGCGCGTGAGTTCGCGATTCTTGTCGCGCAGCACTTCCAGCTGGTAGCTCGCCAGCGATGCGGCCGGGCCTTCGTCGCGCGGCACCACCAGGCTGATCGCGAGATCCGGGAACTGCTTGAGGAATTGCGGGTGGCGTCGCAGCCAGACCGCGACTTCGTGTGCGCCGAGTTTTTCCGCCTGTTCGATCATCCTTCCCACTCTCCTTCGAACACGAACGCCGCCGGGCCCGCCATCTCGATGCGTCCCGTGGCCGGATCATAGTGGATGCGCAGTTCGCCGCCGGGCAGCGAGACCACGACACCGTTCGTTGCATCAATGCGACCGCGCCTGGCCAGCACCGCCACCGCCGCGCAGGCGCCGCTGCCGCAGGCCAGGGTTTCGCCGGCACCGCGCTCGTACACGCGCAGGCGGATGCGGTCCGGCGCCAGCACCTGGGCGAAACCCACGTTCACCGATTCGGGGAACGCATGGCTGCGCTGCAGCAGCGGGCCGATGTGGCCGACCGGCGCGAGGTCCACCGCATCGACCTCGACCAGCGCGTGCGGATTGCCCATCGACACCGCGCCAAAACGCAGGGTTTCGCCGCCGATGTCGAGCGCGTATTCGTCCTGTTTCGCGGCGAACCCCATCAGCGGGATGTCCGCCGGCGCGAACTTCGGCGCGCCCATGTCGACTTCGAAACGACCCTGCGCGTCGCGGGTGACGCCGTGCAATCCGGTCGGGCTGTCGATGGCGAAATCGCCGCGCTGCGGCGCGGTGCCATCGCGCACCAGCCACGCGGCGATGCAGCGCGCGCCGTTGCCGCACTGCTGCGCATGCGAGCCGTCCGCGTTCCAGATGCGATAGCTCGCGACCGCACCCGCGCTGCGCGGCGCCTCGATGGTGAGGATCTGGTCGCAACCGACGCCGGTATGGCGGTCGGCCAGCGCGCGGCACAGGTCCGCGTTCGGCGCATCGCGTCCGTCGCGCAGGTCGAGCACGACGAAGTCGTTGCCCGCGCCGTGCATCTTGGTGAAGCGCAAGGACTGGCGCGGCGTGTCCGCGCCCATCGCTCAACCGCCTCCGTCGGCGGGAGGAACCGGGGCCGGCTCGACCGGGGTCGCGAGCGCGGTGGTTGCAGGCGTCGCGGGCGCAGTGCTCGCGGGGACAGGCAACTCGTCCGCCGGCGCGGTCGGGTGCATCAGCGGGCCCTTGTTGCCGCAACCGGCGAGGGCAGCGAGCAGCGTGGCGGCGGCAAGAAGACGGAGTGTGTTTTTCATCGTGGCGAGTATAGGCCCCTCACCCGGCTTCGCCACCCTCTCCCCGCAGGCGGGGAGAGGGACTAATTCCCCGCCACACCCAACTGATCGAGCATGAACGCGTACATCTCCGCGAGTTCGCGGTAGCGGCGGAAGCGCCCGGACTTGCCGCCGTGGCCGGCATCCATGTTGGTGCGGAACAGCACCGGATGCGTGCCGGTGTCGAGGTCGCGCAGCTTCGCCACGTACTTCGCCGGCTCCCAGTACTGCACCTGCGAATCCCACAACCCGGTGCCGACGAACATCGACGGATACGCCTGCTTCGACAGGTTGTCGTAGGGCGAATACGACAGCATGTAATCGTAGGCCTTCTTCTTTTCCGGATTGCCCCACTCGTCGTACTCGTTGGTGGTGAGCGGGATCGACGGATCGAGCATCGTCGTCACCACATCCACGAACGGCACCTGCGACAGGATCACGCGGTACCTCTCCGGCGCCATGTTCGCGATCGCGCCCATCAGCAGGCCACCGGCGCTGCCGCCGTAGGCCGCAACGCGATCCGGTGCCGCATAGCCCTGCTGCACCAGGAAATCGGTGACGTCGATGAAATCGGTGAAGGTGTTCTTCTTGTTGAGCAGGCGGCCGTCGTCGTACCAGGCGCGGCCCATTTCCTCGCCGCCGCGCACGTGGGCGATGGCGTAGGCCATGCCGCGGTCGAGCAGGCTGACGTTGCTGACGCTGAACGCCGGATCGGTGGAATGGCCGTAGCTGCCGTAGGCGTACTGCAGCAGCGCCGCCTTGCCGTTCTTCTCGAAACCCTTGCGATAGACGACCGACACCGGGATCTTCGTGCCGTCGCGCGCGGTCGCCCACAGCCGTTCGGTCACGTAGTTCGCCGGGTCGTAGCCGCCGAGCACCGGCTTCTGCTTGAGCAGGCGGCGCTCGCCGGTGCGGACATTCATTTCATAGATCGTGTCCGGCGTCGCCAGCGAGGTGTAGCCGTAGCGCAGCCAATCGCTCGCGTGCTCGGGATTGTCGTCGAGCGCCATCGAATACGCGGGCTCGTCGGCCTGCACGAACTGGTCGCTGCCATCGTTCTTCCGCAGGCGAATGCGTTCCAGCCCGCCGGAGCGTTCCTCGATGGCGATGAAACCATCGAACAGGTCGAAGTCCTGGATGAACACGCCGGCGCGGTGCGGCACGAGGTCGGTCCAGTCCTTGCGCGAAACGCCGCCGTCTGGCGCGGCGACGAGCTTGAAATCGGTGGCGGGAACGCCGTTTGCATCCGGCGCATTCGTGCGGATGACCCAGCGATCGCCGAGGTGGTCGGCCTGGTATTCGACGCCCTCCTCGCGCGGGGAAAGCACGCTGAATTCGCGCGGATCCGCGGCCGGCGCGCAGCGCATCTCGCTGGTCTCGGTGGCATCGACCTCGATGCAGATGTACTTGTCGTCGCGGCTGCGCGACACGCCCATGTAGAAGCTGTCATCGGCCTCCTCGTAGACGACGGTGTCGTCCTTCGGATCGGTGCCGAGGACATGCTTCTTCACCCGCACCGTCAACAGGGTCTCCGGATCGTTCTCGACATAGAACAGGGTCTGGTTGTCGTCCGCCCAGACCAGGTTGGGCGAGACGCCGGCGATGGACTCCGGATACGCCTCGCCGCTGTCGAGGTTGCGGAAGCGGATGGCGTACTGGCGACGGCCGTTGTCGTCCTCGGCCCAGGCCATGATCCGGTTGTCGGGCGAGACTTCGTACTCGCCGATGTTGAAGTAGTCCTTGCCCTGCGCCATCGCGTTTTCGTCGAGCAGGATTTGTTCGCCGCTAAAGTCGCCGGCGGCGTTCGCTTTCAGGATCGAAGCGGCGTCGACGCCCGCGCCGTCCCTGCGTCGCGCCTGGATCGCGTAGTCGCGGCCGGCCTCGAAGCGCGCGTAGTACCACCAGCCGCGTTCGCGTACCGGCACCGAGGCATCGTCCTGCTTGATCCGTCCGACGATCTCGTCGTAGAGCTTGTCCTCGATCGGTTTCAGCGGCGCCAGCACCGCGTCGGCGTAGGCGTTCTCGGCCGCGAGGTAGCCGAGCATTTCCGGGTTCTTGCGCGTGTCGTCGCGCAGCCAGTAGTACGGATCGTCGCGGGTCGCGCCGAACGGCGCGGTCACGACATGCGGCTTGCGCGCGACATCGGGTGGCGAAGGCGCATCGGCGGCGTGGCTGGGCAGGGTCATCAGGGCAGCAATCAACAGGAAGACAAATCTCATGGATGGGGTTTCGAACAGGCGAACGCAACAGTCCGCCCCATTTCAGGCGAATGGAACAGCGAAATCCCGATGGAATTCAGGGTTTCGCGAGTTCGTTCCACAGGAAGGCGTAGGTCAGCGCCCACAGGTGCGCCTGCTGCGCATTGGTCGCGCCGGCGCCATGCCCGCCCTCGGTGTTCTCGTAGTAGCGCACGTCCTCGTTCGCGGCGAGCATCTTCGCCGCCATCTTGCGCGCGTGGCCCGGATGCACGCGGTCGTCGCGGGTGGTGGTCCAGATGAAGGTCGGCGGATACGACTTCGCCGGATCGAACAATTGGTAAGGCGAGAAGGTCCTGATGTAATCCCAGTCCGAGGTGTCCGGATCGCCGTATTCGGCCATCCACGACGCGCCGGCGAGCAGGTGGCTGTAGCGCTTCATGTCCAGCAGCGGCACCTGGATGACGACGGCGCCGAACAGCTGCGGATACTGCACCAGCATGTTGCCGGTGAGCAGGCCGCCATTGCTGCCACCCATGATGCCCAGGTGCGCGGGCGAGGTGATCTTGCGCGCGACCAGGTCCTGCGCGACCGCGGCGAAATCCTCGTAGGCCTTGTGCCGATTCGCCTTCAGCGCGGCCTGGTGCCAGCGCGGACCGTATTCGCCGCCGCCGCGGATGTTGGCGACCACGTACACGCCGCCGCGTTCGATCCATGCCTTGCCGACGACGCCCGAATACGCCGGCACCTGCGACACCTCGAAACCGCCGTAGCCGTACAGCAGGGTCGGTGCCTTGCCATCGAACGCCAGCGCCTTCGGCCGCACGATGAAGTACGGCACGCGGGTGCCGTCCTTCGAAGTCGCGAAATGCTGTTCGACCACGTCCTTCGATGCGTCGAAAAACGCGGGATTGGACTTCAGCGCTTCCGGCTTCTGCCCCGATTCCCACAACGACAACGTGGTCGGGGTGAGGAAGCCGGTTTCGCTCAGCCACAGGTCGTCGCCGTCGTCGGCATCGACCGCCCACGCCGACAACGTGCCGATGCCGCCGCTGCCGGTGAACGGCATCGCGCTCCAGCCATGCGCGGGATCGAGCACTTCGAGCCGGCTCTTGACGTCATCGAGCACGTTGAGCACGAGCTTGTTCTTCGTCCAGGTCGTGCCCTCGAGCGAAGTCGTGTCGCTGGGCGCGAACAGCACGCTGAAATCGCGCTTGCCGGCCATGAAATCGTCGAGGTGCGTGGCGAGCAGCGCACCAGCCGGATAGTCGTGGCCGCCGACCGACCACGGCTCGCGCAGCTGCAGGGTCAGCCATTCGCGATGCACGTCCTTGCCGGCGGAATTGGGCGCGTCGATCCTGGTGAGCGTGCCGTCCGCGCCGCGCAGGAACAGTTCGTCGTTCCAGAATGCGATCGTGCGGTTGACGAAATCGCGCTCGAAGCCCGGGGTGCGATCGCGGAACGCGGTCGCGGCGAGGTCGTCGGACTTGCCCTCGTACACCGTCGTCGCCGCGGACAGCGGCGTGCCGCGCGTCCATGCCTTGGCGATGCGCGGGTAACCCGAAGTCGTCATCGAACCGGGGCCGAAATCGGTGCCGACGTAAACGTGGTCGCGGTCGATCCAGCCGAGGTTGCCCTTGGCTTCCGGGCGGAAGAAGCCGCCTTGCACCCAGTCCTTCGCGGCCAGGTCGAATTCGCGGGTCACGTCGGCATCGGCGCCGCCACGCGACAAGGACACGAGGCAGCGTTGGTAGCTGCCATCCGATTCGCGCAGGCAGTCGGCGCCGTGCCAGACCCAGTTCTCGTGTTCGGCCGCGCCGAGCGCGTCGAGGTCGATCACCGTTTCCCACTTCGGATCGCGCTTGCGGTACTCGGCCAGGGTGGTGCGACGCCACAGGCCGCGGGGATGCTGCGCGTCCTTCCAGAAGTTGTAGTAGCGGTCGCCGATCTTGTCGACGCCCGGGATCTTTTCCTTGGAATCGAGGATCGCCTCGACCTGCGATTGCAATGCATCGAACCCGGGCGTGGACGCGAGTTCGGCATCGGTGCGCGCGTTCTGTTCGCCGACCCAGGCCAGCGGTTTCGCACCGGTCACGTCCTCCAGCCAGAGGTAGGGATCGTCGTTGGCGGACATGGCGGGCTCCTGCGTGGCGTCGACGGCGAACGTCGGCGCGGCGACCATCCCGGCCAATAGCAGGAGCAGGAAGCGGGTCAGGCGCATGGCGTGTTCGCGTTGGATGAAACCCCGAACGCTAGCACGCAGCCGGAACCTCAGCGCATGCGGATGGTCACGCGTCGCGCCTGCGCGCGGCGACGACGCGGAAGCACGGCCGCGAACCGCGGAATCGGGAAACCGGTCACGCTCCACCACGCCGCCAACGGCATGCCGAGCAGCCACAACGGCAGGAAGCCGAACCAGTCGCTCGTGCCGCGCGCGGCGGGAACCAGCAGGACGGCGAGCGCACCGAGGATGACGGCGCTGCGCAGGAATCGCTCGGGGCGTGGATCGTGCATGGCGGGGCTCCGTGTCGTGTGGCCGACAGGCTGCGACAGATGCTTCTCACGGGCTGCGATTCGGTTGGTTGCTTTTCCTCCCCCTTTGAGGGGGAGGATGCCCGCAGGGCAGGAGAGGGGTGCATGTCATTCCCCTCTCCCGGCGCTTCGCGCCACCCTCTCCCACAGAGGGGAGAGGGAAGGAAAAAGCTCAATAACCCGCCGCGTCCAGCGCCTTGTCCGCCTCCGCGCGGCCGATTTCGACCAGTTCCTTCGCCCGCCAGAACTCGTAGAAGGAACTGGCATCGCGCGGGATGCGGATCAGCACTTCCGGCGGATCCAGCGCCAGCTGCACGCGCGAGATCTGCGCCTGCATGGTGTCGAGCGAACGCGCCATCACCTCGGTCAGGCCGATCGCGTGTTCGTCCCGTTCCGGCCAATGCCGGCGCACGCGACGTTCGATCCATGCGGCGAGCCCGTGCCCATCGTCCTCGTCCGCGCGCTCGTCGGGCAGCTTGCCTTGCGGGCGTTGCGGCCAGCCGTGCATGTCGACCGCGATCAGCCGGTGCGCATCGGACAGGCGCGTGGCGGTGATCGGCAGCGGCGCGAGCAGGCCACCATCGACCAGTTCGCGGCCATGCACGACTGCCGGAGTGAACAGCCCGGGGATCGCAAACGAGGCGCGCAGCGCCTGCCACAACGGTCCGCTGCGCAGCCACACCACGCGCTGGCGCAGCAGATCGACCGCGACCGCGGTGAACGGGACCGGCAGGGGTTCGATGTCCGGGACCAGGCGATGGCCGTGGAACAGGCCGCCTTCGCCCAGCGCCGGGTCGCTGAGCAGGCGCAGGAACGCGCCCCGGTCCAGCGCCTCGATCGCCGCGCGGAACTCGGCCAGCTTGCCGGCCGCGAACACGCCGCCGACCAGGGCGCCGCTGGAACTGCCGGCGACCGCGGCGATGCGCAGGCCGCGCGCCTGGATCGCCTCGATCACCCCGATCTGCGCGAGCCCGCGCGCGCCACCGGCGCCCAGCGCCAGTGCCACCCGGTCGTCGCGCTGCGCGTTCATCCGTCGTAGCTGGCGACCGCGAGTTGCAGCATGCCGCGCATCTGTTCGCGCAATGACCTGGGTTCGACGATCTCGGCATCGCTGCCGTAATGCAGCACGTCCATCAGCAGTTCGCGCGCGTTGCTGTAGGGCACCTTGAGTTCGTAGCGGCCATCGGGCAGGAACCTGCCCTGCTGCTGCGAATGCCAGCGTTCGTCGGCGACCCAGCGCGCGGCCTTGGCGCTGAACACGATCGTCGCCCAGCCTTTCGGCTCGCCGGAGAAGATGCCGTAACCGCCGGCGAGCTGGCGGTCGAGCTCGGTATCGTCGACATCGCGCGCGGTTGCGTCGAGCAGGCGCGCAGCGGCGATGCGGTCCACCGAGAAACTGCGCAGCCCCTGCTTGTCCTCGTCCCAGGCGTCGAGGTACCAGTTGTCGCGGTAGTGGGTGATGCGCTGCGGCGACACCGTGCGCCGCGTGGCTTCGTCGGTGGAACGCGCGCGGTAGTCGAATGCGAGCTGGCGGCGTTCGAGCACCGCCGAGCAGACGATGCGGAAGGAGTGCTCGTCCATGCGCCGGCCGCGGTGCGGGATCACGCGCACGCGCTGCATCGGCCAGCTGCGGCCGGTGGAATGTTCGTCCAGCAGCTTCTCGATGCGCTGCTGCAGCGGCGCCAGCGCCGAGGACAGCACCCCGCCGCCGCTGCGCGACAGCAGCTGCTGCGCGGCGAGCAGCGCGTGCAGTTCCTCGGAATTGAGCCACAGTCCGGGCAGTTCGAAACGCCCGCCGCCGTCGGGGTCGTAGCGGAAACCGGCCTCGCCGTCGCCGACCACCGGCGCCATCAGCGCGTCGCGCAGGAAGGCGAGGTCGCGGTAGACGGTGGCGCGCGAGCAGCCGAGTTCGTCCTGCAGCCGCGCCACCGTCACCGGGTAGCGCGCGGCCTGGAGGGTGCGGTGCAGGGCGAGGATGCGTTCGTAGCGGTCCATGCGAGGATTATGCCGTGCCGGCCGTTGCCGTCGTGGCAACGCGTTCGAGCAGGCATCCCACCGGAGCTCGCCATGAACCGCCTCGCCCTGCCCGCCCTCGCCCTGCTCGCTACCCTGTCCGCATGCAAGCCCGCAGCCGCGCCCGAGGCCACGCCGGTTCCAGCCGCCAAGCCCCCGGTCGCCGCCGCGCCGATCCCGGCCACCAGCGCGCGCGAGGAAGTGGCCGCGGCGATGCGCAAGTTCTGGAACCTGCGCAGCTACCACGCCGACATGCATCTGGAAGGCGGCCCGCGCGGATCGATCGACAATGCCGTCGATTTCGTCGCGCCCGACCGCTATCGCATGCAGGCCGCAGGCCGCGGCAGCCAGGTGATCATCGGTGACACCATGTACCTCGACATCAACGGCCGCAGCATGCAGGTGCCGATGCCGGCGGGAACCATCAGCCAATGGCGCGACCCGGCCAAGCTGGCCGATGCGGAAACCGAGATGGAAGTCGACGCGCAGGGCAGCGCCGCGGTCGACGGGCAGCCGGCGAAGCAATACCTGGTGCGCGTGGCCAAGCCCAAGCCGACCGAAATCACCCTCTGGATCGGCGCCGACGGATTGCCGCTGCAGATCGCCTCGCCCAATCCGCTCGGCCAGGCCACGATCAAGTATTCGCGCTTCGACGATCCGACGCTCACGATCGAACCGCCGAAATGAGCGAACCCGCACTCAATCCGTCGCCCTCGCCCGGCCACGGATGGCCGGGCCGGACGAACCCACCATGGACGGTGCGGGCGCACATGTCATGACCGAACCCGTTCTCGACCTGAGCCCTTCTCCCGGCGACGAGGTCAAGCGCACGACCTGCTACATGTGCGCCTGCCGTTGCGGAATAAAAGTGTGGCTGAAGGACGGCAAGATCCGCTACATCCAGGGTAACCGCGATCATCCGGTCAACCAGGGCGTGCTGTGCGCGAAGGGCGCGAGCGGGATCATGCAGCACTACTCGCCGGCGCGGCTGCGCAAGCCGCTGCTGCGCGTGGGCGAACGCGGCAAGGGCGAGTTCCGCGAGATCGAATGGGACGAGGCGCTCGACATCGCCACCTCGTGGCTGGCGCCGATCCGCGCACGCAACCCGGATGAACTCGCATTCTTCACCGGCCGCGACCAGTCGCAGGCGCTGACCGGCTGGTGGGCGCAGCAGTTCGGCACCCTCAACTACGCCGCGCATGGCGGTTTCTGTTCTGTGAACATGGCCGCGGGTGGCCTGTACTCCGTCGGCGGCAGCTTCTGGGAATTCGGCGAACCGGACTGGGAGCACACGCGCTACCTGATGTTGTGGGGCGTGGCCGAAGACCACGATTCCAATCCGATCAAGCTCGGTCTCGGCAAGTTGAAGGCGCGCGGCGCGAAGATCGTCGCGGTGAATCCGGTGCGCAGCGGTTATGGCGCCATCGCCGATGAGTGGATCGGCATCCGCCCCGGCACCGATGGCCTGTTCGCCTTCGCCCTGGTCCACGAACTGCTGCGCGCCGATCGCATCGACCTCGAATACCTGGTGCGCTACGCCAACGCGCACTGGCTGGTGATCGACCATCCGGGCGGCGCGGACGATGGCCTGTTCGCCCGCGATGCGGACGGGAATGCGTTGTGCTGGGATCTCTCCCCCCACTCCAACCCTCCCCCGCAGGCGGGGGAGGGAGGCGAGCGCGCAGCGCGAGCGGGAGGGGGCAAGGCTGTCGACGCGAACGCCATCGACATCTCGCCCGCCGTCGTCGGCGAGTACGTGTTGGCCGACGGACGCAAGGTTCGCCCAGTGTTCCAACTGATCGTCGATCGCTACCTCGACCCGCAATACGCACCGGAATCGGTCAGCGAACGCTGCGGCATCCCCGCCGACGACATCCGCCGGATCGCGCGCGAGCTGGCGGAAACCGCGTTCGATTCGAACTTCTCGCTGCCGATCGCATGGACCGACAGCTGGGGTCGCGAACACGCGGAAATGACCGGCCGCCCGGTGGCGATGCACGCCATGCGCGGCATCAGCGCGCACAGCAACGGCTTCCACACCTGCCGTGCGCTGCACCTGCTGCAATTGCTGCTCGGCGCGATCGACGCGCCGGGCTCGTTCCGCTACCAGCCGCCGTATCCGAAACCGATTCCACCGGGCAACCGGCCCGCGAAAGCGCGCAAGGCCGACGGCACGCTCGATGCCGGACCGCTGGGTTTCGTGCACGGACCGGAAGACCTGGTGGTCGATGCCGATGGACAGCCGCGCCGCATCGACCATGCGTATTCCTGGGCCTATCCGCTGTCCGCGCACGGCATGATGCACACGGTCATCCGCAACGCGCATGCCGGCGATCCGTACAAGATCGACACCCTGCTGATGTTCATGGCCAACATGAGCTGGAATTCGGCGATGAACACGCGCGAGACCATGCGTTGGCTGACCGACAAGGACGACAACGGCGACTACCGCATCCCGCGCATCATCTACTCCGATGCCTATGCGTCGGAGATGGTGGCCTACGCCGACCTGGTGTTGCCGGACACGACCTACCTCGAACGCTTCGATGCGATCTCGCTGCTCGACCGCCCGATCAGCGACGCGGATGCGGCCAGCGACGCGATCCGGCATCCGGTGTTCGACCCGGCGACGCAGTTCGACGAAGACGGTAACCCGCGTGACGTGCGCGGCTTCCAGTCGGTGCTGATCGAACTCGGCGCGCGATTGGGATTGCCGGGGCTGGTGAACGAGGACGGCTCGGCGAAATACCGCGACTACGCCGACTACATTATTCGCCACGAACGCGCGCCCGGTGTCGGCCTGCTCGCCGGCTGGCGTGGCGAGGACGGGAAGAGCGAAGGCAAGGGCGCGCCGAATCCCGAACAACTGCAGCGCTACATCGAGCACGGCGGGTTCTGGCACGCGCCGATCCCCGCATCCGCGCGCTATTACAAGATGGCGAACCGCGACTACCTGCGCTGGGCGCAGGGTTTCGGTTTCGTCGCCAGCGACCAGCCCATCGTGATGCAGCTGTATTCGGAAACGCTGCAGAAATTCCGGCTCGCCGCGCAGGGCCATGGCGCGCACCAGCCGCCGGACGAACATCGCCAGCGCGTGGCGACCTATTTCGATCCGCTGCCGATCTGGTACGAGCCGTTCGAACACGACCAGACTTCGCGCGATACATTCCCGTTGAACGCCGTGACCCAGCGTCCCATGTTCATGTACCACGCCTGGGGCTCGCAGAACGCGTGGCTGCGGCAGATCGCCACGCGCAATTTCCTCTATCTGCATCCGGATACCGGCGCAAAGCACGGCGTCGCCGACGAGGACTGGATCGAAGTCGCCTCGCACCACGGCACGATCACGGTGCAGGCGAAGTTCGCGGCCAACGTGCAACCGGACACGGTGTGGACCTGGAACGCGATCGGCAAGCGCCGCGGCGCGTGGCGGCTGGCGAAGGACGCGCCCGAGGGCGAACAGGGTTTCCTGCTCAATCATCTGATCTCGGACATGACGCCGAAAGGCGATTACGCCAACGCCGATCCGGTCACGGGGCAAGCCGCGTGGTTCGACCTGCGCGTATCGATCCGCAAGGCCGATGCCCGCGCGGACGAAAGCGAACCGCAATTCGCGCCGCTCGGCTTCCCCGAGGCGGGCGAAAAACCGCTGCGCTACGGCGCCGCCTTTCGCAAGAGCAACGCGAAATGAGCGCGCCGCTGGACTGGTATTTCGACTTCATCTCGCCCTTCGCCTACCTGCAATGGCGGCGGCTGCGCCGCGACCATGCGGACGTCGCGCTCGAGCCCAAGCCGCTGCTGTTCGCCGCCCTGCTCAATCACCACGGCCAGCTCGGCCCGGCCGAGATCCCGCAGAAGCGCCGCCACACCTACCGCATCGCACTGTGGCAGGCGCGCGAGCTCGGCATTCCGCTGCATTTCCCGCCGGCGCATCCGTTCAATCCGCTGCCGGCGCTGCGGCTGTGCCTCGCCGCGCCGGATCGATTCGAAGCGATCGACGCGATCTTCGCCCACATCTGGGAATACGGCCGCGCTGCCGACAGCGTCGAGGCCCTGGCCGATGTCGCGCATGTGCTGGGCATCAACGACCTGGGCGCCGCCATCGCCCGCGACGAGGTCAAGCGCGAACTGCAGGCGAACGGCGAGGAGGCGATCGGCCTGGGCGTGTTCGGCGTGCCGACCCTGCGCGTCCGCGACCGGCTTGGAAACAGCGAGCTGTTCTGGGGCAACGACGCCACCGGCCTCGCCCTGGCCTACGCGCGCGATCCAGCCGTGCTCGACGCCGAGATGCGCCGCGTCGACGACCTGCCCGAGGCGATCCGGCGCCGCAGGCCGGCCTGATCGCGCCCCGTCGGGCGACGCCGGGCGCCCGCTGCGCTATCGTGTCGCTCCCCGCGGCCCGCAGCATCGCTCCCGGCGCCGCGATTCCCCGCACCATCGCTCAACGGAGACCCGCGTCGCATGGGATGGCAAGCCTGGGCCACCGTCGTGATCATCACCGCGGCGGTCATTGCCTTCGCCAGCGAGAAGATCCGCATCGACCTGGTCGCGCTGGTCGTGCTGGCGTTGCTGGTCATCCTGCGCATCGTCGGTCTCGACGAGGCGCTGAGCGGCTTCAGCAACGAAGCCACGATCACGGTCGCGGCGATGTTCGCGCTGAGCATGGGCATCGAACGTTCCGGCGCGCTGGAACCGCTCAGCCGCTGGCTGTCGCGGATCAAGAAACCCTGGCTGCTGACCCTGGCGATGATGCTGACCATCGCGCCGATGGGCGCGTTCGTGAAGAACATCGCACTGGTCGCCACCTTCCTGCCGCTGGCGCTGCGCGTGTGCGCGCGTTCGGGCACCTCGCCGGCGCGGGTGCTGATGCCGATGGCCTACGCCGCGCAGATGGGCGGCGTGTGCACCCTGATCGGCACCTCGTCCAACCTGCTCACCGACACCCTGGCGCAGAAGCACGGCCTGGCGCCGTTCGGCGTATTCGAGTTCACCAAGCTCGGCGCCATCCTCGCGCTGGTCGGCATCACCTACCTGCTGCTGGTCGGCCGCTGGCTGCTGCCGCAGAAATCCGATGCCGAACTGCCCGCCGAGCGCGACCGCGGCAAGTACGTGGCCGAACTGCGCGTCGGCCGCGATTCTGTCGTGCGCGACAAGACCGTCGAAGAGGTCGCCATGGGCGAGAAGTTCGGCGTGCATCCTCTGCAGCTGGTGCGCGGCGAAAAGGAACTGTGGTCGCCGCACGCCGAAAAGCTGCAGGTCGGCGACGTGCTGCTGGTGCGCGGCGAGTGGGAGAAGATCGAGGACTTCCGCAAGACCGCGCGCCTGGAGCATGCACCCGAGCACCGCTACCAGCAGGAAGGCGACGATCCGCGCGTGCTGGTCGAGATCATGGTCGCGCCGGCGAGCCGCGCGCAGGGGCGCAGCCTGGCGGACCTGAACCTGCAGTGGTTGTACGACGCCAACGTGCTCGCCATCCACCGCCGCGGCCACATCGTGCGCAGCACGCTGAAGTCGGTGGAACTCGACCTCGGCGACGTGCTGCTGATGCTGGTCGACGAGGACAAGGTGTCGCGGCTGCGCAGCGACGATCGCTTCATCGTGCTCAGCGCGCGCGAGGAAGCGCCGGCGACGCCGCGCAAGGCCTGGCTGGCGGTCGGGATCATGGCGATGGTGGTGGTGGCCTCGGGCATGCACTGGCTGCCGATCCCCGCGGCGGCGATCTGCGGCGCGATCGCGATGGCCTTCGCCGGCTGCTACGGCCGCCGCGACATCTACCAGTCGATGGACTGGAAGATCATCGTCCTGCTCGGCGCGATCCTGCCGCTGGGCATCGCGATCGAGAAGACCGGCCTGGCCGATGCCGTGGTTTCTGCGAGCATGGGCCTGGTCGGCGACCACGGCCCGCTACTCGCGCTGCTGGTGGTGTACCTGCTGACCGCGCTGCTGACCGAACTGATGGGCCACAACCCCTCGGTAGTGCTGATGGTCGGCATCGCGGTGTCGATGGCGCATTCGGTCCATGCCGATCCGCGCCCGTTCGTGGTCGCGGTGGCGTTCGCCGCGGCGACCTCGTTCGCCACGCCGGTGGGCTATCCGACCAACACCATGGTGTATTACGCCGGCGGCTACCGCTTCACCGATTTCATGAAGGTGGGCATTCCGCTGATCGCGCTGTTCTGCATCCTGTCGATGTGGCTGATTCCCAGGTTCTGGCCGTTCTATCCGTAAATCGCGCGGTCTGCGGCGACGCGCGCGTATCATTCCCGATCGCATGACCGCACTGCCGCCACCATCGAAGAAGAAGCTCGGCCTGGTCATCGACCTCGATACCTGCGTCGGCTGCCACGCCTGCGCGACCAGCTGCAAGGAATGGAACGCGGGCGGCATCGCCGGACCGCTGACCGACGAGCGTCCCTACGCCAAGGATCCGCAGGGCGTGTGGTTCAACCGCGTGCACAGTTACGAGCTGGAAGCGGATGCCGCGACGAAACAACCGGCGCAGACCTTGCACTTCCCGCGTTCCTGCCTGCATTGCGAAACCCCGGCCTGTGTCACCGTCTGCCCGACCGGCGCCAGCTACAAGCGCGCCGAGGACGGCATCGTTCTGGTGGACGAGGACAAGTGCATCGGCTGCAAGCTGTGCTCCTGGGCCTGTCCCTACGGCGCGCGCGAGTATTCGCATGTGGAAGGGGTGATGAAGAAATGCACGCTGTGCGTGGACCGCACCTACAACGACAAGCTCGACGAAGTCGATCGCCAGCCGGCCTGCGTGCAGGCCTGCCCGACCCGTGCGCGCCATTTCGGCGACTTGGGCGATCCCGATTCCGATGTGTCGAAACTCGTCGCGGAACGCGGTGGCGTGGCGCTGATGCCCGAACTCGGCTACCAGCCGGTGAATCGTTACCTGCCGCCGCGGCCACGGCG